>ERZ1645192.4373-NODE-4373-length-11204-cov-5.250785_pt1 | contig 11204 bp, 8 predicted proteins | sample MGYA00575354_ERZ1645192 | MGnify/ENA primary metagenome ERZ1645192 (study PRJEB40844, sample SAMN11349763) | freshwater sediment metagenome | isolation source: river sediment | host: Sediment | place: India: Faizupur Khadar , New Delhi | collected 2017-02-21 ...
GCTGATAGACTTACTTCAGATCCTCACTGCTCAACTTGGAATAGCTCTTAACTGCAGCCTTGATTTTTGCAATGGTTTCTGGAGAAGTGTCACGAGCTTCAGAGACAAACATCCGAGAAGCGACTTCGATCTTCTTTTCTCCGAGTCGAGTCAAAGACTTCTGACGAATAAGAGAAGCAAAAGAATCCTTTGCTCCGATGAAATCTTTTTCGACGATTTGATTAATGAGTTGTGATGCGAGAGTCTTGTTCTTGTTCATATGCGTGTATCGTTGTTCTTCCGTTATTCCAGAGGGAAATTGGTTTTTAAAGAATTCTGTTTTATCATCATCAACCATCGAATGGAACTTCATTCTGAGCATTCGCTGCAAAGTCGGCTTCTGCCTTTTTCTCAGCTTCGATCTGTTTTGTAATCTCTTCGATGTCGTTGTCCGATTGTCTCAGGACATTCCGCTGAATCCATTCTTTAGAGAAATACTTACCGACATAGTCATCTATTTCACGAAGCGTCGAAAGTCTTTCTTTCAGTATCTCGGCTTCTTTGAGTTCAGTGAAATAATTGTCCTTTAAGAAGTCGATAAAGATGTGTTCTTTAAGATCGAGCCACTCATCTGCAGTGATGACGTTCTTCAGGATCAACTGAGTCCGAAGAAGCTGATAGAAAAGATCCGAGAATTTCGAACGCAGTTTCGAGATGAATTTCGAAAACTTGACTTCATCCCGAGTGATTTCGGAGGATCTTCCAAGAGAGAATTGGGATTCTTGCTCTAGACGATTCAGGGGAACATTTAATGCACGAAAAAGTTTCTTTTGGAAATATAGGACGTCATCCAATTGACCCAAAGTCTCTCCCGCCTGAAGAGTGTCGATCTGCGTTCCTCCAGAGTTCATGACGAAGATTCCAGATGTCAGAGCAAAGTTATGGTAATCATGGAATATATGATTACCATCGACAGTGATCGTTCCAACATCCATCTTATCTTCGCGATAGACTACTTTTAGAACTTTATGATTTCCGAATTCTTGCTTGGCAAAGCTCTTTCTTTTATTGCTAATAAATTTATCATCTACATTTCTAATGATGAATCCAGAAATAGATTCATATCCATGATGAATCAGATATTTTCTAAGTGACTTTTCATTCTTAATAAGACCATTTGTCTTATCTTTTACTAATTCAAACAATTCAGAATTAGAAATTGTCTTATTTTCTTGTACAGCTTTACAGATAACTCTACCAATTTCTTCAAAAGAAAGTTTATCTAATACCTCGGACTGATATCGCTTTGCCTGAAAGTCAATGTTATACTTAGCGCGATATTCTTCTTCAGATAGAGTTTGTTTATGAATAGACTGCAAATTAATCTTATATTTTGCATTATATTCTTCTTCAGATAGAGTTTGCTTGTCGAGGTTTCTTGCTGCAATAGCCCCCTCAGTTCTAGGCTTTATGTATTTGTTATAGTATTCTTCTGGTGATAGACGCGTTTTATCTAATCGCGCTTTTTCTCTCAGATATTCAGCATGCTTTGCTGCCTGAGCTTTACCCTTCTCAGTCTGAAAATATTTCTTTCCGGCTATAGAAAGATTCTCACAATGATGTTCATACTTAGATTCGTCATTCCATCCTAGATATCCAGCTTCACTATGAAGACGCATGTGATCCAGACGTCCCATCTGCTGTAAGTTTTCTGGAGAATTATTTAGTCTATTAAAATCGATATGATGGATTTGTTTCCTAGGCTCATTCTCTTCGAAATAATAGCAAACCATCCTATGAGTAAATTCTTCTTCGTTCGTAGCGGGATGAACGACGAATTCATATTCATTTGTCTTTGCATTGATCTGCTTTTTGCCTTTCTGGAATGGCATCAAAGAAGTTCCGGCAACCATATCCTTGGCTTCAATCTTTTTGCCATTACGAAGAATAAACTTGTGTTCGGGAGTACAAGTCAAGACTTCGCCGTTGTCCAAATGAACATCGATGACTTCGGTATCTCTCTTTGTTACACCAGCCCAAGAAATTAGACCAGGAACAATCATTCCATCTGGAGAAACAGAATATGTCCAGTTGAGCTTGCCTTCCTTGTATTCTTTGATCAATTCAGCGAGTTCAACATCTCTGCCATCGAGCAATGAAATCTTCGTATCTAAAGCAAAACACCCTCCTCTGCTCGGCAACCAAAAGTCCTCAATCATCGCCATCGATTGTCTGGCATCCATAATTTCGCCAGTTGCGGCATCATATGTAATCTTATTTCGATACTTCGCAATGATGTTCTGGATGTATGCTTCGGCTTTCTTTGCAGGTAGTCCACCAACGTCGATTCTAAAGACTCTGCGTTCTGGTGCTCTTACCATACGATAGATGACCAGAGAATCTTCCATCATTCGAAGCTGATTGGCTACCTTGATGGCTTTATGCAAGTACGAAATGACATTTTTTCTAGATTCATCCAGAAGTCCGGATGGGACATAGACGATTGAGTCTTTGGAGATCTTGAGTCCGGTATTCGAATTACCAGAAGATCCGCCAAATGTATAAGAGGAACCGAATGTCGTATTTCTGGTTGCAGAAGGATCATTCGCCTCTGAATAGACGAAGTATTCTTCTTTAGTTCGGAAAGTCTTGATTCGAGTCTTGGGGTCAGTGATCTCTTCGACTTCCTTGACTTTCTTGATATGGATGGGATCAATTGGTCGAAGTTCGACGATTTCGGTCTTCGCTTCGTTCAGAATCACATGATAGACGAGTCGACCATCGATGTACCACTTCCTCGCGATGTCATAGGCATTCGTCGAAAATGCCAGCAAAGACAGGATGTTCTGGAATTCTTCTTCAATCGTCTTCTTGACTTTCTCTGGAAATCCATCTGTCTCGTCCAATGAGATCTCGACAGCCTGAAACTGATCATCAATCGTGATCAATTCATTGACGATTTCTTCGATTCCCTGATCAACCTCGGGGTAGTTTGCAATCTCTCGGTACTTGACGATTCTTGCGACGTCAGAGTATCCATAGTAAGCACCTAGGTCATGATAAGCGACCTGATGCTCACCCGCAGAAATAAAGAGCGCCGAGCCGTCTTCTTGGGACGGCCCGACGAAAGATTCGGGTACGATCTCTTCTTTTTTCTTATTCTTATTGATCTTATTCTTATTGTTATTAGAAGAGACTAGACTGAACCCGAACAAATTGAGTCCATCGACCATAGAAGCTGCGTCAGTCGCGCCTTCATTTAGATTCATAATCGGTTTGTTATCTTCCACGATCTTTTGTTTTTCAAAAAGTTAAAAGGATTAGACTATTGGTTGTAGAATCTAAGCAGGAGCAGGAGACGGAGTACGATCAGAGATCCAATAGTCATAGCGGAAGGTGACTTCAAATTCTTCCACTTCACCCGCAGAACTAAAGGTCAGGTCAATCTGGCCGACTGCAGTAGGAAATGCGCCGATGAAGGTGTATGAAAGACCAGGAACAGGATTGCCCGCCTTGTCGAGTTGCATCACCATCATGTTGCGTTTGTACGTGGCGGGATGCTGATCACTCGTATTCTCTTCATGCTTGTTGAGATATGAATGCATCCAACCCTCAATGTTCCCCTTCTGAGAATTGTCGATGTCGTTATAGACAGTAACTGGCCAGGGCTCGAAAGTCCGATCACCAGCCACATAGATGTCACGGCCGCGGAAGGGAACTGCGATCTCAGCAACAGTTGAACCAGGCAGAGAAGCTGCTCGGCACAACCATGAGAAAGTCTCAACGTCGTTGATGCCGAAATCGGTAATGATGACCTTGAAGAGGTTGTTTCTCGCCCCACCACCGGTGAGACGATTCTTGAATTGTTCGACACTCATTGACATGTGTGCTTTTCTCCGAAATGTGTAGTAATATTGTTGTCGTTATTGATTGATTGAAGAAGAAAGTGTATATTTCAAATTTCCAGAATCATATATGGCTCTATACTTGTTATTTATAATCTTAGGTGTTTTCACAAAAATGATACTTATAACTTCCACAATCATAAATTTTTAAATAGCCAAGTTCTTTCATGATGTCAAATTCCGTCTTTTCTTCAGAATATAAGTCTGGAAACCTTTGTTTCAGCATGGATTTTTGAAAATTCATTCTTGATTCGAAATTTTCAGATTTGAAATACCAATAATTCGGTGGAGTTTTGCTGATTCTCTTAAATCCTAGTGCCTGATATACATTTCCAGGTCCAAACCTAAGATCTGCATATGTCATGACACTATTAATTCCACTAAATTTAAAGAGTTTTCCAAATCCTCCAACAACAACATGATTCTTTTTTGTTGAAAATCTCGTAATCTCATATTCACAAGTTTTATCGAATCTTGACTTTGCAAAAGATAAGACTGAAATCAATTCATCTTTATGATAAAGTCCAAAGTTCAGACTTGAATTTACATATCCATTGGTGTGATTTTCTTTATGAAATAATTTTGCTTCAGAAGAATCTATGGATCTTGCTTCGGTATTTCTTGCATAAATCTTAGTAGACAATCCAAGCTTGTTCAAGATCATGCTTTTGATGATGTCTTGCTTATTAATCCATTCATGTTCAAAAATAGTCATCAGCGTAATGCTTTGCTCTTCACACCAAGATTGTTTATCTTGATGGTATGATTTTGACATACCATTATTTGCGCTGTGCCAGAATTCTCCGCAATATTCGATTCCAAGTTTCTTTTCTTCTATAAAACAATCTATTTCATATTTCTTGTTGTTATATGTTCTTTTTATGGAAACACACGAAAAACCAAGATTTTGAACAAACTCTTTTACTTCCAACTCACCTCTAGATTTATTGTAACTATGAAGAACGACTGGAATATTATTTTTCCTGAATGCATATTTTAATTGTTCGATAGAAATATCATTTTCGTCTGCGATTTCTTTAAGAGTCTTGCCGGCTTTATTCAGTTGTTCAAATTCTGCAAGTCTTTCTTCTATTTGTTGTCTTGAGTCAGACCATACATCAAATTGTGTTTTTGGAGCTTCAAATCCGTTTTCTTTTGCAAGACGTCTTATTACAGAAACTGCGACCCCGTATTTCTGTGAAATTTTTCCTAATGATAGTGTCTTATCTTTACAATCGATCTTTAGTTGTTCTATATCTATTGTCTTAGTCTTGTTTCCGAAATATTTTTCTACCTTTATTTTATTTCTGTTTCTATAACCCAGTATTGTCGCTAACGTAGTATCATAGTGTTTTGCAACGGCAGTAAAAGATCCAAGTTCTTCAAGAAGTTTTAAGAATTCTGTCTTATCTGGATTGAAATCATCCGATCTGATGTTTGCATCGATCTTATTTCTTTTGATTAAATCGCAAATGTTTCTTTTAGATAAAGAATATTTACTCATCAATTCATCATATGAAAATTCACCAGATTTACAATCCGTTACGAATAAATCTAAATCAATGAGTTCTTCTTTTTTCTTATTCGAAATTTCAATCTGAATATCGTGAATTCTTAACCATCTATCGATTACACATCTATTAGTATCATAATGTTTTGCCAGAAAATTTTTGGATAGCTTTTCTGGATTTGTTTGTCGGCAAAACTCAACAAAATCTTCTGGAATAGTTTTCATGTCAACCTCAAAGAAAGGATCATCTGTATCAAGTCTTCACTCGACTTGATACAGATTATATCATGATCCTTTCTTGAGGTACATCAGAAAATTATGATCAGAGAGTTCCGTTGCTCATGCCGGTGATGATCTCCTGGAAGTCAACGCCCGTCGGAGTTGCAATAAAATTCAAACGGATAAAGTTGATAGAACGTGCGGGTTGGATGAATATGTCAGCAATAAACTCGTTTGCATCGATGACCACAGGAGGATTATTGGTCTCATCGCATCGAACCAGATACTCATAGATGCCCCGACGACCCTTGACTTCGCGGAGGTAGGGGTCAACCAAGTTCACAAACCGGGAACGAGTGAATTCGTCGTTGAATTCGAAGAGCATGTACTTGGCATAGGTCGAGATGGCCTTCTCCAAGACGTTGAAGAGTCGACGAACGTTGATGCGATCGAATGCCGAAGGACGAGCCAGAAGAGTCTTGTCGCCATAGAGGATCGTGCCCTGACCAGGGAACTGGACGATCGGATTGATGCGAGCCTTGTAGAGATCGTCGCGATCGAACTGGCCAGGATTGTAGGAAATCTTGGTGATATTCTTGAGTTGACCCCGATTGTAGCCGGCTGGAGACCACCAGGGATCTGCGACGTTGTCGGTATTGGCACAGAGACCCGCGATGGTGCTGTTGGCTGCAATCCAGCGATAGACACAGTTATACTGATCGTAGACCTTGATGGCGCAGGAATCGATGACGCCGAAGGAAGAAGAGATCAGTTCATTGGTGAACGTGATCGCATCGGTAGGATTGGTATAGTAGACAGAACCGGTAGGACCAAAGGTGGGTGGTGAAACCAGAGCGATGGCATCATGTCTCTTTTCAGCCAGAGCCACGAGATAGTTGGCGTATGTGATGGAGTCAGCAAACGAATCTGGCATGACGCCAGCAATCAGAAGAGTTACGTCAACCGCGGTGGCATCAGAAAACTTGTCATATGAATCCATGAGTTCGTCGACGCCGCTAGAAGTTCCAACAGAACCATCGATGAATTCATAGTAGTTAGCAGTCGAGATCGCAGGAGAACCGGCGTAGTTAGGATCGTAGTAATAGAGTCGAGCCGGAGAACCAGAAGGAGTGACATTCAGCTTGATCCAATCGATCGTCTGACCGGCATTGCATGCAGCGAGGTTGTCGTCATTCGCGATCCAACGAACATACTTGGAGCGAGCATGAAGAACGTTGACGAAGTAGCTGGAAGTGCCATCAGAGAACTTTGCATCTGGACACATCGAGAGATATTCATAGCGTTCCAGAATCGTGCCAGGAGCACCAGAGAACAACCCATCCTGATCGATGATCATGATGTGCATCTCGTCATTATAGACACCGAACTTCTCGCAGAACTCGGAGGTTCCAGGAGCAGAACTGAAATAGTTCTTATAGATGTTGTCGTCATCCTGCCAATTATTGAAAGCTGCAGAATCAGCAAGACAGTATGTGATCATCAGAGAATTGCCGATGACACCAGGGAACTTGGCAGCGAAGGTACCGTCGGCTGCAGTAAATGACTGATTCTCGAAGTCGACGTCGTTCTTGATGTTGACTGCATTCGGAGAAGCAGAACCATTGGCGACTGCATTCAGAGCACCATCCTGAGCATTCCGAATCATCCGTAGGTTATTGGAATATGCCAGATAAGTCTGAGCATGGAAGAAGTAGCCGAAGTTGTCGTCAGTGGGCTTGCCAAAAGTCTTGTAGAGGACTTCTTTGTTGGTAACAGAAGTGATCTCGTTGACTGGACCCCAGATGAAGTCGCCGCAGAGAGCACCGATTGCAGTAGAGACGGATGGGATAATAGCAGTTAAATCTATTTCACGAATCTCTACGCCCGGACTTACCATAAACAATGCCATATTTGTATTCCTCTTTATTAAGAATGTGTTACTAAGTTGTTGATTTACTATTTATTCAATCGCAGATAAATTGGTTCAATTATTTTATTTATAAAACACTAAATCTCTTCGAACCAGAAGCCAAGTTGTCTAAATGTCTTTTTACCTACTACATCTTGTTTAGCATAGTTTTCATGAAGCCAAGGAATCGTCGAATAAGAATATCCAGAAACAATCGAATCACATTTATCTCTACACCAGTTGCGAATGACATGTTTTGGTAAAATTTCTTGTTCTGTGGGAAATGCAAATTTTCCAAATGGAGTCACATAGTATCCTTTAATAAAGTTTTCTCTGTATTCTTCTGATTTCCAGAGTTCTCGAGAAATGTTTCCAATGTGTTTCCTTCTTTCTTCAGCATTTTCCCACGCTTTCTTGTTTCGTTCTTGGCAGACGCGATGATTTTCTTCATCGCTCCAGTATTCGTCAATGGAAGCTTTCCAATTCGCACGATATTCTTCTTTGGTCCACGTCTCTTTCAGTTTTTCTGAATGTTCATTTCTCTTGTCTTCAGTCCAGGCTTCATCGATGGATTCTTTCCACTTGGCTCGGTATTCATCAGATTCCCACATTTTCTTCGATGCAGTTGATCTGTTTTCATGCATCCGAAGCAATTCTTCTTCAGTTGGTTCTTGCTCGATGATGCCTTTGATAATCTTATTTATAAAATCCCATTTCTTGACTGCTAGATCCTCTGCCAGGCCATTCCGCCGAAGGTTTCTGGAACCAGACTCTCGAATCTTCCATCGTCGATGACTCCGAATGGAAGCAATTCATCCTCCATCGCCTTGATTCGTTCTTCATAGAGTCTTTCTTTGATGTCGATGTCGGTGATGGCTCGAAAACTTTCATTCGAGGAGAACCAAGCAAACATGACCAGATTCATGACAAGATCGTCATGTGTGCCGACTTCTGCTTCATAGCTTCTTCCGCTGGCAACAAATGAACAGACTTCTTGAATGGTCTCTTTGTCATGAAGAATGAGCTTGTATTCTTCGATCAGGTCTTTGAGATTGGAACATCCGACTGACTTGACTTTTCTTGTCATTTCTGCACCAACGACAGTCCTTCCAGCTCGAATCTCGGTGAACTGATTGTCATATTCAAGATCGTAGAAAAGAGAATTGCAGACAAGAACCCCATTGTCATTGGATTCTACGACGACGAATGCTTCATTGTAGAGTTTCGCGTATTTCTCGATCTTGTTGGGAAAGATGAGTGGCGAGATCATGTTGTCTTGAAAGACGCAGACTTGCTCGAATGGGGATGCAGTGACGTCGATGACGTTGAATGTAGAATAGTCTTGACCGCGTCCTCTGGAGACGTCAACTGTCATGATATATGAATGGTTTTTGATCGGCTCTCGATAGACCCGGATTGTATTACCGTCTAGGTTGTAGATTGGTTTCTGAGCCGATAGCGAAAGGAGTTTGTTTGCATCGATCAGGGTATTTGCCGATCCGACAAATTCATTTTCATATTCTTGTCTAAATTGGGCTTCTGACGTATTTCTGATTGTTTCAATTTTCCATGCTTCGTCTCGCCCAGGGACATCCCACCAATATGACTGGAATGCAACAAAATCATTTGACGAAGTCTTTGCACCTATCCAAATTTTATAAAACAAATTTTGTCCATTTGCCGTAGATGTCAGAATGATTTTTGTGGTCTTCCCAGAGGAAATTACTGGATATGTGCTTTCCCAGAATTTTTCACAATGGTCAATGAAGGCCATTTCATCTATGTAGATTAATGAGGCTGAAATTCCTCTAACCGACGAATTGGACGTGGCTCTAGCAATAATTCTGGACTTGTTTGCAAAGTCTATGTTACCTTTATTGAGAGTCTGAACCCCACATTGAAGAAAAAAAGGTATGTTTTCTAATGAAAGAAGAATCCGACTCAGGATTTCTCTGGAGGTTTCCCCTTTATTTGCAAGTAAGACGATAGTCTTTTCCGGATTAAACAGGGCAAACCAAAGAAGATAAGATGCAACTGCAGTGGTCTTCCCCGCTTGCCTTGGGAGAAGACAGATATTATAGCGGTTTAAATGAAAGTTAGTAATCATTTCTCTTTGATATGGATAAAGAGAAATTGGGATCAATCCTTTATCTACATGTATGGCTTTAATATAATTTTCAATAAAATAGAGAGGATCTTCTGAGCACTTTTTATACTCTTCTATCTTTTCTAGAGTCCATTCGTCTTGAACTCCGGACTTTTTAATAAAGTCATTACCAAGATACGAATGTTTCTGATTCTCATTCATAAGATTCTTTATTGCTGGATCTGTGTAATCCCAACAATGACCGATGCTGCTGCAGGAACCCCACTATTTGCTGCAATTGCCTGAAATCTCATTGCCGTCACAGATCCCATGTATGCGATTTCGATAACATCCCCAGCATTTAAAGAAATCCCAAATGAATAATTAAAGATAGATGCTGGTGCTGTCCCGATGACTCCTTGTCTTCTTGCAGAGTTAGTAACCGGATTTCCGTTCTTCTTAATCCAAATCGTCATAACTCCAGATTGGAGTCCTCCTTCGGTTTCGTCAATCTGGGCATTAATATCAATTTGATAGAAGCCGGATTGGGAAACAACGATTTCGGTAGGAGGAGAACCACCAAGGACAATTCCATTTGATATCTCTGTTTGGTCAAACGAGATTAAATATTCAACATTTGCTTGAGCAATATCAATATTTCCGGAATTTGTGAATCTTGCATAATGAGATTGTTGTTCGATAGTGGGACGAACAAAGATTTCACCATTGGTGTCATCGACAGAAAGAACTGCAGCAATAGGGATGACGTTTTGAGGAGCTGTTGGTTTGGCTTTTGTAAAACCCCCTGCAAAAGTAGGAGAAATATAGAGGATATCTCCGATTTGCCAAGATTCCCCAACCAATGCCCCAGTAGTATTGAGTTCTCGAACTTTACCCCAGACGGTTACAAATCCAACTCCATCTGGAGCTATATCTTGAGTTGCAATACCAAGAGTGTAAAGCGAAGGGAATGCTCCATTTGCTAAAAAAGGAGCAACTGCAAGTCTTAAATCACCATTAGATTCGGCTCCGTTAAATCTAACAGCAGTGCCATTTGAAATGAGAGCATCAGTATTATTCTTGACAAGGATATAGGTTTCTTGACCAATTTGCTGAATTGGCCCTTCTGGATGAGCCAGATTCAAAGTCCGATCACTTGAATCCCAACAAAGTGTTCCAGGAATCCTGATTTCTTCATGAATGTGTTCAACATCAAAAAGAATGGATTCAATCGGTCCAATCGGAGTGTCTGTCGGAAGATTGATGACCGAGACCGTATTATTCTCGATCTGCGTCGTGTAGTCATCATCATAGAGATTATCTGTGAAATAGACGTGCTTGGTCGTCGGATTGTATTCCAGATGACGACCAGAACGAGCAGACGATGAATCGACGTCATCCAGTTTCAAGAAGTTGACTTCACCTCCACCACCCAGAGTCCCGATTTGAGTCTGGATGTACTGGAATTTCTTGTTGAATTCGTCGACAGTCAGAAAGTTCTTCGTTGTTGGAGGATCGTCCTCGACTGGAGAATTCATCTGGACTTCTTGGGTGAAAAGACTTTCCCCGATAGCAGACGCATTGTTGTTGTTGCTG
>ERZ1645192.4374-NODE-4374-length-11203-cov-11.606207_pt1 | contig 11203 bp, 10 predicted proteins | sample MGYA00575354_ERZ1645192 | MGnify/ENA primary metagenome ERZ1645192 (study PRJEB40844, sample SAMN11349763) | freshwater sediment metagenome | isolation source: river sediment | host: Sediment | place: India: Faizupur Khadar , New Delhi | collected 2017-02-21 ...
AGCGACAACCCCACCGGCGCGAATTACGGCTGCGGCTATAACGGTCAGAGCGGCGAATGGGTGGAAGAATCGGTGGACCTGAGCGATTATGCCGGCAAGCAGGTCTGGCTGCGCTTCGTCTATGTCACCGACGCCGCGGTTAACGGCGAAGGCATGCTGATCGACGACCTGTCCATTCCGGCCATCAGCTACGAAACGGATTTCGAACAGGACGACGGCGGCTGGCAGGCGGCCGGCTTCGCGCGCATTCAAAACCGGCTTCCGCAGACCTTCCGCCTGGCGCTGATCCTGGAAGGCGAGCAGACCCGCGTAGAGATGCTGGAATGGGTGCCCGGGGAGACGCTGCGGGTGCCGGTTGACTTTGATGCCTTTCAGCGCGTCACACTCGTGCTCAGCGGCACCACCCGTTTCACCCGCCAGCCCGCCCTGTACCGCATCCAGGTGAACCGTTAACGTTCTTCGGTTCGATTCACGGTAAAAATCAAAACGCCATGGGTTGAGCCAATGGCGTTTGCTATTTTTTCAAATCATCCGGCGTTTACGAATGGCGCAGCGACTCGAGCTCAATTTGCAGTTCCTGGCGGCGGCTCAGGGCCGCCTGGCGCACCTGGTCCTCCACGTTGTGCGTGTAATCGGCAATCCGGCCGCGCGTTTCCGCGCCCGAAGCCGGAGCAAATAGCAATATGGACACGGCGCCAACAATTCCACCGACGAGAGCACCCAACAGGAAATTCCCAAACCAGCGCATGATAGCTTCTCCTTTGTAATACTTTCCCTAAATTATAGTTTACTTACCAGTTTTCGCAAGCGCCGGCCCATTGGCCAGCTTCAGGCGCACAAAGACCCACGGCGCGCCGGCTGCCACCCATCCGCCCAACAGCGCATACCGGGCGAAGCGCAGTGCAAAGCTGAGGACGTCTTCGTTGCGCGGGAAGATCTCACCCAGGCCGAACCACAGGATCAGGACTACGATCAACCCCAGAGAGAAGCGCAAAGCACGCTTGCTCCAATCCCCGCCGGCATCGAAGCGCCCAAAACGGCGGGTGTACCAGGCATACCCGGCCGCCATGCCCCACCAGGTTCCCGCAGCCGTCACAATGCCGTCCAGGGCAAACGGGGCAATCGGCTCATCCGGCGCCTGCAGGTTGGCGTTGGCCACCCATTCTGCCGGCATTTGCCAATCCGCCAGCGCCAGGCGCGCTGCCGCGCCCAGCAAAACAACCAGCAGGGCAAACAGCAGCGCCCAGGCAATTTGCACCGGAACGCTTTTGGGGCCCAGCCAGGCGGCAATTGGTTTTTCCAGCCGCAGCGCAGCCCACAACAGCACGGCCCCGATCAACCAGCCCACCAGCACATCGCTGATGAAGTGCACGCCCAGGTAGATGCGCGATATGCCAATCATCAGGATAATGAAGACAAAAACGGCAGTCACCCACTTCCGCCGGATGGCAGCCGCCAGCCGCCCCCACAGCAGGGTGGAGTTCTGTGCGTGCCCCGACGGCATGCCAAACGATGATTCAGCCGTATAGGCCTGGATCTCCGGGTTGATCCAGTACGGGCGCGGCGCGTGAAATGCCAGCTTCAAGATGGAATTGAGCGCGTTGCCAAACATGAGCAGGGCGCCCAGTCGGAAGCCAAAGGCTGCATCCCAGCACCAATAAATGGCCGGCAGCAACAGCATGATGAACTCCTCGCGCCACAGAAAGGAGAAAAATTCCATCGGCAGGGCCAACCAACCGCCCAGGTTCTGGAAGAATTCGTTGAAAGCGGTCAATGCAAGCAGCGAATCGCTCATGGGTTATAGCCTTTCGGTCAGTTGCATGGGATTATAGAATATTGTACACTCAAATCATGAACAAAATGGACCGGCGCCGGTGGGACTGGCCGGCAGTATTCTTCTTATCGGTTGCATTCTGGGTGGCAGCCCAACGGCTGGAAATCACGGATTGGACGCCCGACCTGGAGCGTGTCATACCGGTGACCATGATCGGCGTGTTGCTGGGCATGCTGCTGGGCTACAGCAAATTTCCGCGCCGTTTCGCGTTCATTTATAGCCTGGTGTTCACGATCATCGTCATTCCCTGGCAGTTGGCGTTGACCCTGAATCCCGGGATGACCTGGCTGGAACGGGTGTCCGGCCTGGGCGGGCGGCTCTGGCTGACTTTTCTCCAGTTTACCGCCAACCTCCCGATCGAAGATCCCCTGCTGTTTATTTTCGCCATGATGGTGGTGTTCTGGATCGCCGGCCAGACCGCCGGGTTTACCATGCTGCGAACCGGCCGTCCCTGGTTTGGGCTGGCCCTGATGACCATCACCACCTTGATCATCGAATATTACGATCCGCCCCGCACGGTTCGCGGCTTCTACACCGGCATCTTAGCCATCCTGGTCATTTTATTGATCTCCCGGCTACATTACCTCAACCTCCGCCGGCACTGGGAAGCCATCGCCGTGCCTGTGGATTCAGAGACCGGGTTCGATTGGATGCGTGCGTCGATCCTCTCCAGCCTGGTGCTGGTCATCCTGGCCTGGAACATCCCGACCTGGATCCGCGCCATTTCACCCGAATCGGTCGAACGCCGGACAACTGTCCAGGCATGGATCGATTTGCGCGAGCGTCTATCCAACCTGGTGTCGCCGCTATCGGGCTCCGCGCCCTCCGAAGGGTTTTATTACGAAAACAACATCCCGCTGGGCACCACCACCAGCACCAGCGAAGCCGTCGTCTTCGAGGTCAATTCCACCGAGCCGCGCCCGGGCGGAGCCAGGTATTATTGGCGCGCCCGCACCTACGACCACTACGAGGATGGCAAATGGTCGTCCACCTTTGGGAACCTGGACAATGTCACCACTGAAAACAGGGAGTTCCCCATACCCACCTGGTATCAGCGGTTTACGGCTTCGTTCACGTTCACATTCAAGGCTCAATCGCTGAGGAATTTCTTCACGCCCGGGCTGGTCATCAGCGTCAACCGGCCGGCACAGGCGGTTGGCAGGCAGGTCAGCGAGGCTTACACAGAGACGGCCACGCTGCTGGCCGTCCCGCCGCTGCGCTCGGGAGAAACCTACCGCGTGAAAGCCTCCATCGCCGCGCCAACCATCACCTTCTTGCAATCCAGTCCGGCAGAGTACCCATATTGGATCCAGATGAATTACCTGCAACTGCCGGCCGATTTCCCGCAAAATCTGCGGTTTCTGGCCCAGGAAATCACCGCCGGGTTGGAAACGCCCTATGATAAAACCGTTGCCATCACCAACTACCTTCGCACGAACATCGATTACCAACCCATCATCGAACCTGGCCCGTCCAACATGGATCCGATCGAATATTTCCTGTTTATTTCCAGGAAAGGCTTCTGCAACTATTACGCCGCTGCGGAGGTCTTGATGCTGCGCTCCATCGGCATTCCTGCCCGTCTGGCGGTCGGCTTTGCAGAAGGTGAAATGGATGATCAACGCACTCATTTCACCGTCCGCAGCCGTGACGCGCATGCCTGGCCCGAGGTTTACTTTACCAATTTTGGATGGATCGAATTTGAACCCACGGTCGTGCAATCCGAATTGGTCCGCCAGGAAGAATCGCCCAGGCTGCCCGGCGACAGCGAACTGGCAGCCCAGCCGCCGGAGATGATGAGCGACAGCGGCAATGAAAGATTGCGCGGAGTCGATCAGGACCCTGCCATGCGCGGGCTATCGGTTACCCCGCCGGCGGATCAGTCATCTACGGGCGGCAACCCGGCATGGATTGTCCTATTGGTGCTGGCAGTCCTGGCCGGCTCCGCATGGTTCGTGGTTAAGCGCGTCAAGCGAAGCGCGATCACCTTCCCGCACCCTGCCATCCTGCTGGAAAAAGTGATCATCCAGCGCGGTTTTACCACCCCGGCATGGATCCGCGAACGCGCGCGGCTGGCCCGCCTGACGCCATTGGAAAGATACTTCAACGCCGTGCCAAAAGCGCTGAAACTGCTGGGGAAACCCGCCAATCCATCGCTCACCCCCGCTGAACAGGTCAGCCAATTGATCAAAGCCCTGCCGCAGGCGGAACAGCCTGCAAAGTATTTGCTGGCCGAATTGCACCGCGGCATGTACTCACCCTACCCGGTCAACCTGGATTCGGCGCGCATCAACAGCCGCGAAATCAAACGCCAGGCCAGGCAGCACTGGATTCGAAGGTTGCTGCGCCTCGATGAGCAGATGCCCGGCTTCTAATCCAATCCGGAACGCGCGATCTTGAGCGAGGCTTATTAGCCGCCTGGCGCGGTTGGTTCAATCGCCCAGACCACCTGCAGAAGCTGGAGAAGTTGGGTAATCCCATCCCGCACGGGCGCGGTCTGGATGTATTCGGTGGGTGTGTGCGCCTTTGCACCGTGTGTCAAACCGATGCAGACCGCCGGCAGCCCGCGGCTGAGCGGCACATTGGCATCCGTCGAACCAACGTCCAGCCGGGCTGTGATGCCCAGATCCTCGAGGACGCAACGGGCCACTTCGACCAGCGGATGGTCGGCGGGAATCTCGCCGGCTTCGCGCCTTCCGATCGGCTCCATGCGCAGGCGCACGTCCTGCTGCTGGAAGTTATTTACCAGTGTTTCCACCTGGGTTTCGATAAACTGTAATGTCTGGCTGCTGGCGGAGCGCAAGTCCAGGTCAATCGAGGCATGGCTGGCAATGGAATTGACCGTTGTACCGCCTGAAATCACGCCGACGTTCAACGTCGTTCGCGGAGAAACGGGCAGCGTCAAATCGGCCAGGCGGGTCACCAGGCGGGCAATTTCATGCACCGCCGAGGGGCTCCCATAGCTGCTCCACGAATGTCCGCCCGGCGTTTCAACGTGGATGCGATAGCGGGCAACGCCCAGGCCGCAGTGATAGATGTTCCCCAACCCTATCCCTTCGAGGATGATATACGCCAGCGGCCGGTCGCCAAAACGGTCAACCAGGGCGCGCATACCGCGGAGGTTGCCAAGCCCTTCCTCGCAAACGTTGGCGGCCAGCCAGAGATCGCCCGGCAGCCGGTTCCCGGAATGCTGCAACCATCCTGCCGCCAGGATCAAAACGGCCAGCGAGAGCGAATTATCGCCAATGCCTGGCCCGACAATGCGGTCTTCCAAACGATCCAGGGGCAGCGATTCCTGCCGCGGGAAAACCGTATCCAGATGCGCGCTGAGCACAACCGGTCTGGCGTGCGCGTTGGCGCCCGGCAGCCGCGCCAGCACGTTACCCACCGGGTCTAGCTGAACATCCGCCAAACCCAGCGATTCAAACTGCCGCCGCATAAAAGCAGCCCGCGCGCCTTCGTCAAAGGTCGGGGATTGAATTTGTTGAATTTCGCAGGCCAGGTCCAAAGCGATCTGCAAATCCTCATCCGTCACCGTGGTTTCAGGGATGAGGTGCGCGTATGGACAGCCCGCCTGGTTATGAGCCAAATTGGATGTCAGGAAACGGATATACCGGTCCAGCGCCTTCCAGCGAATTGAGGACATTTATCTTCTCCGTACCAAGCCGCGCAAAGATTCCAAGCGCGCCTGGGGCAACCCGGGAAGCGTCCCCAACGCATAAAACGGGCCGCATCCCTCCATCACCAGCGATGCCGAAACGCTCCCACGCAGAGCTGCTTCCAGTGGATCATAGGTTTCACGCAGCGCCGCTAAAAAGCCGCCGCAAAAAGCGTCCCCCGCGCCGGTCGGGTCAATGATGCGGGCCGGGTACGCCGGGATTTGCCATCCCACCCGGCGGGCTGCATCATACAGGTATTGTCCGCGAGCGCCGCGTTTGACCACCACAAATTCGCATCCGTAGCTGGCGATCGTTTCGGCCATTTCCCACGGGTCGCTGCTGCGCCCCTGGAACAGGCTGGCGAGTTTTGTCTCGGAACAGATGAAAGCCGACAGCCCTTTCACCAGCGGCGGAATGTCATCCCAGAAGATTGGGGTCATGTAGCCTTCCCCGGGGTCCAGCGTGATGGTGGTCACCTGTCCGCGCCGCAGCGCGGGTGGGATCAGGTTGTGAGAGATAAAATCCATCGGGCACAGGTGCGCGGCCGTGGCATCCAGGTAATCCTGGGGAATGTCCGTCATCCGCAGGCTCAATATTCCCGGCTGCGTCCGGCTGTCCAATTGAAAAACCGGGCTGGCATAACCCAGCAGCGATTTTGGAAACGGCTCACCGAGCCTGGCAAAGTGCAGCACCGGATTATCGCGCTGGCAGGTATGCTCATCCAGGTAGGCGAAAAATGCGCGCAAATCCACCGCTTCCGGCAGCGTGCGAATGCCGCGCCGGTCGAGGCCAAACCGATCGAACTGCGTCAGCCATTCCTGGGGATAATCCTCGCCTACTCGCCCCACCAGGCCGCAACTGTTGCCCCACAAACGCAAACCCGCCGCAGCGTAAAACAGGCTGCCGCCCGGGATGTCTATCTGCGGCTTGCCCGCCACTGGCAGAATGGTATCGCGGGTCAACAGGCCAAAAAGCAGGTATCGCAACAGCGGAGTGCTTTCCAAGGAGTGTGCGCCCTTCTGATGGGATTGGATCGATAAAAGATTGAGTCAGATCAGATAACAAAACCCCTCACGGTCATTGCGAGGGGTCACAGCGAGGATCGAGCAAAATCACTTGTTGATCAGATCTGAAAGCAAACGCAAGACGCCTAAAACGCCCAGGCCCACCTTCACGCCATCGCCCGCTGTTAGCTGCGGCGGGGTTTGCGTTTGTTCGCTGCGCTGCACCAGGATCAGCCCGGCAAGAATGCCCAGGGCTGCGCCCAACCCGACGGTGATTAATAAGGTTTTCTTTTTCCACTGGCTATCCATGATCACCTCTCGACCAAGAAATATTTATCGCTTAAGAATGGCTGAAAACAACGCCTTCAGGCTGGCCGACCAGCCCTGGATGGATAAAACGGGCTTTACGGATTGGTCTGCCGCCCGGCGCACGCCGGTTTCAATGCGGAAGAAAACCGATTGAATCTTCCGGTCCATTCCGGGCAGCCCCCGGTACATGCGCGCCGTCAGGTAGATCAATCCAATCACAACCGCCAGCAGGAGAATGGCACCCAGGCACAACGGCAGAATCACGATGACCGCGGAGACATTCGCCCAGTGGGTCATCGATGGACCCGGGGCTGTTGCCGCCACCACCGCCCAGACGGCCACGCCCAACACAATCAGAACTGTAAGACCCAGCGGCAACCAGATCTGCAGCAGCCGCTGGCGGCGGTGCTGGCTTTGAGAAAACGTTGCCTGGGGCCTGGCTGGTTTAAAATCCATGAGCTGATTGTAGCATGAATCCTAACGGTTTCGCGACAGGTCAGCCAGTTTGCTTTCGTACTGCTCCAGGTCCAGTTGCCGCCGGGCCACCCCGCTGGCGACGGCCGCGCGGGCGACTGCGCCTGCCTCCCACTGGCACACACGCGGATCCAGCGGTTTGGGCACCAGGTAATCGCGGCCAAACTCCAGCCGGTCGGTGCCATACGCGCGCAGTACCGGGACCGGAACCGGCTCTTTGGCCAGCCTGGCCAGCGCATGCGAAGCCGCGATTTTCATGGCATCGTTGATCTGGCGGGCACGTGTATCCAGCGCGCCCCGAAAGATGAATGGAAAGCCCAGCACGTTGTTGATCTGATTGGGGTAATCGGAACGTCCGGTTGCCACGATGGCATCCGGGCGGGCTTTGACGGCCACATCGTACGGAATTTCCGGCTCGGGGTTCGCCATCGCGAACACGATTGGATTCGCCCGCATGCGCTGCAACATTTCGGGTGAAACCACATTGGCAGCCGACAACCCGATGAACACATCCGCGCCTTCCATCACCTGGGCAAGCGTGGCCGGCCGGTCGCCGCGGGCATAAATTTCTTTCTCCGGGAACATCATTTCTTTCCTACCCTGATACACCAGCCCGGCAAGATCGCACATTTGAATATTTTCCACAGGAACGCCCAGTTTGACCAGTTGATTGGCGCAGGCAATGGCGGCCGCGCCTGCTCCAGAAAACACCACCCTGATTTCGCCAAACGTCCGACCGGTGAGCTCCAGCGCATTGATCAACGCGGCGCCCAGGATGATCGCCGTGCCGTGCTGGTCATCGTGAAACACCGGGATATCCAACATTTCCTGGAGGCGGGTTTCAACGTAAAAACACTCCGGCGAGCGGATATCCTCCAGGTTGATGCCGCCAAAAGTTGGCGCAATGGCCGCCACCACATCGATCAACCTGTCGGGATCTTCGGTGGCCACCTCGATGTCAAACACATCGATGTTCGCGAACTTCTTGAACAGCACGCCTTTGCCTTCCATCACCGGCTTGGATGCCAGCGCTCCACGGTTGCCGAGGCCCAGGATGGCCGTGCCGTTCGAGATCACCGCCACCAGGTTGCCTTTGCCGGTGAATTCATAAGCCAGTTGCGGATCGCGGTCAATTTCAAGCACCGGCGCCGCCACCCCGGGGGTATAGGCCAGCGATAGGTCGCGCTGCGATTCCAGCGGTTTTGAAGGCACGACGCTGATCTTCCCCGGAACGCCGTTCAGGCGGTGGTATTCCAGGGCTTCTTCACGAGTGACATGAATCATTGGGAAACCTCATTTGTGCTTTGGATCACAACCCATCCTCTATTGTACCTGCATGCTTGCGCCCGGGGAATTGCAAATCAGGCATTTTTTGTCATGGAGGAGACAAAACAGGCATCGAGAGGCGGACAGGAAATGTTAAAGAAGAAGAAAGCATGCAGGAATACACGAATAAACGTTTTTCAGGTATAATAGATTAAGATTGCATCAGGATTTATTCTGACCCGTACCTTCAAAAACCGTCTGGAAGGGTGCGGCCAGAAAATTGCCTTTTGAATTGTTGGGGTTTTCTCTCTACACGAGAGTTAAGTTCTTAAAATGGGTGGTCATCAGGTTTACATCGCAGCATTCCTGCCAGTTATCTGGATTCTCACGGCAGATTGTCCGCCGGGGAGAAAAGCTGGCAGCATCTCCGGTCACGGCGACCTGGCACAGCAATTCCGCCGCGGTCGGGCCACGGGGCACGCCCAGCCCGGGGTTCATACGCATCCAGTATGACCGGATAACCACCCGGCTCAGCCGCCGGCAACGGCTGGCCCGGACAACCCCACAATTGAGAAGCTTTTTGGCCGTTTCCACCGGGTGGCGCATGACTGTGAACTTGGATGGATCACAAGATAACGGCGCTCAAAGCACAGAAGCGGAATCCCAACCGGATTAACGTTTACCTGGATGGGAGTTTTGCGTTCGGGCTGGCGCGCATCGTGGCAGCCTGGCTTCAAATTGGCCAGGTGATCAGCGACGAGAAAATCCAATCCCTCCAGGCACAGGATACCGTCGAGGTAGCCTATCAGAAAGCCCTGCACTTCCTCAGCTTCCGGCCGCGGACCGAAAACGAAATCCGCCGGAAGTTGAAGGACGCCGGGTTTGAGGAGGAAATCTTCGATCCCATATTGCAGCGCCTGCGCGATGCCGGGATGGTATCCGATACGGAATTTGCCCGCAATTGGATTGAAAGCCGCAGCACGTTCAAACCGCGCGGCCGCAGGGCATTGACCCTGGAATTGCGACAAAAGGGCGTTTCAGAAGAAATCATACATGCAGCCCTGGTTGAAATGGATGACGAATCCGATCTTGCCTACCGGGCAGGCTTGCGTTACGCCAAACGGCTGACGCAGGCTGATTGGGGAACGTTTCGCGAGAGACTAACGGCCTTTTTAGGACGGCGCGGTTTTTCTTACGGAACCATCGCCCCCCAGGTACGGAAGATTTGGGATGAGATTCAAAATAACCAGGGCGAAGACCAGACTCTGACAGAAGAGGAATTGGACAATTATGAATAACCCGTGGATTTGGCTCATGATTATTTTAGCGGACATCATTGTCCTGGGCGTGATCATTTATTTCGTCACGCGCACGATGAACGACCGCTTCCGGCGCGAATTGCAGGGCCGCGCCGATAACGCACTCAATCAGGCTGTGGAGAAGGCCCGCCTCACCGAGATTGAAGCTCGCGACAAAGCGCTGAAGATCCTGCAGGATGCCGAAGCCGAAACCGTCCGCCGGCGCACGGAACTCTCCCGCGAAGAAGAGCGCCTGCAAAAACGCCGCGCTGAAATTGACAGCCGGTCGGATCGGTTGGAGCAGAAGGAGCAGGTGCTGAACAAGCGCCAGAGCGCGCTGGACAAACGCACCAACGAAGTTGAGAAGATGGCTTCAATGCAAAATGAAGAACTGCAGCGCGTCGCCCAGATGACGACCGACGAAGCCCGCGCCGAACTGCTGGCCGGCGCCGAGAAAGAAGCCCGCTCGGATATGGCCCGCATTATCCGCCAGATCGAGGCGGAAGCCCGTTCGGAAGGCGAAAAACGCGCCCGCGAGCTGATCGCGGAAGCCATCCAGCGCGTTGCCTCCGACCATGTCTCCAGCGTGACGACTTCTGTGGTGATTCTGCCCAACGAAGAGATGAAGGGACGCATCGTTGGCCGCAACGGCCGCAACATTCGCGCTTTTGAACAGGCCGCCGGCGTGGATGTGATCGTGGATGACACCCCAGAAGCGGTCACCATCTCCTGCTTCGATCCCATCCGCCGCGAGGTTGCCCGCCGGTCGCTGGACCGCCTGATCCAGGACGGCCGCATTCACCCGGCCCACATTGAGAAGATCCTCAACGAAGAACAGAAGGAAGTTGACCGTGCTGTGATTGAAGCCGCCGAACAGGCCGCCTTTGACGCCAATGTGGCCGGTTTGCATCCCGAAGTGCTGAAAATGCTTGGCCGCCTGCGTTACCGCACCTCCTACGGACAGAATCAGTTGGCGCATGCCGTGGAAGTGTCCAAATTGTCAGCCGTCCTGGCCGCCGAATTGGGCGCCAACGTGGAAATTGCCAAAGCCGCCGGCTTGCTGCACGACCTGGGCAAGGCCATGGACCACAACACCGAAGGCACCCATGCCATGATCGGCGCTGAATTCGCCAAACGCTACGGCGTGCATCCCAAGGTGGTCAACGCCATCGCCTCGCACCACCATGAGGTGGAGCAGGAGACGGTCGAAGCGGTCATCGCCGAAGCCGCCGACGCCATCTCCGGCGCGCGCCCGGGCGCCCGCCGCGAAGACCTGGAGCAGTACATCAAACGCCTGCGCAGCCTGGAAGAAATCGCCAATTCCTTCAAGGGCGTTCAGCAGAGCTATGCCATCCAGGC
>ERZ1645192.4375-NODE-4375-length-11202-cov-4.265991_pt1 | contig 11202 bp, 9 predicted proteins | sample MGYA00575354_ERZ1645192 | MGnify/ENA primary metagenome ERZ1645192 (study PRJEB40844, sample SAMN11349763) | freshwater sediment metagenome | isolation source: river sediment | host: Sediment | place: India: Faizupur Khadar , New Delhi | collected 2017-02-21 ...
CAGTCGCATCAGGTCCCAGGGTTGGTTGTACTCCGGGTGGTAATGTGCCTGAAGGCAAGGAGTTCAGCTTTTCCAGGATTCGTGAACGGCTCCAGTAAAATTCAACGTTATCTCTAAAAATTATGTAGATAAACGACATGCCGAACATGGAGGTGCTGCGAACGGTTTGCACACCTGGAATACCGAGCAATGCCGTTGTTAATGGATAAGTCACCTGGTCTTGAATGTCTTTGGGAGATCGTCCCATCCATTCTGTAGCTACTATTTGCTGATTTTCGCCGATATCAGGGATTGCATCAACCGGTACCGGATCATGGGGAAAGAAACCCGTTTTCAGGTTGAATGGCATATAAACAATTCCCAGCACCACGAAAGAGATCAGAAATATGAACGTGATCAGCCGGTTTTCGAGAAAATATTTAACCAGCCGGTTAAATGGATTATTCATAGGAAATCATATTATGTTAATGCCTGTGCATTTTGCCTGTATCATGTGGCATACTGGTGTTGGTGCCTGGTTCCATTTTGACAAGCTCCATGCCGCATTTTGGGCAATCGCCAGGTTTATCGCTTTGTATTTCAGGATGCATAGGGCAGGTATAAACTATTTGTTCCTTTGCTTTTGATTCAACAGCAGGACTCTTTGTGGTCGGATTGCTGCAGGAGGGCAGTGTTGCGGCCAATGATAGCCCAAGCAACATGATAATAATTGAATTTTTCATAAGATTAGAATTAAAATTTAATAAATTAACTGAATACTATACAGTTAAAAAGCTAAGACGATTATTTAACGATGATGTAATTCATGTTCTGATGGCTCTACCGGGTGATGTGCCGGATGTGCCTGCCTGATCATGTTCAATTCACGGTAATATTGATTTACCAAGGAGGTATCACCCATGAAGGTATGTGTTTCCATCATGTCGCTACCATGCATCATTCCACCGCCCATCATATTTCCGCCCATCATGTTATCACCATCCAGCATTTCTTCGCAATAGGTCAGATAATATACAATACATAGAGAATCGTTCATGTGATAAAGGCTGTCCATCATAAAAACTGTTGGATTTAAGGATTGGCCGTAAGGATCAACATATTTTGCAAGCGAATCATCTTTCGACTTAGCTTCCCGGAAGGTATTAAGTACCAAACTTTCCGTACTGTCCAACTCGGCTTTGAGTTTATCTTGACTATCATCCTTTGAACAACTGAATGTGATGGCTGATAAAGTAATGATCATAGCCATAAACAATGCGATCTTTTTCATTTTTTTCATTTTTAAGTAATTATTAATAAGAATGGATTGACTCAAATACCACCCGCAAAAACCAGATGGCTATTTATTTAAAAATTAATGGGAATAGAGGGAACCCTGCATTAAATGCTGCGAGTCACGTAGAAAGCAAACTCAATAATGGGTGAATAATATAATCACCGCCATCACACGGAACTCGTTCCCGGAAAGCAGGATTTCAGCAACGGAAATTGCCAAAAGAAACCGGAATATCACCGGTTTTTGGGGGAAGAAATTTTCTGTGGAATATGTGATCACCGGATGAAGCTATTGTAATAGTTTCCGGCAATTCGAAAAATACATTAAAGAAGAATAAATTTTCAGATAATGGTGAATTAACCTCCTCAGACGAGGATACCGTAAAATTATCCGTGACTTTATTAAAACTGAATACGTTGTGGCATTTTTCACATTCATGACCACAGCAAGGTTCAGGGGTTGAAAATAAAGCAAAGGATGCAAATGTTCGGCCGCAATAATGCCTGGTAACAGATAAACCACCTGTTGCGATCAACAGGAGGAAAACCATTATGCTCATTCCGGCCTTTTTCATTTTTTAAATCAATATATTTAAATAAACGCATGTTTCAGTAAATTGTTTTATAAAAGATAATATTTTTTTAATTTAGGCACCATGACTTTGAAACAGTCTGAATATTAACAGATAAGATGATTTGTTATTTATTATCACAATTCGGTTTTTAGAGGTACTTTTATAGTTTCATGCATTTCTACTTAAGAATAGGAATTATTAAATGATTCAGGAAATAATATTAAACTCAACAATAACCTGCCCTCAGTGCGGATTCAGGAAAGATGAGATAATGCCGACCGATGCCTGTCAATACTTCTATAAATGTACAAACTGTGGACTGATTCTAAAACCGAAAACCGGCGACTGTTGTGTTTTCTGTTCTTACGGCAGTGAAAAATGTCCGCCAATCCAGGAAAGCCATAATTGCAGATATTGTGGATGAACCGACGGATTTACCCACCGGACTGAGATCGAAATCCAGTACCGATGGATTTACCCGTCAGATTGCAAGCCTGGCATTACGCCGACTTTAACTCCTTATTCCTTGCTTCCAATAAACCGCAATGTGTAGTCCCCCTGGTTATTGTGCATTTTCAGAGTATAATCAAAGGTGTGATCATCAGTATTGAAACTTCCGTAATGTTGATCACCTGATTCATGGTCGTTGCTCATGTGTTGATCCCAATTTGTCCAATCCCCATTATTTCCCATCATATGATGATCTTCTGATTCATAATGTCCATATTCATTATAAAAATCATCGCTTGTAAAGCATGCCATCATATAATTTGCATTTTGATACAGTTCAAGCATGAAGGTTGTGTCAAGCTCTATGCCATAACAATGTATTTCAACAGTATAGTCATTGAATCTGGAGACATCGCATTTTGCTGAACCAGCACCGGATTTTAATGCCCCCTGGGTAAGCGTACCATTATAAGTACCTGTAACCTGGTTTGTAAGATCAGATTCATTTTTATCCTTTTTACAGGAAACAACGACCATGGTTGAAATGATCATTGCAGAAATTACTAAAATTTTTCTTGTTTTCATGTTGTAAAATTTTGTTGTTAAAATTTGATAATATTTCCAATATATATAAGTATATAACTTTGTAATTAACCTCTTAGTATCCTGATTGCATTAAATACAGCGATTAACGCTACTCCTATATCGCCGAATACTGCTTCCCACATGGTGGCAATTCCTAAAACGCCAAGAATTATAAAAACAAGTTTTACGCCCAATGCAAAAAAGATATTCTGCCAGACAATGTTTCTTGTTCTTTTTGCAACATCAATAGCTATGGCGACTTTCGAAGGTGAATCGGTCATCAGCACCACATCAGCAGTTTCAATAGCTGCATCTGATCCAAGAGCGCCCATGGCTATTCCAATATCGGCTCGAGCGATTACCGGTGCATCATTTATTCCATCTCCGACAAAAGCCACCTTTCCACCCTTAAATTCTGTAATTAAATCCTCTATATGTTTGACCTTATCATCGGGCAACAGTTCATAAAAGTATCTGTCTATCTTTAATTTTTTGGCAAAGGTTGCTGCAGCAAATTTGTTGTCGCCGGTAAGCATTATTGTTTGAATATTCTTTGCTTTTAACTTTTCTATTGCTTCAATGGCATCATCTTTCAATGTGTCCGAAATAATAATGTACCCGGCATAGGTGCTATCAATAGCTACATGTACCACTGTTCCTTCCACGTTACAAACCGGGTGGGTAATATTTTCCTTATGAAGGAATTTATCATTCCCGGCAAGCACGGTTTTCATATCAATTACAGCCTTAATGCCATGCCCGGAAATTTCTTCAACTTGATTAATTCGGGTGATATCTTTATTTTTTCCGAAAGCCTCAGTAATTGACTTAGCCACCGGGTGGTTTGAATTGGTTTCAGCATAAGCAGCATATTCTAATATTTCTTCTTTAGAAAAACCGTTGGAGGTAACAACCTCTGAAACCTTAAATTCACCCTTAGTGAGTGTGCCTGTTTTATCAAATACCACAGCCCTAACCTTCGTTAAAGCATCCAGAAAGTTGGAGCCTTTCGCCAGGATTCCTTTTCTTGAAGCACTGCCTATGCCGCCGAAATATCCCAGCGGAATACTAATGACCAATGCGCAGGGACAGGAAATAACCAATACAACCAGCGCACGGTAAATCCAATCACTGAAAGTTTGCCCGCTAAACAAAAGGGGAGGCAATATTGCAAGCAGCAAAGCTCCAACAACCACAACCGGGGTATAGTATTTGGCAAACGTTGTGATGAACTTTTCGGTTTCCGCTTTTTTAGAGGAGGCGTTTTCAACCAGTTCCAAAATTTTTGTCACAGACGATTCGCTGAATAATTTGGTCACCTTTATTGTAAGCACCCCGGTTTGATTAATAGTTCCGGACAAAGCCATATCATTTTTTTCCAATTTTCGTGGCACACTTTCACCGGTCAAAGCCGAAGTATCGACAAATGAAATACCATCCATAACTTCGCCATCGACTGGAATTTTTTCTCCTGCCTTAACCATAATTATATCACCTATTTCAATACTCTCAGGTGAAACCCTTGTCAATTCTCCATCCAACAATAAATTGGCAAAATCAGGTTTTATTTCAAGCAGCGATTTAATTGACTTTCGGGAACGGTTAAGCGCAATATCCTGGAAGAGCTCCCCGACAACATAAAACAGCATTACAGCAACAGCTTCGGGCATTTCATCTATTGCAAATGCTCCAAGAGTAGCTATGGTCATTAAAAACTGTTCGTTAAACAACTGCCCCCTGATTATATTTTTTACGGCAGATGAAATAACCTTCCAGCCTACGATAAGGTAAGCAGTTCCAAATATTAAATATTCAGCAATATGATAGGGTGTATTGTGTATTTCTTCTCTGAATATTATACCTGCAAGTAAAAACAGAAACCCGGAAACTGCTTTAATAATGGTCCATTTATTTTCTTTAAGCTCGTTTGTTGAAACCAATATTTTCTCTTTATTGTTTTCTTCTACTTCCACTTCCGGTTCTATCTCTTTTATTCGGGCTTTTACCATTTCGAAATCATCAGTATCAATAGTAAGGCTTGAATGAGCAAAATTTACATTTACAAATTTTACCTTATCCAGCTTTGTCAGGTGGTCTTCAATTTTTGAAGCACATGATGCACAGTCCATGTTTTTTAAAAGATATTTTTTCATGAGCACATCTATTTAGTATAATTTTAAAGACTTAATAGTTTTCATCTTTATTTACCCGCACGCCTTAGAATTAATTGAAAGAACTGAACGTTGATATCCTGACCAACCTGTTCTGGAATATTAATATCAAAATCTGATAATTTGAGTTTAAACGATGCCTCCATTACACAGGTATAATTCAATAATTTATCAATATGACTAAATTTCATTTTTGCCACCGTAATGATCTTTCTTTGATTGAATTCTATTTCTAATGGTATGTCAAAATTGTATTCACTATGATTCCATGTTAGAAAATCAACCGGGATGTATCCCTTCATAGTCAATGACATGGCTTTGCTTGTAAGAAGGCTATCAATTAAGTATAATCCGCTTGTAAAGGATTGAAGGTTAATATTACCATAAATGGTCTTATCACTTGGATTATATTTGATTGCGAGTTCATGGCTTTCTGCTATAAAGGTTGAGTCAATGTAAAAACCAGTTGCTAAAACATAACCATTTGTTGTACGATAATCGTTTTGGGAATAGCATTTACCATAAAAAAAAAGAAAAATGCCAGATAATATGATTGTATTAATTACTATGGCTCTCATCTTCTATATTTTTTAGATTTTAAACAATAAAATAATTCTTCATGCTTAACAAATATTAAGTTTGTAACAAACCGGGCACCAACTTTCCCTTGTTTTTATGCTGAAAGCAGTGGCATACCACTGGTGTCCGTTTTTACATTGCCAAAGTAATTTATCCTTAGAATTTGAATATTCTGTTGACAGACATTTGCCACCTCTTTCTCCGGCAAGTTGTTGCAACTCCTTTAAAGACAATTTCTGGTTTCCGGCACATCTAGGACACCAGGAACCAGAATACAGAACACTATTGACCGAAGAGTACCATCTGTGGCCAAACTGACACTCCCAAACCAGCTTTTGACGAATATTTTCGTAATGAGAAGTCAAACATTTTCCATTATGTTGTTCTGCAATTTCTTCTAACCGCTTTAGCATAATTCTATTTCGATTTTCATAACCTGTTTTAATTTTAATTTCATTTGTTTTCATATTTTTAGGATTAACAGGTCCTTCCGGATTTAATACCGGAAGGACCTGTAATTAAACCAACTTCTATCAACAGTTGATCATTGATTATTGAAATTCATCGCTGGTTCTTATGTGAACAACTTTTTCAACATCAGTGATATAAATAATCCCATCTCCAGGATTTCCTGTTCTGGCTTTATTCCGGATAATCTCGATAATTTTCATACTTTCCACATCACTGCATATTATTTCAAGTTTTGCAACCACACTGTTTGTGATTGAAAAATTAGTTGATATGGTTGGATCATCTCCTTTGAGTTGTCCTGTACCTTCTGTTAAGGAGACAGTCAAATTCGGATATCCAGCCTGCAGCAGTTCATTAAAAATGTCGTTTACCTTAAAAGGCTTTACAAATGCTTTTATTTCTTTCATAATAAATGTTTTTAAGATTATCCGCAGGTCATTTCACCTGCATTCTTTTTTGCTGATAACAGATTGTATGCTCCTTTAAAGACGACTTTTGAATTTTCCAGGTCAAATCCTTCAGGAAGTTGAATTTCTGTGTATTCATCATTGGTCTCGCCTTTGATAACTTCAATAAAACGATATTCCGTAAAAGGCTTTCCACTTTCCTCTTTGTCTTTTTCAAAGATAAAGATGTAGTATTTGTCTCCAAAGCCGACCACTGCTTCTGCAGGAACTGATACTACCTGCTTGTCGGTTTCTTCAATATGTGCCAGGACATACATGCCCGGTAACACATTAGGACAAGGTTGCTGAACGCTGGCAAAAACCTTATAAGTCTTATCCGTATTGATTGACTTACCTGCCTGGTAGATCTTAGCCGTATGCTCATGCGTTTCATTATTGATGGAGAAGTGCACAAACTGTCCGACAGATATGCTGTTGGCGTCTTTTTCAAACAATGTCAATTCAAGTAATAAATTGTCAGGATTGACGATCTCGAACAGCACATCGGCAGGAGCGGCATACCTGCCGATACTTACACTCGTGGATTTGATATAACCGCTTATTGGGGATCGAAGTGAAATGGATGCTGATATATCATTTTCTGTCAGGGTGGCAGGATTTAAACCCAGCATGATCAATTTTTGCTCCATCCCCTTGAGTTGCGCCATCAGGCTACGATATTCCGAGGTGACCTGCTGCAAATTCTTCTGCGAATAGACATCATCTTTATATAACTCATTGTGACGTTTGTACTCTGCTTCCGCATAATCGAATTTACTTTTTGTATCAAAATAGTCCTGCTGCAAATCCACGAAATCAGTATTTTCGATGACTGCAAGTTCCTGGCCTTTGCTGACAAAACTGCCTGGTAGAAGATTGGTGGATTTAATAAACCCGCCGAGCGGAACACTGACAGAAGCCGAGTTTTGTGGTGCGGTCGTCACCAATCCGTTGGCTTTAATCACACCGCTGACAAATCGCATCTCAACTTTTCCTAATTTGATGCCGGCAACTTTGATCTGGTCGGCATCCATTTCGACGATATCTTCAGGCAACTCTTCATGTTCGCCTTCGCCTTCTTCTTCGCCTACTTCATGATTGTGGCCTTCATGGCTTTCAGTTTCCGCAATCTCAGCATGGGCGTCTGCTGCATGGCCATGTTCGTCTGTTTTATTACTCTTGCAGCCTGTAAGTATCGCTACACTGATCATTATCAAAATGATGAAACTAAATTTTATTGCTTTCATATTTAAAATATTTTACCTGTAATTGATTCTATTGAAATGGTGGTCTGATTGTAATTATTAAGTGCTTCAAGATAATTTTGCTTGATATCCAATGCCCTGCTGAGGGTAAGGATATAATCCAGATAATCCATCGCACCGGCCTGATAGCCCTTTGTTGCCTGTTCGATGATCAGGTCAGCCTCCGGTACAGCTTGCTGCTCATAATATTCCAGGCTGCTCAGAAATTTGCGGTATTCATCCAGCAGGGAATTGTAACTCCCGGTTAAAGACCTGGCATAATATTCTGAATTCGTTTGTGCTACCTGTTCCTGAATTTTTGCAGCCTTGATTTTTGAAGAATAGGGACCAAACACAAGCGGAACGGTAATGCCTGCCTGCAGGCCGTTAAAACGGTCTCCATTGCTGAAGGTTTGCAGAGATCCGTCAACTTCCTGGATTCCGATCATAGTCTGACTAAAAAATCCAATATTTAGATCAGGCAGCATCCTGCTGCTTTCCAGTTTCTTTTCCATCCGGGCTACTTCTACCTGCTGTTGCAAATAACCAAGCGTCGGATTAAAACTAAGTGAGGCAGTATCAAACGACGGAGTAAAGTCAGCACGTCGCAGTACCGAATCAGCGGGATAATACCCGGATTCGACACCTAAAATAGTGTTAAAGTTTCGGCTAAGAATGCTGATATCCGCATTGGTTTGTTGCAATTGGTTTTTAACTTCCAGACTTTGAGAGCGGGCTGTGATCATTTCCAACCGGTTTGTTTCACCGGTCTTTGCCCGGAGTTCAGCTGCCCTTAAGAAACCACTGAAAAGGCTATCCTGGTAAGATAATAAATCGCGTTTAGAATACAGGTAGGCCAGCTGCCAGTATAATTGCTTTATTTGCCCTGCAATTTCAAGTTGAGTCGCTTTCAGTTGCCATTCAGTAATGTTTACATTTGCACCTGCCAGATTTTGCTGGTTTACGTAGACTGTAGGAAATGCAAATGACTGGTTAACTGCAAAGCTGTTGTCTTTGATATAGGAGTTAATCTGACCGTACTGGGCATCAATGCTGGTTTTAGGAAGATCCCATGCCGCCTTCTTCAGAGTCTTTTGGGCTTCAACCGAAAAGGCGGAGGACTTTATGGCAAGATTACTGTCCATGGATATCCTGATGGCATCCTGAAGAGTAATCGGTTTTGAGTCCTGGCCTGTTAATTTACCATTGTATAGCAATCCTATTGTTAATAATACCAGTAAAGAAGCAGTCCCTATTTTTTTCCGTTTGATCCGGAGCTTGAAATTTCCTTTGGAAAAAAGGATATATAAAACCGGTAACACGACCAGCGTCAAAAGGGTAGAAGTGATAAGTCCTCCAATAACAACGGTTGCGAGGGGCTTTTGAACTTCTGCTCCCGCTGAGGTTGACAAAGCCATCGGCAAAAATCCAAATGATGCCACCGCGGCTGTCATTATTACAGGCCTCAGTCGGGTTTTTAATCCTTTCAATACCCTTTCAGTGATATCCGAGACTCCATCTTTCTCCAGGCGATTGAATTCAGCGATCAGAACGATACCATTCAACACTGCCACGCCGAACAGTGCAATAAAGCCAACGCCTGCCGAAATGGAAAAGTTCATATCTCTCAGCCAAAGTGCCACCACGCCACCGATTGCAGCCATTGGCACAGCTGTAAAGATCAGTATGGATTGTTTTACGGAATGGAAAGTAAAGAATAGTAATACGAATATAAGAATCAAGGCAACAGGTACTGCGATGGCAAGCCGCTCCCGCGCCGCAACAAGGTTTTCAAACTGTCCTCCATAGGTCGTATAATATCCAACCGGCAGTTTCAGTCTTGAATCCAGAATTCCCTGAACTTCATTTACAATGCTTTCTACATCCCTGCCGCGAACGTTAAAGCCGATGGTTAGGCGCCGTTTTGTATTTTCCCTGGATACCTGAGCAGGGCCTGATTTGATGGCAACTTCTGCAACCTGGTCGAGAGGGATGAGCCGTCCATCAGGTAATGCAATGCTCAGGTTTTTGACATCGGAAATATCCTGACGATGTTCTTTGTCCAACCGCACCACAAGATCAAATCTTTTTTCTTCATCAAATACTACTCCGGCAGAGCTTCCCGCAAATGCCGCTTTCAGGATTTTATTGATATCATCGACAGATATGCCATATTGCGCCATCCTTTGCCGGTTATAATCTACCTGAATTTGTGAAAGTCCGGTAACTTTTTCCACATTAATATCTTCCACTCCGGGCGTATTACGGATCATTTCCTCTATTTCTGCCGCTTTTAGTGCCAGGGTATCCAGGTTGTCGCCGAACAGCTTTATCGCCACATCCTGTCTGGATCCGGTCATCAGTTCATTGAACCGAAGTTGGATCGGTTGCTGAAATTCGAATTTCACGCCAGCCAGAACCGCAAGCTTTTCTTCCATTTTTTCAACAAGTTCTTCCCGGGTTTTTGCGGTGGTCCATTCACTCTTGTCTTTCAAGGTGATGATATAGTCACCGGTTTCCATCGGAGTAGGATCGGTAGGTATTTCCCCTGGTCCGATCTTACACACAATATGTTTGACCTCCGGAAAATTGTCGCGTAATATGGTATTTGCTTTTTTTACCACTTCAACCGTATTCGATGGAGATCCGCCCTGCAAAGTGATCACAAGAGCAGCCAGGTCACCTTCTTCCAACTGGGGAATAAATTCACCGCCAAGCCGGTTGAACATAAACAGGCTACCGATAAATAATAATACTGAGGTAATTACTACTGCCAATTTGTGCCTGAGGGCAAACATAATAACCGGATGAAAAGCTTTCTGAAAGAAATCCATAATCCGGTCTGAAATGTTGCGCTTATGTTCCGTATTCTTGCTGAGGAAAATAGAAGATATCATTGGAATCCAGGTTAGTGAAAGAATGAAAGCGCCCAGGATGGCAAAACTGACAACCTGGCCCATAGGGCGGAACATTTTACCTTCAATTCCGACCAGAGCCAGGATGGGGAGATAAACAATAAGGATGATTATTTCGCCAAAGGCTGCGGCAGTCCTGATCTTACTTGAAGCCTGGAACACTTCTTCATCCATTTGCTGTTGGTTCAACCTTTTCAGTCCTAAATATTTCGATTTGCTGAAGGAAATCCGGTGAACCACACTTTCCACGATGATAACTGCCCCGTCAACGATCAGTCCGAAATCAATGGCTCCAAGGCTCATCAGGTTACCTGAAACGCCGAATAACCTCATCATACCTATTGCAAACAACATGGCAAGAGGAATCACTGAGGCGACGATCAATCCTGCCCTTAAATTGCCCAGCAATAAAACCAGGATAAAGATCACGATAAGGGCACCCTCAATAAGGTTCCGGGAAACTGTTCCAATGGCCCGGTTGACCAGATGCG
>ERZ1645192.4376-NODE-4376-length-11199-cov-10.640075_pt1 | contig 11199 bp, 5 predicted proteins | sample MGYA00575354_ERZ1645192 | MGnify/ENA primary metagenome ERZ1645192 (study PRJEB40844, sample SAMN11349763) | freshwater sediment metagenome | isolation source: river sediment | host: Sediment | place: India: Faizupur Khadar , New Delhi | collected 2017-02-21 ...
GGCCAATACCGGCCAGCCAGGAAAAAAGAACCTTCACGGTTCCGGGGAGTGAGGGGAAAGAGAGCCTTCGGGTCACCGAAGTCATCAATGTATATTGTATTAATTTAATCGTTAAGTCATGAGAAAGAACAATGGATGGATCATCGTTATGGTGATGGCAGTGGTAATGACTGCAAGTATGAATGCCCTGGCACAAAAGGGTTACTGGTCGGGAGATGGTTCCTGTTGTATGGCCATTCCCGGTCTTACGGAAAAGCAAAAGAGTGAGATCACGGCACTGGAGAAAGCCCATCGGAGCGAAATGGATGCCATGCGTGCCGAACGCCGGAAAACGGGAGGATACTCTACCAGGGAAGCCTATCAGGTTGCTGTGGATGAAAAAGTGGCTGCTCACCGTGAAAAGGTACGCGCACTGCTCACTGAAGAACAGAAGGCCGTATTTGACCAGAACCAACCGCGTCAGGGGCAGGGGAGATGGGCCCGGCAGTCGGGTCGTGGAGGTGGCCAGGGGGCCTGTCCCCGTGGCAGATGGGGTGGCCGCGGCCGCCGCTAAGCCCAGGCCTCACCCCTGTAGCCTGACCTCTGCAGCCTGACCCCTGATCTTTACGGCCCGCTCTTCATAAGGTTCCTCAGGACTTTGGCCCTCTTACCCTGCTAATTATTTTCGGGGAGGTTTGGCGGGGTTGCTTTAATTTCCTATTTTTGCACCGCAAATCAGGGCCTCATAGTTCAACGGATAGAACGGCGGTTTCCTAAACCGTAAATCCAGGTTCGATTCCCGGTGAGGCTACACGAAAGCTTCGGTAATGTATTGATATACGAATACATGTCGAAGCTTTTTTTTATTACTGCTGAAATATTACTGAAACTTTTTAGACCAGTACGAAATGTCCAAGGACTGCCCGAACACCGGGTTCTGTTTCTTTCCTCAATAAATCAAACAGGATAGGCATTGCATCACGAACGGCTTCAGGATTTAGCGGAGTATGCTTTGACCCTTTGATAAAAGCCTGTCCGATTCTGTATCCCGTCGGGTCAGATGCTTTTATTAATCCTGCGGTCACACAGGGTGTAAATAATTCCCGGTACCAGGTCCCCAGATCATCATCAACCACCTCACCTGCATTTTCCCCTTCCAGAATTTTCTGCTGTGAATCTTTGCTGATGCGGAATTGGTCGCCCTTAGCGCTAAGCACCCTTGAAACAGTCGTGGTTTAGAGACCTGTCTTCTCAGCGATATCTGTGATTGTAACTTTTTGTATATTTTTTATCAAATAACATAAGGAAAGCACGAAAAAGCTCAAACGTTCGTACAACTTCGGCAATCCACGGGTTCCAGGATTTGGGAAACAACGAATTACTTGTCTGAAGATAAGTTGATTGTGAGTTTTGCGGGTTTTACTGATAACATTCGCTAAATGTCCGGTACCCAAAGGGGGCTTGGTTTAAGCCTCAGTTGGAATGTGGAGGATAATAGACAGGTAAACAGTTATTTAACAAATATTTTTCCTGCAAGGGCCATTTTTTGGGAAAAATTTCCATTTTTTCAAGAACAAACGTTTGTACAAATCAAAATTAATAGTACTATTACACATGAAAAAAGAGGTACGAGTGTGGAACAAAACCGGATTCAGCTAAACCTGCCAGAGGCCTTAAGCAAAATCACAAGAACTGATAGGGCTCGGCATGCGGTGGAATGGATCTCTTTAATACAAAACAACCAATATAATTCTTAGTGAAATGGGAAGAAAACGTAGTTTAGCTTTGTTGATGCTCTTTTTCTCGATGATCGTTCCATTGCATTTGCTGGCTCAGCAAATCTCGGTAAAGGGACGCGTCCTGGAAAAAGAAACCGGGCTGCCTTTGCCGGGAGTGACCATTGTTATTGAAAATTCGCCGAGGGGGGTGACCACAGATGTCGACGGAACCTTTGAAATGAAGGTTTCCGCCACCGATAAACTGGTGTTCTCCTTTATAGGCATGGAATCGCAGACTGTGCCAGTTGGGAACAAAACGTATGTGGAGGTTCAGATGGCACCCATGGCCAGTGAATTGGATGAAGTAACCGTTGTGGCGTTTGGAAAACAGAAGAAGGAGAGTGTGATTGGAGCCATTACAACCGTCAGTCCTTCCGAACTGAAGGTTCCCTCAAGCAACCTGACTACGGCATTGGCAGGTAACGTAGCCGGTGTCATTGCATATCAGCGTTCGGGGGAACCCGGGCAGGATAACGCGGACTTTTTCGTTCGGGGGATTACCACATTCGGAGCTAACACCCGGCCGCTTATTCTGATTGACAATATTGAACTGACAAGTACGGACCTAGCCCGTCTTCGGCCCGATGACATCGAGAGTTTCTCCATCATGAAAGATGCTACGGCCACTGCACTCTATGGAGCACGTGGGGCAAACGGCGTGATTTATGTAACCACCAAGCGGGGACAGGAAGGTCCTGCAAAGATTTCTGCCCGTTTGGAAACATCCATTTCTGCTCCTACTCAGAACATTAAATTGGCTGATCCGGTTACCTATATGAAGTCCTACAACGAAGCGATAGCTACCCGGGACCCATTGGGAGATTTAATGTACAGCAACGACAAGATTGAGCAGACCGGCAAACCTAATGCCAATCGACTGATTTATCCGGCTAACGACTGGTATAAAATGTTGTTCAAGGATTACGCGAGCAGCAAGCGTGCCAACCTGTCGATCCGGGGGGGAGGTAAGGTATCTTCGTACTATGTATCGGGAGCTATCACGCAGGATGCGGGTATTCTGAATGTTGACAACCGCAACTCATTCAACAACAACATCGATTCAAAAAACTATACCCTGCGTGCCAACGTGGACATCAACACCAGCCCGACAACCAAGTTGTCAGTCAGGCTGACCGGAAACTTTGACAACTATACAGGCCCTCTCAACGGAGGGAGCTCAGTATACAATCAGGTGATGCACTCTGATCCGGTCTTGTTCCCTGCTTACTATCCTGAAGATTCTGAACATATAGGTATCAAGCATATCATGTTCGGCAACTACGATGATGGCGGTTATATCAATCCCTATGCTCAAATGGTCCGTGGTTACAAGGATTATAACCGTTCGCAGATGATTGCTGCGGTAGAGTTGAACCAAAAGCTTGATTTTATTACCAAGGGGATGAGCTTTATGACACTCTTTAACCTGACCCGTTATTCCGACTTTTCTATTTTTCGCAGCTTTGCGCCTTATTGGTATACGATGGATAGTTATGATTCCTTTACGGGAGAATATCATATTACCCGTCTGAATGAAAATGGAACCGATTACCTGACCTACGGTGAGGGTGAAAAGAATGTGATCAGTACGATGTATTCTGAAAACCGTTTGAACTGGGTCCGCGAATTCGGACTAAACAGTCTCAGCGGGTTGCTGGTATTTACCGTTCGTGAGGGGCTTGAAGCCAATGCCGGTTCGCTTCAGTTGTCACTCCCTTCACGTAACGCCGGTCTGGCAGGCCGTTTTACCTATGGGCGGAATGGCAAGTACTTCTCTGAATTTAACTTCGGTTATAATGGTTCAGAGCGTTTTTCAAAGAATCACCGCTGGGGTTTCTTCCCCTCTTTCGGTCTCGCCTGGGTAGTTTCCAAAGAAGATTTCTTTAATCCCCTGAAGAAAGTGATCACCAACCTGAAACTACGCTATTCTTACGGTTTGGTGGGGAACGACAATATCGGTTCGGCGTCAAACCGTTTCTATTATTTGTCGGAAATGAATATGAACGATAAAAACAGATCCTCCTATTTCGGTGAAAACCGGGGCGTTTCCTCCACAGGTATCTCTGTAATACGGTATGCCAACGATGCCATCACCTGGGAAAAGTCGTTGAAAAAGAATTATGCTGCAGAAATTGGTTTGTTTGGTAAAGTCGATGTGATTGCCGAATATTTTACTGAAGATCGTTCAGACATCTTTATGACCCGTGCTGATATCCCCAATACCATGGGGCTTCAATCATCCATTGCGGCCAACATTGGTAAGGCAACGGCCAGGGGGGTGGATATTCAGGCTGACTATAAACAGAGCTGGAACAAGAACTTCTGGTCATCGGCCCGTGCCAACTTTACCTACTCCACCAGCAAATACAAGGTATATGAAGAACCTGAGTACGAGGAATACTGGCGGATGCACGCAGGATACCCCATTGGACAAACCTGGGGGTATATTGCTGAACGGCTCTTTATAGATGATAACGAAGCTTTAAACAGTCCGTCCCAGAAAGCTTTCGGTTCACAGTACGGCGGAGGAGATATCAAATATACCGACGTCAATAAGGACGGTGTGATTTCGGAAGCCGACCAGGTGCCGATTGGTAACCCCACAACTCCTGAAATCATATACGGATTCGGAATCTCCACCGGCTATAAAGGCGTGGATGCTTCGGTTTTTTTCCAGGGTCTAGCGAATGAATCATTCTGGATTGATGCGTCCGACATGTCTCCGTTTGTCGGGGATACACAGCTCTTAAAGGATATCGATGAGAGTCACTGGTCGGAGGATAACCGTGACATCTATGCCTTCTGGCCACGTTACAGTGCATACCGGAATTACAACAATACACAAGTAAGTACCTGGTGGATGCGCGATGGTTCCTTCCTCAGATTGAAACAAATTGAATTGGGTTACACCCTTCCTAATATATGGACAGAGAAATTCCACATCGCTAACTTTCGTTTGTACGTGACGGGTACCAATCTTTTTAGTTGGAGTCATTTCAAGATGTGGGATCCTGAAATGGGGAGTTCTGGTCTTAATTATCCTATACAGAGAACGTTCAATATTGGAGTAAATGTAACATTTTAATAATCAAGATGATGTATAAACTATTATATAAAATTAAGGTTTTGGTGTTAACTGGCATTGTAACACTGACCGGTATGTCATCCTGTAGCGAATACCTGGATGTGGTCCCCAATGATGGTCTTGCTACCATTGAGACGGCTTTCAACTTGCGTTCCACAGCAAAACGTTATTTGGGGACCTGTTATTCCTTCATGACGGAGGAGGGGACCTCCGGTTACGATCCAGCCCTGTTGGGTGGCGATGAACTTTGGGATCTGGTGGGCCGGAGTGTCTCCAATACAACCGGCAGGGTCCCCTCTTCAATGTTTCAGATTGCAAGGGGATTACAAAGTGCAAGTACGGTTTATGCCAATGACTGGGCTTCCATGTATCAGGGTATCCGCTGCTGTGACATTCTGATCGATAATCTTGATGTCGTCCCTGATATGGAAGAGTGGGAAAAATTGCAGTGGAAGGCTGAGGCTAAGTTTCTCAAAGCTTACTACCATTTTAATCTGATCCGCAAATGGGGTCCGATACCAATTATTAAGAAGAGTCTTCCTATTGATGCCAGCGTTGAAGATGTACGTGTTTACCGTGATCCGGTCGATGAAGGCTTTAACTATGTGATCGAACTCCTGAATGAGGCCATTCCGGACCTTCCGTTGGTCAATCCTTCGGTCGATGAATACGGTCGTATCAACCAACTTATTGCTGCCTCGCTAAAAGCACGCGTTATGGTATATGCTGCCAGTCCACTTTTTAGCAACAACATGGATCAGGCTTCCCTTGTGGATAGCCGGGGCATTCAGTTGTTTTCACAAAACAAATCTGAAGCGGACCTGCAAAAGCGCTGGCAAGATGCTGCTACTGCTTGTAAGGAAGCGATAGATCTGTGTACCCAGGCCAATGTCAAACTGTATAACTATGATGATGAATACCGGGTAAACGACACCTTGCGCCTCGACTTCACCTTACGTGGGGTGATGTGCAAGCGATGGAACGAAGAAATCATATGGGGCAATACGCAAAGCAATTCCACCCAGTTGGGGATGTGGCAGCAGCTGACTCAACCTAATATTCAGTACAAGACATTGGGCTGGGCACACTCTCTGAGTTGCTACGCGTTCATTGGTGTCCCCCTGAAAATCGCCGAACAATTTTATACCAGTCATGGTTTACCAATCAATTTTGATAAAAACCGGCTGGGATTGAATGAATACGCACTTCGTAATGGTGATCAGGCTCATGCCTATTACCTCGAAGAGGGGTATACTACTATTCAGTTGAACTTCGATCGGGAACCACGTTTTTATGCGTCCCTGGGTTTTGATGGCGGCAAATGGGTCGGTGCACTGACCAACTTCAACGACCTGAAACCGAAAGATATCTTTGATGTTGAATGCCGGATGGGTAAAGCGCTTGCAAAGAGCAGCAATGAATCAGGGCCTCTGACCGGTTATTATCCGAAAAAGATGTATCCTTATCGTAACCGGATTGGTGCAAATGGTAGTCCTTTGTCCACCTATTGGTATCCCTGGCCGATGATTCGTCTGGCCGACCTCTATCTGTTGTATGCTGAAGCAATCAATGAGGCGGAAGGTCCCGGTGGGGCGCACAGTAGCGAAATGTTTGATTATATCAATGCGGTCAGGGAACGTGCCGGGATTCCCGATGTCAAGAGCTCATGGGATCAATACAGCACTTCTCCCGGCAGATATAATACCAAAGTTGGTATGCGCGAGATCATTCACCGGGAACGTCTGAATGAGTTTGCTTTTGAAAGCCAGCGTTTTTGGGATCTTCGTCGCTGGAAAGAGGCCAATATGGAATATTCAAAGAATATTTATGGTTTCAAAGTGATTGCATCGCAGCCTGAAGAGTATTACCGGAAAGTATTGATTGCCGAACAGCCCTTTACCCAGAAAAACTACTTCTGGCCGATTCAAACTACAACACTTGAAAAGAATCCGAATCTTATTCAGAACTTAGGATGGTAATTGTTTAACCAGGATAAAATAAATAGGATATGAAAAAAATTATATTAACGTGTTTGGCATTCACAACTCTACTGATTTATTTCAGTTGTGAGGAAACCGGGCGGATTGACCAGATTGATGGCTCCATACCGGCACCCAAATCGGTTGAGGTTACCCAGGTTACCGCGATTCCGGGAGGCGCTGTCATCAGGGTAAAAATTCCTGATGATGACAACCTGAAGGGTGTGGTTGCTAAATATGAACGTAACGGAGAAATCGTCAATACAAAAATCTCCCGTTATCTCGACAGCCTTGTGATTGTAGGTTATTCGGATACGTTGAAACATTTGGTTCAGGTAAGTTCATTCAATGTGAACGAAGTCACTTCCACCCCGGTCGAGGTGACCATCAATCCTTTGCCAGCGGCAGTGAAAACGGTTAAGTTTGATATTATGGAGGGTTTTGGAGGAATCAAGGTTCATGTGATGAACAATACCTCCAAGGCTGATCTGGCTGTTGTTCTGCTTGCCGATAAAGACACGGTCAATATGAATCTTCCTGATAAATCCAAGAAATGGGTTGAGGTGACGACCATGTTTACCGCATCTGAGGACATCTTCCTGCCCCGGCGTGGTCTGCAAGACGTTAGAACCATCTTCGGTGTTTACATTCGGGACAGATGGGGCAATAAATCCGATACACTGGTCAAGGCTTTAAAGCCCTTAATGGAAGTCGCTCTTGACAAGAAACTGTTCAAGTATTACAATCCCGGGGATGACAATTCGTTTTCTACCAATTCGTCGTTGTACCCCATCCAGGGTTTGTGGGATGGGTCAGGGGTATCTGCTGCTCCCTACTTCTATGCAAGTACCAGTAGCAATCCGATGCCCCAATGGTTTACTATCGATCTCGGCGTTCGTGCGAAGCTTAGTCGGATCGGAAAGATGGCACGTATCGACTATGCGCTCTGGTCTGGTGCTCATCCCCGTGAATTTGAGTTCTGGGGAAGTATGGGTCCGACCGGCGCAGTGGTTCCCACTAACGAGCATGGATTTGATAATACCTGGTTTAAACTGGGGTATTATGAACAACCCCGACCTTCGGGTTACAATCCTGATGGAACAGTCCCTGGTTCCTACACGGCCGAAGATCGTATCATGATCAATACCGGTACCGAGTTTGAAATGGACGATACCAAGAATGAGCATGCCTATGATGAGCTGCGCTATCTTCGTGTCGTAATTCTGAACACCTTCGTTACCTGGGAAACCAAGGCTACTGTCGGGCAGATCCAGTTGGGTGAGATCACCCCATTCGGGCAGATTCTTGAAGTGTATGGCAAATGATGTGATTATTATAAAAATGCAGATTAACATGAAGAAGAGTCTATATATTCTGTTGGCCCTTTTTATAGGCGTAGGTTTATACTCCTGTAAGGACCAGGATAACATATACCAGGAATTCGTCAAGAAAGGCGGATATGTGTATCCTCAGAAGACGAATGGTCTGGCGATATATTCTGGATTTAAACGTTTAAAACTTGTTTGGGATGCGCCTAAGGACCCCTCGGTCAGATCGGCAAAGGTATACTGGAACAACAAAACAGAGGTGCGGGACATCAATTATGCAAACTTTACCGGAGACAGGGTTGAACTTTATGTCGACGGACTGGAAGAGAGATCCTATACTTTCCAATTGGTGAACTTTGATTCCAATGGCAATCCGTCGATGGTGACCGAAATCTCTGCATCTCCCTATGCGGAAAACTGGCTGATAATGCATGCTGAACGCACCGTTTCTTCTGCCGAAGTAAAAGGTACTGCTGCTGATCTGGTGATGAGTTTTGGTACGAATGAGATGATTGCCACCCGCTTCCGGTATGTCAACACCAATGGTGAAACCGTAGTGCATGACCAGATCATGGATGCCGCCAGCAATAAGATCTCCCTGCCCGGTGCCGTTAGTGGCAAACGCTTTGAATTCAGTTCCAGCTATTGCCCGGCTAATGGTTTGGATACCATTTGGACCGGCTGGACAAAGTCGACCAATCCCATCTCAGGACTTTTAGATCGCAAATCATGGGGAGTAGAAGTTACTGCTGATCAGATTTGGGACGGTACCTTTTTGCCTTCAGAAGTATTTGATGGCGTTATTGACAGAAGCAACAGATGGGTAAGTGCTCAGGGAACGCTGGCCAATGTTTTTCCAAAGATTATGGCGGTGGATATGAATAAAGATTCATATTACATCAACAAGGTTGCCTTTTACCAGGATCAGGCCACTTTAAACAGGCGTTTTGGCAATTCGGTGGAAATTTATTGGGGAAATGAACCTTTCGATCCCAACGCGGGCACTGAATATGCCACTTCTCCCGGATTTGCGGCAGCGATTGCCAAAAATACCTTTCTGACGACAACCTTTTACTTCAGTACTGCCACATGGACGAAAAGCTGGCCGGATATGCAGCATTTCAGGTATCTGGCCATTGTCTGGAAGAACTCCCGCTCCTCCAGCGGATGGATCGATTTGTGGGAAATGGAGTTTTACGGGTATGATGCGACAGCAGGAGATTAAAGGGAGAGGCCGGGCTGGTCATTACCTTTGGTGTGATTAACTGTAAATGGGCAGCCCATCCGGCAGGAAGATTGGAAATCCTCCTGCCGGATTTATGGCTGTTTGATTTGAACAATCGTTTGTTCGGTTCGGTATATTTAGTATCTGAATGGCCAATCCGTTTATTTGCAGACTTATCTATAAAGGAACGCAAATCAGACCTACGGTTGCGCAATTTGACCTGCAGCCGATCCTGTTCACCAGTAACAAACAATCAGAAACTCAATTAAATATATTATCATGACTGCATATAAATTGTTGATATTAAGTTGTTTGCTTGGGATTTCGTCATGCAATGCGAAAGAAACCTCTGCAAAGACGCATACCCTTACAAAAAGTGTATTGATGGATAAAATAAAGGGAGGATGGGCCGGTCAGGTGATCGGATGCACCTATGGAGGACCGACCGAATTCAAATGGAACGGCACGATGATAGGGGAGGATATCCTGATACCCTGGGATGACTCCCGGATGGAATGGTATTATAAAAATTCACCCGGGTTGTACGACGATGTGTACATGGATCTGACTTTTGTGGAAGTATTTGACAAATACGGACTCGATGCTCCTGATTCTCTGCATGCTAAGACCTTTGCAAATGCCGGATACCCGTTGTGGCATGCCAACCAGGCCGCACGGTACAATATTCTGAATGGCATTATGCCCCCTGCATCGGGTCATTGGAAAAACAACCCGCATGCCGATGATATTGATTTTCAGATTGAAGCCGATTTCGCAGGACTTATGACACCGGGAATGGCCAACTCGGCGGCAGAGATAGGCTGGCGTATCGGCCACATTATGAATTACGGGGATGGAGTTTATGGTGGTGTGTATGTGGCAGCCATGTACGCCCTGGCTTTTGTTCACGACGACATTGAATTTATCGTGGAAGAAGCCTTGAAAACGATCCCATCGGAGAGTGAATACTACCAGTGCATAATGGATGTCATCAAGTGCTACCGGGAAGATCCGGACGACTGGAAAAAAGCCTGGTTTGAGGCACAGAAAAAATGGACCTCCGACAGAGGGTGTCCCGAAGGGGTTTACAGACCCTATAATATCGATGCAAAAATCAACGGAGCTTACATTATTATCGGTTTGCTCTACGGAAAAGGCGATTACGGAGCTACCATTGATATCAGTACCCGCTGCGGTTATGATTCTGACTGTAACCCGGCCAACGCCGCCGGAATTTTAGGTACTATGATCGGATATAATAAAATTCCGGATTACTGGAAACAGGGAATTGATAAAGTGGAAAATCTTGATTTTGCACACACGAAGATGTCGCTCAACCATGTATATGAAACCGGACTCCGGCATGCTTTAGAGGTTATTAAAAGGAACGGGGGAAAAATCACCGGTGAGGATGTAAAAATTAAATACCAGACTCCTGAGAGCGTGCCTTTTGAACAGAGTTTTGAAGGGCTTTATCCTGTTGCCAGAAGAACTGTCGGTGTTCAACTGACCAGTATAAGGAAAGAGGTCACCTTCGATGTGGAAGGATCTGGTTTTGTCCTTATCGGCAGGGGGGTGAAAGCAAACAACCTGAAGGATGAGATCCTTGAAACGGAGGTATTCATCGACGGGAATTTGTTTGAAGTGGCAAAAATCCCCTCCAACGGACGTATACGCCGCCACGATGTAACATGGAACTATGATCTGGAGGAGGGAAAACATACGGTAACCCTGAAAGTGAAACACGTACCCGAAGGATACCGGATTGAAACCCAGGACGTGCTCGTATATTCACGGAATAAACCGGGTAAAGTTGTTTACTACT
>ERZ1645192.4378-NODE-4378-length-11197-cov-12.810178_pt1 | contig 11197 bp, 12 predicted proteins | sample MGYA00575354_ERZ1645192 | MGnify/ENA primary metagenome ERZ1645192 (study PRJEB40844, sample SAMN11349763) | freshwater sediment metagenome | isolation source: river sediment | host: Sediment | place: India: Faizupur Khadar , New Delhi | collected 2017-02-21 ...
AAGGGGGCGGGTTAGGTTCTCGGTTCGGTACTGGCAAGCCAGCAGGCTGCGCACTCCGAGCAGGATCATTTTTTTATTTAAGTACCCTGACCCTCTCCAGCCGATGCACGAGGCGAAAGGAGGGGGAATTAAAGGGGGCGGGTTAGGTTCTCGGTTCGGTACTGGCAAGCCAGCAGGCTGCGCACTTTCGCTTTCCATCACAATAGATGCCCAGACCTGTAAAAGGGGCATGGATAGTGAAAATGCGAAAAAACCGGCTTGGTCCGGTCAGGAAAGCCTAATGAAGAAGATTTGCGATAAACTGAAGGGGTGAGGTGAACCATGAAAAAGATCATCGTCCTCTATCGCTCCAAAACAGGTTTTTCCCAACGCTATGCCGAGTGGATAGCGGAAGACCTGGCGTGTGATTGCCGCCCGGTAAAAGGCGTGAAGCCTGACGATCTCAAAGACTTTGGGCTGATCATCTACGGCGCAGGTGTCTATGCTGGCATGATTGCCGGTTTGGGCAAGATTAAAAAATGGATCGGAAAACATCCCGAAAAATCCTGGATTGTCTTTGCGACCGGCGCAACCCCTTCCAGTGAAGGATATGAGGAAGTGGTTTTCAAGACCAATTTCCGCAAAGGTGAAAGCAGACCGGCGCACTTTTATTATTTTCTTTCCGGCATTAACTACGAGAAAATGGGCTTCCTAAACCGGGTTTTGATGAAAATCTTCTCCGGGATGGCAGCAAAGAAGGATGGCACGATCCAACCCAAAAAGCCAGCATCAGTCGACCTCGCCAATCGCGACTATACCGCCGAACTACTGCGTTACGCTCGCCTGAAAGCGAGGTAACAATGAAGCTCGATCATATTGCTCTCTATGTGGACGACCTGGAAGCGATGAAGTCGTTCTACACGCGCCACTTCGGTGCAACAGCCAACGACCAATACCACAACCCGCACACCGGGTTGAGGACGTACTTTCTCAGTTTTGAAGGCGGCGCGCGGCTTGAGATCATGCAGCGCCCTGAAGTGAGCCCCAGGGCGAGCAGCGGGAACACCCTTGGCTTCACCCACATCTCCTTTAAACTAGGGTCTCAGGAGAAGGTTGACCAACTCACCACGCGGCTTCAAGAGGTTGGCTGCCCCTTGCTCAACGGACCCCGCGTGACGGGCGACGGCTATTACGAAAGCGTTCTCACCGATCCGGAAGGGAATCAGATCGAACTGGTTGCCTGAAGGGCATTGATTTATTGCTGAATACCCATGATTGGAGGCGCAACATGCGCACAGAGCAAGAGATGTTTGATCTGATCCTTGGGTTTGCCCGAAAGGACGAACGTGTCCGCGTCGCGGCGATGAATGGCTCACGCGCCAACCCCAACGCCGCGCGGGATGCCTTCCAGGACTATGACATCGTCTTTGGGGTGACGGAAATGGCGGGCTTCCTGGCGGAAGACGGCTGGCTGGACTATTTTGGCAGGCGCATTATCATGCAAAAGCCGGATGCCATGGAGCTCTTTCTGCCGGAAGGGAGAAACAGGTTTGCCTACCTGATGCTCTTCGAGGATGGCAACCGCATCGACCTGACTCTGCTGCCTCTGGATGAGCTTGAGGCTTACCTAAAGGAAGACAGCATCCTGCGGATTTTGTTGGATAAGGATGACCGCGTGCGCGATTTGGCGGAAAGCAGCGATGTGGATTATTGGATCAGACCCCCCACTCCCGGCATATTTGACGACTGCTGTAATGAATTTTGGTGGCTGAGCACCTATGTCGCAAAGGGGTTGGCACGCGGCGAGCTGCCTTACGCCAACTTCCACCTGGATTTGATGCGGAATCAGCTGATGAGCATGCTCAGTTGGCGGGTGGGCTTGGAAAAAGGCTTCAACTTTTCAATCGGGAAGCAATTCAAGTATTTACAGAAGCATATCAGCGAAACCTCCTGGCAGCGCCTCTGCGCCACATGGAACTGCGGCAGCCTTGAAGCAAGCCAAAAGGCGTTGGAGGAAATGCTGACATTGTTCCGGGAGGTTTCGAAGGAGATCTCGGAACGCTTTTGCTACCGCTACCCGGAATATGATGAACATGTGAGCAGATATTTGAACCAACTGATGTAACGTTTTTCGGCCGGGCATGACCACAATCGTTCTCAATTGGCGGGCTTTGTTATAATAAGGAAAAACCACTCAGGAGGCTCACCAAATGTCCGGTCCGAGAGAAATTCACGCGCCAACAGGCACGCAACTAACATGTAAAAACTGGTTGATTGAAGCAGCATTCCGCATGATCCAAAATAACCTCGATCCTGCTGTTGCGGAGGCACCAGACCGCCTTGTGGTCTATGGCGGGCGTGGGCAGGCAGCCCGTTCCTGGGAGGCATATGATGCCATTCTGGATTCGCTGCGAAACCTCGAAGAAGACGAAACACTGCTGGTGCAGTCGGGCAAACCTGTCGGCATTTTTCACACACATACAGACGCCCCGAGGGTTTTGATTGCCAACTCAAACCTGGTGCCCCACTGGGCAACCCAGCAGCATTTCGATGAACTGGCTGCCAAAGGTTTGATCATGTACGGTCAGATGACCGCCGGCTCGTGGATCTACATCGGCTCGCAGGGCATCCTGCAGGGGACGTATGAAACCCTCGGTTCGCTTGCCCAACAACAAGGCTGGCCCTCGCTGAAAGGCAAATTCGTGCTTACCGCAGGCTTGGGGGGTATGGGCGGTGCCCAACCGATGGCAATCACCATGAACGAAGGGGTCGGTTTGATCGTTGAGGTGGACCCCGAACGCGCTCAAAAGCGGCTGGACATCGGCTATGTAAACGTGGTCACGGATAACCTTGAAGACGCCATGACCCAGGTGGAAGAGGCGATAAAACAACAAATCCCCAAATCCATCGGACTCATCGGTAACGCGGCTGATGTTTACAGCGAATTACTCCTGCGGGGCATCATCCCGGATGTGGTTACCGACCAAACCTCGGCGCATGATCCGCTTTCGTATGTTCCAGTTGGGATGAGCCTGGCGGCAGCCAACCAGCTGCGCCAGAGTGACCCTGAAAAGTATATCGAACTCTCCCTGAAAACCATGGCAAGGCATGTTGAGGCAATGCTCGGCATGCAAAAGCAAGGCGCGATCGTCTTTGACTACGGCAACAACATCCGCCAACGGGCTTTCGACCAGGGTGTGGCGAACGCGTTTGACTTCCCGGGCTTCGTGCCGGCATACATTCGCCCGCTCTTCTGCGAAGGCAAAGGTCCCTTCCGCTGGGTGGCGCTTTCGGGAGACCCGGAAGATATCTACAAGACAGACCAAAAACTAATGGAACTCTTCCCCAAAGACGCGCATCTGCACCGCTGGCTCAAAATGGCGCGGGAACAGGTGCCTTTCCAGGGGTTGCCCTCCCGCATTTGCTGGTTGGGGTATGGCGAACGCGATATCGCCGGGCTGGCGTTTAACGAAATGGTCGCCAATGGAACGCTTAAGGCTCCAATTGTAATTGGGCGTGATCATCTGGACGCCGGATCGGTGGCATCGCCCAACCGTGAAACAGAAGCCATGCTGGATGGCACAGACGCAGTCAGCGACTGGCCTATCCTCAACGCCCTGCTCAACACTGCCAACGGCTCCACATGGGTCAGCTTCCACCATGGCGGCGGCGTGGGGATTGGGTTTAGTCAACACGCCGGACAAGTAATCGTTGCTGATGGTACGCCTGAGGCTGCCAAACGGCTAAAGCGCGTTCTGATGGGTGACCCGGGGATGGGGGTTATCCGGCATGTGGACGCGGGATATCCCGAAGCGGTCAATTTTGCGAGAGACCACGGCGTGAAAATTCCCATGATGCCGAAAGAGTAACCGAGGCGAATGAAAACACGACGGTTAATTTTCTTTTTCCTCGCGATTCTGGTTGGAGTTGGAGCAGGTTTGGCAATCGGCTGGATGCTCATGCCTCCAACCGCGCCAAGCGATGCTCCCATTTCCAACTTAAGGACAGATTTTAAAACCGACCTCGTGTTGATGGTTGCGGAAGACTTTCAGTCCGAAGCGAATGCTATGGAGGCACTTACGCAGCTCGATAAACTCGACAGCGGCGATCCTATCACCTTGCTGGGAAAAAGCATTCAATACGCCAAGTCGATTGGCTACCCCGAAGAAGATCTGATATTGATGCAGGACTTGCTAAACGGCATCGACGCGGAAGTATACTTGCAATGGAACGCGAACAGGGTGCCTTAATGGAAGAAAAGACACTAAATCAAAGCCATTGGTATATGTTGACCGGGCTGGTGCTCGGTTTGGCGATTGGGCTGATCATTTCTTTGTTGATCGCGCCCGCGATAAACGCAGACGCGCTGCCCCATGAACTCGATCAGGCAGGCAAAGCGCGTTACCGCGAGCAGATTGCTTTGGCGTATGCCAGCAATCAGGACCTGAACCGTGCCATGAGCCGGCTGGAGCTGCTGCAGGATGCTGACCCGGCTGCGGCTCTGATTGCCCAAGCCCAGATCGTTGTAGCGGAGAGCGGATCCCCGGAACTTTCACGCGCCCTGGCAAATCTGGGCACGGCTGTGCAGCAAATGACCACACCAGCCAGCCCCTGAAGCTGAACTGGAAGAAGGAAAAAATCGGTGATGAACCGATTTTTTCTTGAATCAAACAAAGAGCAGATAAAACATGCAATATTTCCCACCCCCAGACTTTGATCGGACGTCGAAAGAAAAAAAGAAAGCCGAAGGCGGCATTAAAAACGTTATCCGGGAAAACCTCGAGACGCTGCGCAATACGCCTGAGGCTTTTCGCCTTGTTTGGGCAGCCAGCCGCGCCAACACCATGATAAGTTTTGGCCTGACTCCGATTGCGGCGCTTCTGCCTGCGGCTCAGTCATGGGTGGGGAAGATGATCGTGGACAGCATCCTCAACGCGGTGAACCAGTCAGCGGATATTCAAACAGGACTGCGAATGGTCCTCCCATATGTGGCGGGTGAGTTTGGACTGCTGCTTTTGAGCACCATCTTGAGCTCCATTCGGTTTCTTTCCAACAGCGTGTTGCAGTCTCAGTTGACCAACCATATCAACACGATGATCATCAAAAAAGCCATCAGCCTGGATTTGCAGTTCTTTGAGGACCCGGTTTTTTACGACAATATGCAAAACGCCCGCCGCCGAGCCGACAGCTCCGCGCTGGCGATCATGAACGCTATCCTTCAAATTGTGCAGCAGACGATCACACTTGTTTCGCTGGTGGCGCTGCTGGTTGGGTTTAGCCCATGGTTGGCGGTGGTGGTGATATTCGCTGCCATCCCAAACTTCATCTCCCGCTCGCGCTTCTCGGAAATGGCATTTCGGGCACTCACCCGCCGTGCCCCCGAATCGCGGTTGCTTAATTACATTGAAACCCTGCTTACCAGCAATGAGACGGTTAAGGAAATTAAACTCTTCGGGCTTGGTGAGCCGCTTTTGGCACGCTACCGTCAATTGTTTACCAGCTTCTTTGAAGAAGACCGGGAGATCTCCCGCAAGAACGCGGTCGCGAGCTTCTTTTGGGGTTTGCTCAGCAACCTGGCGTATTACGGCAGCTATGTGTGGGTAATTTTACGCGCCCTTGGGAAGGCGATTACCCTCGGCGACATGACCATGTTCCTTTCCGTCTTCCGCCAGTCTCAAAGCGCGGTGCAACAGCTTTTGGACAGCTTCAACCGCCTCTACGAAAGCAACCTTTACCTCGATAACCTGATTGACTATCTAAAGATTGAGCCTGTGTTGGCTCTTCCGGAGCACGGCAAAATTGCGCCGGCACCGATCCGGAAAGGCATTCACTTCGAGAATGTTTCTTTCAAGTATCCTGGATCCGATAAAATGGTGCTTCAAAACATCAACCTCATCATCCCCCCGGGCGAGAGTATCGCCCTGGTTGGGTTGAATGGCGCTGGAAAAACCACCCTGATCAAACTGCTCACCCGGCTTTACGACCCCACAGAAGGGCGCATTCTGCTGGATGGGGTTGACCTGCGCGAGTATGACCTGAAATCCCTGCATCAACGCTTTGGAGTCATCTTCCAGGATTACGTCCGCTACCAGTTTAGCGTCCGTGAGAACATTGGTTTTGGTCAGATCGAAGACATCGACGACATGCGGCGTATCGAAAACGCGGCTGAACGGGGTGGAGCGGATGAAGTGGTGGATGAGCTGCCCCTGGGTTACGAGACCGTGTTGGGAAGGCGCTGGGAACGAGGACAGGAACTTTCGGGCGGCCAGTGGCAAAAGATAGCCCTCTCGCGCGCTTTTATGCGCAAGGCGGAAGTGCTGATCCTGGACGAGCCGACTTCGGCGCTGGATGCTGAGGCTGAGTACGAAATCTTCCTGCGATTCCGCGAGCTGATGGCAGGACGCATCGCGGTTTTGATCTCACACCGCTTTTCAACGGTACGCATGGCGGACCGAATCGTTGTGCTCTCGGAAGGCAGAATTCATGAGCTCGGCAGCCATTCCGAACTGATGGCGCGCGATGGTTCGTATGCCCGCTTGTTTAACCTCCAGGCGGAAGGTTACCGGTAGGAAGAGGCTCAAATCGCATCCTGGAAAGCGTTCAGGCGCATGCTGTCTCCTTGTGGCTTCAACATAGATGAATGCTGGATGAAAATGCAATCGCCCTGGATAAGCCCGCGGCTTGCGCTTCCATTTCCAGAGTAAAATAGGGGACATGCCTCACGTAATCCCTCAGGATCTTGAAAAAGCCGCGGTTCGCGGCGAACCCTCGCACGTCTGGCGTGCTGGGCAGGAGCATCGGTTTGCCATGCTGAAAGAAGCCGCGGGCGAACGCTTGGAGGGCAGTGTGCTGGTGGACGGTTGCGGCGTGGGTACCTACCTCGCGCGTCTGGTGCCAATCAGCGGGTTTGCAACAGGAATTGACATTGAATTGCCGCGAGTCCTGGATAGCAGCGCCTTTACGCCCAACGTGATCTGCGCCGCGGGTGAATACCTGCCGTATAAGTCAGCAAGCATGGACCTGGTTTTTAGCCACGAAGTGTTGGAGCACGTACAGGATGACGCCATGGCGATCCGCGAAATGGTGCGGGTGCTCAAGCCCGGCGGGCGAATTGTGCTCTTTTGCCCAAACAGGGGATATCCCTTTGAGACGCATGGGCATTACTGGAAGGGCAAGTATCATTTTGGCAACACGCCATTCATCAACTGGCTGCCCCGCCGGCTGCGGGATAAGCTTGCACCCCATGTGGAGGTTTACACCCGGGCAGACCTGACGAAGCTGTTTGCTGGCTTGCCGGTGCGGTTCATCGAAAAGCGCACGATTTTTGGCGCTTACGATAACATCATCGAGAGCCATCCCCTGTTCGGGAAGTTCCTGCGCGGCTTCCTGCGAACGCTTGAGAAAACACCCCTCCAAAGGCTGGGGCTCTCCCATTTTTGGGTGGTAGAAAAGGTTTAACTAACCATTCTTTAGCAACCTGGCGTGATTGGGGGGCATCGGCAGATGCAAGTTTCCGGATGGGTCGCAGGTGAAGGATTCTTCCGGGTTAAGCAAGTCCACAAAGCGCCAGTTTGCCTTTCCACGCAATGGCAGCACAAGTTTGGCAGGCTCCGCGGCGCTGTTGACTGCCGCAATCGCGCAATCATCCCCCGCTTCCCGACAGAAAGCCAGTTGTTGAGAGGCAACCAGGCATTGTTCATAGCCGCCATACTTCAAGGCGGGTTGAGATTGACGTAGCCAAGCCAAGTGCCCGATCCAGCCCCGCAGGTCGTGGGCATGAGCCTGATTCTGCAGTTGGGGCAGGTCAAAGGTGGGTCTCAGATTCCAATCGTCCGACTGTTTTACACCTTCGAAGCCAAACTCGCTGCCGTAATAGACCGAGGGAATGCCAGGCATGGTAAACAGCAAAAAATAGAGCAGGTGAAGCTGCTGCCTGTCGAGCAACTGCGAAGCAATCCGGCTGACATCGTGGTTATCAGCAAAGTTATAGAGAGTCGGCAGGTCGCGATAGATTCCCTGTGCGCCAAATTCGCGATTGAGAGAATAGGCAAGCTCGAAAAAGTTGCTGTCATTGAACGAGGAATAAAGGCTTTTGTACAATTCATAGTTGGTGGTGGAATGCAGCATGTTTGGGTTTGCCCACTGGCGGTAGTCGCCATGGATAACCTCGCCCATCAGCCACATCTCAGGGTCGAGGTGGTTGACGAAGGCACGCAGATCACGCAGGAAATCGAAGCTCAGGGAATCCGCAGCGTCCAGGCGGATGCCGTCGATTTGAAATTCTTCCTTCCACATGGAAATGGCATCGAAAAGATGCTGTCGGGCGGCAGGTTCGGCAAGGTTTAGCTTAACCAGATCGAAGTGTCCGTTCCAGGCGGTGTAGCTAAAAGGATCGCCAAGCGGTGAGCTTTGGTCGAAGCGCAGGTCTGAAAACCAGTTTTTGTATGGGGATTTTTGACCGTTGGCTTGCAGGTCGCGAAACGCCCAGAAACCGCGTCCAACGTGATTGAAAACACCATCGAGCACGAGGCGCATGCCACGCCTGTGAAGCTCCCCGGAAAGATCTGCCAGGTCGGAACGGGAACCAAGGCGCCGGTCCACGTGGAAGTAATCGGCGGTGTCGTAACCGTGGCTTCCGGACTCAAAGACCGGTCCGAGGTAGAGCGCGTTGGCGCCAAGGCTCTGGATATGGTCCAGCCAGCCGAAGATCTGGCGCAGTCGAGGTTGGGGTGCGGACTGGAAGTCGTTGAAATGCGGCGCGGCGCAAGCTCCCAAAGGGTAAATATGATAAAAGATGTTGTTTTGATTGATAGTGGTCATGATTCCTCCGAGCTATACCAAACGGTATAGTGAAATTGATAAAAAAATTATGAGAAAATCCCGTACATGAACTGCTGCCGCGCCTGGTAAGCCAGTTCGTCGTTCAGAGCAATGTTTTCTTCAACGGCTTGCTGGATATACGCGTTTGCCATCCCGAGCAGCGTAATGGTGTACGCCTGAGCGCGACCGCGCATGTTGCCGTTATCCTTCTCGGCGGCGGAAAACAAAGCAAGAACAGGCTCATGCTGGGATTTGATCCAGGGTTTGATGATGTCATAAGCCTCTCCGCGAGCTGGCGCGCTGCGCATGGAGAACTGCAGTTTGTAAAAGAGCAGGTTACCCTCGGCAAAGCGGAAGGTGCTGCGCAGCACTTCAGCGATGTTTTGAGGTAGATCGCGCCGATATTCGCAGGCGTCTTGCAGACGTTTGATGTAAGGCGCATAGTTTTCGGCGAGCAGAGCTTCCATCAGACCGCGCTTGCTGCGGAAGTAGTGGTAGAGCGTCGGTTTGGTGATGCCCGACTGGTCGCAGATTTCCTGTACGCCGGTGGCATCGTAGCCAAAAGACGCAAAAAGCACCAACGCGTTCTCAAGGATTGTCTCACGGTTGTTCATAGAGTAACTATACCGTACGGTATAGTGAATTGTCAAGCCCCAATTTCGCGTTGCAAGGCTCGGCGACTCTGGGTTAATTCAGGGGTTTTTTTATCGCGGTTATGTATTACGCTTTACAACCGGTAAGCCTCTTGGTTGAATTAACAAAATCCTGAACGGAGGTTTTTGCTATCAGGCGGGCAATTGTTTCCTGCGGCAACTGTTCCAGGCTTTTGAAACGAATGCAGGATTTGCCCATGTCGGGTCTGACGCCGATCGCGCGAAAAGCTTCCATGAGCTCAGTGTACTCAGCCGGATTTTGATAGACAGACATGAGGTAGAGAGAGTTGTAATTCTTTTGAGCTGCCAAACCAATATAGCTGAGCGGCTTTTTGTTGTAGGTGTCTGGATAGATTTCCAGGGGAACTTCGTAACTGAGCATCCCCCAGTTGATTGTCTCCTGGTAACCTTCCGGCAAATTATGCAGGATCAAATCGCGGGCTGAAGCGATGACCTCGCGCCGGTCCCGGGGCAAACTTTCGAGGTAGTCCGTTGGAGTTAAGGCTGCGCTTGAAACCATGGGTATCCTTTCGTGGTTATTGGTTTATTCTATCCTCTAAAAAGTTAAAGGAAAGAACGTGTATCAGTAATGCAAGGGGGCGGCATTTTTCAAAACTAATGCCTCCACACTGACTGATTCCGTTTGAATCAGTATAATGAACTCCATGCCAACAAACGAAGAAACCTCCAAAGAATCGCTCGGCTCCTCCGGTACCAAAAAGGTGGAGGTCGTGCCTTATGATCCAGCCTGGCAACCCCGCTTTGAGGAGCTGCGGCTGTATCTGCTCGGCATCCTCAAAGCGCAGGACGTCCGCGTTGAACACGTTGGGAGCACGTCCGTACCGGGGCTGGCAGCCAAGCCAATCCTCGATATTGACATTGTCCTGGAAAATTGGGCGGACTTCGAAATGGTTAAAGCCAGGCTTGAGCAAAACGGGTACAACCACGTGGGAGACCTCGGCATTGCCGGGCGGGAAGCTTTCAAATATGGCGACAAACCCCAATTCATGCCCCACCATCTGTACGTACTCTCGGAGGGTTCGGATGAGCTCAAGCGTCACCTAACATTCCGCGACTGGCTGCGCGCGCACCCCGAGGACCGGGATCTTTATGCCCGGGCAAAGCTTTTGGCCGCGCAGCAGTTCCCGGAGGACATCGGCGCTTATATCGACGCCAAGAGCGGCATCATTTTTGAGATTTATCAACGCTGCGGTCTCTATTTACCCCAGAGCCTGCTTGAACTGGCGGGCTCGGTGATCATTAACCGCTACAATCTGCGTCTGATGGAAATGGCTTGCAGATCGGTACAGCCGGGGGTCAGCCTGTGCGAAGCGCGGACCCAGGAGGGAAAGTTTTACCTGCTGGCATGGGATAAAATCTCCACCCCCGCCGGAGAAATTGCTCTCAATCAGGACGCTCTTGGTGCGGGATTAACGCCGACACTGCCAACGGCATCAGGGCAGGTGCTTTGCGGCACGCCCTTCGCTACCTTCGCCCTTTTTGAGTCCGAAAGCGACGCGCTGGCTTTCCTGGGCAGCAGCTTTTGGATCAACCACTCCAACATTTGAGGTAAAAATGGATAACACGCAAAAGTTCAGTGGTAAAGCAGATGTCTATCAACAAGCCCGCCCAAATTATGCCCAGGCAATGCTCGATTTTATTGCATCAAAATGGCAAATCGGGGAGGGGTCTTTGGTGGCGGACGTTGGCTCGGGAACGGGCATTTTCACCCGCCAACTGCTCGG
>ERZ1645192.4379-NODE-4379-length-11196-cov-4.947671_pt1 | contig 11196 bp, 6 predicted proteins | sample MGYA00575354_ERZ1645192 | MGnify/ENA primary metagenome ERZ1645192 (study PRJEB40844, sample SAMN11349763) | freshwater sediment metagenome | isolation source: river sediment | host: Sediment | place: India: Faizupur Khadar , New Delhi | collected 2017-02-21 ...
CACTGACGCCTGCTTCTCTTATTGAGGTAAACCGCATAATGGAAGAGGAAATGGCCCGGGAAGCCGCCGGGAATGCACCTCCGGATAGGAGCCAAACCGTCGAATTAGAACAGTTCTGCAAGGACGGCTCCACCATCTGGGCTGAAACAACCCTGTCGTTTATCCGGGACAAAGAAGGAAAACCTCTTTCCATTCTTGCGGTATCGCGGAATATCTCAGAGCGAAAGCACGCACAAGAAGCTTTGATAAAAAGCGAGGCGCGGTATAAGAGGATCATCAGCACCGCCAAAGAGGGCATCGCGATGACGGACGAAAACCACCGCATCGTCTTTGTCAACACCAGTATGGTGGAGATGACGGGCTACGGCGAGGAGGAACTCCTCGGCCACAATATGCTGACAATGATCTTCCCGGAAGACGTTCCGGAGCACAGAGAGAAAATGAGGCAAAGACGGGAAGGCGCTACAGACGTCTACGAACGGCGGTTCCGGCGCAAGGACGGCAGGGAACTGTGGACAATCGTCTCGGCCTCGCCGATACTGGATGAGCAGCAACGGTTCCAAGGCTCTTTTGCCATGTTCACCGACATAACGTTGCGCAAAAAGACCGAACGGGACCTCGAGGAGGAGCGCCGCTCCCTTGAGCGCAGGGTCGCGGAAAGGACGGCGGAATTGACACAGGCCAACCTGTTGGCGGAGGACCTATATAATAATGCTCCGTGCGGCTATCATTCCCTCAGTACCGACGGGGTCGTCGTCTACATAAACGATACGGAACTTGGCTGGCTCGGTTACAGCCGTGAAGAAGTGGTCGGAAAGACAAAATTTACCGAATGGCTGACGCCCGAATCTTTAGAACATTTCCAGAAGAATTTTCCGGTGTTCAAGCAACAGGGATTCATCCGGGACCTTGAGTTCAACCTTGTCCGTAAGGATGGGACGATCCTCCCGGTCCTGATCAGCGCGACAGCCGTCCTAGACAAAGAGGGATATTACCTCATGAGCAGGTCGACCGTCATCGATTATACATCCCAGCAAAATGCGGCGAAGGAGCTCAAGGAGGCCAACCTGACCCTCGTCCGCGCGTCCAAAATGAAGGAACAGTTCCTCTCCACAATGAGCCACGAGATCCGTACGCCGCTCAATGCCATCGTCATGCTCAACCACCTGCTGGCAGACAGCGGGCTCACCCTCAAGCAGCAGCAGCTGGTCCGTAAGATGGACCTCTCCTCCCGGAACCTCCTCGGCATTGTCAGCGACATCCTCGACTTCTCAAAGATCGAAGCGGGCCGGATCGACCTCGAGACGATCCCCTTCGATCTGGACGAAGTACTCGACAACCTCTCCAACCTCGCAACGGTCAAGGCACAGGAAAAAGACCTGGAAATGGTCTTCCTGGTCGATGAGTACGTGCCTCATCACCTCGTAGGCGATCCCATTCGGCTGGGACAGGTGCTGCACAACCTGGCAGGGAACGCCGTCAAGTTCACGGAATCCGGCGAGATTGTCATCTCTGTGGCAGCACTGAAATGCGAAGACGGGTCTGTTGAGTTGGAGTTCCGGGTCCAGGATACCGGCATCGGTATGGACCGCAAGGAATTGGAACACGTTTTCCAGCCTTTTACTCAGGCTGACGCATCGACCACCCGCAGATACGGGGGAACAGGACTGGGCCTCGCGATATCGAAGTCCCTCGTCAGTCTGATGGGGGGAACCCTGACGGCCGAGAGCGAGCCCGGTGCGGGAAGCATTTTCCGCTTTACGGCGCTCTTCGGACTGCAGGAAAAGAAGGAGTATGTTGAGCGTACAGCCCCGCAACGAATTCAGGGAATGCGGGTGCTGGTCGCCGATGACAAAGAGTCGCTGCGGAGATTTATCGCAGGGACCCTGAAGCATTTTTCCCTGGAGACAACAACGGTAGAAACAGGAGCTGAGGCGATCGAGGAAGCAGGGCGGGCCCATGACCGGAAACAACCGTACGGGCTGATCCTCCTCGACTACGGAATGCCGAACATGAATGGCATGGAAGCGGCGCGCCGCATCAAGAACATAGCAGCCCTGTCAAGAATACCTATCCTGCTCATGGTTACGAACCCGATAGGGAATGCGGAGATCCAGAAGGCCCTGGAACGGGGGATCGTGTTCCTGCTCACGAAACCGGTCAGCCGATCAACCCTTTTCGATGCGATCATCACGGTCTTCGCCGAACCGGAACGCAAACCAGCCACAATTGAAAAAAAGCCGGCCGGCCGGTTCGACCATGCCCGCATCCTGCTCGTGGAAGACAACGAGATCAACCAGGACATCGTCAGGACCCTCCTTGAAGATGCGGACATGGATGTAAGTACGGCCTCAAACGGGGAGGAAGCCGTGACTGCGTTTATGCATGCCAGGGAGAAACCCTTCGACCTCATCCTGATGGACATCCGGATGCCCCTGATGGACGGTTACCAGGCGACACGGGAGATCCGGAGCCACGATCCGTCATACCGGGCGCCAATCATTGCTATGACAGCTGAAGCCATAGCGGGAACGGCCGAGAAGATCCTGCAGGCAGGAATGAACGACTATATAACGAAACCCATCGACCCGGAGCGGCTCCTGAACCGTATCTCCTACTGGTTGCGCCCGGAGAGGTCCGAGCCGGGCAGAGACCGCCAAACCGTGCCTCCCGCTGCCTCTTCACTCGATGTGCAAGAAGGACTATCAAGAGTACGGGGGGACAGGGCCCTGTACAGGCGGCTTCTGGCCAAATTCAAAAAAGATCACAGCGGCTTCCTGGAGAAGGTCCGGGCCGGGATAGACACGCTGGACTATGATGGTGTTGCGGCTACGCTTCACGGCATGAAGGGGCTTGCCGGCAACATAGGTGCGACAAGGCTCTTCGACCAGGTGACAAAGATGGAAAAAGCCATCCGGTCCAATGAAAGAAGCCCCAACGAGGTCCAGAATATGTTGGAGGGCCTGACTTCCGCATTTCAGGCATTGGTCGGGGACATAAGCGCGTTTGAGGAAACAACGGAACAAGAAAAACCCGTCGAGCTCCCGCAAGAATCTCCGACACGGGAGGTGATGGAAGAGACTCTTGCCACCATGGCAGGATACCTTGAGGAATCGGACGCGAGGGCTGCAGACTACATGTCCGTTTTCAGGAAGGTTTTTCGGGACAGCGTTTATTTCTCCACAGTCCAGGAGATCGAAACGAATGTCAGCCATTACGACTATCAAAAGGCCCTGGCTGTCCTGCACGCCCTGAAGGGCACTATCGAGCATCAAGAGGGCAAATAACACCCCCGGAAGGAGAACAATGAATATCCGGCCTTTGACGAACACCATCCTCGTCGTGGACGACATGCCCGACAATATCGACGTTCTGGTGGGAATCCTGAAGGACAGCTACAATATCAAGGTTGCCACCAATGGCCAGGCGGCGCTGGCGATCGCCGCCTCGAAGTCCTCGCCGGACCTGATCCTTCTTGATGTCGCGATGCCCGGCATGGACGGATACGAGGTCTGCCGCATCCTGAAGGAAGATGTCAAAACACGGAGAATCCCCGTCATCTTCGTTACCGCCAAAAGCGACATCAGTGACGAGTCCATGGGCTTTGCCATCGGCGCCGAGGACTATATAACCAAACCCGTGAGCACCCCCATCGTCCGGGCCCGGGTGGCCACCCACCTTGCCCTGTACGATCAGCGGAAGACCCTGGAAGATGAAGTGAAAAGACGGACCGAGGAGATCGAAGAGACCCGTCTCGAGATCATCCGCCGCCTGGGGCGGGCCGCAGAGTACCGCGACAACGAGACGGGAATGCATGTCATCCGCATGAGCAATTACTGCAGCCTCATAGCACGGGCCCTCGGGATGTCCGCCGAGGAAGAGGAACTGATCCTGAACGCAACCCCGATGCACGACGTCGGGAAGATCGGCATACCCGACAGCGTCCTTTTGAAGCCCGGACGGCTGGATGCAGAGGAGAGGAAAATCATGGAACTCCACTGTTTGTACGGGACAAAGATAATCGGGGAACACACATCCCCGCTCCTCAAGGCGGCGGGTGTGATCGCCTGGGAACACCACGAACGGTGGGACGGCAAAGGATACCCGAGAGGGCTATCGGGAAAAGACATTTACCTGTACGCCCGGATCACTGCCGTCGCCGATGTTTTCGACGCCCTGACCAGCAAACGGCCCTACAAGGAACCGTGGCCTGCGGACAGGGCCGTTAAGCTATTGGAAGAGGAGCGAGGCCACCAATTCGATCCGGCCCTTGTTCCCCTCTTTATAGAGATGCTGCCCGCCGTCTTGGAGATTCGGGAACGTTTCAATGATTGACCTGCCAACGGTCTTGTAAGCAGACACAAAAGACCGACAACAGGAGTATTCCGCTCTTGAGCTTCATCGATGCCGTCTATTGCCCATCATCTTTGCTGCCCAAGCACTTCGTAGACCGTCACCTTTTCCAGGGCTGCGTCGATCTCGAATTCCCCGATCTCTGTCGCTTCGAGCTTGTACTGGGCGGCCTTTCGCGATTTATCGCTGATCAGGATCCCATTCGGGAACGGTTTGACGAGGTTCTGTATCCGGAAGACGGTATTGACGGCATCGCCGATCACCGTGTAGTCCATCTTTTTGTCGAAGCCTATATTCCCTAAGACGGCCTCTCCCGTATGGATGGCTATGCCCATCGTCAACGGCACGCCTATCTCCTTCATGAAATGATCGCTCACCTCCGGCATGGACGACCGCATTTCAAGCGCGGCGGCAATGGCGTTGTCCGCATCGGCTATGCTTGAGACGGGCGCGCCGAATATCGCAAGGAGCCCGTCCCCCAGGTACTTGTCGACGATCCCCTGATGCCTGATAACGATGTCGCCCATAACGCTGAAGAAATAGTTGATCATGGGGACCGTCCTGTGGGGACCTATACTCTTGGCAAGTTTCGAAAATCCCCGGATGTCGATATTAAGAAACGTTAAAGACCTGAACTCATTGACCAGTGGAGCACCAACCGATTCGGCATGGATGATCTTGTCCACCACTTCTCTCGGCACGAATTTCTGGAATATCTGGCGGACACTGCGCTCATGCTCCGTCATGGAAACCGTCTTCTGATAGAGCCGGGCGTTCTCAACGGCAATTATCAGCGATGAAATGATCGATTTCAGGAGCTCTTCGTCGCTCGTGCCGAAATCCCCTATGCGCTTGTTCAGCAATTCTATGACACCGATCACCTTCCCCTGCGAGATCATGGGGACACAGATAGCCGATCGTGTTGTGAATCCCGTCGCGCTATCAATGACAGGAAAGAAATGGGGTGATCCCTGTACGTCGTTCACGATGATCGATTTCCCCTGGGCCGCGGCATACCCTGCTATACCCTGTCCCATTTTCATCGTCTTCTTGCCAAACTTGACGGGATCGACATCAAATGTGACCTTGAAATCGAGTTCGTCGTCACGGACGAGGAGCAGGGAACCCGCTTCCACGTCCATGACAACCCTTATCATATCCATTGCGTACTTGAGCACCTGGTCGATGTCGAATGTCGACGCCGCGAGCGCGTCGCCGATCTGTTTTATCGTATCGAGCTCCTGGCTCCTTTTCACGACAGACGCGGATAACTTTATCCGCTCGACGGCAAATGACACGGCATCCCGCGCAAGCGTCGTAAATTCAGTCGTCCTGTCAAGGTCGCCGGGGCCCGGCGCACACAGGGCCATGACACCCTTTACCTCGCCATTTATCCGGAGCGCACTGAGCGTAGCGGAACGGGAGGACTGATCACAGAGAATACTCCTTTCTGACGTTTCCGTGAGCCCGTCCACGTCCTCGAGGAACAGTGAGGTCCCCTGCTGCATGACCTTGTCGAAGATCGTTCCCCTGTAGTTGAAATTTGTACCCCGCGAGAGATTGGTCGGCCCCTTTGAAACGAGATCGAAGATCGTGAGTTCGTCAAACCTGTTGTCGTCCCGAACGAGAACAACGGCAAGGCCGCAGGACATGACCGACTGCACCTCGTGAAGAACGGCGTACATCAGTTCATTGTCCCTCAGGCTCGAGTTGATCATCTTGAGCATCCCGACGGCCGCCCTGACTATCTCGCTCCCAAGTTCGTTGTCCTTCACAAGCCGTATGTTCTCGTAGGTAAACGCGGCATTACTTAAAAGCGGCGTCAGCACCTCAACATCGTGCTGGGTAAAAACCTCTTCGTTGTTCCTGCGAGAGACGCTCACGACACCTATGATGTCACCGATAGTCTTGAGGGGCATACAGATGAACGATTTCGTTCCGTACGACGAACGGTTGTTCCTTCCAAACCTGCTGTCCTTTTCGATATCTTCGACGAGCAGGGGCGATTTGTTGATAACGGCATACTTGGCTATGGTCGAGCCGAAGTCGATCCTGGTGTCGACCTTGACCGCATCGCCGAGACCGATCTGCGCCTTCATCGTGAACGTCTTGCGGTGAGGACGGTCAAGTATCATCACCGAGCCCACGTCGGCCCTTACCAGCTTCAGGGCCCGCTCAAGGGTGACGTAGAAGAGCTCGTCCGTGTCAAACGTCACGTAACAGAGATCGGAAAGCTCTTTGAGCGTGGATATCTCCGATGACTTTTCGCGAAGCTCGTTGATGGTGTGCCTGAGGTGGTCCCCCATTACGTTGAAGGTTTCAACGATCCTGCCGAGCTCGTCCGATTTTTCCTGCAAGGGAGCGTACGATAATTCGGACAACATTTTTTCCGAAAGCGAGGCCGATATTTTCGCCAACCTCATAAAAACCGCCCGGAGGATAAAGAAACCGATGACCGAAAACACAAGAAAACCGGCAAGGAACACCGGCAGGGTCCTGTCCTGGATGATATCGTACTTCCACGCAAAGAACAAAAACCCGAACGCGGGAAAAAGAAAGAACAGGCCCGTGCTCAACACGAGCCTGTAGTAAAGGTCCCTTTTTCCGAGGAAGACGTTGCCGATCCGCTTCTGGATGCTTCTTCCTGTCAAATTTTTTTCCATACTGCCATGCCGCCTTCGGGCGTGATCTTGCTCGTCCCCAGCCCATCGAAAAACGCCTTTGGTTCCTTCGGTATATCCGTCACGTCACCTATCCACCCAATGGCCGAGCTGTCCGCCGGGGACATGATCCCGGATTTCTGTCCGTGGGCTCTACGGAAGAGAAAAACGATTCACGGAACCTCATGAGATATTGAGAGCGGGCCATAGGAAAACTTCCGATTATGACCGTCCTTCGACAGCACGAGATACCTCCCTTATTCTTATATTTATATTCGAATTCAAAAATGTCAATGATATCGTGAAACCGGACAGTAGTTGGGCATGGACATACTTACCACCCCGGGGTATACCCGGAAGAGAAGGATTCGGGTGGGGTTCGGAACTCAAGAAGGGTAATTCACGACCCGTCTGCTCGAGCAGGCAATCAAGGGCCCTCGATAGCGGCCAGATGGGCCTTCAGTCCGCTCACGAGGGCCTTGATCTCATCTGTCCGGCCCGCCCTGCCGGAGAGCAACGCGTCGATCGTTGAAAGTTCGTCCTGCACATATTCCAGCGCCTGTTTTTTTATCTCCTCGATGGCCTTGTTTATGCGGACTTCCCACTGATAGGCGAGGCGGGAAAGATGAATGTCCGTGACGCGGGGGACCTGCTTCACAAAATGCTTCTCGAAAACGCGGCGGAATATGAACATGGGAAAGAGGAACCACAGGGCATCGAAGTGAAAATCGAAGGTTTTTGTAAACACGATATCGGGATGGGACGGCTCGGAGACCTCTATGATCCAGTTGACGCTGCCCGGCGCGATCCCGAGCACTTTTTCGATGTTCTTGTCGAGAAGGTTCCTGAAGAGCTCGACAGACCGGGATATGCTGCTGTGCGCTTTCCTCAATGTCCCGAAGAAATGCTTATAGTCCGACCTCGATATATGGTCCATCTCTTCCACCATGTTCTCCATGAACCATTCTTCATACTGCCGCGTCATCTTCCAGAGGTTCCCTTTCCACCGGGGCATTGCCGCGGAGAGCCTGGCAGTCAGTTTCTGAATGAGCTTTATTCTGTGCGTAGCGGTGAGATAGGCGGCGATGAGTTCCCTCGTCCTCTGTTCGTTCTCCCTCGCCACAAGGGAAAGCTCTGTCTGCATCAATTCAAAGTTGACCCGCTCGTCAAGAATGATCTTCTTGAGGTCCTCCCGGTCGGTATCGGCCCTTTCCGACGTCTTCAGGGCGATATCGAGATAGCTTATGCATTGCCGTGCAAGCGAACGCACTTTGTGCTGGAGGATCCCTTTGAATTCCGTATCGCGGTTCCGGGAAAGGTCAAGCAACAGCTCATCCAGGAAGGGTTTGTAGACTTCTGTTTCTTTCACTGTCGAGTACCGCAGTACCGGGAAGTCCTTGTTGAATTCGTGCTTCAGCGAATCTCCAAAGAACGCGACGACCTCTTTCTGCTGTTCAGGGGAAAGAAGGTCTGCTTTCGTAAGCAGCAGGACCACCCTCGGGGTAAATTCCATGAGCTCACGGATCAGGTTCAGGTCGTTTTCCGCAAGGGGCCGGTCAGAGCTTATGGCGATGATGGCGGCCCCGACCTCGGGGAGCCATTCTTCGGAGATCTCGGTATTATATTTGAAAATGCTTCCCAATCCCGGGGTATCCACTAAACGAAGGCCGGCGTAAGGCTCAAGGGACGGCAGTTCGATATCCACCACATCGACGTTCTTCTCGTTGGCCTTATTCTTAGCCTCGGAGATATATTCCTCAATTTCCGAAAATCCGATCTCGGACTCTCTTCCATCATAATATGTAACGATCGCCCTCTTCGCAGGCCCGTAGCTCAGGCGCGTGATAACGGTGGTAACCGGGACAACCCCCACAGGGAGGATCGGAACCCCGAGAAGGCTATTGACGAACGAGCTTTTTCCCGCCTTGAATTGACCGAGTATGGCCACGTCGATGAGGGGGTTTTCGGAAAAGAGTTCCTCGCACGCCGCAATCTGGCGGCCGAGTGACACGATATTGAAATCAGTCGATATTTGCTTAATCGCCTGCAATGTCGGGCCAATCGAGGTCTTGACCGGCCCGGAAGCGGCGCTGGCTATCGGATGCTTCACATGCTCCTCCCATAAATTCTCCCCGTGAACGCAACTTCGCAGGAGATCATTGATACAGGTAGGAGTCATTAGCCACGACAGGCGGTTAAACGGCGGACCCCATCGCCATGCAGAGATTATCACATTACGAACATTTAGACAAATTGAACGTGGAACGGCCTGAACGAAAACAGGGCGTCAGGGTAGTTCGTCGCCGATATGTTTTACTCGGAGGTCTTCGGCCCCTTTTCATCTGCCCTCTCATATCGGATCAACTCACCCCGCTCATCGGCAAAGCGGCCGAGCTTCAGCCTTCCCTTTTCAACGACGAAGAAGGTGTCTTCCTGATCAAGTACCTCCCGCGAACTGACCGGCAGTCTTTCGATCAATTCCCTGGTGCGTGACTGGTTGCGCACCTTCGCCTTGATCTCGATGTTCCTCACGATTTCTCCGATTTACCCTGACATTGTAGATTGCCCGGGGATTCGCCGTCAAACGATCTCTGCTCCACCCTTCTGAGCATGACGGCGTGTTCTGACACAAACAATGAGACCCATATATAATGCATATCATTATTGACAAATGATAATGCATCATATATAATTCATATATGATGTTCACTATCGGCAGCGAGATCAGACAGGCGCGCAAGGAGCGCAAGCTCTCCCAGGAGCATGTGGCGAAGGCCCTGGGGATGAGCCGGACCACCATCGGGCAGATCGAGAACGGCACCGTTCAGGACGTCGGGGTGCGGAAGTTGGTCCGTCTGCTCGAATTTCTGGGGTTGGAGCTGCGGGTGAGGCCCTCGGGTGAGCCACCGACGCTTGAAGAGCTCCGTGAGAAGGAGGGCGGCTGATGCCGGATGCGGCTTCCCTTGCAGTCTGGGCCGGTGGTGAACGTGCGGGGCTTCTTGCCCGCGAGTCACCCGGTGAATATGTATTTGCCTATCGCCCTGATACCGGCCCCGGCGCGCAGGTTTCCCTGACCATGCCTGTGCGGCTTAAGACCTGGGCAAGCCGCGAACTGCACCCCATATTCCAGATGAACCTTCCGGAGGGTGCGCTCCTCGAGACCATCCGCCGTGCCATCGCCAAGGTTGTCGGAGAGGACGACCTGTCCATTCTGCGCGTGACGGGCGGCAACCAGGTGGGGAGAAACCGGTTCTCGCTTCCCGGGGATGAATCTCCGCATATCGAAGAGACACCCGAGTCTCTGGAGGAATTACTCACCTATCCGGATACGAGGGAGCTTTTCAATGAACTCGTGGCCAGGCATGCCCTTCGTTCAGGGATATCGGGGGTCCAACCGAAGGTCCTGCTGGATGCGGCGGACCGCGGCGCGCTGTCGTCATCGGGCTACATCGTCAAGTCATGGGGGACCGATTACCCTTTCCTCGCCGCCAACGAGTACTTCTGCATGTCGGCTGCCCGGCGGGCCGGACTGCCGACACCGGATTTCTTTCTCTCCGACAACGGCGGCCTCTTCGTCATGCGCCGGTTCGATATCACCCCCGACGGCGACCCGATCGGTTTCGAGGACATGTGCAGCCTCCAGGCCCTCGGGACTTCCCGAAAATACTCGAGCAGTTGCGAGAGGGTGGCAAAGACCATCGGTGACTTTGTCTCCGGCGACCGGCTCATGGCCGCGAGGGAGCAATTTTTTGCCACGCTCGTCTTGTCGGTGATGCTGCGGAACGGTGATGCCCATTTGAAAAACTTCGGTGTTTTGTATACGGCCCCCCGAAGCACCGTCGAACTGGCACCCGTCTACGACGTGGTCACGACGACGGTCTACATCGCGAAAGACGTTCCCGCCCTCACCATCGCAGGAACAAAAAAATGGTGGCCCCGCAAGGTCCTTGAACGGTTCGCCGTCGCTCACCTCTCGCTGTCCGTGAAAAAGGTGTCCGATACATTTGCAAACACCGCAGAAGCCGTCATGGAGACAAGAAAAACGGTCCCCGGTTACATAGCGGACCATCCGGAATTCCATGAGATTGGCGAACGCATGATCGCCCAATGGGAAGAAGGCGTGAAAGGACTGGTTGAGAGATAATTCTGGGCATATAAGCGTCCCCAGGGGGATTCGAACCCC
>ERZ1645192.4381-NODE-4381-length-11193-cov-6.416322_pt1 | contig 11193 bp, 8 predicted proteins | sample MGYA00575354_ERZ1645192 | MGnify/ENA primary metagenome ERZ1645192 (study PRJEB40844, sample SAMN11349763) | freshwater sediment metagenome | isolation source: river sediment | host: Sediment | place: India: Faizupur Khadar , New Delhi | collected 2017-02-21 ...
TGCGCTTGTAGTGGTTGTACACGGCCACGGACAGGATCTTCTTGGCGTCGTCCTGGCCGACCACGTAGTCGTCCAGGGCGGCCTTGATCTCCTTGGGCAGGGGGATCTCGGAAGAATCGAGCTCTTCCTTGCGGTTGTCGTTTTTGAGGATGTCATCGCACAGGACGATGCACTCGTTGCAGATATAGACATCCGGGCCGGCGATGAGGCGCTGGACCTCGTCCTGACCTTTGCCGCAAAAGGAGCAGTTCAGATCCTTGCCGGTGCGTTTCTTTCGTTCAGCCATACATACCTCAATGATTCGTGATCTGCGGGCTAGCCCAGGTCCTTGCGGGAGGCCAGGACCTGGTCGATGAGGCCGTAGGCGCAGGCCTCCTCGCCACTCATGAAATAATCCCGCTCCGTGTCCTGTTCAACCTTTTCCAGGGTCTGCCCGGTATGCTTGGCCAGGATGCCGTTCAGTTCCCCGCGCAGGCGGATGATCTCCTTGGCCTGGATGGCGATGTCCGTGGCCTGGCCCTGGAACCCGCCCATGGGCTGATGGATCATGATCCGCGAATGGGGCAGGGTGTAGCGCATGCCCTTCTCGCCGGCGGCCAGCAGCACCGCGGCCATGCTGGCGGCCTGGCCGATGCAGAGTGTGGCCACGGGGGCCGAAATGTACTGCATGGTGTCGTAGATGGCCATGCCCGACGTGACCGACCCCCCAGGGGAATTGATGTACACGTTGATCTGCTTCTCGGGGTTTTCCGACTCCAGGAACAGGAGCTGGGCGCAGATGGAGTTGGCGACGTGGTCGTCGATGGGGGTGCCCAGGAGCACGATGCGGTCCTTGAGCAGGCGGGAATAGATATCGTACATCCGCTCGCCGCGGCCGGTGTTCTCGATGACGAATACGGAATTGCTGACCATGAATGCTCCTCGTGCACGGACTGCGTGCTGATTCCAAAGACTTGAAAAATAACGCTCCCGGACAAGGTGTCAAGGGGAGAACGTAACGGGGGTGCGGGATGGTGGAGGATGCCCACCGGGAAACGGGCTGTCCCGCGTCCCGGGGGGAAAAAGGGGGCCGGAAACAAGACGGCCCCCGGGGGTCTGCTAGGCCGTGGCCTCACCCTGGACCGCGGGAACCTTGGCCACCTGGGCGTGGGAATAGACAATCTCCATGGCCTTGTCAGCCAGGACGCGATCCTTCAAGGGAATCATCAGGTTGTGCTGCTCGTAGTAGTCCTTGATGGAGTGGAAATCCTGCCCCGTGGAAGCCGCCATCTTCTGCAGGACCAGGTCCACCTCCTGGGGCTCCACGTTCAGGCCCTCGGCCGCGGCAATGGCCAGAAGGACCAGGGAGGACTTGACCACCTCCTCGGCCATGGGACGCTGCTCGGCGCGCAGTTCCTGGGGGGTGCGGCCAAGGGAGGCCAGGCTCTTGCCCTGGCGCTCAAGCTTGCCCTGCAATTCCACGACCTGTTTGTCGATCTGCTCCTCCACAACGCTCTGGGGCAGCTCGAAACTGACCTGGGCCTTGATCTGGTCGAGCAGCTTCTTCTGGGCGTCGCCCTTGACCAGCTGGGCGCGGGTCGAGGAGTAGGACTTCTGGATGGCGTCCTTCAGGTCCTGCACGCTCTTGTATCCGCCGGCCAGTTCGGCGAAATCGTCATCCACGTCGGGAAGCTGCCGGACCTTGATGGCGTGCAGGGTGACCTGCATGTTCACGGTCTGGCCGGCCAGCTTGTCGTTGATGAAGTCAGGGGGAAAGGTCAGTTCGCGCTCCGCGCTCTGGCCCGGGGTCATGCCGACGACGATGTCCTCGAACTCAGGCAGGGAATTGCCCTCGCCCAGGGGCAGCTCGAACTTGTTGGCAGCGATCCCCTCCATGGCCTGGCCATTCTGGAAGGCCTGGAAGTCGATGACGGCGATGTCGCCGCTGACCACGGGACGCTCCTCCTTGATGATCACGGTCTTGGCCATGTTCTGGCGGATGCGCTCCACCACGTCCTCGACCTGCTGGGGATCCACCGCGACCTCCTCTTCCTCCACGGCCAGACCCTTGTACTCGGGCAGGTCGAACTTGGGCGCGATCTCAAAGGAGAAAGAATAGGAGAACGGCTCCTCGCGGACCATCTCCTTGGCGTCCACATCGATGCGCGACAGGGGGGAAAGGCCCAGCTCGCCCATGATTTCGTTGATGTGGAAGTTGATCAGGTCACTGGTGGCCTCCCCGTGGATCTGCTTGCGGAACTTGGCCTCCACCACGGAAGAAGGCACCTTGCCCTTGCGAAACCCCTTGATGTCCGCGTCCCTGCGGTACAGGGCCACTGTGGCGGCCAGGGCGGCCTGCACTTCCTCGACCCCCACGTCGACGGTCACCTTGCGCTTGACCGGGGACAATTCCTCGACTTTGTACTCCATGACTGACTCCTTTGACCTGGGCCTTGCGGAGGCCCGGATGTTTTTTATGGCGATGTACGCCCGAAAGCGCATCTGCGGACAGAACGGTTTGGCAGCGCCTGCAGCCCGAAGATCTCATCCTGTCCTGCCTGGCCCTCCGGGCCTGCGGGGATATGTGCGCATCGGCGTTCATTCATACAGAAGAAATTTGCTGACCACTCCCGCCACGGTGACGTCGCCGCGCATCAACCCCCCGGCCCACAAAACCGTTCTGCCCGGCTGGTGCGAGAGGGGGGACTCGAACCCCCACGGTTACCCGCTAGATCCTAAGTCTAGTGCGTCTACCAGTTCCGCCACCCTCGCCTGTTCACAAAAGGATGTCCATAAACAAGCTCTTCCCGCGCTGTCAATCTGCGCCCGCGGGCCTGCGCAGCCGTCAGGGCCGTGCGCGCCACGGCCGTGGCCGCGTTGACAACAGGCGGGAACTCATGCTCAATTCTCTCCACTAAAAACCCTCTTGCGCTGGCCGAGAAGGCCAACACCCCCAGAGACAGCCATGGACATCCTCTATCTTTCCCCCGAATTCCCCCCCAACTACGCCAATTTCGTGCTGAGACTCAATGAACTGGGTGTCAATGTCTGGGCCATGGGGGAGGCTGACTTTCATTTCATGCCCGAACAGGTGCGCGCTGCCCTGACATGGTATGTCAAGGCGGACCTGAATTCCCGGGCCGAGGTCCGCGGGGCCCTGGACACCCTCCTGGACGTCAAGACCTCCGCGGGCGGGGCGCGGCATTTCGACCTGGTCGAGTCCCACAACGAACAGTGGCTCCGGCTGGAGGCCTTCATCAACCACACCCTGGGCATCGAGGGCATCACCCCGCAGGATCTGGACCGCCTCAAGAAAAAGTCGGTCATGAAGGAGATCTTCAGGGACAGCGGCCTGCCCGTGGCCAGGGGCCAACGGGTCGAGGATCTCGAGGGTGCCCTGGCTCTGGCCCACGACCTGGGATACCCCCTCATCCTCAAACCCGACGAAGGGGTTGGGGCCGGAGGGGTGCACAAAGTCGTCGACACGGCCCAGCTCAGGCATCTGTGGCCGCAACTCGACGGCGACTACCTCATGGAGGAATTCATCGACGCCAAAATCGTCACCTATGACGGCCTGACCGACCGAAGCGGGCGGATCTGCTTCGACAGCTCCCTGGTCTACGGGGACGGCATCCTGGACTACGTCCTGGGCAAGGACGTCTTTTTCTACGTGAACCGCGCCATGCCGGACAGACTCAAACAGGTGGGCTCCTCCCTGGTCGAGCGCTTCGGCATCCGCAGGAAGTTCTTCCACTTCGAATTCTTCGTTGTCCGCGACGGGTACATGCCCATCGAGATCAACTGCCGGCCCCCCGGCGGACCCATCCTCGACATGATGAACTTCAGTGTGGACGACGACCTGTATGCGGCCTATGCCCGCATGGTCGCCCATGGCAGCGCCGAGGTGGCGAGGCACAGAAAGTATTTCTGCTGCTACCTCGGACGGCGGGACGGCCACTACGCGCACGGCCATGCCGACATCCTGCGCGTGTTCGGGCACCGCCTGGTGGATTACGGCGAAAATCCCCCCCTCTTCCAGAACGCCATGGGCCGATACCGCTACATCCTCAGGTCCGACTCTGAACCGGAAATCCTGCGCATGGCCCAATTCGTGCTGCAGAAGCCATGATGTTCTGCGCGGAGTCCACCGCCGGCCCCCCTCTCCACTCCGCCTGCCGTCGCAATTGCCCATGATCGACATCCACTGCCATCTCCTGCCCGGACTCGACGACGGCCCCAGGACCATGGACGAGGCCATGGCCATGGCCCGCATGGCCGTGGCCGACGGGATCCGGGAGGTTGTGTGCACCCCCCACTGGCATCCCATGCTCTGCCCCAACGAGGGGGCCGAAATCGCCGTGGCCGTGGCCGTCCTGCGGGAACGGCTGCAGGTCGGCAGCATCCCCCTGCAGGTCTGGGGCGGGAGCGAACTCAGCCTGGACATGGACCTGGAGCCAGGGCTCAAGGAGGGCCGCTTGGCCACCCTCAACGACGGACCGTGGGTGCTGCTGGAATTGCCCGTCCTGTTCCTGCCCCGGGACACGGAACGCACCCTCACGTCCTTGCTCGCCCAGGGCTTGCGCGTGATCCTGGCCCATCCCGAGCGCTACGCCTATGTCAGAAGCGACCCATCCCGGTTGCAGGGCTGGGTCGAAATGGGCCTGTTCGTTCAGATCACGGCCGCCAGCCTGCTCGGCAGCCTGGGGCCGGAACTGGTCAGCCTCTGCCGCGTCCTGCTCGAACACCACCTGGTCCATTTCGTGGCCACCGACGCCCATGGGGCCAGTTCCAGGCGGCCCCTGCTCAGCGCCGCCCGGGACGCCGCGGCCGGGATCGTGGGCCCTCAGACGGCCGCCCGCCTGGTGGAGGACAACCCCCGGGCCGTGTTGGCCGGAGCCCCCCTCTGCCTCGAGTCATGGGCGCCCGTGCCCTTGCCGCACAAGAAGCGCCCCTGGTTCGTGTTCTGGTGACCGATGCTTGGCCAGCAAGCCGCTGTTCTGAGGTGAGCCACATAAAAAAGCTGGAAAAACACAGGTTCTTCCAGCTTTTCTTTCTGCGAATGGACGCTGCGCCCTCAGCGCAGACTACGCCGGCGTGCGGCCGCCAGGCCGAGCAGCCCGCACCCGAGCAGCAACAGACCCGCAGGCTCGGGGACAGGGGTGGGGCCGTTGGAGAGCAGGGTGAGCATAAGGAAGTCAAACCCGTAAAAATCCTTGGATGTATTGCGGTCAACGACCACGGTCAGGGAGCTCAACTCGTTGATCGCCCCCAGGACGTCCTGGCCCAGGTCAAAAGAGCGCACCCTGGTCACGGGAAAACCATCGGTGAATGCCCATGGCTGCACGATCCCGTTGAAGGTGACGATGACGGAGCCGAACACGGCGGCCTGAAACCCGACCATGTCGAACAGCAGGCTGCCCTCGGTCCAGCCTTGACCCAAGTCCGGGAAGGTGAAGGTCGCCACCGATCCAGGCTGCGGGGAATAGGCCCCCTTCACGGCCCGCACAGTGATCAGAGTCGGATGCGTCGTGCTGTAGGTGTCCGTGAACTGGGCCCCGTTGGTGGCCGTCTTCTCATCCCCGCTGCGGCCGTCCCAGCCGGCCCAGATCCCATCGAACTCGTGCTTGGCATTGTCGGCAATGCCCGCACCGTAGCCATCATTGTCCCCGATCATCCACGTCGCGGCCCACATGGGCCTGGCCAGGAAGACAAGCAATGCCAGAATGATGAGCTTTTTCATGTTTTACTCCGCAAATTTCTCGCCCTCGGCCAACCTTGACGCGAACCACCGGCAGGTTTGCGGCCTTGGTCCGGGCCAGACCAACACGGTCAATCAAAAATGGTCCTTTCCTTACTTCCAGGTAAGCATATTTTCAGCCCAGGCAAAGCATGAAACCAGTCATACCAAAGTGTGTTTTTCGGGCAGGCGGAATCGACGAGTTTCCGTTTGTCATGCGTTGTGAGTCTGTTGAACAATCGAAGGCTAGCTCTCGACCCCGTGCTTCTTCAACAGGTCGTACATGGTGGGCCGGCTGATGCCCAGGGCCTCCGAGGCCTTGATGATGTTGCCCTCGTATTTGGCCATGGCGGCCAGGATCATTTTCTTCTCGACCATGGCCCGGCCCTCCTTCAGGGTTTTGTCCACCAGGTTGAAACCATTCACAGGGGCGACCTCCTCTCCGAAAGCCAGCTCATCGGCCGTGATCCGGGAGGAATCGGCCAGCAGCACCGCCCTGCGCAGCTTGTTTTCCAGTTCGCGGATATTGCCGGGCCAGGAGTAGCCCTGGAGGTAGGCCAGGGCCTCGGGCGTGAAGCCGCGCACGCTTTTGCCCAGGTCCCTGGCGATGCGCTCCAGGAAGTGCTCGGCCAGCAGGCGCACGTCCCCGTCCCGCTCGCGCAGGGGGGGGAGGTGGATGTTGACCACGCCGATGCGGTAATAGAGGTCCTCCCGGAAGGTCCCCTTGCTGATGGCCGCATTGATGTCGATGTTCGTGGCCGCGATGATGCGCACGTTGACCGGGATGTCCTGGCGTCCGCCGACCCGCTGGATGACCATCTCCTGCAGGAAGCGGAGCAGCTTGACCTGCAGGTTCACGGGCAGTTCCCCGATCTCGTCCAGGAAAAGGGTGCCCTTGTCGGCGTATTCGACCTTGCCCTGCACCGTGGCCACGGCCCCGGTAAAGGCCCCCTTCTGATGGCCGAAGAGCTCGGCTTCGATCAGGTTCTCGGGGATGGCCCCGCAGTTGATGCACACCATTGGGCCGTTTTTACGCGGGCTCTTGGCGTGGATGGCCCGGGCCACAAGCTCCTTGCCGGTCCCGCTCTCCCCGGAGACCAGCACGGGCACGTCCGAGGGCGCCACCTTGTTGATCAGGGTCAGGATGCCGCGCATGGCCGGACAGGCCCCCACGATCCCGCAACTGTCCTCCGCCGCGGGCACGCCCTGCTGAACCACGTTCTCCCGCTCGATGGCATGCAGGTGCAGGGCCCGCCGGATGATGACCCGCAGCTCGTCCAGGTCGATGGGCTTGCGGAAAAAATCGAAGGCGCCCAGCTTGATGGCCTGCAGGGCGTTTTCGCGCTCGTCGTTGCCCGTGACCACGATGATCTTGGCCGACGGGTTGATGTTGAGCATCTCCTCCAACCCGCGGAAGCCCTCTTCGGAGGTGTCGGGATGGGGCGGCAGGCCGAGGTCCAGGGTCACCACCCCGGGCGAAACCTTGCGGAATATCTCCAGGGCCTGGTCCACGCTCTTGGCCAGGTGCAGGGTGTAGGCCTCGGAGGCCAGACCCCATTTGAGCTGGGTCAGGATGTCTTCGTTGTCGTCAATGATGAGCAGGTGTTCCACGATCTTCCTCAAATGTGCTGGGTGTTGGAGTCCGCGACGTTGCCCTCTCCTCTCCCCTGAAGGCTGTACCTAGCAGACTCCCGCACGAAACCCAAGGGTCCTCCCGGACATGGGGCAGAAATCGGCTGCATGGGCCCTCATTCCCTGCCTGCGGGCAGCCTGACCGTGAACGTCGAGCCCTCTCCCACAACGCTCCTCACCTCGATCCGCCCGCCATGGGCCTCCACGATCTGCTTGCACTGATACAGACCGATGCCCATGCCCTTGGCCTTGGTGGACTTGAACGGCTCGAACAGCCCCCCTCTGATGAACTCCTCGGCTATGCCCGCCCCCCGGTCCGTGACCCGCAGAAAGGGTTCCGCGGCCATGCCCACCGTGACGACCACGGGTTGGCTTTCCGCCGACGCCTCCAGGGCGTTGAGGCAGAGGTTGAGGACCACCTTGCCCATCTCCTCGCCGTCGACCAGGACCTCCACGTCCTGGCCCTCGAAAAGCAGGCGCTCCTGGCGCAGCAGCCGGGTGGACTCCCGGGCCAGACTCAGGAGCCCCACGGGTGCGCGCTTCAGTGTCTGCCGCTCGGGCAGGCCCTTGAGCTGGGAAATGAGGATCTTCATCTTGCCCACGGTGCTACCCAGGGAATCCACCAGGTCCTTCTGGAATTCCGGGTTGCCGATGAACTTGCGGGCGTTGTCGACCATGAGGGACAGGGTGTAGACGTGGTTCTTCAGGTCGTGGACCACAAAGGCCGAGACCTTGCCCATGATCTCCATCTCCCGCGAGCGGGCCAGCTGCTCCGTGAGGCGCATGTTCAGCAGGGCCGAGGAGATGTGCCGGGCCATGGTGTTCATCAGCTCGAAGTCCTCCTCGTCGTACTCCTCCTGCGGGTTGATGGACGGCCCCAGGAGCACGAACCCGTCCAGGTTCTCCTCCCGCAGGAGGGGAATGGCAAAACCGGCCCCCTCCAACCAGTCCGACGTCTCCGCCATGTCTGAGGCGCGGACCACGGACCGCTGGCTTTTGAGCTGGGAGACCAGGACCGACTCCACGCCGAACACCCCTTCCCTGGAGTCCATCTCCACCAGGCTGGCCGGGACATAGGCCCGGCTGGAATGATCGTACAGAAAGAGGGCCGCCCCCACAATGCCGAAGGTCTCGCAGCAGGCCGACAAGGCCGCCTGGCGCAGTTCATCCTGGGTGCGGACAGAACTCAGCCTGTCCATGAACTGCGCCCACTGGATGCGATAGTCGTATTTCTCGCCGTAGAAATGCAGCTGCAGGAAGAGGCGGATCCTGCGCTGCAACCGGTCCGAGAGGAAGACAACGACCAGGCCAAGCCCGGACAGAAAGCTCACGCCCAAAAGCACGGCCCGCCCCAGCTCCTCGCCCAGGATGCGCACCCCCTCGCCCATGAGCCCCAGGCCCACCAGGTAGAGACCCGTCACGGCCAGGACCACGGACTTGATGGCCATCCTCCTGGAGAAGCTGATCCTGACTTCCGGCCCCCGCCGCAGGTCCGAATACCACATGAGCAGGGCGCCCAGGAGCAGAGCCAGGGAGCGCAGACCGGCCAGGCGCATGTCGATGGATCGGTACAGGAGCCCCTGGCTGAAATAGAGGAGTTGGGAGGCCAGCACGCACACGGCCCCCAGCAGGATGAACTTGATCTTCCAGCGCCGGAAATGCACGGCCCCGGCCAGGGTGGCTTCGATGTTGACCAGGGCCGCCACGCAGCACAGCGACAGGGCGATGTAGAAATAGAAGGACCCGGGCAGCAGGAAGAGGACCTGCTCGGTGTCGAAATCCGGGGTAAAGTAGGCTCCGGTGGCAGCCAGGAACCCGGCCCAGGCCGGCATGAGGGCGGACAGCGCAATGAGTCCGCGCTGGGTCCAGGGCAGGCGGCCCTCCTCGTAGTCCCGGGCGAACAGGGCCGTGAACCAGACCCAGGCCGGAGCCAGGGCGCCTTCGACCACGAGCCCGGCCTGCCGCCATGCCTGCATGTCCATGGGATTGAGCATGGTCAGCAGGTCCAGAATCTCCAAGGCGGCCACCAGGGTCAGGGCCAGGGCCAGCACGCCCGATGCCCTGGAGCGCTCCCCTCGCACGAGGCCGCGAACCATGCGCGCGGCGAAGCCCAAGGCGACGATGACGGCGGCAAAAGTGGCCAGAGTGGAATGAATGGGAATGGTCATGCTGAAAGGAGGTGCCCCGCGCTGTTGAAGTCCGAAAAATGGGTGGTCAGATCAGGCGATACTGCAAAAAGCCGCAAATGCGTCTGCGTGTCATCCCTTTCAGACAGTTGAAAAGTCCATACATGGATCCCCTTCTCCAAGAGGATGACGACTTTTTGCAGTCAGGTCAGATTATGCAATGCCCATGCCTGCGAACACAACTGATTCCGATTATGCATAACGCTCTTTGCGCTGTCCATGGTCTGGTCAAACAGAAAAACCCGCAGCATGGATTCGGGACAACTCGGGCAGCCAGAAATGAAGATTCAAGACCTCGGTCCTTTTGATGGGTGAGCCCTTTTTTGCCTCATATTTTTTTCCATACCAATCTTGACGGTATGGAAAAATATCCATACCATTTCTTTCAACAATATTTGAGGTGGCGGCATGAAGAGAAAGGATATCCTGAAGAGGCTGGCGATAGAGGGTTCACGTTTCAGGAAGGTGGAAGCCACACCAAGGCATATGATTGTCATGGCATCTTCAGGGCCATCATCGGCAGACACACGGAAATTCCGGAAAAGATTGTACGCCAAATCGAAAAACAAACCGGCGTCGAGTTGCATTAAAAGGAGGGCGTCATGGCCTATTATTTTCTGGTTTTCTTGCCTGTCGTTGAGGGCGGGTATGCCATTGTATCTCCTGATTTTCCTGAAATTACGTCGCAAGGGGATACTCTGGATGAATGCATGACCATGGGAGCCGATGCGTTGGCCATTGTGTCCGAAGAGTACGCCAAGGCGCGCAGACCGCTACCGGAACCATCCAATATGGCCCAGGCCCGGGCCTTTGCCGCGAGCGAAACAGACGAAAGTGTTGACCCGCACCGCGAACCGGTCTTGCAGCTCATTCAAGCTCCGAACGCGGACATGACCCCGGTCAAGATATCCATCAGCCTACCCAAGGCTGACCTGGAAGCAATTGACGCCAAGGCACGCCGACTGGGCATGACCAGGTCCGGCCTCCTGGCCAGTGCCGCCAGAGTGTATCCCGGAGGACAAGGACGCGGAACCTCTTGCTGAAAATGCCCCTCACGGGGCACGAGTGAATGGTGATTGGAAAAATCCTGGCCTGACACCCTGAAGTTTTCTTTCTTCCCAATCACCAATCACTGTTCACCAATCACCACTCGGCATACCGGTGGTGCGCATCGCGCCCGTGCCGCAGTAGATCATCCCCAAGGGCATCGCCACGCCGTGCCTGCTGGCGCAGGTCATCACCGCAAAATTCTTCGACGCCATGCCGCATGCATGTGAATTTGGATGCGGTGGGGAACCAGCATTGGATTTGGCATAACCATGAGATTTGATTGGCAGCCAGCGCTTCCAGCTTTTCGGATGACTTTGTTTCGTCGACCACGACATGAGACAGCAACGGGTTGGTTCGCAACCATGAGATCTGTAACAACACTTTGGACATGGCGTGGGATCGAAGATTATCTGGCCGTCGCAAGACGGTGGGGCTGCTCCGGCGGCCTAGATCCTGATGGGTGACTGGTGCGGCGAAATACGCCGACATCGCAACGCTGATATTTCGAGAAAGGCAGAAGGCAAAGAAATCCGATGTGTTATCTAGGGTTTTTGCCCGAGGCGAGAAAACCTGATTTTCTGGCCCGAAGGAGCACTTTCTCTTGACCTC
>ERZ1645192.4383-NODE-4383-length-11190-cov-55.287382_pt1 | contig 11190 bp, 7 predicted proteins | sample MGYA00575354_ERZ1645192 | MGnify/ENA primary metagenome ERZ1645192 (study PRJEB40844, sample SAMN11349763) | freshwater sediment metagenome | isolation source: river sediment | host: Sediment | place: India: Faizupur Khadar , New Delhi | collected 2017-02-21 ...
CAATATTCTGTTGACAGCCTTTACCGACGCTTTCGGATTTTTTTCATACCTGACCCTGGCAACCATTTTCCTCAAACTGTTGACATAACGCCGGATTCTTTCCCACATCTTGGCTATGTTTGCCATTATCCCCTTCGCGTTGATCATGGGCGCCTATGCTGACAAGAAGATGTAAATTATTGCGACTTTTGGATCTAAATATGCTAGGTTGCCGTCACGAAATGACGAAACAATAATTCTATTTACGGCAGGGAAGGATGCGTTATGGACACAATCGCTGAGTGCAGAAAAATTGTTGATCAACCTTATTCGTATCTACAAAAACTCAAAGAAAAAAGCGGTAAAAGGATGGTGGGCTATGTCTGCTCCTATACACCGGAAGAAATTATCATGGCGGCAGGCGCGCATCCTTTTCGTCTTTTCGGCACGAAACAGAACATCCATCTTGCCGATTCCCATCTCCAATCCTACTGCTGTTCTGTTGTCCGGGGGATTCTGGAGGAGGGGTTATCGAGGAGGATTGATTTTTTAGACGGCATGATTTTTCCGCACAGCTGCGATTCCATTCAAAGGCTGTCCGATATTTGGCGCATGAATATTCCGTTCGGATTTCATCTGGACTTGGTTTTGCCTGTCAAACTCAACACATTAAGCGCTCAGGACTACATGATCGATGTTCTGAAAAAATTCTCGACCGATATCGGTCGAACACTGCAGGTAGAAGTTACCGATAACGCCCTGCGAAAAGCAATCACGACGACAAATGCCATCCGGCAGTCGATTAAGGACATTTACGATCTGCGGAGCCAACACCCCCGTCTTATGCCGGGTTCGGATTTATATACGCTGGTTCGGGCGTCCATGATTATGGACCGGGAACCTCTGGTTGATTTGCTGTCCGAAACGCTTTCGGAATTGAAGGCAAAAGCCGGCGAGGAAAAGGCGGACGCTTCTCTGAAACGCATTATTCTTGCCGGTGGCATCTGCAACCATCCGGATATCTATCCCATGATTGAAGACGCCGGAGGCGCCGTTGTATGGGATGATTTCTGCACGGGGGCGAGGTATTTTACCGAGCTCGTTCAGGAGGGGGCTGATCCTATAGCCCGTATCGCAGGGAGGCTTATCAACCGCGTAGTTTGCCCGGCAAAACATACTGATCTTGACGGGCGTGCCAAGCACATCGTCCGCCTGGTAAAAGAGGAAAACGCCCGGGGCGTCATCTTTTTGCTGTTCAAATTCTGTGACCCGCATGCGTTCGATTATCCCGACATCAAAAAATATATGGATGAGGCGGGGATTCCGGTTCTGCTGCTGGAAATCGATGACCCCCTGCCCGCCGAAGGGCAGCTGAAAACACGTTTTGAAGCATTTCTGGAAATGGTGTGAAAGGAGACGTCATGTCAGAAACAAACTTGGAAAAAGATAAAAGGAAGATCAAGTCCGAAAAGAAGATGCGAGATATCATGACGACTTATTATATAGACGCCAAAACAGCCCGGCAGAATAACAAGAAGGTGGCTTGGATTACCAGCGGCGGGCCGGTGGAACCTCTGATTGCCATGGACATCATTCCCGTTTATCCGGAGAACCACGGGGCCATGATCGGCGCGAGCAAGATGGGCGTCGATTTATGTGAAAAAGCTGAGACAATGGGCTATTCCAACGACCTGTGTTCTTATGCCCGTTCCGACATATCCTGTGCGACCGTCAACGGCGGCCCTATCGGTGGTCTCCCGGAACCGGACATGCTGGTGTGCTGCAACAACATTTGCGGGACCGTCCTGAAATGGTACGAGGTACAGGCCCGTTATTTCAATGTTCCCCTCTTTATTTTTGATACTCCCTTTTGCCACACGGAATATACCAAAGAAGCAAAACGGTACGTCGAGCGGCAGATTAATGAATATATCCTTTTTCTGGAAAACATCTGCGGCCGTAAAATGGATCAGGACCATATGAAGGAAGTCGGCAAGATTTCTTTTGAGGGTCAGAAATTGTGGCAGGAAGTGCTGGATACAGCGATCAACAAACCTTCTCCCCTGACGGCTTTCGATGCTTTTTTTCACCTGGCCTTAATCGTCACACTCCGGGGCACACAACAGACTATTGATTACTACCAAGGCTTGCTGGCCGAAATGAAAGAAAGGGTTCGGGCGGGCATTGGCGCCATTCCGCAAGAAAAGTATCGCCTCCTCTGGGACAACCTCCCCATTTGGTATCGGATGAAATGGCTGTCACAAAAATTTGCCGAACACAACGCCTGCCTTGTGGCTGACACCTACACATCGGCCTGGTGCGGATCGATGAAGTATATCGACGAAAGTAAGTTTCTCGATTCGATGGCCGAGGCCTACTCACGAATTTATCTGAATATCGGCGTCGATGAGATGGCGAAAATGGTTATCGAGATGATCGATAAGTATGATGTCGATGGATTTGTGCTGCATTCCAACCGCAGCTGCAAACCCTATTCGTTCGGCCAGCTTGATATTCAGAGGGTTGTGGAAAAAGAAAGAGGGATTCCGTGTTTGATGATCGAAGCGGATATGGTTGATGAACGGAGTTTTTCCGAAAGCCAGATTTCAACCCGAATCGACGCGTTCATGGAAATCATCAAAGAGAGGAAAATCTCATCCAGGGTACGTGAGACTGAAAGCTGAAGGCCCAAGGCTGAAGAGCAAAACATAAAGGATCAGAAATGCGGACAGCGGGTATTGATATCGGTTCTATTACGGCAAAAGCAGCCATTGTAGAAGACGGGGGAATTCTTGGAACGAAGATTATTTTCACCGGCTATAATGCGGAGGCGGCGGGTGTCAAGGTGTATCAAGATTTACTTTCCGAATCCGGACTGGATACATCATCCATTGCTAAAATCGTTTCCACGGGCTACGGCCGCAATTCGGTGAAGTTTGCCGACAAGACCTTTACGGAAATCATGGCGCATGCCGCCGGCGCGTATCTTTTGAATCCGAAGATTCGAACAATTATCGACATCGGTGGGCAGGACAGTAAAGCCATAGCGCTCGATGAACATGGCAAGGTCAGGAATTTTGTCATGAACGACAAGTGTGCCGCGGGAACCGGCCGTTTTCTGGAAGTGATGGCCCGGGCGCTCGAAGTCAACCTCGATGAATTCGGCGCAATGTCACTGCAATCAAAACTACCGTCCAAAATCAGCAGTTTGTGCACGGTTTTTGCGGAATCAGAAGTGATTTCGCTGATTGCCCGCGGTGAAAAAAGACCCGACATCATTGCCGGCATCCATGAATCCATCGCTGCCCGCGTTTCCTCCATGATCGCGCGCGTTGGAGTTGCCGAGCCGGTGATGATCACGGGCGGTGTTGCGCGCAACGCCGGCGTTGTGGATGCGCTGGAAAGAAAACTCGGTGTGAAGATCGCGGTATCATCTTATGCTCAGGTCAATGGAGCGATCGGCGCGGCTGTTTTGGCCGCAACTCTTTAGTCTCTCGGGCTCGACAACTAATTCGTTCTGGGAAGCCAGACCCGCGTCTTTGTTCAGAGCCATGTTTAATGCGGGGTTTTGACGGATTTGATCAGGAGCGGCGCCAGGCAAACACAGGCAGTAGCGACAAGGAAAATCGCCCGCAGTCCCATGAACGCAGAGAGCAGACCACCGGCTAAAGGGCCGATCAAGTTGCCGAGTAAATACCCGCTTTGAAACATACCGTAAATTCCACCTCGCTCGTGTTCATCGGTAGCGTGACGAACAATCGAGTTGATCACCGGTAACATACCGGAAACAAAAAGGCCCAATCCCGCCCGCAGGAACATCAGTTGATAAGCATTGGTGACGAAAGCCTGCGGCAATAAAAAAATGACCATGCCCAGGGCGGCGATCCTCAGGACTTTTTTATGCCCTATTTTATCCGATCTTTTGCCCCAGAAAGGAGCGGAAATCGTGCTCATCAGTCCGGCAACACCGAAGACTGTGCCGGTGACCAGACCAACATACGCCTCCGGAATATTCAGGTATTCAACATACAGGCTGATAAAGGGCGCGATGAAAAAGACGGAGAATTGAATCAGAATTAATAAAAGAAACATGCTGCGCAGTTCGGATGAATGGGCGATCCGATGGAAGTTAATTTTAAGTTTGATCAGACCCGGTCCGATTACAGGTTCAAAATCTTCGTGGACATAAAGATAGACGACAGCCGCCCCTATCGCGCACAGAACGCCTGTTATGAAGAAGATGGGGCGTATCCCGGCAAAGTGCATGAGCACGCCGCCCAAAAATGGTCCGAGAATCAGGCTGGATACCAGAGCTGCCTGGAGTGTTCCCAGAGCGTAGCCCGTTTTTTCAGACGGCGAGGAGGATGCCATCAAGGCGAGCGAAGGGGCGATAAATCCGGAGAGACATCCCTGTAAGAAACGACAGGCCACAAACTGCGGCGCACTTTGCGCGAATCCCATGAGGATATTGGCCAGAGCCAGTCCTATCATGGCGCGGACGATCATGGGTTTGCGTCCATACCGGTCGCCCATGATTCCCCACAACGGCTGCATGAGGGCGGAAACAACAAATGGAGCGGCATAGGCGACGCCACTCCAGATTTTAATGGCTTTATCTCCCGCAACCCCGAGATCCCGCAGGTAAAAGGGCAAGAATGGGGCGACCAGATTGAGGCCTAAAGCTGCTATAAATTGCGCGCACCAGAGACTGTAGAGATTTCTTTTCCAGGATTCCATTTTTATTTCTGCGGGGACGAATTAGTTTTGCATCTTCTGCAATTGCCGAGCCCGGCTGAACATTGCTTGGCGGAAATCCGCAGAAAATAGCAGCAGATGCCCCTTTCCCGGGAGCAGTTGCAATTGCGCATTTGCCAGATTCGCCGCCAGATGGCGGCCAAACGCTTGCGGCACAAAAGCATCCGCCTCACCCTGCACGATCTGAATGGGATTCTTCACCGCATTCATCTCAAAGCCCCAGTATTGCCACTGCACCTTAAGATCCTGCACGGCACCGTCACTGCCTTGCCGCAGGCCTTCCTGCTGTGTGCGTATGAACAAGCAGGCGCTGGCAGGGGAATCGAGCATTTGGCGATCGGAGGGCGGCATTTTTTCAAGCGCCTCCTGCAGGTAGAAATCCGGCCGATGCAGATCGGTACGCCGCACACCCCACACCGTCAAACTAAACGCCAGGGGGTGATTTTCCGCCAATTTTGAGCCGGGCAAACCCTTGTCTGCCATAAAATTTTTTGCATCGGGGAAACGGGAAAAGTCCGTATAGCCGGAAATTGCAAAGGTAAATGCCACCCGTTGGGGAAAATAATAATTCGTCGCGATGACGGGCGGTACGCCGCTGGACCAGCCGATCAGGCCGAAGCGGACGATTTTTTTCAGATCGGCCACAGCGGCAAGATCTTCGGCAAAATTCTTGAGCAGGTAGGGTTCGATATAGGGCGAGCGTCCAATACCGGGGCGATCGAAGGCAATCAGGCGATAACCGAAATGACGGGCATCCTCATCCAGCAGGGCCAATTCCAGGCGGGACCCAGGGTTCCCATGGGCGTAAAACACCGGAAAACCCTGGGGATCACCTGCTTCCGTAACTGCCAGTTGATGCCCGTGCACCGTCAGCATCTGCGTTAGCAGCGCTTCCTCCGGGATGCCGGAGCAGACGATTGGCTGCGACAGTTTGCCTTCTTGCTGCCCGACGGCTGCACACGCTATGAAAAACGGCAACAGTACTGCCGCCAGAAAACAGTTTTTCCATCGCATAGATACCTCCCGGTGAACACCAAACTTACATTGGTATCAATAACTACAGCACGAGCTTGGCTGAGCTCAGCATCACCATATCGAGGAGAACGTTGACGCTCTCGTTCACGAAGGGAGCATACTGGTCCCTGGCCTTCTGCTTAAGCTCGGTGAGTGTTTCCTTCTTCTTGCCCCCGTTTTCCTTCTCCATCTCCTTGCGTAAGTCGGATAGCCGTATCACACCCTTCTTGCCGGCGGCTTCCTTGTTGTTCTTGATAATCTCGGCGAATTTCACATCTTTGGCGACCCGGGTCTTGGATCTTGCTGCCAGTTTAGCGAGTAGGGGCTGATCCACAGCTTTCCAGAGTGGCGCTGCTTTTCCCGGGATGCCGAGAAAGGGAGTGATTGCCTCGGCCGGAAGGGGGTAATCCAGTCCCGTTTCACCAATATCTTCATGAATGAACCAGATAGGTAGCCGCACATCCGCTTCTACACCTATTTTCTGTGTCGATTTGCCGCCTGGCAGGAAGTACAGCGCCGTGGTGACTGTGATGCCGCCCAAATCCAAAGGTAATGGCGTCAGTGCCTGCACAGACCCCTTGCCGAAGGTATGGTCCGATCCGACAATCACAGCCCGACGGTGGTCTTTGAGAGCACCGGCCACGATCTCGCTGGCCGATGCGCTCAGGCGGCTCGTCAGTACGACGAGGGGGCCCGTATAGACTGCACGCGGGTCTTCCGCGGGAAATATAATCACCTTGCGCTTGTCGCCTTTCGTTCCCGGTGCGGCTGCACCGTTAGCGAGAATAGTCACCTTCTCGCTGCTGTCTTTGGTTGCCACGATTCCTCCTTCGTCCAGAAAAAGCCCGGCAAGGCGCACCGCTTCCTCGAGCAGCCCCCCTCCGTTGCGTGACAGGTCCAATACGATCCCATCGACATGCCGGCGTTTGGCTTCCGCGAGAAGGTTTTTCACATCTTCATAGCAGGACGTGTTTTCCTTCTCGTCGCCATAGAAGGAAGGAAGATCGATCACGCCGAAGCGGTACTGCCTGCCGCCTACTATCCGTGTTTCGTAGTCAATCTTGGCCGCCTGTTCCTTGATATCGATTTTGTCACGTGTGATCGTGACATCAAAGCGGTTTGTGTGTTCTGCCTGTCGCAGGATTGTCAGGGTTACCTTCGTGCCTTTCTTGCCGCGGATCATCTTGACAATGTCGGGCAGGTCCATATCGATAACGCTAACGGGTTTTTCACCTTCCTGGGCCACAGCGATGATTTTGTCCTTTAACTTTAGTCGGCCCGAGCGCTCGGCGCCTCCGCCGGGAATCAACTCCTCAATGACGGTAAAGCCGTTATCGCTGCTGAGGGAGGCCCCGATTCCTTCCAGGGAATGCTGCATCTGAATCTCAAAGTCCTTAAGATTTTCAGGGGACAAATAGTTCGTGTGCGGATCCAGGGCCAGGGCGAAAGCCTTGGCGGCGCCTGTAATAAGTTTTTCGGGATTGCGCTCGACTACCCGCATCGTCTGCAGTTCATAGTGGTGAATCTGCTGATTCTTCGCTTCCGTTAGGTCAACACCCGCCAACAGATCGCTTTCGATCTGGAATTGCACAATCTTCCTCAAGAGTTCATGCTTTTCCGCCGCTGTCTTCACATAGGGGCGCTTGTCCCAGTTGACGATCAGTTCCACTGTCTCATCGAATCGATATTCCGTCCCCAGAATCTCTTTGACGATGGCCTCATTCTCCCGCGCCCGCGTGACGAGAAGGTCGTAAACCTGTTGCAGCACGGCACAGTTACCCGTTTGCATGCTGGTAAATGCGCCGTGAAGAGCCGGTTTTAGCCATCCCACATCGGACTCATAAAGAAGCGTTTTAGAGGGGTCAAGCCTCTTGATCATCTGGTCAACGGCGTGAGTATTGATCTCTCCGGTCATATGCTTCGTTGCGTAGTGGTTGGCTAGTAATCCTTCCATCAGCTTGGGCAGGCGGCTGCAGGTAAGATTTTCGGCCGCACAGGAAACGGACAACAGGGGGATCAGCAAGAGAATCAGTAAGAATCTCAGGAAATAGAACCCGCCTTTGTGGTTGAAGGCCGCTTTGCGGCGATGGTGATGGTCCTCGGGGGTGTTTTTGGCAATACTGCCGATGTTTCTATCGCACATACTCATGCTATCTATCTTTCCGCCATACCGGGGTACGGCTGTTTATGATTTTGCTCCCTAGGAGAAATCCGACGAGCGAAACGATAGAAGGGCGGAAGGATTCTGTCAAGGGAAAAGGGAAATGACATCAAGAAGGACCTATGAAAAAATAACCAAACAGGTAACCATCGCTTTTTCTATCCTGCCCATTACCCTCGTTTATATTTTCCCTTGCAACGTTTCGTCAAAGTTGTAAGATAGCGCCAGTTGAAAGACAAATGTTTGCAAGGATAAGAAAAACTTGGGCGCTGTCCCTCGTTTTTCAAAGAACTTTTAAAATGGAATGGTATTTACTCCTGCACGATAAACCCAACCCCTTCTTTCCGCATCATGGCCTATCGATTTTGAAAAGCATGCCATGCGATCAGAACCATTAGACGCAGGAAATAACCATGACCAACGATTTACGATTGGAGACCTAAATGAAGAATGTAATGAATCTCGATCTGTTGTTTTATCCCGAAAGTGTGGCCGTCATCGGTGCGTCTGACAATCTTGGCGGCGGGAAGCTGCCCTATTTCCAGATCTTGCAGGCAAACGGTTTTGCCGGCGCTCTCTATCCCGTTAACCCGCGTCGTGCTGAAGTTTGCGGCGTCAAGGCCTATGCATCTATCGATGACCTTCCGGGACCCGTCGATTATGCCCTGGTCGCTGCGCCTGTCGAGCAGTCCATTGACATTGTCAGAGCGGCTGTCCGCAAAGGGATCAAATTCATTCATTTCTTCACTTCCGGTTTCGGAGAAACAGGAAACCTGAAGTTGGAGAAGGATTTGGTCCGGGAAGCCCGGAAAGGGCATCTCCGGATTGTCGGCCCCAACTGCATCGGCGTTCAATGTTTCGAGTCGAAACTTTCTTTCAGGCTCACTCAGGCGCAAGAGCAGCCGGGCACGATCGCCTTCCTGGGACAATCAGGGGGGATTACATCCAGTTTTGTGGCCATGGCGACGACACGAGGAATCTGGCTGAACAAAGTCGTCTCCTATGGAAATCAGATTGATCTTCGGCTGGAAGATTACGTGGCGTATCTGGCAGATGACGACAAGATCCGTCTCGTCGCCTGTTATGTAGAAGATATCAAGGATACGGATAAATTTCTCAAAACGCTTAGGAAGGCGACGTCCAAAAAGCCCGTGATTATTCTTAAAGGCGGCAAGACGGAACTGGGATCAAAGGCGGCGGCAAGCCATACGGGCGCCATGGCAAGCAATTATACGATCTGGTCCGCGGCTGTGCTGCAACATGGGGGCCTTCTGGTAGATGATTTTGAAGAGCTGATGAATCTGGCGATGCTGGGCACGGCTAAAAAGTTCCCTCGGGGGAGGCGCGTAGGTTTTCTTGGCGCCGGAGGCGGTGTTTCAGTTCTGTTCAGCGACCTGGCTGTTACCTCGGGGGTTGAACTTCCCGAATTGAGTGCGCGCACGCAGCAAATGATCGGTGAAAAGATTATGGGAGTCAACACCTCGACGACAAATCCGGTTGACCTCGGGGCATTCGGTTTCGACCTCAACGTTATGCTGCACACCATGAAAGCCCTCAACGAAGACGAAGGCATTGATGTGATCGTTCCCTATTTTTCCGTTGAGTACATTATGCATGCGGAGATATTTCTTAATGTCAAAAACAGTGCCGACACTATTCTGCAAATGGCTGAACACATCGACAAACCGGTGATTCCCGTCTTGTCCTGCTTTTTGGAAAATGATCTCGAAGCAGAGCGCATCAGAATTTCGACCTTTAATGCGCTGCGCAAGGCAGGATTCCCCGTTTATTCCAAAATACAGGAAGCCCTCTACGCCATTGAGACGTATTTCGAATGGGCGGAAAAGCGCGGGCGCAGGGGAGCGAAGGACACGGCTTAGGGGAATAACAAACTTGTGATAATCGTTTCTTTCTCTAAATCCCCCACCACCTGATAAAGTTATACGCCGCCATCCCACCCAGGTAGGAAACGATCAGCGTCATCACCAGTGTGGCGTAAAACCACTTATTGCTGTTCATTTCTTTGCGCAGTACCGCAATGGTTGCGGCGCAGGGAATAAAGAGCATCATCACCACCAGAAACGCGGCGGCCGATTCCGGGCTCATGATGGTGGGCAAGGTTTGAGAAAGCCCATCTCTGCCGACTGAATAAAGGACGCCCAGGGTTGCCACTACATTTTCTTTAGCAACAAGTCCTGTGAGCAATGCGGTGATCATTTTCCAATCCAGTCCCAGCGGCACGCCCAGCGGTTGAAGTAATTTGCCTGCTGAAGCCAGCAGGCTTTCTTCTACATTTCCTGTTGGGAAATAAGATAAAAGCCAGATCAAAAGCGAAACGCCCAGGATAACAGTACCCGCTTTGCGGATAAAGGAAACGGTACGTGACTTAATGACCATCAAAATCGTTTTTAAATCGGGGCGGTGATAAATCGGCAGTTCCATGATGAACGGCGCATCCTGTTTCCAGAGGGTCTTATTGACAAATACGCCGGCAATGCCCAGCACAACAATGTTCAAGGCCAGTATACTCCAGGAGACGTAAACGGCGTTTTCTCTGAAAATGGCGGCGGAGACCAGCGTCAGGACGGCGAGTCTGGCAGTGCAGGGAACGAATGGAATCAGAAGCAGCGTAATCATCCGGGCCTTGCGCGTTTCGATGATACGGGCGCCGAGGACAGCGGGAACGTTGCAACCGAAACCCAGGCACATCGGGATGAAACTTTTGCCGTGCAGGCCGACCAGATGCATGATTCTATCCATCACAAAGGCGGCCCGGGCCATATAGCCGACATCTTCCAGCAGGGCCATGATGGCAAAAAAGATCAGCAGGACAGGCAGGAATGTGAGCACGGAGCCGGCGCCGCCGATAATGCCGTTGAGCAGCAGCCCCTGGAGCCAGACAGGCCAGTCGCCTGCGGCCGGTTCACAAAACGCTATAAATTGCTGAATTAAATCGGCCAGCCAGGTTTGTAACGGCACGCCGATAGAATAGGTCAGAAAAAAGACCAAAGCCATGATGGCCAGTAAAATCGGAATGCCGAATATCGGACGCGTCAGAACGTGATCGATCCGGTCGGTCAGCACGACCTGCCCCATTTTGAAGTGGGAGACGGCTGCCCGGGTCATTTTTTCAATCCAATCATAGCGGCCATTGACCACGGCATGCAAGGCGTCTTCGTGTTTGCTGAGCAGAGTCTGAATCGTATTCCAACCGGATGGTTGCACTTGCTTTTCAACCATGGCGGAAACTTCCGGGTCGCCTTCCATGAGTTTAACAGCCA
>ERZ1645192.4385-NODE-4385-length-11185-cov-5.079605_pt1 | contig 11185 bp, 5 predicted proteins | sample MGYA00575354_ERZ1645192 | MGnify/ENA primary metagenome ERZ1645192 (study PRJEB40844, sample SAMN11349763) | freshwater sediment metagenome | isolation source: river sediment | host: Sediment | place: India: Faizupur Khadar , New Delhi | collected 2017-02-21 ...
ATGAACCGTCCGGGCGAGCTCGACGAGGATCGGGGATGCCACAGAGTAGGGGAGGTTGGCGAGAAGCTTCCACCGGCTCCAGTCGCGGTTCTGGACGTACTCCAGCGCGTCAGCCCAGACAAGCGCAAGTCGTCCTTCCTTTATGGGTTTCGTGAAGTGTTCTTCGAGGCATTTGACGAGGCGTTGGTCCTTCTCGATCGCCAGCACGTGCCCTGCACGATCGAGCAGCACCTCTGTGAGCGGTCCCAGGCCGGGGCCGATCTCGAGCACTCTGTCATCGCGGGCCAGTTCGCCGAACTCTGCGATTCGCAGAAGCTGGTTCCCATCGTGCAGAAAGTTCTGCCCAAGCGATTTTGTCAGCGTGATTTCACGCCGGGCCAGCACATTCCTTATGTCGGAAAGAGTCAAAGGCGTTTCCTCAGCTCATATTTCCAAATCCTGACGTGGATGCGAGCGCCACATGCCTCGCGTGAAATCGGGCACTTCGATGCTGTCGCCATTTTTTGCGACGGATTTGCAGCTCAGCGGGACAATGCAGCTCCACGTTGCCGCGTCATACACGTCCTGGTCGAGGGGCAACCCCTGCTGCAAGGCGCGGACCAAACGCCATTCCATCAATTGGTCCATTCCTCCGTGGCCGCCTGCCTTGCGGGCGGCTTCCCCGAACGCTATCCAAAGTGGATGCTGATATTTTGACCGATAATCCGCGAGTTCCTGCCCTTCAATCCACCGGGTGCCGTTTGGCTCCAGCGCCAGCCGTGCGGGGGGATCGGTATAGGTGCCGTTTGTGCCGACAACCGTATTCAGACGCGTCGGGGGCCTGGGGCTCGTTGTATCATACTGGATGCTGATCGTGCGCCCGCGCGCGGTGCGGATGATCGTGGTGTTCATGTCTCCCATGCGGTAGTGCGCCCGCGCCTGGGAGCTATCGGCTCCGTGGCGCTTGCGGGCGTAGAGCGTGAGTCCGCGCTGCGCGCTGCTCATCGAGGTCAGATACTCGAACCGATCGCCCCGGTTGATACTCATGTAGCGGGCCATGGGCCCGAGCCCGTGTGTGGGATAGAGATTGCCGTTGAGCTTCTGCGCGATTTGGAGGCGCCAGGGGTTACCCTGGTCGCCCTGAGTAAACTTCAGATCGCGAATATCGTGGATGTAGCAAGTGTCTCCGTGGACCAACTCGCCCAAGAGGCCCTGCCGGCACATGTTCAGCAGCATCAGCTCCGTTTCGCCATAGCAACAATTCTCCAGCATCATGCAATGCTTGCGTGTGTGCTCCGCAGTTTTGACAAGGTCCCAGCACTCCTGCAGCGTGATTGCGGCGGGCACCTCGGTGGCTACGTGCTTTCCACAGCGCATGGCATGCACGCACAGTGGGGCATGCAGGTTCCACGGGGTGCAGATATAAACCAGGTCCAGGTCCATTGTTTCGCAAAGGCGCTTCCAGTCATCCGGACCGCGTGTAAATTCCTTTGCGGGAGGAATGTTTTTTGCCGCCAAAAGCCTTTGCGCTGCGGCGACCTTTTCCGGGCGCACATCGCAAAGGGCGGCCGGTTGCACTCCTTCCAGAGTCAGCCATCGGGCGATGGCGGCCATCCCGCGGTTGCCGGTGCCGATGAATCCGGCCCTTACCCGTTCGATGGGGGCGGCGCGGAAACCCACCATGCTGCCTTCGCGCGCGGCTCCATGCGCGAAGATGCCGCCCAGTGCGGTGAACGCGGTGACGGCGGCCGTTGAGGAGATAAAGCTGCGTCGATTCATATGCGACTTCATTGCAGACCCATTTCACACCTGAGGGCTGGCCTGTTCAACGTTTAAATTGCCGGAATTGGAGCATGCTGGCACTATGAAGAGTGCGCTCCGGACAACGTTGGTGCAGTTTCATGGAAGACGAGCGCAGACATCACAGAGTGGTGGGAATGGAGAAATCCTGCGTGTGAGCGGCCAATTGAGAGTTCCTTCAGATCACGCCCCGACTAACAGCGCTGATGCTATTGAAGCGTTGCGGCGGGGGCATCCTCTGTTGCGCGGCTTGCTCGTGACCGGGGCGGGGCTTTCGACCGGCGGAGAGCAAACCTCGTGGCGGCAGGATTCCGGCCTGGCTGAGGCTGCCTTCGTTTACTGTATCAAGGGGGGCGGTTGGTGGAAGTCGTGCGGCCGACTCAGCCTCATTCGGAAGGGCGACCTGCTGGTGCTGCCTTCGGCGTTGACGGGTTGCTATGGTCCACAAGCGTGCAGGCCGTGGACAACCTACTGGGTGCGCGCGACCGGCGAGCATCTGCCGGTCTATTTACGTGAATTATTGTTGGAGCCGACGACGCCGATTCTGCGCGTTGGCAACAGTCCCCGGATCATGCGGTTGTTTGCCGAGGTCCAAGCCGCGTTGGGGCAAGGCGCATCCTATTGGAATCTACTTCAGGCATCGACTGCAATGTCGTACCTGATTTGCTGTCTGATTCGGAGTCGGCAGGATGCCACACCCGAAAGCTGCGATACGGCCCAAAGCGTGGCGCAGGCGATCATTTACATGAGCGAGCATATTCGTGAGCCGCTCCGGGTCTCCACAATGGCGCGCATCGCCGGGTTGTCCACGCCGCATTTTGGGGAGGTATTCAAGCGGCACACAGGCTGTTCCCCCAGGGAGTACTTGCATTTATTGAGGATTCATGAGGCTTGCCATTTGCTGGCGGATTCGAACTTGAGCATCAAGGAAGTTGCCGGTCAGGCGGGCTACGGCGATCCGCTCCACTTTTCGCGTCAGTTCAAAGCCTTTGAAGGCGTCTCTCCGAGCGAGTATCGCCTGCGCCGGGCAGGTGGACAGAGATGACTTTTCAGGATGCAAGCATCCTCATCTTTCTCCATATCATTCCGCGATTGCTCCATGCCTGCCGGCTATTCCTATGAACAGCCGTTTCGTAGCCTTAACACGGTAGAAGCACGGTTTCATACGATTGCCGGTTAGGCTGTCGGCGTGATGTTTCGCTTCGTTTCGAATTGTGATTACAAACTTTACCCGTTTGGTTCTTGGGTCAGAACGGCGCCTGGCGATGCCGATCTCGACGTATCCGGCAATGGCCCTGACCGGCGCCAAAGTGATTGAGATTGTGCGGGACCCTCGCGCGCAAGTGGAGGCTCAGCAGGCGTTGAGGGAGAGGTATGCATCGCCGTTTCTGCTGTCGGCCATGGACCTGAGCGCTGAGGCTGAGGCTTTTGGCTGTAGCATCAGTTTTTCAGACTCGGAGGTGCCGACGGTTACCGGGCGACTGGTGACGAGCGCCGAGCAAGCGCAGCGACTGGTTGTGCCCGGACCGGGGGCAGGGCGCACGGGGGTGTTTCTGGAAACCGTAAGGGATTTGCGCCACATGGACCCGCATGCGTTCGTCTTTGGCGGTTGTATTGGCCCGTTCTCTTTGGCCGCGCGGCTTGTAGGAGTCAGTGAATCCATGGAACTCACCATGACCGAACCGGCCCTCATGCACACGTTGCTGGACAAGAGTTCGGAATTCCTCCTCGGGTACATTCAGGGGTTTCGGGCTGCGGGAGCCAGCGGAGTTATCATGGCGGAACCGGCTGCCGGGCTTCTTTCTCCGAGAGCAATGGCCGCTTTTTCGAGCGCTTACATCCGACGTATTGCCGGGGAAGTCAACGGCGAAGGCTTCACCCTGCTGCTACATAACTGTGCCGCCAAACTGTTGCATCTGCCGGCGATTCGCGAGACCGGGCTCAATGCGTTCCACTTTGGAGCGCCGATGGATGTTGTGAGTGCGCTGGGCCAGGTGCCCCAGGATGTGGTCCTGTGTGGAAACCTTGATCCAGCCGGTTTGTTCGTGCAGTCCGCTCCAGATGCGGTCTATGCCCGGACAGCGGGTTTATTGAAGGAGACAAGTGAGCATCGCAACTTCGTTGTATCCTCCGGATGTGATCTTCCCCCGAATGCAACACTGCCGGCGTTGGACGCATTCTACGCGGCGGCAAAAGAAGCGCCTGTGGTTTTGAACCCTCGGGTGTAGGGCGGGTTTGTGCCGTCAGAAGGCAGGGCATGCCGTTTCGCCGGTGCAACATTGTGGCAGCCGCACCGGACATGTCTGTTCAAAAGACAAGCTTATCTTGTTCGCGGTCTGAGGAATGTTCCGGCAGGTTTTCAGTGGTGTTTTACCTCAAGCTGAACAGCGGAGCTATGCTGGCGCCATACGCCTGCTTTAGTTGCGCCTGGACAGTAAGCCGCTCCGAAAGCGCGGCAAACGTTTTGTTGTCAGCGCGTGCCGGTCGGCCTCCAGGGCCTGTTCACGATTGGCCTTGGCTGTATGAGGTCTGACATGCTGAATAGCGATTGCCTGTTATGAAGATCAGGTCCCTTTCCTTAATGCTCCTGGCTGTATGCAGCGCCCACGCCGATCTGAACCTTGGCCGAACGGTTATCATCGGGGATTCCATCACGCAAGCCTCGGGTTATGCATACAACAGCACCGTGTACTCTCAGAACGCCTGCCGCAGTTATCGATGGGAGCTTTTCAAGGCGCTGGTGGATGCCGGCGCCAGCTTCGAGTTCGTTGGGTCACTGGCCAACAATTACACCAGCGACAGTCATTATCCAGTCTGGCGCGGGTTGCCGTTTGATCGCGCTATGGACGGCCACTTTGGCTGGCGCGCTCGCGAAATACTGAACGGGCCGGATGCGGGACGGACCAGTGCGAACCGAGGCACAGGAAGCATCTATCAGTGGACCGACGTGGCAAGAGGAGGTTACGTAGCGGATACAGCCATTATCATGGCAGGGATTAATGACCTGAACGACTCCGGGGTTACCGGCGCTCAGGTCAGCAATTACGTGGCCGGCATTGTCAGCGTTCTGCAGGCTCAGAATCCTTTTGTGAGAGTATATCTTTGCCACGTGTTGCAGGTTGGCAGCGGGCACAGCTCGTATGTGGGGTTAAACACGGCGGTGGACGATTATAACGGGAACAAACTGCCCGGGATTGCGGCGGCAAAAACCACTGCGACCTCGCTGGTGACGGTAATTGACATGCTCGGCCCCACAAACAACGGGGCCAACTTCTGGGTGCCCCGGCCAGGGGGGTGGAACCCCAACGCTGGCGAGATGACGATTTCCGACAATGTGCATCCGAACAGCCGTGGAGAGCGGCACATTGCCAGTTGCATTGCTGGCGCGCTTGGTTTGATTAGCGAATGGACGGCGGTGGCGGTAACGAACGGGAACTTTGAGGGCGGGTTTAGCGGCGCAGGAACCGTCAATTGCGCCCCGGCAGGCTGGACGCTCTACGGCTCTCCTAATGTGAGTGCGGTGCCGAAACAGATCACCGATTATCAGGTGGTAGCGGAGAGCATTGTGGACCGGAGCGCTACCGGAACCAGCGGCAGTGCCGGCAGCAGCTATGTGCTTGCTGGCACGGCAGATACCGGTATCAGGCAGATTATAGGCGAAACCCTCACGGCCGGGAGGCGGTACCTCCTGCAAGGAAACCTTTATGCAGGTTCATCTGCGCTTACAGCGGGGGATTGGGCTGTTGAGGTATGGGCTGGTGGCACACGGGTCGGTTATGTGGACAACCAGATTAAACTCAAACCTTACTCCGCTGGCACCGGCTATCAAATCGGCTCGGCCCTGACGGAGGTTACTGCGGAATTTGACGCCTCAGATTTTCCAACAGTTCAGGGGCAACCGCTGGAAATCCATCTCATATCCCGGAACGTCTCGCGCTATGTTGGTTTTGAGGATATCCGGCTGTCGTGGAAGCCAAGTCCGGTTGCCGGGGCTTCGCGGCATCTAAAGGTCTATGTTCTGACGGGCCAGTCCAACTCACTGGGGACTGACAGTGGCACTGAGGTTGACAAACTGCCGGGGACGGATCCGGCGGATGCGCTCGTCCCCTTTTGGTGGCACAATGTGACTGGAGACATCTACGGCATTTCGGCCAGCCCCGGTCTTTCAGTGGGTGACTGTGGTGGTTTCTGGAGGAGCTTGAGGGCGCAATTCGGGAACAATGCCTACAGCAACGTTGGCAATGCATGGGGGCCGGAGATCAATTTCGCCCGGAGCCTTTGGCATGCCGGGCAGACCAACTTTGTCATTATCAAGGCTTCGCGTGGAGGCGGGGGCAATTCTTTCTGGTGCAAGACGAATGCTGACAATCACATGTATGTGCATCTCACCAACACCGTCGGGAAGGCATGCGCGCGACTGGTGGCTGACGGGCACACATTTGAAGTTGCCGGCCTGCTCTATTTACAGGGCGAGAGCGATAGTGCGGCGGAGCAGGCGATCGCGGGCCAGCGGTTCAAGTTACTTGTGGACAACCTGCGCGCCGATTTGCAGAGCGCCACAGGGATGAAAGGTTACATGCTGGGCAATCTCACCACGGCAACCACCCGTGCTCAACAGGAGGCCATTGCAGCGGCCAATCCGTCCTATCTTTTCTATGGGGACAGCATGGATCTGACCGATGAGTGGGTTTCCGACAATGTGCACATGAACAAAAAAGCCAAGCTCGTCACTGGCGCCCGATTTGCGCAGCTCGTGCTGGGCCGGATCGCGCACTTTGACGCTTCCGCCGGCTATGGTTCAGTTCATGGGCAGCAATATGGAAACGGGTCCGCCGGGGTGGCGCCCCTGGCGGGACTGACCACGGTGCTGGCGGAGTGCTCTCCGGTGTTGCAGGGGTGGTCGGAGACGCCGGGTTCGAGTGCCATGTTGGCTGCGGCCAGCGCTGCAGCCAATCAATCTGCCGCCAGTCTTCTGCCGGATTCCACAGCCGGGGTGGCTGCGTGGAACATCACGGACGGGGACGTCACCGGTGGTGCTTATTATTACACCCGCAAGTTCACCGGTACCGAGACGACCAACCTTGCCGCATCCGGTTGGGTCTATACCCTCAACCTGCGTCTGTCCGGCAGCTATGACGCGGCACCGAGTTTCTTTTTCCAATACGGTGACGATTCCGTTCGGTGGCGGGTGGCAGTCCAGCGTGATAGCGACGGTGTTTTGTCGGCTCAGTTTCACGGTCCAACCGGTCTGACTGCATCGGTGCTGCAAAGCTCCTGCGACGATGAATACCACGCCTTGGTGCTGCGCAAGCGGGGCGGGATCGGCATGAACGCCGAGTTGGTCTTTGATGAGATGACGGTTGCCGAAGTTGCGGCGATTCCGGCGAGCGCGGCGCTCGAACGTGGCGTGCACTTTGGCACCCAGGATGGCCCCGGCAAAGGAGCGGCAAACATCAGTAGGGTGGAATTTGCGGCAGCGACGCAGAAATCGACGAGCGCGCTGCTATATCTCGCGGGAGCCAACGGGACGATTGGCGGGGCGCAAAGCCAGACTGTCGCATACGGGGCTGATGGCACGTCAGTCACGGCGTTGGCCGTTCCAGATTATCTTTTTTACAGTTGGAGTGATGGCCGGACCGACAATCCGCGCGTGGATACCAACGTCGTGTTTGACCTGGTGGTCCGGGCGAATTTCATCCCGGCGAATGTTCAGTCGAATTACACTCTAATTTACCTTGCCGGGCCAGACGGCACGATTAGCGGTGCGGCCACTCAAACGGTTGCCTACGGCATGAGCGGTGCGACCGTCACAGCGACACCCGGGGGCGGTTACGCGTTCGACGGTTGGAGCGATGGCAAGAGCGCCAACCCAAGAATTGATCTTAACGTGAGCAGCAATCTGGTGGTAACGGCTAACTTCAGCCCCATTGCGGGTGCGCTTTTCTGGGATGGTGGTGTTGTAAACATAGGCGCCAGTGGTGACGGTGTGAGCCAGGGCGGCGCGGGTACCTGGAACAGCGTGTTGCAAAACTGGGATCGCGGCAGCGGTCTTTCGCACGTGGCCTGGGCGCCGACGAACATCGCTCTTTTCGGCGGAGCCGGCGGCACTGTTGCGCTTAGCGCGGCGATCGCCGCCGCCGGCGTGGTGCTGGATGCAGACAGTGACATCGGGTTGGTCGGCGCGTATGGATTCACCGTGAACGGCTCCCTGGATTTATGGGCGGCGCACGACCTGACCATTGGCAATCGCGATGGGGGGATTCTTAACCTGAGCGGAACCACCCTGCGGGGCACAGCCCGTCTGACAGTAAACAAAAGCACTGACACCTACTACAGCACCACAGCCGGTTCCTTCAACGCTCCGGGCGCACTCGCCTTTAACGGGACTTTGGCATTAAGAGGAGGCGCGCCAAGCACATCTCCCGGCGGCATGCAGGGGGCAAGCGGCCGGTTTTGGCTTCACAGCCAAAACGGATCCCAGGCTCCCGGGACCGCATTCTTTCTCGACACCGGCGCTGGACCAACGAATGGACAGGACTTCATCATTGGAGATTGGAACTCCACCGGCAGCCGCAGTCTCAGGCTCTCCGGCCTGAGCGGCTATGGAACAATTCGGACCGATGCGGGCACAGCCGGCACGCGGCTATTGGTGCTGGACCAGGCTGCCGACACCACTTTTAACGGCATGATTCTCTCACATTGCAGCACAGCCGGAGTCGCGCGTGGTCTCACACTCGAGAAAACGGGCGAAGGCTCGCTAACTCTTGCGGGTATTGTTGGGCATCAAACGCTCAGCGCCGCTGCCGGTGAACTGCTGTCGATCCACGTGATTGGCGGCACTCTCGTGCTGCGGGCCACCAATACTCTTACCGGCCCCACGACAGTCACAGGTGGCAGGTTGGTGATCAACGGCATTCATCCAGCCGTTTCCGCGGTTCAAATTGACACTGGAGGAACCCTTTCCGGTAATGGGCTTATCAACGGCGGGTTGACGGTCAATGGCACGCTTGCTCCGGGAGATGGGCTGGGCAGGCTAAGGCTCACAATGCCTCCGCTCTTGAGAGGCGTTACTTTGATGGAGATCAACCGAACCAACGCAACCACCGCTGACAATCTCCAGGTTAGCGGTATGCTTACCTATGGGGGCATCCTGGTGGTGACCAACACCGGTCCGCACAGCCTGGAGGCAGGCGACAGCTTTGTGCTGTTCAGCAGCGCGGGATGGGCGGGCGGCTTCAGCGGGACAAACCTTCCCCCGCTGACCCCGGGCCTCGGTTGGGACTGGAGGCCTGCCGTTGGCACGCTGACTGTGATTCAAGCCATTAACGTCCGCCCGACAAACCTCGTCTGCACGGCAAGCAACGGGCAGATGCAACTAAGCTGGCCGACAGACCGGACTGGTTGGACACTCGAATACCAAACCAACGAATTGGGGACCAACTGGCTGGTTTGGTCGGGGTCTTCGAACGCGAATCTCGTGGTCGTCACAAACCTTCAGGTTGCGCCGGCAATGTTCTTCCGGCTGAGATTTCCATGATAGAGGCCGCCCCGGGCGTGAAACCCCTGGCCGTAAAGGTTTGGGGCATCGCAGGCAGCATTACGATTGCGAAATCGCTTCACAGCACGATTGCGGTAAACAATGCAGGCTGGAACCCATCACCGGGCCGCATCGCGGTAGGATTCCATGACCGGCAGAAAATCGCGTGCGGTAAGGTTGCGGGGCCGGTGCAGGGACCGGGTTCCACCGCTGCTTAGGAAAAGGCGGAGCACCTCATAGGGGCGGTGAAGGTTCAGTCCGGTTTCCTCATGACGGATAAAAGTTTTGGCGTACCACCGCTCGAAGGGCGGGTATTCAGCGCGGGCCAGCTCCAATTCGAGTTGCTCGAGGGGATGCATCGCCTTTTCGCAAAGATTCCAGGCTTTCGAGAGGTCGTCCTGGCCCATGGCTTCGATGAGGAGCAAAGCCGCTTCGGTGTGCCGGGCAATGACGCGCAACGGGAGTTCGCAGTTTTCAAAAAAGAAGCGTTGCTGCTCACGATCCATATTTGCCTTGGCGCGGTCGATGACCTGGAGCGCCTGTCGCAAGCGCGTGTCCATGCTTGTGAGTGTGGGGACTGTTTCGGGCCTGACGGGTGAGAAATCCTCGCGTGCGAATTTTCGCATCAATGAGTTTACCGCGCCGACGGCTCGATCTCCGGCGTACCACTGCTTGTCCCAACGGTCGATGATCGTCTCATATTCTGTGTAAGCGCGCTGTGCATCCTCGGCAGCGGCCTTTCCGAAGTACTCCGTGGCAAACCAGCGCGAGAAACGATTGGCAGACCGGGATGGCAAGTCGGCAGGGAGCGGTTCCTTAGATTCTGTAGGCACGTGCGGGAGCGGTTTGGATGGGAGTTCGCGTTCGGGTGTGTCTGCCAGCGCGGCATCGGCATTCCAGCAAACATCCGCAATCATCCGGGTTTCGCGAACGAACTCACGCAGTTCGGAGACGTTGAGGAGCATGTATTCCGTGGCTCCACCGCGGACGATTTTTTTGAACTCGTTAGCGATCCGCGTGGGAGCCACAACGCGCATGGACTGCTTGGTGACGGGGCCGTAGTAGGCCAGGTGGTAATACACGCCATGCTTCCATTTTCCCTTGTTTTGGGGAAGAGCGCGTATTCGTCCGTCGTTGTCGTCGGGCCAGATGAGGACGACATCCGCGGGCATTTCGAAATCTTCGCGTTGGGCGAGAAAGTTTTCCAGCATTTCGCCGTACAAGGTGAAAGTGAAGACGGGAGGGCTGCCTTTGGGCGGGACGAGGTCTCGCGTGGCTTGAATCTGGGCGTTGATCACCTCCTGAAAGACCCTGTTCTGTTCGGTTTTCGACATGTCTTTGGGGAATGGGTAACCATAGTCATCCGTCCCGCGCAGGCCGACAGGCCAGATGCAATCGAGCGATCCGTTTTCCTCGACTCCGGCCTTCCAGAATTTCAGCATGTTCTCGCGGTTGGAAAACCAGTTCCATTGGCCGGTGACCCCGCGTTTGTTGGCGAGATCGAATCGGTTGAAGCCGAAAGGATTGCTTAGAAGTATGTCGTAGTGGTGGCTGGTGTAGATCAACCCCCAGTCGCTTGCCAGCTTCTGCACATCGAACCGGCGATAGGTGCGGGTATAAGGCGCCACCATGTTGAACCGCAAGCGAAGCGCCGTCTCGAAGAATCGTTTGTACCATTCGATGGGGACATTACCGGTTTGCAATGGGGCGCCGGTATAATCAAAAGGGCGGGGGAGAATGTCTTCATCGTCATGAAACAGACCCCGATACTTGAACGTTGGGGAGTCGGAGACGTAATCCACACCGGCCATGACCAATCGGGAGCGTTTTTCGGGGGTCATGCCGGTCCATAGATAGAGTGGATCGATA
>ERZ1645192.4387-NODE-4387-length-11184-cov-4.657651_pt1 | contig 11184 bp, 10 predicted proteins | sample MGYA00575354_ERZ1645192 | MGnify/ENA primary metagenome ERZ1645192 (study PRJEB40844, sample SAMN11349763) | freshwater sediment metagenome | isolation source: river sediment | host: Sediment | place: India: Faizupur Khadar , New Delhi | collected 2017-02-21 ...
GCGCGACACCGAGTTCTTCGAGAAACGGCGCGGCATAAAGAATCCGACCGGTTGTCTGGTTCGCGTCGGCAATGGCCAGCCGGTAGACAGCTTCGGCAATGAATTCAACGGGCTGCACACGGTCGCGGGTGCGATCATTGATAAGTCCGTGAACGGCGACGCCGGGGGTGTCAACCAAACCAGGGGATACCACATTCACCGCGATGCCGTCCGTCTGGACTTCGGCAGCCAAACCGGTGGTAAATCTTTCCAGAGCCACCTTGCACATGCCGTAAACGGTTCCGCCGCGGCTTCCGCCGTAGGGTGGTTTGGGATGCAGACCAGCTGGCGAAGAGATATTGACGATTGCTCCGCCGCCGCGCTTCCGCATTCCGGAAATGACCAGCTGAGCGAGATGAAAGGGGGCATAGACCTGAACCTCCATCATCAGCTTGAACCTCTTTTCCGGAAATTCCTCCACCGGGATGAAGTAAGTGATTGCCGCGTTGTTGATGAGCACGTCAACTGGACCGGCTTCTGCGATCAATCGCTCACGGTCGAATCCTTTTGCCAGATCCGCTTTGACAAAATGGGCGTCGGCTCCCGCCGAACGAAGGCGTTCGACAGTCATCTGCAAGCTTCCGGGCAACTTGCTTTCGCCTTCATCTGTCGTACGCGCAGTTGCAACAACACTTGCTCCGGCCATGGCAAGACGGGCACAGATGGCCTCACCGATGCCTCGGCTTGCACCGGTGACCAAAGCGCGCTTCCCTTTCAAAGGGCCGTTCAAATCAATAAGTGGCTTCGCCATCTCGCACCTCTCGCAATCAGATCTGTAAATGTCGAACTACTGAACGTCGGTCATTGCGGCGTCGGTCCTTCCAGTCTGTTTGGACGAACCCAGAGTTGGATAGCGCGCGCCAACAATCTTCCATCCCTGTCGAACAGGGCGACACCCGACGTACGGCGGCGGTCCGAAAGTTGATCCAACGGCCACGCAAGAATTATGCATTCGTCCCCAACACGCGGGCTTTCCAAGACCTCAGCTTGCATCATTGCCGTAAGGCCGCCGTTGATACCATCCTTGGCCAGCCAAGCATAGGAGCCTGGACAATCGATTGCGGACCAGATGTGTTCGGCCTGTAGGCAGCCATCGCCGCCAATGGCCGCAGCATCGACCTTCCAGACCCCGGCGACGAAGCCGGGAGGCAACTCGGAAACTTGCCCTGTATGCACGTGCAGGCCTTCGGTCGGCGCGACCTTGTCGCCGCAGCAGTAGCAGGTCGGGTGGGAGCAAGCTGCATGCCGCCCGGCCGCTCGAGCCTGTTCAAGCGAGGGTGGCGCAGGTACCTCTGGCAGGGCAGAGGAATCGCTCTTCACGGCTTCAGCGATGACCTTCCCGTCGTGGGTAAGGCGCGCCGAGTCTGAACTTGACTCGAATCTGAGCGGCACGTCCAGGGGAGCCGGCGCCCGCAGGTAGACCGCGCGGTGCCCGCCGGCGAGCCTAGCCACCAGTCCTGTGACGTACCCTCCATTTCCTGAGCGCGGTGGACCACGAAACCGTTCATCAATATAGACTGTTTTTTCCATCCGTCCGTCCGCCAATATTGTTTTCTATCAAGCCGTTCTAGGGCGAGCTGCAGGCGCCTGCCAGGGAGAGCGCAAGTCCTCTCCCGCCGATCGGGCCTCAATTCAAGGGTTCGTGAGACATCAGCATTTGCATTGCTATCTCACATACTCCATATTTGAAACTGCTGATTCCGACTACATCGTCTCGATGCGAACGGTCAATAGCAAGATACAGGATTTTCAATGGCTGATACAGGTTTCTCGGGTGGGCTTTTGCGGTTGCCGAACGTTGTTTCAGCAGTTGACCTGAAATTTGGATTTCGGATCGGGAGGGATAGCTTGCGAAAATTTGCGCCCTTGATTCGACGGCAGTTAGGCGTTCATTCAGTATCAAGGCATGGGGGGCGGCTTCTCGAGCCAACTATCGGATAGGGAGCCGACTCAGGCACCAACTTTTGCGGCATCGGTCGCAAGCTTAGGCTTCATGGAAAAGGAGAGTTCCAATCATGTCGGTTCAGACTGCGCCATTCGGGCGGGTTCGTGACAAGGTAGCGATTGTTACCGGTGCCGCTTCGGGGATCGGATTGGCAACGTTGGAGTTGCTGGTCGCTGAGGGCGCGTGCGTGGTGGCGGCCGACATCCAGGATGAGAAAGGAGCCCTGCTCGAACAGCGGTTCCCGAATCGGGTTCGCTATGCCCGATGCGATGTGACTGTCGAATCAGAAATTGCTGCAGCGGTTGCGCTTGCAAAGAGCGAATTTAGCGGCCTTGATATACTGTTCAACAATGCAGGAATTTCCGACGGCATGCGGAATATCGCGGATATCGATGCCGAACGCTGGGACTGGATTTTCAACATACTGTTGCGCGGCCCGATGCTTGGGACCAAGCACGCAATTCCGCTCATGCTTGAGCGCGGGGGTGGGGCGATTATTAATACCGCTTCGGTCGCGGGACTCCAGGCCGGCTTTGGACCGCCGGCCTATTCCACGGCGAAATCTGCGCTCATCCATTTCACGCGAATGTCTGCAGCCCAGCTCTCCCCGCAGGGCATCAGGGTTAACGCGATTTGTCCGGGGCTGATTGCGACGTCAATTTTCGGAGCTTCGCAAGGCCTCACGCGGGAGGTCGCTGACCAGATGGCGGCGATGGTGGCGCAGAACGGACACGGGAGCCAACCGATCAAGAGTGCCGGGTTGCCGTCCGACATCGCGGAGGCAGTCCTCTATCTTGCGTCAGATTCTGGACGCTTCGTGACCGGCGTTCATCTTACGGTCGATGGCGGCATTACGGTCGGACCGCGCCATAGCTGGGACAGTGACGCGCAAACGCCATTCGCGTCGATGCTCAACGCAGCCGGTGTTGCCACAGCAAGCAGGTGAAAATGTCAAAACAAAATGGGACCACGCTGCCTGCGAGCAGTCCTCGACCGCTGGTTGACCATCCCGCCTTCGCATCGGTTGAAGCGGTTCGGGCCGGACTGGAGGATGTAGGCTATATTGCATCCATCAGAATTTCCACGGCGCTTTACGTGGCGGCACATCTGGAACGGCCACTCTTGGTTGAAGGTGCAGCTGGGGTTGGGAAGACCGAACTTGCACTATCCGCGGCCAAGCTGCTCGGATTACCGCTCATCCGGATGCAATGTTACGAAGGATTGGACGAATCCCGCGCGCTCTACGAGTGGAAATACGGCAAGCAACTACTCTACACCCAAATCCTGAAAGACACGATCGGTCATGAGCTGGGTGGTGCGCCGGACCTTGATAGCGCCTTGGTACGACTTCGCGGGCTCGGTGATCAGTTCTTTTCTGATGATTTTCTGGAACCCCGACCACTGCTCCGCGCACTCCGCGAGGAAAAGGGTGCGGTTCTGCTGATTGACGAAGTGGATAAGAGCGACGAGGCGTTCGAGGCTTTCCTGCTCGAAATACTGGGTTCCTACCAAGTTTCTATTCCCGAGCTCGGGGTAGTCTCCGCCAAAACGCCTCCGTTGGTCTTCCTTACTTCCAACAATCAGCGCGACCTTGGAGACGCACTCAAGCGCCGTTGTCTCCATCTGCACGTCCCGCTTCCGGACAGCGCGCTTGAACGCGAGATCGTTGCCTCGCGAATACCAGGCATTGACGAGAAGCTAAACCGGGCGCTGGTCGACTTCGTTCAGGCGCTGCGTCAGAAGGAGCTGCGTAAGAACCCCTCGATATCGGAGACCATCGACTGGGCGCGTGCGCTGCTCTTGCTCAATGCCGATGAACTCGGTGCAGAAGTGGTCCGGGACACGCTCAATGTATTGCTCAAGTTCGAACGCGATATTGAGGCCGTGCTTCCCGAAATAGACGAGTTGGTCGCCAATGCGAGAGCGCATTGAATTACCATGCAGCGAGCCCTTGAGGATCTGATCCGGGCATTGCGTGTCGCGGGGTTACCAATTTCCCCCGCCGATTCGATTGACGCCCATCGCGCGATCGACGTTACCGGATTCTCGGATCGCGGGCTGGCGAAGCATGCGCTTTGTGCGACGCTCGCCAAGAGCGGAGGCGAAGCAGCGGTCTTTGACATCGTGTTCGATGCGTTTTTCGAATCCCAGGGAATCAAGTCCGGGGAAGCTGCTTCGCAAGGTCGCCAGCAAAATCTCGACGTCCTTCCCGAGGCGGAGGGAAGCGCCTTGGCTCAAATAATGCTTTCCGGTGACGAGGCATCACTGTCGATGGCAATGGCCAGCGCAGCCAACCGGATCGGCCTTAGTGGAATTCGCTTTGCAACCCAGCGCAATCTGCTCGCGCGGCGGTTGCAGGATGAGATGGGCATGCCCGAAGTGGACGCCATCATTGCAAACGCTCGCGCTCGCTCGCCACAGACGCCTGCGACGGCGCGGCTTGCCGACGTGCGCGCGGCTATCGCCGCGCAAGCCCAGGCGCTGGTTGACCGGCAGTTTCAGATCTACGCGAGCCGCACCGCCGAAGAACTTCGCGAAGCGCAGTTGGTACGTCAACCCCTGAACGCCGACGAAGGATTCAGCCCCGGCGATCAAGCGTTGATGCGCAAGGCTGTTCGAAGGATGGCAAAACAACTTGCCGATAGGCATTCGCGTCAGCGCAAGCGGGCCATGCGCGGCAAGCTGGACATCCGCCGGACCGTTCGCAGGAGCCTGGCTCATGAAGGCATACCCTTCGAATTGATCTGGCGCACAGAGAAAGTCGACCGGCCTTCTATCGTGTGCCTGTGCGACGTCTCTAGGTCGGTTGCTGCGGCCGCGCAGTTCCTCCTCACGTTTCTATACAGTCTGAACGAGGTTGTGCATGACTTGCGCAGCTTTGCCTTTGCCGGCAGGCTCATCGAGGTCGACTCCCTGCTGGCGCAGTTACCCGTGGAAGAGGCAATTGGGCAGGTCCTTCGCGAAATAGGCTTCCAGCAGACCGACTATGGCAAATCCCTTGAGGACTTTGCCGACAAGCACCTGACATGTCTTGATCGGCATACCACCGTGATCGTCCTAGGCGATGCCCGTTCGAATTACGCAGGCGCCCGTTTGGACATCTTCGCGGAAATCGCGAAACGCAGCCGCGCAGTAATCTGGCTAAATCCTGAACCGGAGACTTATTGGGGAAGCGGCGACAGCGAAATGCGGCGCTACGAGCGGTTTTGTCACATCGCCCAGACTTGCAACACCCTTGCCGAACTGGAGCACATTATCGAACATGTGCTCAGGATTTGCCTTCCGCGTTAGGGCAGGATTGGGCCAATCCCCTTCATCATCGGAAGCAATCGAGGCAAAGACCGACCCGGTACCCGGTTTTTGATGTCCTGGCATCCTTTCAATACTGATCGCAGTTGCATACCAGATTACGCAAATCTGCCCTTAGTCCCTGCCAGACGACAATCTCGTCGACGAATTCCTCAGGGATCGTCTCCGCGATGACCTCGGCCGTTGCATCGATCAAGCCGCCGTACCAGGCAGGGTCGACATGCAGCGTCAGCTTGTGATGGGGAACGGAATCGGTCAGCAGGCAGGCGACGTCCTGGGGATCTTCGAGCCATGTCATCAAGCAATACAGCGCATTTTCTACCATTTGGCCTTCCAGTTCCCGTCTGCTCCCCGACCAGTGGAGCTCGAAAGCTGCATCGGCTTGCGGGAATCGGTCAAGGAACCGCTGTATCGCCAGCGGCGTGACATCGCCGAGACGGTCCGCCGCTCGTTCGAGGCCGAGGTTGAGCAGCTTTACCTTTCCTGGGTCATTCATTTGTAGGCACCTTTGATTGGCAGGTGGGACAAACCTAGTGCGTCGCGTGCGGAACATCGTTCTACAAGCAACTTAAGGCAGTTCGCGGCGCGCTCTGCAAGCGGATCATAACCTTGGCGAACTGATGGTATCCGGCACGGACAACGTGTATCAAGTTGACGCCGACTGACGTTCCTTGTCGCCATTCAACCTGAATTTTGGGATTGCGAAACACTGTTCGAATCGATTTGAGATTGATTCTTACCTCACCGTCCCGTGGAGCGCTGTGATGAACGTGCAAGTCAAGAATCTTTCGTCTGCTGAGACCGAAGCCATTGCCTCAATTCCGCTTGCCCAGATAAACCCCGGTGACCCGGTCCGTTTTCAGAACGACACGATCTGGCCGATGTTCGAGCGCCTCCGGAGGGAGGATCCCGTTCACTTCACCCCGGACAGTGAATTTGGACCCTATTGGTCGATTACGACCTGGAATGATATCATGGCGGTCGATACCGATCATGGCGCTTTTTCTTCTGCGCAGGGCATTTCACTCGTCAATCTTGAGAACCTGGCTGAACAGACGCGTGTTTTGGAATCCATGGGCCGCAAGCGGTCCCTGGTCGGTGCGGGTTTCATCACGATGGACGAACCGGAGCACAGCGTGCATCGCAAGACAGTAACTCCTACGGTCGCGCCGGCAAACATTGCCAAAATGGCTCCTATCGTCCGAGAGCGGGCAGGGGCAATCCTCGATTCGCTGCCGATCGGGACGCCATTCGACTGGGTGGATCTGGTTTCGAAGGAGCTTACGGCGATGACGCTTGCGACGCTGTTCGATTTCCCGTTCGAAGACCGCCGAAAGCTGACCTACTGGTCAGACATGATAACCAATTCTCCTGGACATGGACCCGTCCAAAGCTGGATGCACAAGGCCGAGGCCATGGTGGAGTGCTTCAATGCCTTCGACAAGCTTTGGGACGAACGTGCAGAAAGCGGTGAGCTTGGTGCTGACCTGATTTCCATGCTTATCGGTCATCCCGAGACACGCGCAATGTCGCGGGAACAGTATCATGGGACGGTCGTTCTCCTGATCGTTGGAGGAAATGATACGACTCGAAATACGATCTCGGGCAGCGTTTACGAACTCCACCGCAATCCCGGGGAATTCGAAAAACTTCGTGCAAACCCCTCGCTGATCCCTTCGATGGTGTCCGAAACCATCCGGTGGCAAACTCCGCTTGCCCACATGGCACGCGTCGCAACCAAGGACGTCGAGCTCAATGGGAAGACCATTCGTGAAGGCGACAAGGTTGTCATGTGGTACATTTCCGGAAACCGCGACGAGGCAATGATCCCGAACGCCCATTCCTACATCATCGATCGGGAACGGCCTCGCCAGCACTTGTCCTTCGGGTTCGGTGTGCATCGCTGTGTCGGGAATCGTGTTGCCGAGATGCAGCTTACCATCATCTGGGAAGAAATTCTGAAGCGTTTCCCGCAAATCGAGGTGGTTGAAGAACCGGTCCGCAGCTTTTCCCCGTTCGTCCACGGCTTTGAGAGCATGCAGGTGCTGATTCCCTCGCGTTTGTGATGAGTTGAGCCGGTCGCCCGCAAACGGGCGACCGGCTCACTGTTCTGTTTGGAGGTCTCAGCCCCTTCGCGGTTGGGAAAGGGCCGCGATAGTAACGGAGCCGATGGCACCAGCCTGGTCGTATACTCTGCAGGCGGAGTTCGAAATTCCTTCCGTTGCTCCGTGATCGACAACTTCAAAACCGATCCATTCTCCTTCGGGGAGCCGGTGGATGTATAGCGTCAGGTCGCTGTTGATATAACCCAATCCTGCGGGGCTAATCTGGCTAAACGGACTTGCATAGTCTGCTGCTACCGCGACCCTGGCAAAGGGGGTCAATGGTTCTCCCTCGACCAGCTCGCGGACTTCCCTTAACCAGGCGCGCCTTTGGCGCACTTCCTTTCGCAGATCACCTGTCATCTGACGAACGTCCCACAATCCCCGGGCAGACGTCGCCGCTTCATTTGAGGGCAACTCGTCCGGCCCTGGCACCGACCAGTCAGAGGGCTGCCAGATTGCGCCCTCGGGGCGTTCTCCGCGGCGCAAAAATTGGCAGAGACCATGAGCCACCACTTCGCCGCCATTTCGGAACTCGGCCTCAACCAGTTTGATGCGCGACCCGGCCCGCAATATTTTGGTGGAAATCTCTACCGTTGCCATCTTCGACATCCGGAACATATCGACAGTCAGGCGTACAGGGACAAACTCTGGATGGCCATGGCACCGCTCGATTTCGGAGCCAAGCAGCCCAGCAACTGCACGGCCACTGAGCGTTTCCTCTCCCCAAGGCCCCCGACTTGCAAGGGTTGGCCTCAGAGTGCTGCCCTCGCGGTGGAAAAATGGAATCTCTGGACCAACAATTTCAAGGCTCAATCCACATCTCCCAGCAACGTGAGGACAGATTGCCGCCTCGAACGGCGTTCGGATAGCAAAAAACCAGACCAGGGATACAAGCAAACATCCGCTTCAGCTCATGAGCGCCTCGAGCTCAGGGCACCTGCGTTTCCCCGGCTTCGACAAGAATATATTGGATGGTCTCGTCCTGACCGGGAATCGGAGTAATCGTAATCGACAACCGGGCTCGTTGTGCGGCTCGATCTATGGTCAGAATACCACCAACTCCAGCTTCTGCTTTTCGAACAGCCTGTTCCAGCGCGCCGCCCGGACCAGGCGCATTTTGGCCGCCAAGCCACGCAGTTTCCCAGATAGGTCGTCCAATTTCGGCTTGACCGAGCGTTGTCAGGGTGTGCGCAGAACGATTTGCTTCGACGATTCTTCCGTTCGGATCGAGAAGCACGATCGCCTCCCGAGAATTGTCGAAAACGGCCCGGATGCGGCGCTCCCGTTCGATCAGTTCGGCTTTGGTTCGGTTGCGCTCGGTCACATCCCGCAATTGAGCTGTAAACGTAAGCCGACCTCCGGCCGACACGCGCGTAATTGTCGCTTCGAGCGGGAATACGTCCCCGTTGCGCCTTTGCCCCTGAACTTCCGCGCGCTCGCTCATCAAGCGTGACGGCGATTTAGACTGCGCAAACGAATGAACCTGGGAATCGTGATCGTCGCGGAACTGCGAGGGAATCAGGATCGAAAGCGGTTGCCCGATAACTTCGTCCACATTGAACCCGAACATCCGTTCCGCCGCCGGATTGAAAAAGATGATTCGGTGATCTGAATCGATCGTCACCGTCGCATCGGCCGCGACGAGCAACAATCGCTCCGCTCGCAGGTTTGCATCCTTCAAAGCGATCTGGGCCAAGCGGCGTTCCGTATTGTCCCGCACCGTTATGAAATAGCGCTGTTGCCCTTCGATCGGGCCCTCACGAACGCGAACTTCTGCGGTGAGATCAGTTCCGTCGCATCGACGTGCCGTCAATTCCAGAAATCGCGATTGTTCAAGGTCCGACGCTGCCGCCCATTTTGCTAGCCATTTGACCGGATCCGCCCTCCTCGATGGATCGGGCGGAACGAGCTTTCTCATCGGCTGCCCGATAAGTTCTTCACTCGAATAACCCAGCAACGACTCTGTTGTACTGTTGACATATGTGATCACGCCATCCGGGCGGGTGACGATCACAGCTTCGGGCAAATTTCGCACAACGAGGCTGAAAAAATCCGAACGAAGTTCGTCATCAGGTTCGCCAACGTGGGTCACAAATCCGCCTCCAACTCATTAGGCTGGCCGCCTTGCACCGAGGACAAGGCGGCCAGCCGGTACAGGATCAATCAGGCAACGGGATTTCCGCCTTCCATCGCCTCAAGCACCCGCTGATCTTCAAAGATCGTGATCCCCGCTTCGTCGTATTTCTTGCGAATAGTGGGGGTGAACAAGCCGACCCTGGCTAGGGCTGGCATCATCAGATCGTTGAGCGAGTGGATTTGGCCGGGCGGCAACTCCTGGGTAATCCCTTGTTCGGCAGCTTCCTTCATACCCTTGAAGAAGTCCGCTGGGTCGATGTTGCTGTTCTCCAGCACCTCAAGGAATCCCTTGTCGACGCTGTCGGTCGTTGTCGCTGCACCCGGGCGGCGCCACATCATGGACACGGCCTGAAACGCGAACTCGGCGCAATCTTCAAGGTCGTCGGGATGCATTTTTGCAAACAATGGCCCGAGATAAGTATGGCCGAAGGTCACGTGTCTGCTCTCGTCCCGCATGACGCCGAACATGAGCTTCTTTAGAAGTTCACACTGGGTGGTCCGATAGACGTTGTTGAATGACCCGAGAGCCATGCTCTCAACGATCATGTTCATCCCGATCATGACCTTCTCGAACCGGTCGGACTTGAGCGTGGCATCGATCACGCCCTTCAGACCCTTGGCCATCGGATAGACGATCGCCACCTTCTCGCAATACTTGGCGAAGACCTCCACGTGTCGGGCCTCGTCCATCGTCTGAGTGGCGGCATAGAGCTTCGCATTGATATCCGGAACCGAATGGGTCACGCAGGCAGCCGTCATGACCGCTCCCTGCTCGCCGTGCAGGAACTGGCTCATCAGCTGCGCCGTTGAATGTGCGGTAAAGGCTTCCCGCTGGGTCTGGGACAGTTTCTGGAAGAACGGCATGCGATGGTGACCGGCCCCCACCGAGTGGTCCGTGTTGTTTGTTAGTGCATAATTGCCTCTGGCACCATGGGTGACCGTAGGTGGAGCGAAGCGGAACCGGAGGGCAGCCATGGTGGCGTCGCTGCTTCCGGGGCCGGTGGTCGGTAGCCAAGTGAGCTGTGCGGTCTGACGGTGTTGTAATGCCGCCGCCAGGCTTCGATCAGGATCTGAGCCTCGGCCAGGGTGTAGAAGATTTCTCCGTTCAAGAGTTCATCACGCATCGAGCCGTTGAAGGACTCGCAGTAGCCATTCTCCCATGGGCTGCCAGGTGTGATGTAGAGCGTCTTCACTCCGATCTTAGCTAGCCATTGCTGTACCGCATTTGCGATAAATTCCGGGCCATTGTCCGACCTTATGTGCGCCGGCGGCCCCCGTGTAACGAACAGTTCAGCTAGGACTGCCAATGATCTGCCCCCTTCTGAGTGGCCCAATTTCTATTTTAGGAATGGCCACGAAGGAGGAATGGAATGGCAAGGAAGCACAAGCCGGAAGATATCATTGGCAAGTTGCGTGAAGCGGAGATCGTGCTGGCGCAGGGCGGAACGGTTGCAGATGCCTGCCGGCGGATCGGCGTTACCGAACAAAGCTACTACCGTTGGCGCAAGGAGTATGGCGGCCTGAAGATGGACCAGGCTCGGCGGATGAAAGAGCTTGAGAAGGAGAACGCCCGGTTGCGCCGGGCGGTATCCGACCTGACGCTGGACAAGCTGATCCTGCAGGAGGCCGCAAAGGGAAACTTCTGAGCCC
>ERZ1645192.4388-NODE-4388-length-11181-cov-6.993708_pt1 | contig 11181 bp, 14 predicted proteins | sample MGYA00575354_ERZ1645192 | MGnify/ENA primary metagenome ERZ1645192 (study PRJEB40844, sample SAMN11349763) | freshwater sediment metagenome | isolation source: river sediment | host: Sediment | place: India: Faizupur Khadar , New Delhi | collected 2017-02-21 ...
CCATTTTCAGCATCTTTCGAATTTCAAAATCAAGTTTTTCTTGATTGAGGTTTTTTAATAAATGGATCTTCTTATGAATCGCCGATTCAAGCGTTTCATCCAAGGAAAAATTGAGTTTTAACTTAAATCTCAATGCTCGTACAATTCGTAATGGATCTTCTTCAAAACGAATAAGTGGGTCACCAATCATCTTTAATGTCTTACTCTTTAAATCTTGTAATCCACCACAATAATCAAATACATTTAAGTTTCGATCAAGGTAGAGAGCGTTGACTGTAAAATCACGTCGTTTATAATCAAGTTCAAGATTTTTAACAAACTTAACTTCTTTGGGGTGTCGTGAATCCGTGTATTCTTGTTCGACCCGTAAGGTTGTGATTTCAACTTTATATAAATCATAATTAAAAGATACTGTGCCAAATTTCGCAAAACGATAATTGGCGTCAGGTAAAAATTCTTTGGTTTCATCAGGAGTTGCATCAGTGCAAAGGTCAAGATCAGAACTAGGTATTTTCAAAAGATAGTCACGGACTGAACCGCCGACTAGATAGAGTTTGTAACCATACTTTGCGTATAGGTCTGCTAGATTTGAAAATACTGTTAAAACTTCCATGAGTCTAGTATAGCATTAATCGAATCCATAGTTGTTTTTTGATAAAAAGAAATGGAGCTTTCGCTCCATCGACTTATTGAACTTTGCCTTTTAAAATTTTTGAAGGTTTGAAGACGATTGTTCTTCCACCGGGGATAACAATTTCACCACCAGTTTGTGGGCTGATTCCCTTGCGTTCTTTGCGTTCTCTGACTTCAAATCCACCAAAACCTGAAAGTTTGATGGTTTCGCCTTCGACTAATGCAACTTCGAAAGCACCAAGCATTGCGTTGACAGCTTCTTCAGCGTCTTTTTTCGAGAGTCTAGCTTTTTCGGCTACAACTAAAATTAGATCAGCTTTGTTCACGTAATTATCCTCCTTGAACAATATATCTTCTTAACTATAAAATAGCACAAGACTATAAACTCGGCAATACAAAAGATTAATCTTCACTTTTTAGGGGTCGATTCATCAGTTGTTTAATGACTTCTCCTGGGTCTTGATTTTCATAGATGACAGAGTATATTGCATCGATAATCGGCACTTTGATGCCTTCCGTTTTGGCCACTTCGTGAATGATTTTTGCGGTTCGAACACCCTCAACTGTTTTGGTGTTCTCTTTGAGAAACTTTTCGGCACCACGATCTTTTCCAATTTGGAAACCGGCTTGGAAGTTCCGTGAGTGAAGCGAATTACACGTCACAATTAGGTCGCCTAAGCCAGTCAACCCCATGTAAGTGGTCATATCGCCACCAAAGTGACGACCAAAGCGAACCATTTCTGCTAAACCGCGGGTAATTAAGGCGGCCCGCGCGTTATCGCCATAACCTAATCCGGCCAATGCACCACTTGCAATCGCAATCGCATTCTTATAAGCCACGCCTAATTCAGCGCCCACTTCATCGGTTTGGGTATAGACACGAAGATAATCGTTTGCAAACAATTGTTGAACAAGCGTCGCATCTTCTTCACTTTGACTGGTGGCCGTAATAATCGTTAACATGCGAATGACCACTTCCTCGGCATGACTTGGACCAATGAGACTCACGACCCCTTTTAAATTTTTCGGGCTAATGGACTCACGAATGACTTCACTGATTCGCATGACTTTTTCGGTATCAAAGCCTTTAGCGGTATTGATAAAAAGTGCCTTCTTATTGAGGTTTTTATCAATTTGAGTGAGTAGAGAACGCATCGCTGCCGTTGGAACAGAAATGACAAACAGATTACTAAAATCAATCGCCTCGTTGATATTTGTTGTCGCTTTAATATGTTCGTTTAATATGACTTCTTGACCAAAATAGAAACTATTTCGGTGATGATGATTGATATCATCAACTTGTTCTTGGCTGATTCCATAAAGTAAAACGTCGTGGCCGTTGTCGGTTAGGACTTGGCCTAGGGCCGTGCCCCATGTTCCAGAACCAAAAATAGTAATATTCATTTAATTTCGCTCCCTAAAAATGAGTTTAATCGGTGTACCATCAAAGTTAAATGACTCACGAATACGGTTTTCGAGATACCGTTTATATGAAAAGTGTAAGTAGTTTGGATTATTCACAAAAAGCACAAAAGTTGGCGGTTTAATTGCGACTTGGTTGGCATAGAAAATTTTCAATCTTCCGCCATTAAACATCGGAGTTTCATTAATAATTTGGGCATCTTGAACAATACCATTAATCGTATTAGTTGGAATACGAAGATTATAGGCCGTTTCAACGAAGTCAATCGTTGTAAAGATTTCATGAATGCGCGATTTAGTTAAAGCACTGACAAAGACAATCGGTGCATAATCAAGAAACTTGAATTGCGTCCGAATCGTTTTTTTGAATTCATCCATCGTTTTATCGGTCTTTTGCATCGCATCCCATTTGTTAACAACAATGATGATGGCTTTATTTTCTTCGGTTGCATAGCCCACAACGTGTTTATCTTGTTCACGGATGCCGGCGATTGGGTCAATCACAAATAAAACAATATCCGCCCGTTCAATGGCTTTGAAGGCTCTAAGAGCGGCATAGCGGTCGATATCTTCATAAATCTTGCCGCGTTTCTTTAGACCAGCGGTATCGATGACAACATAATCTTTGCCATTTCTTGTAAATGGAGTATCAACCGAGTCACGCGTCGTTCCTGAAATCGGACTGACGATGACACGGTCTTGATTTAAAAGCGCATTGACTAAACTTGATTTGCCAACGTTCGGTTGACCAATAATACAAAAAGTAGTCGCTGTACTTTCAGGTTTTTCTTCTTCTTCGGGAAGTTTTTTGGTAATCCGATCAAGTAGATCACCAATGCCAATACCATGTTCTCCACTAACGGGGAGTGGGTCACCAAGACCGAGACGATAGAAATCACTGACTGCTCCTGCATGGGCGCCATCGTCCACTTTGTTAACTGCAACAATGACTGGCTTTTTAATCTTATATAACATTTTAGCGACTTCAACATCATCATTCGTGACACCTAAATACGCATCCGTAACAAAAACAATGACATCTGCTTCTTTAATAGCGAGTTCAACTTGCGCACGAATTTGTTGTTGAAAAGGCGCATTTTCGATTTCGATTCCACCGGTATCAATCACGTGAAATTTCTTGGTTAACCATTCGGCCTTCCCATACATCCGATCACGCGTAATCCCACGTTCATCATCAACAATTGCTTGTCTTTGTCCGATTAAACGATTAAATATCGTTGATTTCCCAACGTTTGGTGAGCCTACAAGTGCGACGATTCCCATGTTATAGCCCTACTCTTTCATTGACGATTCTTAACACTTCTTCCACCACTTCTTCAATGGTCATTAAGCTTGTATCGAGTAAAATGGCGTCTTCTGCTTGTCTTAGGGGAGCAAAGTCACGATGCGAGTCTATGTAATCGCGTTTTTCTAATTCTTGTTTGATTTCTTCAAGGGGAACATTGATTCCCTTCTCAATGTTTTCTTTATACCGACGAAGTGCACGCGTGTCAACGGAGGCAACTTGGAAAATTTTCACTTGAGCGTTTGGTAAGACATAGGTACCAATATCACGACCATCCATCACGACCGAATGATTTTTAGCTAAAGCGCGTTGTTGCTCAACTAAGGCGAGACGAATGGGTTTATAACTCGCAATATAACTGACATTACCTGATACTCTTGGTTCACGAATTAGGCGAGTAACATCAACTTGGTTGACAAAAACTTGACTATCTTTTGTGAGTAAAATTTCAATTTTACCGATTAAGCTACACGCTTCTTCGAGATTTTCTGGGTTTAGATTGTTTTCTAGAACCGCCCAAGTAAAGGCTCGATACATCGCACCAGTATCAATATAGGTAAACCCTAATTTTTTGGCTATTAATTTGGCGATTGTACTTTTTCCAGCAGCGGCGGGTCCGTCAATCGCAATGGCTATGTGTTTTTTCATGATAAACTCCTATATAAGAAAATGAATAAAATTGTTAAAACAATCAACCCGACTCCACCGACGATAATCCAGGTAATCAAGCGATTCATGGCCATCATTTTTTGTTCACGTTCAAAATCTTTTAGTTCTATACTATGGGGACTTTCACGTTTTTCAATTTCATGAAGAATGGTTTCTGCGTTAAGAGAGGTTGTTGTTTTAAGTCTTGATTTGGCATCATCCGTTTTGACAGGTTGCTCAAATGTCGATGTTTCCTTAGGAGAATCATACGCTAGACTTTGTTCAATTTCTTTTCGATAGGCGGCATATTTTGCTACCCTCGTCATATAACTCTTACTCATAATTTTTCTATTCTTTATATTAATATAAAAGCGATAAAATTGATAGACAGAAGCCGGCAAATCTTCATATATTCGGTTTTAGTAGTTAAAAGTATTCTATAACCTCCTAAAAGCCAGGGAATCGGAAAATCAGTGTTTACTAAAGAGAGGTTAACGATTATAATGATTTTGCAAGAATAGGAGGAGTTTTATGCCAAAAAAAGTCAGAATTATTAAAGAAAAATGTATCGGATGTGGTGCCTGCAACGCAATTAGCCCAGAAGTATTTGACTGGGATGATGACGGAACAATGAAGGTTATCCAAGCCAGTGTTGATGGTGGATTAGCCGATTTAGCCGTCGATGCAGAAGCTAGCTGCCCAACCAGTGCAATTGAAACTGAATAGTTAATTCAATTCGCTCTTGACTAACGATTGAATAGAAAATAGACATCAACCGTGTCTATTTTTTATTTTTGGACAAATATATTGTAAGAAAATATCATCCGACAAAAATATTAACGTATATTTCTAACGGCTTTCTAATTTTCCGACTAAAATAGATACATATAAAGGAGCTCATATGTTTATAAAACAATGGAAATTTATTCCTGTTGCTCTCGGAATTATCTCTTTGGTGAGTGCCTGTTCAAGTGGAATTAATCATTATACCGATGACGATCCACTTCGACTTGATCTAGCTGAAGAGAAACTGACGATATTGCAACTAACTGATTTACATCTTTCTTTTGGTATTGACTATAATGACCGCCGTACCTATCGCTTGATTGAAGCTTTAGTCGACGAAACAAATCCTGATATTGTTGTGTTTACTGGTGATATGTCGATGGCCCCCTTTGGTCCTCAATTATTCAATCAATTGGGTGAAACAATGGAACGACTTGAAACTAAGTGGACGTTTATTTTTGGCAATCATGATAACGACCACGCTTCCTATAGTGAGTATTTTCCCTTGTTATCGAAGTTTGATCATTTACTCTTTAAGGTCGGACCCGAACTCGAAGATGGGGGTTTTGGCAATTTTAAAATCGAAACCTACTTTAACAATAATCACTTTTATAACCTCTATTTATTGGACAGTCACACAGAAGCAGATGTCGAAATTGGTTATGGGTGGCTATCTGAATCACAAGTCGAATGGTATGGAGCGCATGCGGCTATCGACAAACTAGATGGCATCAAATCAAGCGTTTTTATGCATATCCCCTTATTTGAATATACGGAATTTAGCGATGAATTAGCAGTCGATGGAGAGCAAGGCGAAGGCGTTTACCATCAAGGAGAAAACACCGGCTTCTTTGATGAAATGGTTCTCCATGGTGTATCACAAGGTGTATTTGTTGGCCACGACCATCTCAATAATTTTAGTTTTTTAAATGAAGGAATTCTTTTAGCCTATGGTTATGCAAGTGGTTATAACGGGTATGGAAACACGTCAAAAGGTGGACGGGTCATCGAGATAAGTTCAACTCAAGTGTTATCTTCCACACTGATTAGCGATACGGAGGTTGGTGTATGAAATTCATCAGTCGGCTCATGATTTTCTTCTGTACTTATATGTTGTTTTCAATCCTATTTTTCTTTACAGGTCAAGTATGGCTCGCATTCATTCCTGGTCTCGGACTTCTTTATCTAGCGTTAGGAGGTTTCATTCATGCTCGAAACAATCGTGTTTGATATCTTCATCAAAATCATGATCTATTCATCGTGGATTGGTGTTTTTCTCGCTCCCACGACCTTGTTGGGACTAAGAATTTTCCATTTCTTCACCGATAAAACTAGTGTTCTCAAAGCGCGTCTATTAACCCTATTTCTACCCTTCTCAATTGGTGTCGAATTATATGTTCCCAACGGAAGATTTAAAAAAGTCTATCGTATCCTTCTCGTTGTATTCTTTGTCTTCCTCTTACTCTCTTCATTCTTTAGCTTCTATATGTTAAAGACAAATTAAACGATTAAACAAAAAAAAGAACCTCTAGAACGATACTCTAGAGGTTTTTTATGGTTTTAAACGAAGTTATAAATCAATTTTTTCAACGGTACGTCGCACGCTCTTATAGACGAGGAGCGTAAGCAAAATCACAATCGTATTCTTAATTAAGTTGAACGGAGGAATGACCGCAATAAACTCATTTCGAGTAAAAGGGAGCCCGCCATAGAATCCGTTGTATAAATCAAAGATAAAGAAATAGTTAAAGGCAGTGGCCACAATAATTTGAATAAAGTTTGCAATCACGAGGCCAATAATCGCCGTGCGAAAGGACTTACGCCGACGATAAATAAGTACGGCAGGAATAACAAAGGCTAGCGAATATAAAATATCGGCTAATTCACCAATCATTCCTGTCGATGAAAGCGGAAGCTTGATTAAAGTCCGAACGACAAGCACTAATGCGCCCGCTAGTGGACCATAAGAGAATCCGGCAATAAAAGCAGGAACTTCATCTAGATGCACATTTAAAAATGAAAATGCACCGGGAAAGATGGGAAAATTGAATGGTGGAACGGGAATAATGTATAAAATTGCCGAGATTGCACCAAAAATTCCCACACGAGCGATTAACTTAGTCCAAGCTTTGCTTTTGCGAATTTGCTTGGAATGTTCATTGTTGTCAATGATGTTTTTTTCTTCCATATTTACCTCCAAAAAGAAAATCCCTAATCGCTCAGGGACTATAGATGAAAAAACAAAATCGCTTCTTTCATCCAGACTTTACTGTCGCCACTGGAATCACACCAGTTCTGCTTTCGCTCGCGGGGTATACCGCCGGTGAGGAATTTCACCTCGCCCTGAAGACACTATGATTATAAATAATATATAAAAGTTTTGCAACTAATAAGGATTTTTTTACCGATTAGAATATTTGATAGGCTTCCTCTTTGCTAATCTTTTTAAACTCGCCCGGCCCCAAATCACCGATGGTAAGACTGGATATTTTTACACGATGTAGGGCAAGAACCGTAAAACCCAATTCCTTGAAAAAGAGGCGAACAATTCTTTTTCGACCTTCATGAATGGTGATTAAAACTTTTTCATTGAGAAATAGTAATTCGTCAATTTCGACTAAACGACCATCAATTTCAACGCCTTGGTTGATTCTTTCTATTGCCTGACTGTCAAAGCGACGATTGAGTGTCGCTACATATGTTTTTTGAATATGATTAGACGGATGCATGATGCGATCAGCATATTCACCATCATTCGTTAAAATTATGAGTCCGGTCGTTTGATAGTCTAATCGCCCCACCGAAAAGAGTCGTTCGTCCACATGTTCAAAGTACTCATAAATCGTTTTTCGTCCCTGAGGATCGTTTTTAGTCGAAATCGTATTCATCGGTTTATTGAACAAATAGTACACATGCTCCTCAAGCGACAATGGTTGATCAAGAAATGTCACAACATCGGTTTCTTCAACAGTCGTTCCCAACTTGGTAACCACTTGACCATTAACCGAGACTTTGCCCGCTACAATGAGTTTTTCTGCTTCGCGTCTTGAGGCAATTCCTGCCATCGCGATATATTTTTGTAACCTAATTTTCATATTTATCTTTCAAGTACTTAAGCACTTCGAGTTTGGTTTCTTCATCACTAAACGAAAGTGTCAATCCGCTTTTTTGCTCACGAATATGGATACGTTTGTTTTGATGCTCATCACTATTTTTATAGGAACGAACCATTTGTTCCAAAATTCGTACATTTAAGTTATCTTTTTTGGCAATCTCCGCAAATTCAATTGCCTTATTTTCCGGCAAGGTAATGAGCGCTCGTGCATGACCAAATTGTAGCTTTCCCCGTGCCACATCATTAATAACACTGTCGGGTAGCGTTAATAACCGGGTGATATTAGTCACTTGAGGACGTGAAATTTTGGTAAGTTTCGCTAATTGAGATTGAGAATATTGGTAATCTTTTGATAATACAGAACAAATAAGTGCCATTTCAATTGGGTTCACATGATGCTCATCACGTGCAATGGTTAGCATAATTAAGAGTGTTTCTTCATCACCGAAATCACCGACAATTACATGGATTTGCTTCATGTTACTTAAGCGAGCCGCATGTAATCGTTTGCGACCAACAACGACTTCATAATGGTCTTTTTTGGGACGAACAATCAAAGGTTCAACAAAAGAATTCGTATTATAGGCATGAATTAAAATATCGAGTTGTTTTTGTGAGTATTTTATTCGTTTAAGAAATGCATTATCATCGATTTCTTCCACATCAACAAGTTTATTAGGAAGACCTTTATATTCTTTTTCTAGTTGATAGAGAATATTTGAACCGGAGTATCTTCCTACTAAGTCGGTCAATCGTTCCGCAACGATTTTTTTATCCTTCTTGCTCATGTTCCATGATTTCCTTAGCTAAACTAAAGTAGGCGGTGCTTCCGGAACTCGTCGGGCGAAAAATATTAACAGGTTGGCCTTTAGCGCTCGCTTCGGCAACACTGATGTTACGTGGAATTTGAGTTAAGAAAGTTGATTCCTTAAAAAGCCCTCTAATTTCTTGAGAAATCTCGATGGCCAACCGTGTTCTTGAGTCGAACATAGTTAATAAAAAGCCCTCAATTCCAAGCTCTTTGTTATATTCTCCCTGGATTTGCTTAATGGTCGATAGAACTTGAGCAACGGCATCAAGTGCAAAATATTCACATTGAACTGGAATCAAAACTTTATTAGCTGCCACGAGTGCATTGATTGATAACATACCTAAAGAGGGTGGGCAGTCAATAATGAAATAGTCATAACTTTTTTTGATGTCTTTTAAAAGATTCTTTAACATGAAGTAGGGGTGTTCCTGCCGACTCATCATCTCGACATCCATACGGGCCAAAATCAAACTTGATGGAAGAATATCAAGGTTTTTCATGATTGTTTTACGAATAATTTTGTTGACATCAACTCCCTTGAAAAGTCCGTCAAAAATGGTGTATTTCAAGATGGAGCTATCTAATCCTAGTCCACGGCTCGCATTGCCCTGAGGATCCATGTCAATTAAAAGAACGCGGCGATTAAAGTGCGCTAAAGAGCTCGAAAGGTTAATCGATGTGGTCGTTTTGCCAACTCCACCTTTTTGATTAGCTACTGCAATGATACGTTTTGACATTTATAAAGGTTTCCTTTTGATTTGCGCATAATTGCGAGGATATTTAATATGGGTTGGCTTGAGTTTGAGAAACACGCAATTGAGTCGTAATGAGTGATCAGAAGGAAGGGTGGATTCATCGAGTTTTATTAATTTCGTTGAAAGCGTCTTGATTGCATGTTTGGCTTTTTCTAGTTCCTCTTTTCCGCTTGGACCTTTTAATGCAATAAAAACACCATCCACTTTTACAAAAGGAATGGATAACTCTAAAATAACCGATAGATTTGCGACCGCTCTTGCTAAAACGATATCAAACGATTCACGGTACTCTAGCCCAAGATCTTCAGCCCGATAGTTGAGAATTCTTACCTTTTTTAGTCCCAATTGATCAACCACTTCTTGTAGAAAATGGCAGCGTTTTGCAGTTGGCTCGACCAATACAAGGTCAATATCAGGAAAGACAATTTTAAGGGGAATGCCAGGAAAACCGGCCCCAGTACCGATATCTAAAACGGATTGATTATCAAAACTTAATGTTTTCACAACAAGTAAACTATCATAATAATGTTTCTCAACATATTCTTCAGGATCAATGGCCGTGAGGTTGATTTTTTCGTTCCATTCTTCAAGAAGTTTTGAATACAAAGAAAAAGACGCAATCATTTGATCGGTTAATTCTATGTGATAAGAGGTCAATAGTTTTTGTAGGTCTTTAATTTCCATTATTGTTGTGGTGCTTAATATGAATCATCAAGATGGCAATATCACTTGGGTTCACACCACTAATTCGTTTTGCTTGTCCTATGGTAGTAGGTTTCACACGATTTAGTTTTTGTCTTGCTTCTAATCTCAATCCCTCTAATTTCAAATACTCCAAATCAAGAGGAATCGGATAATCTTCAAGTTTTGCAAACTTTTGTGCTTCTGCTTCTTGCTTGGTAATATAGCCTTCATATTTTACCATAACTTCTAATTGAAATATACCAGTAATATCTAATTCTAAGTCGGCTAATTTAGGAATAAAACTCGCAATTTTTTCATATGAAACGTTTGGCCTTTTTACTAGATCATATGCCGAAATTCCCCCCACAAAACCGGGGTAACCGATTGCGTCTAAATAGGCAATTACGCCATCATTTGTTCCAAAAAATGTTTCACGAAGAATTTGTTTTGCACTCTCAATTTTTGCTAGTTTTTCTAAAAATTCACGATAGCGTTCTTGTTTAATGAGCCCAACTCGATAGCCATCACTCGTCAACCGAATATCCGCATTATCATGTCTTAAGAGCAAGCGGTATTCAGCTCTAGAGGAGAGCAAACGATAGGGTTCACTCGTTCCTTTGGTCACAAGGTCGTCGATCATCACGCCTATATAGGCTTGGTCGCGACGAAGAATCAGGGGTTCTTGACCACGAATTTTTAAAACCGCATTGATACCTGCCATTAAACCTAAGGCCGCCGCTTCTTCATAACCCGATGTCCCAATAATTTGCCCAGCCGCATAAAGACCGCTATATTTTTTAAGTTCAAGTGTCTTATGTAATTGGAGTGGGTCAAAACTATCGTATTCAATCGCATAAGCGTATTTTAAAATGACAGCATTTTCTAATCCTGGAAGTGAGCGAACCATCTTCTCTTGAATGGGTTCGGGCATACTCGTTGAGAAGCCTTGTAAATACATTGAGTCAGAATCTCTTGATTCAGGTTCGAGAAATAATTGATGGCGAGGCTTATCACTAAAGCG
>ERZ1645192.4389-NODE-4389-length-11181-cov-5.300288_pt1 | contig 11181 bp, 5 predicted proteins | sample MGYA00575354_ERZ1645192 | MGnify/ENA primary metagenome ERZ1645192 (study PRJEB40844, sample SAMN11349763) | freshwater sediment metagenome | isolation source: river sediment | host: Sediment | place: India: Faizupur Khadar , New Delhi | collected 2017-02-21 ...
TTACTGTTTACAAGCGGTCTGAACTCAAAAATAAAGTCGAACTCAGGTTAATAAACCTGACGATATAAGCGATACTCTATTTTTACAGTAATAAGATACCCGGGTGCAAAAAACATCCGGGTATCTTATTCTCAAATAAAAGATCGACAAGACTCCTACCCGATTAAAAAACCTGACGAAACATCTTTTGGGATTAGATAAAAGTAACCATGTATGATTTATCATCGATCGACAACGGTATTTTGCAAAAAATAGTATCAAAAAAACTGTCGATTGCCCTTTATTAAAAAAAAGAAAGAACTTTACCAATAGTTAAGAATTATGCAACAATATTTACTCGAATTATGCGATCGATTACATATTTAATCATTAATCTGTATTTCAAATTATTAGCATATTTAACTTATGCTTTTAGATAATCTAATGGAAATAAGAATAACAACAAAATGAGAACGTATAACACTAATAACCTGAAACTTAAATTAAATATAAATGTATTGAATTATGTATCTAGACATACCCCATTTGCAACAAAATCTATTCATTATTCTATATACCAAATGAACCCGGATTAATTTTTTATCTGTAATTACATTTCTAATATCTGAAATTAAAAAGCGTACTAAATTGCTTATTCTACATTTACGTGACACTAAACCTAATAAATTTATGAAAATATCGAAATGCTTTTCAATGTGCAAAAAGTCTACCATAAACAGGCTATTTAGCACGGCAACCAATTCTCCGCCATCGTAAGAAAACATCACACATCGTTTTTTTGCAAAAAAGGAATTAAGCAGGTACATGCTCCAATTCCAAGCAATTTACTCAACGATCTAAGCTAATAACCCACTCAATTTCGACAACAAAGTATTGTTGTTTGCTATTATTTACATTGCTGTGTTTAAAAATTAAATACTATGTAGACTTATGAATTCCGCGATTAAAATTTTCGTTGTTAGTATTTTATCATTATTGATCTTGATAAGTTTTTCAAGTTGTGAAAATGATAATAAAAAATTGTTTGAAGATCCCCCATGGTTGGGTGGGTCAAGTATAGAAACTCTAGAAAAGAAAGGCAATTACACCATTTTCTTAACTCTCATGGAAAAGGCTAAATATAAAGAGCCAATTTCGAAGCAGCTTTTTACCTTGTTTGCTCCCAACGATGAAGCTTTTACCAGTTATTTCAGCTCCATAGGGATCAATTCAGTTGACGACCTTACGGAAGATGAAGCTCAAGAATTATTTACGCTTCATGTACTCCGGAACCCAAGGTCGAGGTATAACTTAATTTATGAATATGTGTGGAGTGAAGAACAGGGGCCAACAGGAGAATATGCCGGGCTCTTTTTCCGCAAGCAGACCAATTCTTTCGGAAAATCATACATGGAAAAACCACGCTATGTGCCAGGTTTTCCAGATTCGATGTGGATCTATTCCGACACGAAATTTATGCCTTTATTCTCAAGCGATTATTTCGAAGATTACTTTGGAGATACTACTGGTGGTGACTATACATTCATGTACCCCAATGGAAATTGGCCAGAAACTGGACTATGCTGGGGGCCGGCTGCTGTAACCGAGCAGGAAGTAAGAACCGCTGATGGATTCATCTATTATATTGATAGAGTAGTTCCTCCGCAACCTAACCTCGAAAAATATCTTTTTGACCATCAGGATAAGTTTGGCGTTTTCTACGACATGATGCAACGTTTTGCTGACTATGGAAATGCCAAAGTGGGCGATAATGATGAATTATTGTATAAAAAATCATATACAACAGTATTTAACATTGCTGAGGAGCAAGGCCCTGGAACCGGCGATGGGTGGAGAATGAAAGATATTTTCACACTCTATTTGCCAAATAATCAAATATTTCAGAACTATTTAGATAACACATTCTTGAAATCCTACGGTTCACTCGATAGCCTTCCCGAAATAACCATGTATTACATATTGCAAACGCAAATGTCGGCACAACTTGGATTGATCTCCAAAATATCGAAAACCTTCTTTAATGCATTTGGCGACCAGATGACAATCACTGCAAACGACATTGTATCGTCAACCATGTGCAGTAACGGGCTGATATATGAAACAACAAAAGTATTGGAACCCGATGTTTTCACGTGTGTGCCTGGTAAATTATTCTACGATAAAGACTACACAACGTTCTTATATCTTGTGAATTCATCCGGACTATTGTCAAAACTGACCAATCCGGATCAAAAAGTGACCTTGTTTGCTTGTTCAAACGAACAGATTTACCAATATGGTATACGGTACAATAAGGACAATGATATGATTGAACAATATCTTGATGGTCAATGGCAATCGATGAGAACTGCTGATTTAATGATGTTTATACAAGACCACATTCACTACGGAGTTGTTACCGATTTAAGTGGCGAAGGATACTTGCAAATGAGCTCGATGAACTACGTCCATTACAAAGACAATAAAGTTGAAGGGGCAAGAAACATTAAAGACAAAAAGCCTAGTACGGTTCAGGAAAAAAATGTCAACGAAAGAAATGGTATATTATATACCATGGATGAACCATTACTCTCGAACTATGCCATGGGCGACTATATTTATAACACCCCTGACTTCTCTGATTTTGCAGCGTTGATGGTTAAAGCCGGATTACTCGATCCTGAATATATTGATCCTGCAACAAATACAGTGGTTCCAAACGTTAAGTTCATAAGTGCAGGTTCATGGACGGCATTCATTCCAACCAATGCAGCCATGGCCGCAGCGCGCAGGGATGGTATCGTGAGCGATGAAATGAAAACACCGGAGTTGAGGAAATTCATTCACTATCATTTTATCCGAACAGCCACAATTTTCGACGATGGCAAGCAATCTGGAGATTTTCAGACAGCAAGGGTTGAATCTACCTCAACACAGGGAACTGTCTATTCTAACTTGACCGTGAATAATACTCCCGGAAACTTACAAGTTACAGACCATTCTGGCAGAACAACTACAATAAGCCACCAAAACGCGAATGTATTGGTGCAGCGAGGCGTAGTACATAAAATCAATAATGTATTGAAATATTAGTAGTTAAATTTGTCAATCACACAATTTATGAAGAAAATTTTAAAAACGACAATTCTGCTAATTTCATTATTAGCGATTATTACTACTGGATATGGACAAACTTCGGTAATAATAAAGGGACGTATTTACGATAAAACAACCAAAGAAGCATTAGGATTCGTTAATGTTATCGAGGTTGATAAAAATGGACGAAACGTTTCCGGAACAATTTCAGATGTTAATGGAAATTATACGTTGAAAGTAAGAAACGATAAGAACTCAGTTATTGTATCGTTCATCGGATACCAGAAACAAACCATCAATATTGGCAACAAATCAACTATCGATGTATATCTCGAAAGTGAAGATCAAACCATTGAAGAAATTAAAATTCTAGGGGAAAAGGTTGGAAACGACGGGTACACTAAGGTGCGCGACAGGGCAACCGCTGTTACCGAGATGGAATTCAAGGAAATGAAAGCGGTTATGACCACTACCGTTGAAGAGATGTTACAGGGACGTCTGGGCAATGTTGATATTACTGCCATGTCGGGTGACCCCGGAGCAGGGATCAACATAAAAATCAGGGGAAGCTCTTCACTCAATTCAAGGAACAACCCGCTCATTGTGGTGAATGGGATTCCTTATAATGCACAGATCGACGACGACTTCGATTTTGGAAGTGCCGATGTTGAAAAATTCGGGAACTTAATTGATGTTTCTCCCGAAGACATTGAATCAATCGAAGTACTTAAAGATGCTGCTTCAACCGCAATTTGGGGTTCAAAAGCGTCAAACGGGGTGTTGATGATTCAGACCAAACGTGGGATAAAATCAAAACCAATATTCGAATATACGTTCAAAGAAACCGTAGGAAAAGAACCGGATCCAATCCCGATGCTTGATGGTGCAGGCTATGCTCGATTAATTACCGACGAACATTACAATGTTAACCGGAATGAATTTTCGGACAAAGAAATCGCATTCGACCCGTCATGGGAAAATTACCACAACTTCGCTCAAAACACCGATTGGGTAAAAGAAATCACCCAGTTGGGTAGAACAACACAGCACGACTTTTCGGTTCGTGGGGGTGGTGAAAAATCGAGATACAACATGTCTGTGGGATTTTCTGACGAAATTGGAACTACTATTGGTAACAACTTGAAGAAATTGAACTTGAGGAGTTCATTAGACTATACGCTATCTTCTCAGCTTCAGTTCAAAACCGACATCATGTACACACGGTACGATCAAGAATCGAATTATGATGGCGATCCCATGGGCAATGTACGTTCAAAAGCATACATTAAAATGCCAAACATGTCGGTTTTCGAGCGCGATAGCACCGGTAAACCACTTGGTGAATATTTTACGCCTGAATCAACAATACAGGGTAAAGCTTCAGATAACTACAACCCTGTTGCCGTTACAAGACTTGGAAAAAATGATAGTCAACGCGATAACGCAAGGGCTCTGTTCACCATTCGGTACAAGATTAAGCCGAACTTAATTTTGAACTCAACAATTACTCTCGACATTTTTGATACCAAATCTGAAAAGTTTTTGCCTTGGAAAGCAATTGGCGGACCTTATAATGATGACAAGACGAACCAAGCGGTTAACGACTTCTCAAAAAAGAGCTCAACTTACACCTTTAACCAATTGATATTCAATCCTAAATTAGAAGAAGGTCACGATCTCTCACTTATGGGGCAATTCGACACCGAGTCGACAACTAACCGCACATTCAATGTTACCACCAGCCGTTCGGCTTCTCCGCTGAACCAGCAACCTATAGGTGATAAACACATAAATTCATTTTCAGACGGATATTCTGAATACAGGTCAATGGGGTTATTCTTAACCGGTACCTATAAGTTTAAAGACCGGTATATTGCAACAGTAGGGACAAAATACGAAGGAAACTCCAAATTTAGCCCGGAAAGCCGTTGGGGCTTCTTCCCCTCGGTAGCCCTTGCATGGCGTATTTCCGACGAACCGTTCCTTAAACAGGCCAAGTTTATCAACGAGCTGAGAATACGAGGAAGTTGGGGGATTACAGGGAACGCACCCGGCAACAACTACTTATATTTTAACACCTACTCGGCTGGTACCGACAATGCCTATGTCGACATGCCCGGGGTAAAGCCTAATGGCATTGAACTTACCAGTTTAAAGTGGGAAACCGTTGATCAGGTAAACCTTGGGTTCAACTTCTCCGGCTTTAAAGAAAAAGTATCTGTTGAATTCGATGTCTATCGCAAGAGGACAAAAGACCTTTACCTTCCAAACTCAGATATCCCTTCATCGGCAGGTTTCTCTAATATTGGGTTAAACAATGGTGAAATGGAAAACAGGGGAGTAGAATTATCGTTCGACTACAAAATTATAAACAGGCGCGACCTGAAATTGAGTGTTAATTTCAACGTATCACGTAACGAAAACCTCGTCATCAGTTTGCCTGAAAACTATAGCCTTGAGTATGGTGATATGCTGCAAAACGGCAACTACAAAATCAGCATTGAACCCGGTCGCCCAATTGGAGGGTTCTTCGGGTACAAATATGCGGGAGTTTACAAAGATGACAATGATGCCATTGTTCGCGACAAAAACCAGCAGCCAGTATATGCCATTGGTACCGAAACCCCGATGACAATGATTCATGGAGGTTCAGGTGGCTATGAATTCCGCGGAGGAGATGCCAAATACGTTGATAAAAATTTCGATGGTAAAATTGACGAACTCGACTTATTCTATCTGGGCGACCTAAACCCTAAATTAATGGGAGGTTCAGGGTTCAGAATCGAATATAAAGGTTTTGTGTTAAATACATTCTTCTACATGAAGGTTGGTCAGAAAATTATTAACCAGACCAAAATGGATACTGAAAAAATGTATGGCCACGAAAACCAGAGTAAAGCTACAAACTGGAGATGGCGCCGAGAAGGTGACGAAACCATTGTGCCAAGGGCATTATATAACGAAGGATTTAACTGGATGGGGTCAGACCGCTTTGTTGAAGATGGTTCATATCTCCGCTTAAAAACAGTATCTTTCACCTATCAGTTTAACCAGAAATTCTGTCAACGCATTAAGGTTAAAGAATTGAAAACGTTTGCTACCGCGTATAACCTCTTCACTTGGACCAATTATTCAGGACAAGACCCCGACGTGGGTGCACCAAACGATCCGAAGAAACTTCCTAAAGATACTAGCCGCACTCCGCCAAGTTTAAGAATTATGTTAGGTATTAATGTTACATTCTAAAATAAGGTTGATTATGAAAAATATAACAAATAAAATACAGTTAATTTGCCTGGCCACTGTGCTATTCTTTGGCATAACAGGATGTAACGATTGGCTTACTCTTGCTCCTCCGAGCGATTTGATCAAAGAAAAATTCTGGACCAAATCGGAAGATGTGACCGCAGCACTAGCCACAACCTATGATTCATATAGGGACAATGCAGTAAACTCCTTGATTTGGGGAGAAGTAAGGGCCGACATTGTTGATTTCGACTCCGAAGTAACAACAGTTGCCGACTACTTATCAATTGCAAGTAGCGATATTAGCGCATCGAACGGCAAAATTAACTGGAGCGGTTACTATAAAACTATTAACCTTGCCAATACACTTATGCATTACAGCAACGATGTTTTCGAAAAAGATGAATCGTTCTCGCTGGAAATGAAAAACCGTATCGATGGAGAAGCATTGTTTCTTAGGGCCTTAAGCTATTTTTACCTGGTAAGGATATGGAAAGAAGTTCCGCTGGTAATTGAGCCTTCAATTTCGGATACTGGCAATTTGTTTGTACCCAAAAGTCCGGAACACGTGGTAATTGATCAAATAATCACCGACTTAAACGAAGCAAAAAACAAAATAGGCAACGAATTGTACCTCAACCGTCCCGAATATTTTAAAGGACGGGCTAACAAGTACTCCGTAATGGCCTTACTTGCCGACGTTTATTTGTGGGACGAACAATACCAGAAATGTATCGACTTATGCGATTCGATAATCAATTCCGGATTATATAGTCTTGAACCTTCAACTTCGTGGTTTAACTTGTATAACCCCGGAAATTCAATGGCAGAAAGCATATTTGAAATCCAGTATGACGACAAATTTGATAGTCAGGAAAACCCGATATACCACGAGCAAGGTATTATGCCTATCTCCGGTTCTTCCAGCGTTCTTATTGATGAACAAACCTTGGCGAAATACTTCGTTCCTGAAGATATACGGCAATGCGATGTTAATACCCCAACCTGGAAATATTATGGGGTAACGTTGAGCGGAACGCTTCAGAGAGAAGAAAATGAACGCGATGCCAATTTTATCTATTATCGCTATGCCGACATTTTACTCATGAAAGCCGAGGCGCTTAATGAGCTTGACCGCACCATGGAAGCAAACGATTATTTGTACCCAACTTTCGACAGGGCAAAGGTTGCTTATGTTGAAATTACCGACAAATATGAAATGCGTAATGCAATACTCAACGAAAGGGCACGTGAATTTGTGCTTGAAGGAAAACGTTGGTTCGACTTATTGCGGAATTCAAAACGAAATGGGTTCTCAAATAAGCAGCTGATTATAAACATGATTCTTTCGGGCGCCGACATCAAGCAACAGGCCATTCTCAAAACAAAGGTGTATGATACCATGAGTTATTATCTGCCTATACCGGAAAGGGAAATTTTATACAATCCCAATTTGACCCAAAATCCATTTTATGAGAGGTAAAAAATGAAGAGTATGAAGAACAGACAATACAACAAAACAATGCGATTTCCTTCTATCATCCTATTCGCAATAGCCGCACTTTCGCTATTCATAGCTGGATGTGGAGAGGATCCGGAATATCATTCGGAAAAATCGAAAAACCAGGTTATTACCGACTATATAACTACAAATTCAGACAAATATTCTGAATTCGGCAAAATGCTAAATAACACAGAATTAAACAGGATTTTGAGTATCAGGGGGCCTTTCACCTTATTGCTGCCAACCAACGATGCGGTTAAAGCCTATTGTGCTGAAAAAAATGTTGCCTCGGTTGATGAACTAGACATTGAGCTCCAGAAAAATTTAGTATTAAACCACTTGATTTCTGCCGAAATTAAATCGAGCGAAATTGGGTTAGGAGCTTTACTCGAAAAAAATGCCCTTGGCGACAAAATTGCTTCAGAATTCAGGGGAATTGACACCTATTTCAACAAGCAATCAAAGCTCATCAAACGTGATATCAAAGCCGCGAACGGATATATACACATAATCGACAAGGTGATTGATATTGTGACCGAAGATGCATACCAAAAACTTGTTTCGCTCGGCAAATTTACCCTGTTTACAAAAGGCTTGGAGATAACCGGACTCAAAGATACCTTGCAGGTGATTGAGTTTCCATTCGGAGACAAGCAAGCCCGAACACGATATACCATCTTTGCCGTTCCAGATTCTGTGTTCAACGCAAACGGTATTTACTCTATTGATGATTTAGTGAACAGGTACACCAATGCTCCAGACCGTATAACCGAAATTGAAAACGGGTTTTACAGATACATGGAATATCACTGCTTAACAGAAACATACTATTTAAGTGATTTCCCTGTTAACGATGGTTTTTCGAAATTATACCCGATCCTTTCGTTCGACAATAATATTTCGATGATCATTAAAGATGACTATTATTTGAACATGGCCACGAATTTCAACATTCCGGAATCGAATTACCCAAGTAAGAATGCGGCAATTCATACAATAAACGGTCTTCTCGAAGTGGTTCAGCCTGCACCTACCAAGTTCACCTTTGAAGTAACTGACCATTTCGACCTGAAACAGGGCGATTATTATTTGAATTTTTATATGAAATGGTCTGATGGGCAGAACACCTTTAAAAACATAAAATGGGAAGGCGACTATTTGGAATATTATTACAAAGAAGTCAATGGCGTTTACGGCTTATCGAATTACGACTGCCTTAGTATGAATGGTTTTTGGTGGATTGAAGTTACAACCCCAAAAATCATGAAAGGAAGGTATACCATGAATACTGATATTACTTCGGGATATATCGACTACGACGTATACGTTGATGGGGTTTATATGTCGACAGTAAAAAAAGCCGATAATGGAAACAATATTACTGTAGCCACAGTAAACTGGGATAAAACAGAAACCCATAAGGTAAAAATTGTTGCTGTTAGTGCAGGAATGTTATTTTGGGATGAGGTGTCTTTCACACCGTATTAAAATAGTAAATATAATATAATCAATACGTAAGAAATGATAAAACATTATAAACATAAAGCAAGTTTGACAATTATATTTCTATTTATTCTTATCTGCAATATTGGTAATGTATTTGCTCAAACAGAACCCGTAGTGGTTACAGGTAAAGTATTGGAATCGGGAACAGGCTTGCCCCTGAGACAGGTTTCAGTTTCGGTAGCATACTCAGGTATCCTTTTCGACACCAACGAACAGGGGGAATTTTCGATCAAAGTTCCCGACTTAAAAACCGAGTTGGTGTTCAACTTGCCAGGATACGTAAAACAAAATATCTATTTATCGGGAAATGATAAATTGACAGTTTTTTTGGTGCCCTTACAATTCAAGTCGAAAGACCAGTCGTATAACACTCCTACAGGAATAAAGAACCTCAAAGATGCAGTATCGTCAACTTCAACAGTCGCAGCAAACGATCTGCAATTTAGCAGCGCTTCTTCTTTCGACAATACGCTTCAGGGACTTGTTCCCGGGTTGAATATTGTCTCTTCGTCGGGAATGCCTGGAACAATGTCGTGGATCAACATGGGCGGAGTTTCTTCTATGAATTGTAGAAACGAACCCCTTCTCTTAATTGACGGGATGATTTTTGATTACAACTACGCTTCAGAAGGGGTTTTGGAAGGTTTTTCTCTCAACCCTCTGGATATTATAGATTATCAGGATATTTCCGATGTTTCGGCCATCAAAAGCGGCAACGGATATTTTGGATCCTTAAGCTCAAATGGCCTTATCTATGTGAATACAGAACAGAAGAGTGAAGCTAGTACGCTTATCCAGATTTCGGCATACGGAGGAATTGGCTTAATGCCCAAAACGCTCGATGTAATGGACGCACAGCAATTCAGGCAATATTTCTCGGGCCGCTTGGCCGAAGAAGGCTTAAGCAGTTCTCAGATTGACCAAACATATCCATGGTTAAACGGGCAACCAGGCAGTAGTGAATATTACAGGCATAACCATGATACCAAATGGCAAAACGAGATTCTTACTCCAGGTGCGTTGAGCAAATTTCACATCTTCCTAAAGGGGGGTGACGATATTGCAACATATAATATTTCATCGGGGTACGTAAGCCAAAATAGTATTTACGATGGGGCTAAGTATTCACGGTTCAATTTGAAAGTCAACGGGAAAATCAATATTACCGACAAATTTTCAATTACACCTAACGTAAAATTATCGCTTGCTGATAGTTACACACCCAACCAAGGACCTAGTTTGTATAAGAATCCGTTGATTTCGAGCTTGCTTATCCCGTCGATATTGAATCCTTATGCAACCGACGAAAAGAACGGCGAATTGTTATACTATTTTGACAACGAATCGTCTTTCAATGTGAGTAACCCGAAAGCCATTGTAACCAACGCGCAAGGTACCAACAGAAATTACAATTTCTTGAGTTCAGTACATGCGCAATACAAAATCTCGGAAACAATTAGTCTGAACGACATGCTGGGTATCAATTTCAACAATGCCAGGGAAAACGTTTTCCTTCCCGACTTGGGCTTGGTACAAATCGACTCTGCAGCAAATAGTCCTCAGGTTTACATCAACGAATTCAGGTCGACTCAAAATTACGCGACCATCGATTACAACAAGAGAACCAAATCGGGGCATTCTATTAACGGGCAAGCTGGTATGAGGCTCATCATGAACAGCTACAAAACAAACAAAGCCATTAGTTTGAATACACCTTCCGACGATTTCAAAACCTTGGGAAATGGTGCTAAATACAACTACTTGCGAACATCAACCGGAGGAAACCAGGATCTTAACATCGTATCTTACTTTGCAAACGTCGACTATAGCTTCCGCAGCAAATACTATGT
>ERZ1645192.4390-NODE-4390-length-11174-cov-6.874269_pt1 | contig 11174 bp, 7 predicted proteins | sample MGYA00575354_ERZ1645192 | MGnify/ENA primary metagenome ERZ1645192 (study PRJEB40844, sample SAMN11349763) | freshwater sediment metagenome | isolation source: river sediment | host: Sediment | place: India: Faizupur Khadar , New Delhi | collected 2017-02-21 ...
CACCGCTTCGCCGAGCAGCTGGGCGGCAACATCATCCGCGCCTATCTCGAGATCGAGGCGGAGTCGGTCTGAGCGCCCCCAGGGCCGGGCTACGCCCTGCCCACCCCCAGGGGGAGCAAGAAAAAACGGGGAGGCCCATGGTTTTCTTGAGGGACAGCCAAGACTGATGCAAGCATTCGCCTGGCCGCTCATGGCCGGGTGGCTATGCTGCCTCAAGCCCTTGAATTACGCGCCCTCATCAGCCGCAGTACTTCAGCGGCACCGCCTCATTTCCTCTTATCGAGCAGATCCTTCAAGCCCGCGAAGGGATTGTGGCCGGCCGGGGTGGCTGGCTGGTTCGAGGCGCGGGTCTGGGCGATGAGCGGCGCGTCCAGGTCGCGGGAGTGTTCCGCGTCGTGGCAGTAGAGGCAGAGCAGCTCCCAGTTGCTGCCGTCGGGCGGGTTGTTGTCGTGGTTGTGATCCTTGTGATGGACGGTCAGCTCGCGGAGGCGCCGCCCCTCGAACTCGCGGCCGCATCGCGCACAGAGATGGGGAAACAGTTTCAGCGCCTGCTCCCGATATCCCTGCTGGCGGAGCGCGGCATCCCGGTGCAGCTCTGTGAGAATCTTCGCGCGTTGCTCGTCGCTGAGAGGTTTCTTGCGCACGGTCATATGCCTTGGAAGAGTACCCGCTGAACGCGCGGAAAAACATGGAAAAATGCGCGATGGCAGACGCGATTTTGAAATCGCGTCTACAGACCCCCACGTCCGCCCGGCCTCACGGGGCCGGTGTCTGCGCGGCGGGCTGGAAGAACCTCTTTGTGTAGAAAAGATAGGCGAGGAAACAGATGGCCGACACGACGGCGAAGGGGATCAACAGCTCGCCTGGCGGCATGGGGGTCTGTTTCATCATCTCGATCTGTTCCGGCGGGAAATTCATCTTCTCGTACATATCCATGAGGTCCATGCGGGCGAAGGTCACCAGCGTGGACAGGGTCCACAGGAGCGTCGACAAAACCGCGCACCACCAGGCGGCCATGCGGAGGTGCCACGTGCCCCACGCGACATAGGCGCTCAGAAGGATCAGTACGATCGCGGCCGCGGCGCCGGCGGGCCCGTTCAGGATGAACCCGAAGAACGGAAGCGCCCAGTTGTAGAACGCGAGGAAGAGCATCGAGAGCGCCCAGAATCCGAACAGGAGACTCAGCGCGAGCACGGGGAGGGGGCGGCGGTCGGTCCAGCGCTCCTGCGCGTCTCGCGCTTCGCACGTCGCCTTCACGTGCGGGCTCCGGTAGAAAAAGAGGAACACGGCCGGCAGGAACACGTAGAACACGGACAGGGTGCCGAACATGATGATCTTCACAATCTTCAGCGCGGCCGGCGGCAGGTTCGGGTCCTGGCTCATCTGCGCGAACAGGGCGGGGGAGATCGCGGCCATGAACAGGATGCCGATGACCCCGCAGATCATCCAGACCCACGAGAAGATCAGCGAGAGAGCGCGGGCCCAGCGGCGGGCCATGATGGAGCCGACGCCCATCGAGATGAACCACGCCGCGAGGAAGATGTAGACGATCAATCCGGGAATGGCCGTGCCGAGGCTGGCGCCCTGGGCGGTATTCCGGCCGGCGATCATGCCGAGGATCATGAGGGGAATGAACAGGGCGCACAGCGCGCCGAGGATGATCTGGAAGATGCCAAATACGACGAGTCCGACTTTGCGGTCCTTGAACGTTGAAGCGTCTGTCATGATACCCCCCCTTTTGGTGATGCGCTTTTCATGATAGCCGGGTCCGGGGTTTTCGCCATGAAAAAGCGGACGCGCCCTGCCTGTCCATTCTTGCCTTGCCGGGTTATACTACATGCGTCATGCGCGGGTGCCGCATACTTGTGTTGGTTTCGGTTCTCAGCCTGCTGGCGGCCTGTTCGGTCAAGCCGCCGGAGCCGGTGAAGCCGGCGGCCCCGGCCCAGACCCTGTTCGACGCGGCGCGCGACGGGAACCCCGTCCTCGTCGATTTCCTGCTTTCCGAGGGCGCGGACGTCAACGCCGCCGACCCCGAGAAGCTCACGCCCCTGCACCTCGCCGCGTTCGGCGGACACGCGAAGGTCGTCCGACAATTGCTTGCCGCCGGCGCGAACATCGGCGCGCGCGACATGTACGGATTCACGCCGCTCCACGCGGCGGCGCGCGAAGGGCATCTCGAAGCCGTTCAGGCGCTGGTGGAAGGCGGGGCGGATGTCGCGGCGACGGACATCGACAAGTTCACGCCCGTGCAGGTCGCGTTGTTCATGCAGAGGCAGGACGTTGTGGACTACCTCTACGCGCACGGCGCGGTCCGGGAAGAGGAGCCGGCGCCGCCGCCCGCGGAGGTCGAAACGCATGCTCCGGAAATGGCTGCGCCCGTCGTGCTTACGGGCGCGACATTCCGGGCGTGGACCAGCGCATCCGGCGCGCAGGTCGAGGCCGAGTTTGTCCAGTGCGTGATGGACATGGTCACGCTTCGGAAGAACGACGGCACGCTGGTGCGGATCCGGCTGAACCAGCTCACGCCGGCCGACCAGGTTGCGGTGCGGCAGTTGGACGGGAGCCTGCCGCCGGTGCTGGCGCGCCAGCGAACGGCGCAGGCGGACAAGCCGCGGCCCTCCCTGGCCGAGCGTCTCGGCGACGAAAAAGACTGGGACATGCTGACCGACTGCAAGCTGCTGCGCAGCAAGGCGAACGACGGCGATTCCTTCCACGTCATGGCCAACGGGAAGGAGTACATTTTCCGCCTGTACTACGTGGATGCCCCGGAAACCTCGATGGCTTTTCCGGAGCGCGTGAAGGACCAGGCGGAGTACTTCGGACTGGACGAGAGCGACACGCTGCGACTGGGCGAGGACGCGAAGAAATTCACGGACCGCGTGTTGTCAAAGGGCTCGTTCACCGTGGTGACCCGGTGGGAGGACGCGCGCGGAAACAGCCGCCTCCCGCGCGAATACGCGTTCGTGGTGACCCGCCAGGGCGACTTGGACGAACTGCTGATGGCGGAGGGTCTCGTGCGGCTGTACGGCATGCGGATCCACGGGTCGTTCGGCTCGAGGAAGTATAACGAGCTGAAGGACCTGGAGCGGGACGCCAAGAAAGCCAAGGCCGGCGCGTGGGGATTGGGTAGTAACGAGACAAGTGCCACTGCGAGAGCGCCTTAGCGAGGAGTCCAAAGTCCAAGGTCTACAGCCCAAAGTCTTCTGGCTTAACCTTGGACATTGGACTTGGAACCTTGGACTTTCCTCGTCCCAAAACGCCCTCGACGAAGTTCCTGCAAAGAGATAGGATTTTGTCTCTGTGCGGACCTGTTGCATCATGCGAAAGGAACCTGCCATGAAGAAGATGATTCCCGCCATTGCTCTCGTCGTCTGCCTGGCCGCCACCGGCTTTGCCCAAATCTGGACGGAAGATTTTACCGGCCAGGAGGGGAAGGGGTTGTCCGGAACCGTCGCGCTTGGAGTGGTGACGAATATGACTGGCGTCACGAACTGGACGGTGGCTGGGGGACAGGACTTGGATGGCGATACATCTCTGAACTGGTGGCAGGTCACGAATGGAGTGTTTCAAGGTCAGGACGTGGGCGCGGCAACGGCGGATTGGGAATCGAAGGCCATTGATATCTCGGCCGAAAATCTGGTTTCGATCAGCATGGACCTGGCGCAGGTGGAAAACGGGTTTACGACGGGTCCGAGGTACTTCAAAGTATTCTATAAGCTGGACGGCGGAGCCGAGCAGCTGCTGTTGTACGTCTCCATGACCAATCAAGCCTCCTACGACGGTACAACCTTCACGTCTCCAGGCATTGATGTTTCGGCGGCAAGCACCCTCAGTGTTCTTACCAGGATATATGTCACCGTCGGAGGTGACGGATGGCAGTTCGACAACGTCGTTGTTGCGGCGGGCGCCGGCCCGACGAATGTGCAATTTACGGCCGCATCCGCGAGCGTGACGGAATCTTCCGGCAGTTACACGGTGACGGTGTACAAGACGGCGGCAAGCGGCAACGTCAGCGGGGAAGTCTCGCTGGGCGGAACCGCGGCCGAGGGTGCCGGGGTGGATTACACGATCGACACGACGAATTTCACCATGAATGGCGCGACAACGAGCGCAACGTTTGTGGTCACGATCAACGACGACACGGCGACGGAAAGCGGCGAAACGATCATTCTGACGCTGGCAAACGTGGCTGGGGGAACGATCAGCGTTCCGGGCGTTTTCACGCTGACCATTTTCGGCAACGACATGGCCGAGCCCGCCATCTGGATCAACGAAGTCAACTACGACACGCCCGGCACCGACGAGAACGAGTTCGTGGAAGTGGCCGGCCCGGCCGGCGTGGTTCTGTCGAACTACTACATGGCGCACTACGACGGCAATGACGGCTCGGTCATCGGCGACATTCAGATGGAAGGAACGATCGATGACGAGGGATGCGGCTACGGCGCGGTGGCGTTTGACGCGCTGGGCCTGCAGAACGGGCCGGACGGCGTGGCGCTGATCTCCATTGCCGGCGGCGTGACCAGCCTGGTCCAGTTCATCAGCTACGAAGGAACGTTCACGGCCACGGATGGACCTGCCTCCGGATACACATCGTCCGGCATTGGCACGCAGGCCGACAACATAGACACCCTCCAGTTGGGCGGCACGGCGACGAACTACAGCGCGTTTGCGTGGGAAACGAACACCGTGTCCAAGAATTCTCTCAACGTCAATCAGATCATCGCCGGCTGTGTGCCCGCGCCTGTGACCAACGTGCACTTCACGGCGGCGGCGGACAGTCTTGCGGAATCGTCCGTCAGTTACACGGTGACGGTCGTCAAGACCGTGGCGGACGGGAACGTGAGCGGGCAGGTGCAACTGGGCGGGACGGCCGCGCCGGGCGCGGGTTCGGACTACACGATCAGCGCCACGAACTTCACGCTCAACGGAGCCGTCACTTCCGCGACGCTTATCGTGACAATCAACGACGATGCGGCCACGGAGCCGGGGGAGACGATCATCCTGACGCTGGCGAACATCGCGGGCGGCGCGATTTCAACGCCCAGCCAGTTCACGCTGACCGTTCTCGGAAACGACCTGCCGGAGCCGGCGGTCTGGATCAACGAAATCAACTACGATCCCCTGGGCTCGGACAGCAACGAATACGTCGAAATCGCGGGGCCGGCCGCCGCGGACCTGTCGGTCTATCAGCTGGTGCTGTACAACGGCAGCGCGACCTACGGCAGCGTCACCAACCTGAGCGGTTCGATTGACGACGAGGGCTGCGGGCTCGGCGCCGTGGCTTTTGTGTTTGCCGCCAACGGTCTGCAGAACGGGCCCGCGGACGGGCTGGCGCTGGCAACCGTCAATGCGGGCGTCACGACGCTGGTGCAGTTCCTGAGCTACGAGGGAGCCATCACGGGCGCGGAAGGACCCGCCCAGGGATTCACTTCGACGAGCGTGGGGACGCAGACGGATTCGACGAACACTCTCCAACTCGGAGGCTCGGCGTCGGCGTACAGCGGGTTTGCGTGGGAATCCGCCGTGCCGTCCGAAGGTGCGCTGAACGTCAACCAGTCGGTGGCAGGGTGCTCGCCGGCGATCACGATCACCAACCCGCCGACGGAGAGCGTCAGCGTCCCCAACGCGACGGACAATTACACGATCGACGGCATTTGCAGCACGAGCGTCATCGGGCATCTGAGCTGGACGAACTCGCTGACCGGCGGTTCGGGGATGTTCAGCGCGGCGACGGACTGGACGCTGGGATTCATGATCGATGTCGGCGCGAACGTGGTGACCGTGAGCGGCACGAATGTGCACGGAAGCGCGGCTTCGGATACGGTCACGATCACGCGCGAGCCGCCGACTCCGCAGTCCGGCATGATTGCGCTGTTCAACGAGGTGGAGTTCAACAGCACGGGAACCGACACGGGCGATTACATCGAGGTGATCGCGCCCGCTGGAACGAACCTGGTGGGCTGCTTCATCGTCCATTACAACGGCTCGGACGCGAGCGACGGCGAAGTGTGGCGCTTCACCTTCCCGAGCTTCGTGGTACAGGACGCGGGGATCACGGACACGAACGGCTGGGCGCTGGGTTTCTGCGTGATCGGCCAGACGGCCGGTATGCAAACGGCCAATTTCGAACTGCCGGGCGGACTGCTGGGCGCGGACGACGGGATCGTGCTGTACGACCAGTACACAAACATCCTCGACGCGATGGCGTGGGCCGGGGCGGGCGATCTCGCCACGGATGACCCGGGCGGATTGGTCACGACGGGCGACCCGGCCGCGCGGAATTACCTGCGCGTGGTCCCCGGCGACACGGCGAATACGAACACCACGGTGCAGTCGCCGGACAAGGTGCTGGCCGACGACGGGACGGGGTGGACGCTGATCCTCGAGACGCCGGGCGCGATCAACGGCGGGCAGACATCCGGGCAGATCGACATCACGGGCGGCGGCACGCCCGCCGTGCCGGTGCTCGCGATCACGAATCCGCCGGCGGTTTCGCTGGTCGTCGCGAACGCCTACAGCGCGTTCGACATCCAGGGTATCGCCAACACGAACGTGATCGGCCAGATCCAGTGGACGAACGACCTGACCGGCGGCGCGGGCGCGGTGGCCGCGGCAACAAGCTGGTCCGTTCCCGCGGTATCGCTGGCCGTGGGCGTGAACACGATCACGGTGACCGGAACGAACGGCATCGGGGCCGCCGTGACCGATTCGGTGGTCATCCAGCGCGAGGCGGCGGCGACGTATGTGGGCACGCCGCAGGCGCTCATCAACGAGGTGGAATTCAACTCGGCCTTTCCTGGGGACAGTAACGACTTCGTCGAAATCATTGCCCCGGCGGGCTCCAACCTTGTGGGGTGTTTCCTGGTTCATTACAACGGCTCGGCAGGGTCGGACGACGGCGAATGGCGGTTCGACTTCCCGAGCTTCGTGGTTCCGGACGCCGGGATCACGGACACGAACGGCGTGCACCTGGGCTTCTGCGTGATCGCGAAGACGAACACGCCGGTGGTCAACGCCGACTTCGAAATGCCGGCGTCCGGTCTGCAGACCGGGCCGGACGGACTCGTGCTCTACGATGCCGCCAGCAACATCCTGGATGCCGTGGCGTGGGGCGGTGCAGGCGACCTGACCATTGACGATCCCGGCGTCGTGTTCACGATCGGCGACACCAGGGCGAACAACTACCTGCACATCACGGGTAACGATGGCGCTGACGACAGCACGACGCGGCAGGCGCCGAACGATGTGCTGGGCGACGACGGGACGGGCTGGCTGCTGATCCCGGAAACGCCTGGCGCGATCAACGGCGGGCAGACCTCGGGCGTCATTATCGTCACCAGTGCTGCGGGTCCGGTCAATCCGGACACGGACGGCGACGGCATGCCGGACGCGTGGGAGACGCTGCACTTCGGCACGTTGACCAACGAGGCGGCGGGGAACACGGACAACGACCCGGCGAGCAATCTCGACGAGTATCTGGCGGACACGATTCCGACCAATTCCGACAGCTTCCTGACCTTTGTCTCCTTCACGCTCAGCGCCGGCAGCAACGTGGCGACATGGAAGGGCGGGGTGCAGGCGGTGCAGCTGATCGAATATAATTCGAATCTGGTCAGCGGCGAATGGAGGATCATGTCCACGTTCCCGGCGCCGACGCCCGTGACCAATACGCTCGGAATCGGGCCGTCCCCGGCGGCTGAATTCTACCGCGTCCGGGCGCATCGCTGAGGCGTGCCTCGGGTGAGTGACGGGGTGACTCCCGGCGAGGCGCAGCAGAAGATCAACTCGGGCGCCCGCTGGGTGGACGTGCGCGACGATCGCAGCGCCCAATGGTCGCAAATGCCCAACGCGGTCTTCCTGCCGCTGGAATATCTTCGCGAGCGGCTCGGCGAACTCGATGTCCAGGGGCGCTATATCTGCTATTGCGAGAACGGCCGGATGAGCGCGACCGCCGCATTTCTCATGCGCCAGCGCGGCTATGACGCCAGCGTTCTGCAGGGCGGGCTGAAGAGCGTGCGGAAGTGATGCAGGCCGCCGGTGCAGCGTCGCCCGCCCCAGGGCGAGGTTCGCCGCTGACGCTTCACCGCGACGGACACTGCACCGGCTCGTGGGCCGCAGAACCTTCTTCTTTTCGCCTGCGGCGACCTCAAATACCCGCGAACGACGGCTGTCCCCGTAAAACAACCGTCGTTTTTGGCGCATAAACAAGCATGCTGAATTTGTAATATACTGATAATAAATATGTTGCAAATGCAAGAGTTATGCAAGCGATTGCACCAGTCTAGTACGCAACTAGGTTGAATATTATTTGACTTAGGTGGATCTCCTTTTGAATATAGAGGTGGTTGCAGGAGAAGATGGGTTGTGCGGCTGGGGGTGCGTTATGAAACATCGTGCTTTTGTATTGGGCCGATGCTCGAAAGTCGGTTGTAGAGTGTCCCTTTCCTTTGTCGTTTCCTTGGCGTGTCTCGCCGTTGATGTACTTGCGAATTCGCCTGGAGTGTATGCTTCAGATGTTCTGGTCAGCGGCCCGCTGTATGTCGGCTGTCAGGGCGCTTCCAATCATGTGGCGATTCCGTCGAAGACGCGGGTTCAGGCGGGCTCTGTGTTTATCGGGTGGAATGACCTGGCACAGGAAGGGCGGCTTGAGGTGTCCGCCGATGCCAGGCTGGTTGTGACGGATGCCTGTTCGCGGCCGGCGGCGTGCGAGGTACGTCGCGGCGTGTTGTGGCTGCAAGGTGGCGAAGTGGTGTCCGACAGCGTCTCGGTCTGGCAGAACTCGAAAATGGGCGGGCGCGGCACTGTTTCCGCCACGACGCTTTGCGCCGGAACGCTGTTGCCGGGCGCGCCGATTGGAACATTGATTCATCGCGGGGCGCTGGCGCTGTCTCCGAGCGCATCGTCCGAGTTTCAGATCGGCGGCTACAATGCGGATTCTGAATTTGACCGGGTGTTGGTGGACGGGCGCTTGTGTCTCGCGGGGGTGTTGAGTCTTTCGGTCGAGAGCGGATTTGTTCCCGTCGAGGGAGACCGCTTTGTGATCATGACCGGCTCAAGCGTTTCCGGCTCGTTCTCGGACGTCGTGATCTCCAATTGCCCTGACGGACTGGCCGCGGACGTGGTGGTCACCGAGGAATCGGTGAGCGTTGTCTTTACCGCTCGATAAGGCCGCGCGCGGCGTGCCGTCTCTCGCTCGTCTTCTCTCAACATCTCCACCGTTCAGGCCTTATCCGGGCTGGGAGGACTTTGTCAGGAGGTCTTGGACGATCCGTTGGATCTCCTCAATTCTGAACGGCTTGAGGAGGATTTTCGCAATAGTCCCGTCCGCGCTCATCTCCGGCATGATTTCGCCCGCGTAGGCGGTGACGATCACGACTTGCACGCTGGGATACAGGGACTTGATCTCGCGCAGGGTCTTCAGGCCGTGCTGGCCGGGCATGTGCAGGTCGAGAAGGACGACTCGGATGTCCTTGTGAAGCGTCAGGAGGTGAAGAGCCTCGAACCCGGTTTCCGCTTCGTAGATCGGAGCGATGCCCTGCAGGGCGCGGTTGGTGACGTTACGGACAGCCGCGTCGTCATCCACGATCAGGACCTTGGGCTGGGCGTCGGCGCCCGGCGGTTCCGCGTGGGTCTGCGCCGCCTGAACGGCCGTGTCCTCGCGCGCGAGATCGAACAGCTCCTTGGGCACAAACATACCGCTCGCCTCCATGAAGCTCACGAGGTCCGAGGGACGAATCAAGTTGGTTTTTCCGGGCGTCTGGTAGGCCTTCAGTTTTCCCTGGCGCACCCAGTTGAAAACCGTATTTCGCGTCACGCCGCACCAGGTCGCTGCTTCCGGCGGCGTCAGGAATCGGGGTCTTGGCAATTCTGGATTCACGTTGCGCTTCTGCCCGTTTCAGGAAGCTTCGCATTTTCGCGCCAAAGGTAAAGTAAAAGGGCAAAACTTGTGCTGCTTCTCCGGGTTGGTGCGCGACCGGGTCTGTGTCAAATTCCGGCGCCGGCGGGTACGAAAGAAGCGTGGCGAATAGGGGTGAACCCGACACAGACCCGCGACCGGCGCTCATCGTCGATTGAATGGGGGCGTATTCTCGGCTAGAATTCCCAAGCTTGAGCTCTGGAGGTTCGACGGCGAAAGGCCGGATTATGAAACGAGCGCTTGAACTGGCGGAGAAGGGGCTGGTGCCGGACGCCATCATCCGGCAGGGAATTCGAAAACTGCTGGCGGACCGCCTGCGGCAGGAGAACCGCGGCGACTGCGAGGTTCAGCAGCAGGTCTTCCAGGAACTGGTTGAGCATTTACGCAAGGGCCCGATCGCGGTTGACGCCGAGGGCGGGAACGAGCAGCGCTATCCGCTGCCCGCGCCTTTTTTCCGGAAGGTGCTCGGCGGCCGGCTGAAGTACGGCAGCGGCTTCTGGCCGGCGGGCATTGACACGCTCGACGCGGCGGAGGAGGCGATGCTGGACCTGATGTGCCGGCGCGCCCGGCTTGCCGACGGCATGGAGATTCTCGATCTGGGGTGCGGATGGGGCGCGCTTTCGCTCTGGATGGCCGAGCGCTTTCCGAAGTCGCGGATCCTGGCCGTGTCCAGCGCGCCGTCCCAGCGGGAGTTCATCGAGGCCGAGAAGCAGGCGCGGCGGCTGGAGAACGTGGAAACGGTTGCCGCGGACATGAACGACTTCTGCACGGACCGCCGGTTCGACGGCGTTGTGTCCGTGGAGATGTTCGAGCACATGCGCAACTACGAGCTGCTGATGGGCCGGATTGGCGAGTGGCTGAAGCCCGGGGGCCGGCTGTTCGTCCATATTTTCGCGCACCGCGAGTACGCGTATGCAATCGAGACCGGGGGCGAGGACAACTGGATGGGCCGCCATTTCTTCGCCGGCGGCCTGATGCCCTCGGACGATCTCCTGCTGTACTTCCAGCGCGATTTGCTGATCGAGGAACACTGGCGCGTCAACGGCGTTCACTACGCGAAGACGCTTGAGGCGTGGCTCAAGAAACTGGATGCGGCGAAGGAGGAGATTCTCCCGCTTTTCGCGGAGGTGTACGGCGAGGCCGAAAAGGCGCGCTGGTTCCAGCGGTGGAGAATCTACTTCATGGCGCTCGCCGAGCTCTTCTCCTATCGCGACGGGCAGGAATGGTTCATGGCGGAGTATCTGTTCAAGAAGCG
>ERZ1645192.4393-NODE-4393-length-11169-cov-7.132805_pt1 | contig 11169 bp, 12 predicted proteins | sample MGYA00575354_ERZ1645192 | MGnify/ENA primary metagenome ERZ1645192 (study PRJEB40844, sample SAMN11349763) | freshwater sediment metagenome | isolation source: river sediment | host: Sediment | place: India: Faizupur Khadar , New Delhi | collected 2017-02-21 ...
GGCTACTCACTGAGGGGCGGATCAAGAAGAAAAAAGTGGCCAATTTTGTAAAAAAATATTAATGAAATAAACCTTGATCTAAAACTTTGATGACATCGTCACAAATTTTATCGATTTCTTGGTCGTCATACTTGTTATCAAAAAGTGTATGAAGACCGACAAAGTTAGAAATACCCATTAACATGAAGGCGACGGTTTTCAAATCAATGTTTTCATTGGAAAGAATCTTGTCCCGGCTTAAGGCGTCAGCATACGCGTTACCAAATTTCACATAGTAATTTCTAAATAATTCCGGTTCAACAAATAGTGATTCCCAAATAATACGATAGACATGGTGATTGGTTGAAACGAACTTTAACCAAGCCTTTAGACCAAGTCGTTCTCTTTCTTTACGTGAGCTAGCGTTTTTAATTTCGTTATGAATAGAGTCGCGAATTTGCTTTTGATAGTTCGATAACACGGTTTCATAAATCGTGTATTTGTCCTTGTAATATAGATAAAAAGTGCCGACGGCTACACCGGCCTTGGCAGCGATGTCAGCGACCGTGGTGTTTTGATAACCATGCCGATAGAAAAGGTCTTGAGACGCTTTTAGTAATTTGTTCGAAGTTTGTTGGCCTTTTGTGATCTTTTGACCCTTTTTATCTGTCATATTTAATCCTTTATGAGGCGAATATTTTTCAAGTCATTTTATCATGTATATTCATATTTGAAAATGAAGAACAGATATATTTGCAAATTAAGGGAAAAAGATACCGAATAAACATCGGCCATTTCGTTGACAATAATGCATAAAATGACTATCATTATTATGTGAATAACAATTCAGTTTTATTGAGGGTCTTTTCCTATCATAAACTTCATAATTTCAAAAACGTCTGATCCAAAGACCGAGAATGGATTTAAAGTACTGAATTTTGATGACTAAATATAGTAAAATTAGTATGTCAAGAGTCGAAATAATAGCCGAAAACACAATCATCGGGCCAATGATGTAAAGACCCGGTCGGCTTAAAATAAGGAGATACATATAATATATGGATTACAAAAGTAAACTCATCACGGTCGATCAAGCTTTGAAGATGATTAAATCAAATGATGTGATTGTTTCGGGGATGGTGGCAGCAGAACCACGTGCGATTCTTAGTCGTATCCACGAAATTGACAAAAGCATCACAAATGTGACAGTGACCAACTGTTTACCTATGCTTGATGCGGATTTCTTTACAAAGAAAGAACACGCAAGTCGCTTCAATGTCGATAGCTGGTTTTATTCAGGCGCCTTAAGAAAAGGCCATGAAAACGGCAATGTGAATTTTATTCCTAATCACCTCCATCTAGCGGCCATTCGTCGCCTTGATTACCTACATACCAATATCTATATGGGAAATGCGACCCCACCCGATGAACATGGTTTCGTTTCCTTGTCACTCTCAAACGTTTATGAAAAACGTGCGATTGAAGACGCTGATTTAGTTATTCTAGAAATCAACCCAAAATTACCTCGTACTTTTGGCGATGTTGAACTTCACATTTCTGAAATCGACTACATGATTGAGGTTGATTACGATATTCCCGAATTACCAGATGGTGAAATCACTGAAAAAGATGAAAAAATCGGCAACTTCATTGCCGAATATATTAACGATGGCGATTGTCTCCAACTTGGTATTGGGGGTATCCCTAACGCTGTGGCCAATGCCCTCATCAATAAACGCGATCTAGGTGTTCACACCGAAATGTTGACCACGGGATTTATGAAATTATTTAAAGCCGGGGCCATTTCAAACAAATATAAAAACAACCATCGCGGCAAAATGGTGTGTTGCTTCGCCTTAGGCACCAAAGATCTCTATGATTTCATTGATAATAACCCAGGCGTTCAAGTTTTAGATGGTGCGTATGTTAACGACCCCTATGTGATTGGTCAAAACGATAATCAAGTCTCGGTCAACTCAACGATTGAAATTGATTTAACCGGCCAATGCTGTTCAGAATCAATCGGTTCCCGTCAATTTAGTGGTACAGGTGGTCAGTCGGATACGGCTGTTGGCGCCCAAAATTCCAAAAACGGACGTTCATTTATTGCCCTCTATTCGACCGCTCAAGTCAAAAATAAAGTTACGGGTGAACGCGAAGAAGTAAGTAAGATTGTTGCTCAACTTAAACCAGGAGCCGCCGTTTCTCTTTCTAGAAACGATGTTCATTACATTGTGACTGAATACGGTGTTGCTAATCTCCGCGGTAAAAATATACAAGAACGGGTTGAAGCCCTCATTAGCGTTGCCCATCCAAAATTCCGCGAGAGTCTCCTTCAAGAAGCAATTAAAATTGGACTCTATGTTCCTAAAGGTCAATAAAAATGGCATATTTTGATTTTCAAGGTAAGCAAGTTTATTACGAAGTATATGGTGAAGGAAAGCCATTAGTTATTCTTAATGGAATCATGATGTCGACAGCTTCTTGGCGATATTTCACGGATGTGTTTTCCCATCAAAACATGCTTGTTCTTGTTGATTTTCTCGATCAAGGGAGAAGTCAAAAATTAGTCAATGAATCCTATACTCAAGCCCTTCAAGTTGAAGTGGTTAAGCGTCTCTTAGACCATTTGAAATTAGACAAAGTTTCACTCATGGGGATCTCCTATGGTGGCGAAGTAGCACAACAGTTTGCCATTAAGTATCTTGAAAAACTCGATCGTCTCCTTCTTTTCAATACTTGTGCGTATACTTCGCCACTACTAGGTGACATCGGAAAAGCATGGAATCTAGCAGCTGAAACTGGAAATGGTGCGGCCTATTACTACACGACAATCCCCGTGATTTATTCTCCTTCTTACTATGCAAGAAGGCTTGATTGGATGCGAAATCGAGAAAAGGTCCTCCTACCTCTATTTGGTAACAAAGACTTCACTGAAGCAATGGTGCGTCTCACAAAATCCGCGGATAGTCATGATGTTCGAAACCAATTGCATTTAATTACTGTGCCAACCTTAGTTGTAAGTAGTGATCAAGACATGATTACACCACTTATGGAACAAGAAACAATGATTAAAGGCATCCCGAATGCTGATCATGTTATCTTAACGGATACCGGTCATGCTTCAATGTATGAAAAGCCATTACTATTCGCCAGTTTGGTTCTAGGGTTTGTTAACGTATCTAAAACTAAATTCGATATTTAAACTACTAAAAAACAATGTACGTAAAAAGACATTGTTTTCTTTTTAATATACAATTGTGACGGAGGATATTTTATGAACCTATACGATATTAATGTGATGAATATTCGAGATGAAGAAGTGAATCTTGGAAAGTATAAAGGCAAAGTATTGTTGATTTTCAATTCGGCCTCGCGTTGTGGCTACACTAACCAATACCAAGGAATCGAAGAACTCTACGAAAAATATAAAGCGCAAGGATTTGAAGTCCTCGATTTTCCTTCCAACCAATTTCTTAATCAAGCGCCTGGTTCAAGTAAAGAATTAGCCAATTTTTGTCAAATGAAGTTTGGGACAAAATTTGAAACCTTTGCTAAAGTGGACGTTAACGGAAAGAATGAATCGCCTCTATTCACTTTCTTAAAGAAAGCCATTAGTGAAGATTATCCCAAAGAAAAGCCTAAACTCCATGAAATGATGTTTACCAAAAAGGGCGACATTAAATGGAATTTTACAAAATTTTTGGTGACAAAAGAAGGTGAAGTTATCCATCGTTTCGCCCCATCCGTAGAACCAAAAGCTATCGAAGAACATATTAAAAAATTGCTAACCAAATAAGCAAACGCCAAATTGTAAACTTAAACTTCACTTTAATCAGCAAGGTGAAGTTTTTTATTTGGCTTAAGTTCGAAAGCAAATAATTTGTAATTATTACGAAACCGAAATAATATATAGATATACAAAAGGAGCAAAACCATGAAAAAAGTAACACCACTTAAAGGACTACATCACGTAACTGCCATCACGAGCAGTTCAGAAAAAATATACGAATTCTATACGAACATTTTGGGCATGAGACTGGTTAAGAAAAACGTCAATCAAGACGATTTAACAGCTTATCACCTGTTTTTTGCTGACGATAGAGGAAATCCGGGGACGGACATGACGTTCTTTAAATTCAAAGGAATCGGAAAGCATATTGAAGGAACTAATGAGATAAGTCGTACTTCGCTTCGAGTGCCGAGTGATGCCGCCATTGACTATTGGATCAAACGATTCAAACACTATGGAGTGAGCCATAGCCCTGCTTTTGAACTATTTGGTCACAAAGCCATTTACTTTGACGATTTTGATGAACAAAGATATGCACTTATCTCGGACGAGAAAGATAATGGCGTAGCGGGAGGGGAACCATGGCATAAAGGACCCGTCCCCGATGAATTTGCAATATATGGACTAGGACCGATCTTTTTAAGAGTCGCGAATTACAAAATGATGAAGGACGCATTGATTGATGTGATGCAAATGGAAAACGTCGATAATGTAAATGATTTACACCTATTCTATATGGGAGAAGGTGGAAATGGCGCAAGCGTCATCGTTGAAGAAAATCGTAACCTTCCACAAGGAAGACAAGGCTATGGGGCCGTTCATCACGTCGCCTTTAGAATTAAGGATCGTGAAGAATTAGATCAATGGACAGAAAAGTTTGAGGATTTTGGTTATCCGAATTCTGGGTTCGTTGAACGATTCTACTTTAAGTCATTATATGTTAGAGTATATCCGAATATTTTATTTGAACTAGCGACCGATGGCCCAGGATTTATTGACGATGAGGAAGATTACGAAACGCTTGGAGAGAAGTTAACGCTTCCGCCACACTTACGGCACAAGCGCGCATTTGTCGAATCCCAACTGGCACCGTTTGATACCGTTAGAAGTAATAAGATTTTTAAAAAGGAATATTTCAATGACTGATAAACAATTAAAAACACTCGTGATCTTATTTAAAACCGAAAAAAATCTTCGCAAGCAAATCAAAATTTCGCTTGAAAACACCGGCCTGACCGTTAATGAGTTTGCGGCGTTAGAAGCTTTATACAATAAAGGTAAAATCTCGGTTAACCAACTCATTAGTTATGTCTTGATTCCCAATAGTTCAATGACCTATGTGATTGAATCATTAAAGAAAAAAGGCTACATTGAGCAATGCCCATTAGAAGACGATAACCGCGTAAAACTCATCTCGATTAGTGAAAGAGGGCAAAACATTTTTACAAAGGCTTATGATGTACACTATACGTACATGAGGCAAAAGTTTGATGTACTTTCAGTCGAAGAAGAAAAGACGCTTCAAACATTATTAAAGAAATTGGGTCGAAATCTTGAAGGGGGTCAATAACATGTATCACATCCATAAAAAAGGCATCAATAACAAGGTATTATTCCTATTTCACGGCACGGGCGGCGATGCAAAAGAGATGATCTTTTTAGGAACAAAATTAGACCCCAATGCATCCTTAATCGCCATCGAAGGTGATGTCAAACAATGGCGGATGAACCGTTATTTTATTCGGCATGAAGATGGTAGTTTTGATTTTGAAAATTTAGCTTCTCAAACGAAGAAGATTTATGAAGAAATTCTCGAATTAATTAAAGTCTATAAATATAGTGATAAGGAAATTATAGTCATAGGTTATTCAAATGGAGCGAATCTAATTCAAAACATTTTTCGCACGTATTCGACCAACTTTAAAAAGGCCATTCTTTTCCACCCTTCTCTAGTTCGCCCTGAAGTCCCTTTCCAAAAGCAACCTAACACGGTTGCTCTTGTAACAAGCGGGGTAGATGATCCCTATATAACAGGCGCTCAATTTACACAATTGATTGAGGCATTTAAGAAAGAGGACATTAAAGTCAAGACACTGAATCACCAATTTGGACATGCGCTCATCGACGAAGAACTTGAAAGAGCGATTAAACTCATCAATAGCTAAGCATTTAATGAAATCGAAGGCACTATACATCATAGTGTCTTTTTTGTTATCATAAATGTACATTTTTGTGAGGAACCATATGAACAAAAAGCTATCATCAATGCTAATCATTCTTCTAGCCTATATCGTTGCATTTGCCGCCGGAATAGTGACGTATCTCTTTCTTCCTGATTCGTTTCTTTTGGTCTACAAACTTCTTATTGCTGATTTGGTTGCAACAGTCTTAATCTGGCTCATTTCACTTCCACTAAAAAACGCGAGCTTATACGACCCCTATTGGAGCGTACTTCCACCTATTATGATTGCCTTGGTCATGATTGAATACGGACGTTTTGATTTACCATTAATTTTCTTATTAGTCGCTATTAGTGTGTGGGCGATTCGACTTACCTATAACTGGGGAAAATTATGGACTGATTTTAGTCATGTCGATTGGCGCTATCTAAATTTCCAAAAAATGGCCCCTAAATGGTACTGGCTGATTAGTTTCTTAGCCGTCATGCTCGTTCCTACACTGATTGTGTTTGCCCAACTCGTTGGCCCCGCCTTCTTACTTTCCTTTAATGGTTCGTTAAACTTTGGCACCTTTACAATTCTTGGTGTCACGATTATTATTCTTGCTGCATTACTTCAATTAGTCGCTGATACACAAATGCAAAACTATAAGAAAAACCCTTTAAATCGTGGTCGCATCATGCGTCAAGGCTTATGGAAGTATTCTCGCCATCCCAATTATTTAGGTGAAGTGGCAGTTTGGTGGGGTGTATATCTAATCTATGTACAACAATTTGGATTTGATGGGGTGATTGTCGCTCCCGTTATCATGACGTTGATGTTTGTCTTTATCAGTGTGCCTTTATTGGAAAAGAAGATATTAAAGACACGTCCAGAATATCGAGATTATATTAAAGAAGCAGGAATGCTAGTTCCATTTCCAAAACAACTATTTACAAAAAAGCCGATTGAACAAGAAAAGTAGGGTTTCCCCTACTTTTTTTGTGTCATGACACCGTCGACGATAACGTAGACTTTGTCACAGTAATCGATGAGGCGTTCATCGTGTGTCACCATGATGGTCGCCTTTTTTTGACGTTTTGTTTCACTTCTTAATAATTCAATGACCGCGAAGGCTCGTTTGGTATCCAAACTTGCGGTTGGTTCATCGGCGAAGACAACAGCGGGATTATGATAGAGTGCTTTCGCTATGGCGACCCGTTGACGTTCACCACCGGATAATTCATTTGGATATTTCTTTTCGAGACGTTTGACATCAACGCTCGTTAATAAATCATCTAACCACGCCTTATCTTGTTTCTTTTTACTGATGCGATCATGGAGAAGGAGTTGTTCCTTCACATTTAAGAACGGAATTAAGTTGGATTGTTGGAGAATGAAACCAATTTTAGAGAATCTTACTTTTGATTTTTGTTTATCACTCAGTTGACTAAAGGGTTTTCCTTCAATGAGGACTTGACCCGTTGTTGGACGTTGTAATCCACCTAAGATGGTGAGGAAGGTTGACTTACCTGAACCGCTTGGGCCAATGATGGCGACGAGTTCACCTTCTCCGGCCGAGAAATTGGTTTGTTTTAGAGCATGAATAACATCTTCACCATTTAAGAAATCTTTAGTGACATTGATCATTTCAATTAAGTTTTTCATAATTACGCTCCAATCGCCTTGAGAGGATCAATTCGTGTGACCGTTCGCACAGAGAAGAGACCACCGATAATCGCAAAGATAATAAAGCCAGCACTAATACCGACATAGAATAAGACATTAATCGCAAAGGGAACGACTCCCGCGAGGAAAAGACCAGAGATTAACGTGAGAGCTAATCCAAGTAACATGCCAAAGGTGACAAGAATCAATGTTTGCCAAATCACTGAGTTTGCAATAAACGGATTTGAGATACCTTGGGCTTTCATGACCCCGAACATGTTGATTTTTTGGACGGTTAAGACGTAGATGAAGATGCCTAGAACGAAGGCAACAATCATGATTAGAAAGCCTATCATGAGGCCAAAGGTTAAGACTTGAGCCGTATAACCCGGAAGGGTGTTAATGAAATCGTTGATTGAGTAGTTGACCATGACAATTTCAGCGCCAGTGTTATTTAAATCAGTCACTTGACCTTTAATGACGACAGCACTAACAACCGGTGCGGCCGTGGTGCCAAACGCGGCTAAGCGGAAATTATCAATACTTGTATGAATGACCGGCGCGGTTTGATACGTTGTGGTTTTGGTGAAACCTTGAATCAACCATTCTTCTTTATCACCACTACGGGTTGCGATTTCAATCGTATCGCCAAGTTCGTAGCCAGCTTCTTTAATGGATTCATCGATGACAACACCATTAGCCTCAGTAATTAAACTGATTTCTTCAGGCGCGATAAAACTATCATTATCAACGCCAAAGACATAGACCGCTTGACGAGTATCGATATCTTCTGAAGCGTCTTTCAGATTAATAATAACGGGTAGAAAGCCTAATTTGGCTTTTTCACCATCCACTTCAAGACGGTCGTATTCGTCATCACTAAGATAGGACATCATAACGTTGTTATTCGCCTCATAGTTTAACACGATGTTATTTGCGCCCCATTGGTTGATGGCGTTCGTGTAACTACTAGCTAGACCATACGCAAGTGATGTGAGGAAATAGACTAAGTAGCTAATTAAGGTGACTAGGACAATAATTAAGGCAAATTTACCCTTATTTCGGTAAAGTTCTTTCCATGCTAAATACATAAATTACACTCCAGCCTTAATTAACATTTCAATGTCTTTGCCAATTTTTTCTGGTTTGACCATTGGACCATATCGTTTAACAATATTTCCTTTTTTATCGACTAGAAATTTAGTAAAGTTAAATTTGATTTGCTTTGAAAACAATCCAGGTTTACGATACTTCAAGTATGAGTAAAGAATGGATTCATCATCGCCATTGACTTTGATTTTTGCACCTCTAAAGAAAGTAGTGTTGTAAGAAGATAGACATTGACTATTAATTTCTTCTTCCGTGCCTAAATCCTTTGTTGAAAATTGATCACAAGGAAAGTCCAATATCTCTAATCCAGCCTCGCTATACTTGGAATAGAGTTTTTCTAGTTTGCCATATTGTGGAGCGAAAATACATTTTGTTGATGAATTAACAATCAGTAGTATTTTGCCCTTAAATTGTTCAAGTTTCACGGCGTTAAACTTGAAATCGTCGACAGTTATATCATATAAACCCATAGAATACCTCCTATATGTGTAAAATTGTATCATTTATTCCGCATCGTAAACGAAAGAATGCTTACAAAATTCATAAAAATAACGATTCGGATGTTTAAACAATAAATCTTTATTTCAGATTTAAATATTGTTCAATTTTGGCTTGGGTTTCACGGAAATCATAACCAAAAGATCCGCGACTAATGGTGACGATTGGTGGCATTTGGATGCGTTTGAAAACACCAGTTTCGAAACTACTAATAAACCATTTTAAGTCAGCAAAAAAGGCTTCTTTCTTCTCAAGTCCATAATATTTTAATAGAACTTTGACACCATCTTCAAGAGTGCCGTTCATATATTCATCTATAAAAGAATTAAGTCTTCGTGTTGGGAAAGTCATAATCCGGGTTAAGAGCCAATCATGATAACCCCATTTCATCGGGTCGACTTGGTTGTTCTTTAATTCGGCACTTGGAGCAAAGTCATACACGGGTATCCCATTATCAATCTTTGCGATTAAGTTAGAGGGGATAATTTCTTTGCCAGTTAACGTATTTATTTCAAGAGCCAGTTCATTGATTTGCATTTTAGTTAAATCGCCTAACGGAGAGAGGGCGCCGATCGTGTCACCATACAAGGTACAATAGCCTAGCGCCACTTCAACCTTGTTGCCGTTGTTACAAACGACCCCACCATTTATTTGGGCTAAGGTTGAAAGCACATGCCCACGTAAACGGGCGTGAACATTTTCTTCAACAGGCTCGGATAATTCATTATTAAACAAATTTTTCGTTTCATTAATCAGCTTTTCAATGGAAAAAGATCCATAGGTTATTCCAAGCAAATTCGCTGTATTTTGGGCATTTGTGACAGTTTTACTTGAATTAAATCGGCTCGGGAGGTTATAGGCGAGCACTCGATCCTTACCTAGGCTTAATGTCAAGAGAGCAGCGTTGACCGAACTATCAATTCCCCCAGATAATCCAATAATCCATTTGACCTTTTCTTTAAACATGATTCGGTCAAATTCCTTAATGGCAAACATAACCGCCTCTAATAATTTAGACCTTGAGTAGGTATGCTGTACAACTTGAGGTTTATCTAAGTCGACCGTTAATAATTCCTCGATAAATCGATCATTACATTCAATTACTTTTTCACCATGATTGTTAAAGAGAAGCGAGCCACCATCAAAAACGAAAACATTCTTGCCGGTGTCTTGCATGCTAACAGCATTGACATAAAGGGTGGGAATCTTTGATTTTTGTGCTAAATGTCTTTCACGAGCTTTTTCTTTATTGATTGTCCAGGGAGAACTAGAAATATTAACAATTAAATCCGGGTGATGTTTGGCAATTTCTTTTGTGACTTTAAACTCATAGTCATCGTCCCAAAGGTCTTCACAAACCTCTAGACTAATTTTGTGTTTCATATTGTTTCTTTCAAATACGAAAGGGTGTAAAAAAGGAGAATCAAGTTCATTATTAGCGCGCATGATTTCAAGCCCACTTAGAAAATAGCGCGAATCGTCAAACATACGATAGTCAGGATTTAGGTGCTTGATATATAGACCCGGATAGCGGTTGTTCGTCCGGTTAACAAATGTCTTATTATAGGCGAAAAATGCTGCATTAAACCGGACTGGTCGGCCATCACGACCTTTAGTGATTCCATCAAGTGGTTCGTAGAAAACATTGCCCCAGATGATGCCGATATCGACTGATAAATCTTTGATTTTTTCATTGAATGAGTGGAGAAGACTTAAATAATCGTGATCTAAATAACGATCACCATTAAAATAACCGCCAACGCACATCTCCGGAAAGATCACGAGGTCACTTCCTTGCTTTTTGGCATTATGAACAAAACTTTTGATTTTTTCAAAATTGACTTGAGGTTGACCAACAACGATTTTAATTTGTCCGATGCTTATTTTCATAGATGAAGTTTCTTAAATATTTTACCACAATTTAAAGGGCAAATTAATCAAAGTAACAATCATTGTTTGCTC
>ERZ1645192.4394-NODE-4394-length-11168-cov-14.333933_pt1 | contig 11168 bp, 10 predicted proteins | sample MGYA00575354_ERZ1645192 | MGnify/ENA primary metagenome ERZ1645192 (study PRJEB40844, sample SAMN11349763) | freshwater sediment metagenome | isolation source: river sediment | host: Sediment | place: India: Faizupur Khadar , New Delhi | collected 2017-02-21 ...
TTGGGGGAATGTGTTCACGTCGCAGGGGTAACGAATTTTCTTCGATTAGCGGAATTAGCCGGCTGGAGAACCGTCTTTCTCGGTCCCGCTGTGCCAATCGAGACTCTGATTGAGGCTGCCGTCCGCGAAAACGCGGATCTGGTCGGCGTTTCTTACCGTCTCACGCCCGAGACCGGCGAACGCCTTCTGGCTGAATTCGCCGAGGCCGCTGCCGATCTGCATGAGAAGGGAGTACGCTTTGCCTTTGGCGGAACCCCACCTGTGGCTCATAAGGCTGAAGCCCTGAAAGGCTTTTTTGAACAAATCTTCGACGGCAGTCAAAGTCGCGAAGAAATCCTTGCTTACCTGCGTGGGGAAGATCTGCAGGCACCTGGCGAGTCAACTTATCCGCAAAGCACAATCGAGCGTATTCGCTGGAAGCAGCCCTTCCCGCTGCTGCGCCACCATTTCGGATTACCGACCATGCAAGCCAGCATCGAAGGCATCCGCCAGATCGCGGAAGCCAAAGCGCTCGATGTGATCTCGCTCGGGATCGACCAGGATGCCCAGGCGAACTTCTTCCATCCCGAAAGGCAAAACCCACGCACCACTGGAGCTGGCGGCGTGCCTGTGCGAAGCGCGGAGGATTATCGCCAACTTTACCAAGCTTCGCGAACTGGCAACTACCCCCTGATGCGCACCTATTCCGGCACGGACGACTTTATCCGCCTGGCTGAGATGTACGTGGAAACGATCAATAATGCCTGGTGCGCGATCCCCCTCTTCTGGTTCAACTTGATGGATGGACGCGGACCCCTCACGTTGGAAGAATCCATCCGTGATCATCAGCAGGTAATGGCATGGTACGGGCAGCGCGGCATCCCGGTGGAGCTCAACGAGCCGCACCACTGGGGCATGCGCGATGCGTCGGATGTGGTCTTCGTGGTTTCCGCCTATCTCTCTGCTTATAACGCCAAAGCCTTCGGCGTCAGGGACTACATCGCGCAAATGATGTTTAACAGCCCACCCAACCTTTTCGACGCGATGGACCTGGCGAAAATGCTTGCGATCCTCGAAATGATCTCACCGCTGGAAGATGAAAACTTCCACATCTGGCGGCAGACGCGCACGGGGTTGCTGAGCTATCCGTTGGAAGATAACGCAGCCCGTGCCCACCTGGCCACCAGCATCTACCTGCAGATGGCTCTGAAGCCGCACATCATTCACATCGTCGGGCATACCGAAGCCGACCATGCCGCGAATGCCTCTGACGTCATTGCTGCAAGCCTGGCTGCCCGGCGCAGCATAGAGAATGCCCTGGCGGGTCAGCCAGATATGACTGTTGACCCTGCCATCCAGGCCCGCAAGAAGCGCCTGATTGAACAGACCGGGATTACATTGCAGGCTATTAGGAATCTCGCTGATAAAAGCGTGGGAGATCCCCTCACGGATCCAGCAACTCTGACAAAAGCTGTCAGACTGGGCATCCTGGACGCACCTCAACTCAAAAACAACCCCTTCGCCCCTGGCGCCATCCGTACCCGAGTATTGGACGGCACGTGTGAAGCTGTAAACGAAAATGGGGAGATCATTGGCGAGCGGGACCGACTGCAAGACTATTTCTAAGGAGTATCAATGAAAAAGGAATTTGTATTTGGCGTAATAGGGGCTGGCAACGGCGGTAAAGCTATGGCAGCTTACCTGGCGTTATTAGGCAAGAAAGTGCTGCTTTACAACCGTACTTTTTCCCACGTGGAGGTCATCGCGGAAAGGCAGGGCATAGACCTGATCAATTCTGATGGCCTGGAGGGTTTTGGCAGGCTGGACAAAGTAACAGACAATATCGCTGAGTTTTTAGCAGAAACTCAGGTCATTATGGTAGTTACCCCCTCCACAGCACACAGGGATATTGCCATTGCTGCCACACCTTACCTGCGCGATGACCATATCGTCATCCTGCATCCCGGTCGTACTGGCGGTGCCCTGGAATTCGCGGAGACACTGCGGCAGAACGGCTGCGCCACCACCCCAATCATCTCCGAGGCAGAGACTTTCATCTTTGCCAGCAGATCAGAAGGACCAAACCTTGCGCGGATTTTCCGCATCAAGCAATCCGTTCCACTTGCCGCTCTGCCCGCCAACCGCACGCAGGAAGTGCTGAATGCGATCCACACCGCTTTTCCTCAATTCATCAACGGCGGAAACGTCCTGATGACCGGTTTGAATAATATGGGAGCGGTCTTCCACCCTGCACTTGCCATGCTCAATGCCGGTTGGATTGAAGCCACCCACGGAAATTTTGAGTTTTACGTGGACGGCGTGACGCCCTCGGTGGCAAAGGTGTTGGAGGTGATTGACCGGGAAAGAGTTACTGTCGCGTCAGCAATTGGAATACGGGCGCGCACGGGGATGGAATGGCTCGAGTTGGCTTATGATGCGCGTGGAGAAAACCTGTATGAAGCCATGCATAACCAGACTGGATATTACGGGATCAAGGCGCCCCCAACTCTGAATCACCGATACATCTTTGAAGAACTGCCCATGAGCCTGGTGCCAATCGCTTCGATCGGTGAACGCTATGGCGTCTCGGTCAACTGCATCCGCAGCATCATCAGCCTCGGCTGTGTACTTCACAACACAGACTATTGGCGCAAGGGTAGAACCATTGAAAAACTCGGGATAAAAGAGCTGAGCGTGGGCGAGTTGACCCATTACGTGGAGACAGGCGAACGGGATTAGTTCCCAGGATTTCACACTCTGCTTCTATAGGAAGTTGTAAAATAACGCTTATGCAAAACGCGTTTGATTTCCTGAACCAGGACACCTATCTCAATTATCCGCTCATTTATGCTCTCAGGCATGGCGCGGAAGTGATTGCCGCGAATGAACTTGGCGTGGCAATTTATCGGTATCGTCCTGATTTCATGCTGTTGGCAGGACCAAATCCGCTTGAATTGATCAGAGATCTCCCCAAACCCGATCTGATCGAGATCTGCGGAAGTCAAAGCGCGAGAGCAGTGGCTGCTTATTGTGGACTCAAGGAAATCACAGAATGTTACCAATTCTATTACCCGCACAATAGCATTGAATCGGATCTGGAGCTCACACCCATCTTCCAGTCCGACCTGGAGTTCTTCCTGACACATTATGACCGACTAGACCCGGAGGAGGCAGCAGTTGCTATCGACGAAGAGCGCGTTTTTGGGCTACGCGACAAAGGCAAACTTTTTGCGTTCATTGGCTTACATGAAGATTACGCAATGGGTATGCTGTATGTTCTGCCAGAATATCGACGGCAGGGTTGGGGGGAAAGCCTGGAGCGAGCACTGATCGCCAGGGTCCTTGCTCTGGGTGAACTACCGTATGGGCAGGTGTTCGCGAATAACGAAACATCCATGCGCTTGCAGGAGAAGCTTGGGTTCGTGCGGTGCAGCGACAAGGTTTATTGGATGTGGAAGGGAGATTAGCGTCAAACAAAGAAGGTTAAGCGCTCTTCTTCTGAATAGGCACTAGAAACTCTGATCTCATTAAACACAAAACCACCCCAAAAGAAGGTGGTTTTGTTTATAACAAGTCAACTTCTAATCTTCCAGAACGTACAAAGCCACTTCGTTGGTTTCGCGGTTAGTCGCCACGATCAGGCGCTTGCCTTCCGCCTCAAAATAGGTCACATTGGCTGGACCTCTGTCGCTATCCAAAAGTTGGAAGTGATAATTCCCGGCTTCATGATCCCAGGTGAGAGCCATCAGTTCTCTTCTGCCTTTACGGTTGCCCAAAAGGATGGTTGGCTGCCCATTGATCTGCCCTGACCAAATCGCGTGCAGAAACTCAACGGGCTCCGGGTGAGCGTAATCCAACTGATATTTGCCGTCCACCAGGCGCCAAATGCGCAGGATGTCGCCGTGGAATGGCGCAAAGGTCAGTAATTCGGGCAGACCATCGCCATCCAGGTCAATCAGAGTGCCATCGCTGCAGGCTTCGTCGAGCAGTTTTTCCAACTTCCAGGCTGGCTGTTCTGGGCTTGGCGGCGTGACCTTGAATACGCCATTTTCGGCGCTGATCAGTGAAAATGGTCTGCCATTCTCATAACAGCGATAGTAGCCGTGGTTCCGGGTGAGCCCCTCCGCCAACACAGTCAGCTCAAGTCCAGCTTCATCCGCCAACAGATCTTCAGGGAGTTCGGTAATGTATATTTTACCGGGATGGGTCCAGTCTTCCTTGTATTCATGCCCAGATTTCAGCGTGCAAGCGATCAGGTAGTTCTTTTCGGGGGTTACCAGCACGTCAAAGCGGTGCACGAATGGCAGCTCTGCTACGGTTTTGACCTGCCATTTTCCATCCGCAAAGTAAGCCAGCACGATACGTGCGTTCGTCGAATCGTTTGGACCATAGAACTCCTGGGTGGAGAGGAATTGGTCAGCCTTTCCAGGAACAGGCACCAGCGACATCACGCCGCCCGGATCCTGCCAGATCTGCTCCACCAACTTACCCTCAAGGTCAAAAAAGAAGCATCCTCCAGCCTTTTCAGTCGCGATCAGGAAACCTTTGGTACCTCTCAGCGTAGTTGGGCAAACCGAATAGCACTTTTCCAACTCTGCAATTGCATGCTTTGTAAACTTGATCTCATTCATCTCAGTCTCTCTTAATGAAATGCGCCTGCCCGTACTTGGGCAGGCGCGATATGTCTTAGTTCTTTGCGGTTGCGGTTTGCTTCTGCTCGCGTTTGGCGACTTCAGCTTTGAGGAAGGCTTCCACGTCAGCCTGGGTGTCCATGTTTACCACTTTTTCCGCGATCTCCTCAGTCTCTGCAAGCGTGAAAAGGGAAAGCATGCGTTTGACATGCGCGATGTTGGATGCGTTCATGCTGAACTTGCGCAGACCAAGCCCAAACAGGACAATGGCTGCCAGCGGTTCACCCGCCAGTTCACCACAGACCGATACTTGCTTGTTGGCTTCGTTGTATTCCTTGAAAATCTTCCCAAGGATGCGGAACATTGCCGGCGAAGAGCTCTGATAATAGGTGATGAGCTTTGGGTTCATGCGGTCAACCGCGTGCAGGTATTGGGTCAGGTCGTTCGTCCCAACGCTGGCAAAGTCAGTTTCCTTGGCTGCCAGGTCCGCGATCATCGCAATTGACGGGATCTCGATCATGATGCCAACTTTGATCTTCTCGTCGAAGGGGATGCCTTCAGCGCGCAGTTCGGCTTTGACTGCCTCAACTGCCGCGTTGCCGGCCCGAACGTCATCGATCGTGCCCACCATCGGGAACATGATTTGCATGGGACCAAAGGCGGAGGCGCGCAGGGCCGCGCGAAGTTGGGTCCTAAACATGTCCGGCATGTCCAGGCAGAGTCGTAGCGCCCGGTTACCGAGGAAGGGATTATCTTCTTTGGGGAGCACAAGATAACGCAAAGACTTGTCGCCGCCGATATCGAGGGTGCGCAAGGTGACGGGGTTACCCATGGCATTGGCAAGCACTTTTTTGTAGGCGGCAAATTGCTCATCTTCCGTGGGCATGTGCTCGCTTTCCATGTACAGGAATTCGGTGCGGAAGAGACCCACAAAATCGACATACTTGAAACCCTCATCCGGTTCAATTGAACCGATGTTCAGACCAACGCTGAAGCGCTCGCCGCTGGCAACCAGGGGAATACGGCCGAGGTATTCAGCCGTTTGCTTCTCACTCTTGAGGAATTCTTCCAGCTTGACTTCATACTCGCTGATGGTCGCTCGTTCGGGTTCAAGTAACACCTGTCCCTTAAGCGCGTCCAGAACGATCATGTCGCCATTTTGCATGATCTCGGTTGCCTCAGGCACGCCAAGTACGGCTGGGATCTTGTAACTTCGGGCGATGATTGCTGTGTGGGAGGTGGCTCCACCCACTTCAGTCACAATACCCATCACATGGGAGCGGTCAAGCGTGGCGGTGTCGCTTGGGAGCAAGTCATGCGCCACGACCACCACTTTTTCACGTAGATTGGCAAGGTTTTGTTCTTTCTCACCCTTCAGGATGCGCAAAACCCGGTTACGCACGTCGCGCAAGTCAGCCGCGCGGGCAGCAATCAACGAATCTTTGGCTTTCTCAAGCAGAATGGCAAATTCGGTGAAGACCATGTCCACAGCGTAGTCTGGCATTGCCTTGCTGGAATAAATCATGTCCTTGACTTCTTCAGCAACTTCTTCATCGTTCAGGATCTCGATGTGAGCGGTGAAAATCTTGGCTTTTTCAGGAGATTCCACAGATAAGGATGCCACGATCGTATCAAGCTCAGCCTCTGCCGCGGCAACCGCGTCAGTGAACTGCTTGAACTTCGCGGCTTCTTGCCCTGCCTCAAAATAGGACTCATGGACATCGGCTTTGAAAGCCTTATAAACATAAACTTTCGCCAGGGCAATACCCCTGGAGACTGGATTACCCTTTAGAATCCTCATCTGTACTCCTTTCAGTTGACTGCTTTTCTGCTTTTAGTCTTCGCCAAACTTTGAGTCGACCAACTCCACCAGCTTCTCAACCGCTGCTTGCTCGTCTGGTCCATCTGCGCTGATCTCGATGGGTGTATTCACCGAGAGACCCTGCGCGAGGATCTTGATGATGGATTTCGCGTTGGCTTCGGGGGCGTCGTCCATATCGAGCCTTCGCACGGTTACCTTGGACTCAAAAGCTTTGGCACAGGCAACGAACTCCGACGCTGGGCGGGCATGCAGACCTGTCAGGTTCTTCAATACGGTTTGTTTGGAATACATAGTTGATCTCCTTTTATTCTCTAATGCTGGCAATAGCCGTTTCGATTTGATTTCGTAAAAATTTCGAGGAAGTTACGAGACTGGATTCGATCTCACTCTTCCCATCATACCAGAATTCACCGGTAAACATGCGCACACCCATATCCCACAGAACGCGGATACATTCCTGATACTGTGTATGCCCGGTGCCAAAAACCATGTTCCGGTACACACCCGGAACGGTTTCTTTTAGGTGAGCCGCATAGGTGTGACCCCGACCGAGTTCAAGGTCAGCCAGGAGGTCGGAGTTATAGAGGACCGCGGCGTTCTTCAGGTTGCCAATGTCCGGATAGACCCCCAGGTAAGGCGAGCCAACCAGGTCCACATAAGCCATCGCCTTGCCAACGGTATCCATGAAAGGCGTTTCCATGGTCTCAAAGCCGAGTAAAACGCCTGCCTTGGCAGCCATCTCGGTCGAAATCGCGAGATTTTGCGCAAACCATGCACGGGTTTCTTCGTCTCCCGTCTCATAATAAACGTCATATCCCGCCAATTGGATGATCGCGATGCCGAGTTCCGCGGCAAGCCCAACCGCCTTGCGCATGATCTCAAGCGATCTTTCCCGGATAACAGGATCATGAGAACCTAATGGATATTTGCGATGCCCGCTCAAACACATGGTGCGGATCAGGATACTGCTGTCATCCATCATGCATTTGAGCCCGCGCACCTGGTCACTCGTCCAGTCAAGCCGTGCCAAGCGCATATCGCTCTCATCAATGCTAAGTTCAAGCCGGTCAAAGCCTGTGCGCTTGGTAAGCTCGAGCATTTCCCGAAAACTCAAGCCATCAGGCATCGCCTTTTCGTAAAGCCCAAGCGAGTATTGCGGCATAACGTTACTTCCCCTGCCCGTAGTAAGCGTTGGCGCCATGTTTACGCAGGTAGTGCTTATCCTGCAGCTCCTGCTGCATCGGCGGTAATTGCCCGTTGCTGAGAGCCAGGTTGTGCCAAGCCATGAACGCGACTTCTTCCAGCACCACAGCGTTGTGGACCGCTTCCATGGCATCCTTGCCCCAGGCAAAGGGACCGTGGCTGTAGACCACCACTGCCGGGACTGCCAGCGGATCCAACCCAGCGAAGCGTTCGATGATCACTGTGCCGGTTTCTTTTTCATACTGACCAGCGATTTCTTCCGGGGTCATTTTGCGTGTGCAGGGAATTTCGCCATAAAAATAGTCGGCATGCGTGGTGCCAAAAGCCGGCACGCCACGTCCTTGTTGCGCAAAGATCGTCGCCCAGCGTGAGTGGGTGTGGACGATGCCGCCAAGTCCTTCAAAGGCTTTGTAGAGCTCAAGGTGCGTGGGGGTGTCGGAAGAGGGTTTCAACCTGCCCTCCACGACTTTTCCGTCCAAATCCACGACCACCAGGTCTTCAGCGGTCATCACGTCATATTCAACGCCCGAAGGTTTGATCACCACCAGACCCGCCTTGCGGTCAATCCCTGAGACGTTGCCCCAGGTGAAGGTGACCAGGCCATACTCTGGCAGCGCAAGATTCGCCTTTAAAACTTCAGCTTTTAATTGCTCAAGCATATTTTCTCCCAAAAAAACTCCTGATGCCCCGCTTCGCGGAGGCGGCATGCCAAAGCATGCCCTTGCATCATTTTGGAGCATAGTCCTACAGTATCAGGGCTTCGAGCGCCCTGGCAACGCCGGCACGATCGTTCGTGTCAGTTACGTACAAAGCTTTACTTTTCAATTCTTCATGGGCGTTGGCCACTGCCACCGTCAGACCCGCCTCTTCGAACATGGCGAGGTCATTAATGTAATCTCCAAAGACACAAACCTGCTCTTTTGTGAGACCCATAAATTTCCGCACTTCCGCGACAGCCGTGCCCTTATTGGTGCCTGCTGCCATGATGTCCAACAAACCCTCATCTGAACTCGTAAAGTGAATTTCAGGAATGCTGTCCAAAAAGGCTGTGACTGAGGAAAATTCTTCCGCGGGAATCTGGTAGAGCAGCATCTTTAGAATATCATTCTCAATATTGGTATAACTGCGACCATTAAAGTATTCCAGCCGCATGGCTTTAAGACCATCCGATTCAGCGATTTCGTTGTAGCGTTCAAAGCGCTTGATACGCTGGCTGTTGCCGGAAAAATAGCTGACCTGACCTGTCAGGGCAGAATAGTCGTAGTCCCGTTCCCTGGCAAAATCAAGAATTCTTACCGCGATTTCATGGGGAATGGTGTGCTTGGAAAGCAACTTTCCGCTCTTTCCATCCACAATGGCTGCCCCATTGGTCGTTATGACAGGACCCTGGATGTCCAGTGTCCGCGTATACACTTCCAGCATCGGAAAGATCCGTCCGGAACAAATGGTAAAGAAAATCCCTTTCGCTTCCGCGGCACGGATCGCATCCAGGGTTTCAGGGGAGAAGGTCGCATCCGAATTCAGCAAGGTCTGGTCCAGATCGCTAACGACCATTTTGATCTTCTGACCAAGTTTCCTCAATTCGGCATGTTCCAAAGTCTTCCCTGCTCCTCTCTGGCTTGCTGCAAAGACCTACTTCTTCTGATACTTCTGATCCAGACCGAGCTCAATGATATTCTTTTTGATCTCATCGGCCGACATGACATTCTTAAGACCAATCACCGGGATGCCCTTCTTTGCAGCACTTTCGAACATATTGGTAAAAGTTAGCGGGCAGAACACGATATCGTATCCAATCGCCGCGCTTTTGCCCTCGGAAATGGAGCAGTGGTGAATGCGGGTCACGTCCATATTAAGCTCTTTTGCGACCTTTTCTACTGCCATCTTCAACAGAAGGCTCGAACCCGCACCGTTTGCACATGAAACCAAAATTGTTGCCATTGTTTACCCTTTCTTGTCTTGCTTGTACTGCCGTCAGGGATCTTTCGACCCCTGACGGATTTTTGATCTAATTATATAAGCCTTTTACAAAACTTTACTTCTCGGCTTTAAGCGCCTTGTAAGCTTCGTAATCTTCGGTCACAAGGAAGTAACCCTTCTTGTCCTTGAGGTATTGGATCTGCGGAACTGCGAACAGGAAGATCGCAACCAGCGCCACACCAAAGTAACTCAGGTACTTCATCAGGACGGTGAACACAGGCCAGACAACTGCCCAGTCCCACATACCCAGGTAGCCGCCAAATGCAGCCATACCAACCCAACCGGCGATCAGGGCTGAGCCAAAGACCTGCATCAGACCCGAAACAAACGGCCAGAGCATGGCTGCACGTAGACCGCCCTTGTTGTTAGCAAAGACAGCGATGGTCGCGTTATCAAAGAACACCGGAACGAAGCCAGCGATGACCAGCGTCGGGCTCTTAAGCAGGATCAGCGCCGCAATCGCAAGGAACTGACCGAGAGCGCCAAAGAGGAAGCCGATGGTCACGGCGTTGGGGGAACCAAAGCCGTAGGAAACCGCGCAGTCCACACCAGGCACCGCACCCTTGAGGAGCCGTTGGGAAATACCCTGGAAAGATTGGGTCAACTCACCAACGAAGGTGCGAACACCCAACTGCAGGATGGCCAGGTAAACTGCGAAGTTGAGACAGGTGTTAAGGATGTAGAACAGGAAGGATTTACCTTCAGCCAGGAACTTAGCTTCAATTAGATAGGGCTTGCCAAGGAGCAGCAAAATAGTGCCGAAGAAGAGGGTCATCAGGATGGAAGTGGCAACCATGTTCTCATTGAAAATGGAGAGGAAGCCGGGGAATTGCATGTCTTCCAGGCGTTTGCTCTGGCGCTTGCTGGACTTGTTCATTTTCTCGGACAGCCAGGAGAAGAGCTTGAGACCAAACATTTGCTGATGGGCGATGCTGAAGCCTGCGCCATCGGTGAGGTCCTGGGTGATCTCGACTGTCAGGTTGGTGCCAGCCGCCCAATACAGACCAAGCAGCAGAGCCATTATCAACAAGATCGGGGTATTACCCAATGCGGGGAAGCAGAATAGGATCAGCCAGAAGGCAGTTGACGCCTGCTGCACCTGGACATGACCGGTGGTGAAGATCGCGCGGAACTTGGTCCACTTCTTTAAGGCTACCAAAACAATGTTGAAGATAAAGGCAATCAGGACGAGAATCATGACCTGGCCAAAAGTCCGGCCAAAAACCTGTTCAACGCCTGCGGTCACAGCATTCTGACCAAAATACGGGTCAATCACCATCGCGTTCAGTTGGAAGCGGTCTTTCAGACCCACCAGCACTGGGCGGAAGTTGTTGACCAGACCGCCGGAACCGACGATCAGGATAAGGTACCCGACAATAGCTTTGATCGTGCCAGCCAACACGTCATACCAGGGCTTTTTCAGCAAGATATAACCGAGCAGAACGATCAAACCAATAAAGTAAGCGGGTTGGGTAATGATGTTACTGACGATGAAGGTCCAAATTGTGTTTAAGATTTCCATTCGTGACTCCTTTTTCTGTATAATTAGTTTT
>ERZ1645192.4397-NODE-4397-length-11166-cov-16.366574_pt1 | contig 11166 bp, 7 predicted proteins | sample MGYA00575354_ERZ1645192 | MGnify/ENA primary metagenome ERZ1645192 (study PRJEB40844, sample SAMN11349763) | freshwater sediment metagenome | isolation source: river sediment | host: Sediment | place: India: Faizupur Khadar , New Delhi | collected 2017-02-21 ...
GCAGCCTTGGCGTAACATCGGCGCCACCATGGACATTCCCGCGTTCGCCCTGGCGTTCGGCAAGAGCCTGCTGTTCGCCCTGGCGGCCGTGCTGCCGATCCTCAATCCGCCGGCGTCGGCGCCGGTGTTCGTCAACCTCACGCGCGGGCTGGACCATGACACGCGCGCCATGCTGGCGCGGCGCATCGGGCGTCATGTGGTGATGCTGCTGGCCGGCGCCATGCTGGTGGGGTCGTACGTGCTCGACTTCTTCGGCATCTCGCTACCCATCGTGCGCGTGGCCGGCGGGCTGATCGTGGCCTCCACCGCCTGGCGCATGCTGCATGTCCAGCATCTGGCGCAGGACGACAAGGCGCAGCTGGCGCAGTCGCTGACGGCCGACAACGTGCGCATCCAGGCCTTCTATCCGATGACCTTCCCGCTCACCTGCGGGCCGGGCTCGATCGCCGCCGCCATCACCGTCGGCGCCAGCCTGCACAGCCGCCGGGTCACCGAGGCCCTGGTCAACTTTGCCGGTGGCCTGGCCGCCACCCTGCTGGTGGGCCTGCTGGTGACCCTGACCTTTCGCTACGCCGGTCGCCTGCTGCGCCCCCTGGGCGAGGTCGGGCAGATCGTGTTCCTGCGCCTGATGGCCTTCATGCTGCTGTGCGTGGGCGTGCAGATCGTGTGGGACGGCGCCAGCGCGCTGTTGCAGGGCCTGGGAAATTCGAAATAAATCAGCCTCTTGACGGCGCCTGAACTGCGCCAACAGCTATCAAAATCGTAGCTTTCTGGATTCAGGCGGGCCGCACACCGGCGGCCACCAGATCCTGGATCAGGGCTTCGTTCAGGTAGTGCGGGCCATCGAAGGCCAGGATGGGCCAATCCTGGTAGGCGTCGAGCTGCGGCAGGAACTCCTGCGCCGTGGCGCTGCGAAAGCCCCCTCCCGGGGCCGGTCGGAAGGCTTCGGCGATCACCTGCACGCGGGTGCGCCCCAACCGGGCACCGAGCTGTATCAGGTATTGGCGTGCCAGCGCCGGCTCGCGCGCATGCACCCCCACGCCGTCCTGAAACAGCACCCCCACATCGGTCGGCAGCCAGCGCTCGATCCAGGCCAGCAGCGCATGCGGCCCCAGGTTGGCGCTGTCGTACACGCTCACCCACAGGGGCCGCGGCAGGGCGTTCAACCGCTCGGGCAGGTCGGCCGGCGGTTGCCAGCCGGGGTCGATCTCGACCGGGAAGTACCAGCCACCGATGCGCAGCGGCCACGGCGCGGCAGCCACGCACAGCGCGCGCGACTGCGCCACCAGCGCCGGCAGGGCGGCGCGCGCGAGCGGCTCGGCGTGCAGCCCGGCCAGGCCGACGATCACCTCCTGTGCCCAGGGCTCGCCGGCGATCCGGTCCCAGTCCGGCAGCGGCGGCGGTTGCAGCGCAAGGCCGGCATGGGGCAGAAAGCTCAGGTTGTCCACCGCCGTCCACTGCACCAGCAGCCGGCGTATGCCCAGCTGGGCCCAGTTGCCGCGCGGCTGCAGGGTCTGGCGGCTGGGCTGCCAGACCATGCCGGTCAGGCGGCGCGCCGCAGGCGCCGCCGCAGCCGACCACGGCAGCATCGCGGCCGCCAGCACCTGGCGCCGGCTCAGGTGGCGGCCGCGGGGCGGCGTGCGCGGCAGGTCGGTGTCCATGTGAAGACCCGTGGCATCACAGGGCTGCCACGGGCGTCGATCGGTGGCCACTGGCCATGCGGCCCGCCCGCGGCGCGCCGTGGCAGGGTGCTCAGTTGATCTGGCTCGGCACGGTCCAGGTGAAGCCGAGATTGCTGATGCCCTGAATCACCTTCTTGAAGTCCGCCAGGCCCGGCACGCCCAGGGCGGGCTCGAGCCAGAACGGATGGAAGAAGAACGACGCATAGCCGTCACGCACGGTCTTCACGTACTGGGCGTTGGTCACGATGTCCTGCCACGTGTAGTTGTAGTTCGACGTCGGGTCGATGCTGCTGATGTCGTACTCGATGTTGCCCAGGCTTTCCGGCAGCACCCGCTGCCCGTAGTAGTCCGACTTGATCGGGTAGGGAAAGATCTGCCCCACCCCGAAGTCCTTGGCCACCGGGGCGTTGAAGTTGGGCTGATCGGCGGTGAAGTACACCACGCGCTGATAGGTCTTGGCAAAGGTCTGGGCGGCCGCCTTGGACGCCAGCGCCGAGCCGTGGTAGTGCGGCGTTTCCCAGGCCGTCGCCGTGTAGCCGTTGCTGGACAGCTCCTGCAGCCCGGCCTGGTAGCGCGACAGCGCCCAGGCCAGCGAATCTTCCATCACCGGCGTGTTGTCGACGATGTTCCAGAACTCGTAGTCGTCACCGCTCACGCCGGTGTATTTGTTGCGCATGTTGCTGTACTGATGGGTGTAGCCATGCATCACGATCTCGCCGCCGCGCGCCAGCGCGTAGTTGAGCGAGGTCTTCAGGTTGCTGGCCTGCGACATCGGCACGAACATGGGCACGCCGCCGTTGTAGGTGCCCAGCGGATCGGCGTAGTAGGGAATGGTGGCGATCGAGAACGGGATGCGCCGCTGGTACAGGTAGTTGGTGAGCGATTTCATGGCGCTCACGCTGACCATGGCGCCCACATCTTCCAGTCGCACCATGGCCTTGTGGCTGGTGGCGTGGTTGACCCCCAGCATGTCGTGCAGCAGATCGGTCAGCACCAGGTAGCGATCGCGCGGGCCGATGTAGCTGAACGGCAGGTCGGCCACGTACCAGAAGTTGCCGGCCCGCACGATGTAGGGGGCGGTTTCGCTGGTCTTGGGGTTGGACATCGGCACCAGGGTGGTGGCCTTTTGGGTGTCGGTGACGGCGACGATGCCCACATCCGGATCGGCGGCCACCGCGCCACCCGCATAGTCGTAGTACTTGACGAAGGGCAGTGACTTGTAGGTGATGGTGTCGAAGAAGCCGGGGGCTGGATTGGCCGCCGACGGCAGGGCGTTCAGGCCGCGCAGCCCGCTGAACCCGAAGCCGAAGCGGTTCTGGAAGTCGTAGGCCGGGTTCCAGGCGATCTGCCACAGGTTGTACTTGAACCAGACCACGGTCTTGGTGGTGGTGGTCACGTCCGCCAGGAAGGCCGGCGGCACCTGGTTGTCGTAGTAGGCGCCGAGGTAGAACGTGGCGTCGTAGTTGTTGACCTGCCCGGTCACGTAGTCGTGCACCGGCACCATGTCGACCTGGCTGTCGAAGTGCCCCAGCAGGTTGCGCATCATGATGGCGTAGGCCATGCCCAGCTTGGTGAAGGTCTGACCGGGCGGGGCGTCGTAGAGCACCAGGGTGCGCGGGCCGGCTTGAGGTGCAACGGGCGGCGGTGCACTGGGCGCGATGAGCCAGGGCAGTCTGATGGAGATGCGAAATCCGGTGTCGGCTGCGGTCGCCGCCGTCATGCACAGGGCGGACAGCAGTGCAACGAAGTATCTGAGGGTTTTCACGATCGGCTCCTGGGTGTGTTCGTGACGTGACCAAGCGGTCTATTTCGAATCGCGGGGCACCGAAACGGTCGCCCGCGGTATGGCGCCTTGACGTGGCGGGGCCAGCGAGTCATCGTGCAGGTGATTGCGGCGCAGCACGCTGGGCTGCTTGTGCGCCTTCTCGGCGCGCTTTTCCTCGGTGGGTGAGGCGCCGACCTGGGGCTTGGCCATCGCCGAGCCCATGGGCAGCGGCGGCGGTGCCACGGTGGTGGCGCTGGCGGCGAGGCTGCACAGCAGCAGGGTGGCCGAAACACCGGCGCGCAGTGGATGGGTGCTGAGCGTTTTCATCGTCGATCCCCTTTCAGTTGTCAATCAAACGGAACATGAGTGGCTGCCGTGCGCGGGCGAGGCCGGATCAGAAGTTGAGGGTGGCGCGCAGAAACACGCCCTTGCCACGGGCGTCGCCACCCAGCCGGGCCCGGTACTGCAGCGAGACGTCGAGGTAGGACCGCGGGGCCTGGTAGCGGTCCTGGTTGAACCAGCAGCGCGCCGCCACACCGATGCCGGCGCCGCTGGCGCTGCGCTGGCCGGGGGCCAGCTTCGAGTCGTGATCGGCGGCCAGCACCAGGTGCGGAAACAGCACCAGCTGGGCGTCGCTGTCGTTCAGCCGGATGCTGCGACCGAGGTTCGCCTCGAAGGTGGCGTAGCTTCGGTGCGCACGCAGGAACCGTCCCGCTTCGGCATAGACCTGGACGGTGAACCAGCTGTCGGCATCGATACGCAGGTCGGTGCCGTGGGTGTACGAGTAGCCGGCGCGCAGCAGCCAGTCGTTGCTGGACAGCCGACCGACCTTCAGGCGCCGCTCGATCGCCAGCACCAGGTTGAGCGACGACAGCGGTTTGACACGCGCGCCCAGCATGGCCTGCGTGGTGGGCCCGCCCGACGGCGCCGCACCCTTGGCCCAGGGGGTCTGGAAGCCTCCGCCGTAGAGCTCGTAGTAGCTGCCGTCGCGATAGCCGGCCGGGCGCCAGTACAGCTCCATCCCCGCCTGCAGGCTGTCGCCCAGGGTGGTGGGCGTGCCCGCCATCTGCCCGCCGGGGGAAACGCCGCGGTAGCCCAGCGACAGGATGGCACCCCAGGTGCGGGTGCGGTCCGCCACCTCGCGCCGCGTCTCGAACAGCCGTTGCGGTGTCAGGGCCAGCCGACCCGCCTCGGCCGCGTCGATGGCGCGCTTGAAGTAGTCGACGGCGACCTGGGAGCGGCCCAGCCGGCCAGCCACGTAGCCGGCATCCAGCAAGGCGTGGTCGGGCAGCTGTCCATGCTGGGCGGCGCGGTCAAAGGCCTGGGCGGCACTGGCGTCGTCGCCCACCCGCACGGCCAGGTAGGCGGCGTCGGTGTCGCTCAGCTCACCCATCATGGGCGAGTGCTGCGCGGCGGCGAACACGGCGCGCGCCTGCGCCGGATCGCTGGGCAGCAGCAGATCGATCTGGCTCGATACCGACAACCTGGGGTCGGCCAGCGCGGCGCGCGCGTCGGCCGCCGCGGCCTGCGGATGCTCCAGTTGCCGATGCAGGGCGCTGCGCAGGGCCAGCAGCTCCGGTTCAGGTTCGCCGTGGGACAGGAATTCGTTGGCGCGCTCCAGCGCCTGCTGCGGCTGGTCGGCGGCCAGCAGGGCGCGCACCAGCAGCAGTTGGTAGCGCCGGTTGGCGGGCGATTGCTCGACGGCGCTGCGCGCCTGCGTCGCCGCCACCGCATAGGACCGTGCCGCATAGGCGCGCAGCGCGGCATCGGCATGGACGGCGCCCGGATCGGCCGGGGCGTCGCCCGGCCACAGCTCGCAATAGGGGGTGTGCGCCGAGCCGACGCAGACCACCCTGGGCGTGGCCAGGGCGGGCACCACGGTGGGGCTGGGCAGCAGGGTGCGGCGCGCGCCGGCGCTGGCCTGCCGGAGCCGGGCGTCGACAGCGGCGTCGGCCGGTCCCGACAGCGCGGCCAGCAGCTGCTCGGCACGCACCGTCTGGCCGGCTGCCAGGGCGGCGTCGGCCACGATCAGGCGGGCGTTGCGGCTGCGCGTGTCGGGGTCGGACGAGAGCGCCAGGGCGCGGTCGTAGTCGGCGTTGGCGTCGTCCAGGCGGCCCAGACGCTGGCGCGCATGCGCGCGCAGCAACCGGATGTCGGCGTCGTCCATGCCAGGACGTTGCAGCACCTGACTGGCCGCGTCGTCCAGCGCCGACCAGCGCTGCGCCGCCGCCAGGGCACCCAGCCACTGCACCTGCTGAGCCAGTGTGGCGGGCGCGAGCTGGGCGCCGCGCGCCGCCTGCGTGACGGCGCCATCCACATCGCCGGCGGCCAGCGACCGGCTGGCCGCCTCGAACTCGACGTAGGCGCGCTGCCGACGCGCCTGATCGGCCAGCGCCACCATGGCGGGGTCGGAGCTGGAGCGCTCGCCGGCCAGCGCTTCCACGTCGGCGTAGGCGCCGGTTTCCAGCAAGGCGTAGGCCAGCAGACGGCGGTAGTCGGCGTTGTCCGGCTGCAGTTGCAGCGCCTGGCGTGCGTCACGCGCCGCGGCGGCAAAGTCGCCCGTGGCGCTGGCCTTGTAGGCGGCGTCGGCCAGCGCGTAGGCCGCGCGGGCGCCGTGCTGCGGCGCCTGGTTGGCCGGTGGCATGGCAGGCGGGGCCAGCGCGGCCAGGCGTGTGGTGGCTGGGGCCGAGCGTGACGGCGGGCGGCCGCCGGCCGATGACGCCCGGTCACGACGGCTGGTCGGGCGTGCGGTGGCCGACGCGGCATCGGGGGTCGCCGCAGCGCGCGCGCGTGGCGGCGCGGCCTCGACTGCAGGCGCTGGCGCTGGGGCTGGGGCGGCGGCAAGCTCGGCCGCCCGGTTGTCCGCCCCGCCCGTCGTCACCGGCGGTGCAGGCGGCCGGGTCGGCGCGGCCGGGCCGAGGCTGGCCAGGGCCTGACGCAGGCGGGGGTCGTCGGGATGGCGGGCGAGCTGCCGCTGCAGCAACTGGCGCGCCTTGTCGTGGTCACCGAAATGGCGATAGGCTTCGACCAGGTAACCCGCGATCACGGCGCTGTCGGGCGCCAGTTTCAGGGCCTGCTCGAACTCTTCGTAGGCAAGGGTCTGCTGGGCCTCCCGCAGGGCCTGAAAGCCCTTTTGCAGGTGCGGATAGACCAGAAATCGGGTGTAGCCCGACACCCCCGGCCCCAGATCGACCGGTTGACCCAGCGCCGGCAGCGCGGCCAGCAGCAGCGTCAGGGCCAGGGAGGGCGACAGGCGCTTCATTCATGCCTCCGTCGCCAGCGGGCCGCTGCCGACGCGGCCCGGCACCAGGCCGCCCAGCAAGGTGTCGATCGAGGGCTGGAGCGATCGCTGCAGTGCCAGTGCCTCGTCGAGCACCTGCGGCGTCAGCAGCCCACGCGCCACCATGAATTCGCCCAGACGCTGCCCGGTCTTGGCGCGCTGGATCAGCACCGATTTCAGCGCCGCCGGATCGACATGGCCCAGCGCACACAGGATGTCGCCCAGCAGCAGCTGTCCCCCGACATAGACGCGCCACATCAGCGCCGCGGTCTGCGGTGTGGCATGGACGCCGCCACGGCCTGCATCCGCGGCGACCAGATCGCCGTCACGGCCATACCAGCGTCGCAGCCCCACCGTGACCTCGCCCTTGGGCACGATCACGTAGCTGACCTTGCGATCCAGCTTGCGGGCGATGGCGGCGAGCGAAACCGGGTCGAGGTACGACTCGCACGCCAGCACCAGCGTGTCCTCGGTCTGCCGCATCGGCAGCACGGCATAGTGCAGCGCCACCGCCGCAGGCACGCAGGCCACCAGCTCGGGGCCGAGCTGACGGCTGTCGAAAGGCTCCCAGTCGGCGCGCGACTGCGTGGCCACCGCCTGGGCGAGCTGCTCCGGGGTGACCAGGCCGCGATGCACCAGCATGGCCCCCAGCCGCAGCCCCGGCACCGGCTCGGCCAGCGCTTCATCGAGCTGTTCCTGGGTCAGTGCCGACTGCGCCACCAGGATCTGTCCCAGCGGCTCGCGGGCGCCGCCTTCATCGCCCAGGGTGGGGAAGTCGTGCTCGGTCTTGGCCCAGGCGATGCGCCGCACATCCTGGGCTTGCAGGGTCTGCATCAGCGCGCGCCAGTTGGCAAAGAAATTGATCACGTTGCCCCAGGCCATGCGCGGCAGCGACAGCAGGCCCTGCCGGATGCCGTAGTAGGACGACACGAAATAGATGCGCTGCACGGCGCGGTTGCACAGCAGCACGAGATTGGCCACCAGCAGGAGCGTCAGCCAGGCGCTGTCTTCGAAGATGGAGAGAAACTGATAGCTGTCGGTCACCAGCCGCTGGTAGAGCCACAGGGCCACCAGCTGCAGCAGCACCAGGGTGGCCAGCATGCCGGCGAAGTTGGTGATGACGCCCTTGCGGTCGCGCCACAGGAAATAGTTCAGGCCCCAGTGCCGTGACCACCCCATGGTCTTGGTGCCCTGGTAGATGATCCCGATGATCCAGCGCGATTTCTGGCGAATGGCGGCACGGGTCACCGACGGGAAGTATTCGCGCACGCACACCGTGCTGGCCTCGCGGGCGTTCTGCCCGAGCGGGGCGCCGGCGTCGCGCGCGTGGTGGGGCTTCATCGGGAAGCGCACGAACACCTCCTGCATGCCCATGCCCTTCAGGCGCAGGCCGATGTCGTAGTCCTCGGTCAGGCTCTTGACGTCGAACGCAATGCCCTTGCCGTGGCTGAGCAGGGCCATCACGGCCTTGCGGCTGAAACAGGTGCCGACCCCGGCGCTCGGCACCTGGCCGACCAGGGCCTCGCGCACCAGCAGATCCTTGCCATGCGACTCGGCGAATTCGTCCAGGTAGTGGCAGCTGGTGAAGTCGGTCCACGGGCGCGGCAGCGGGTAGACCGGCAACTGGATCAGGTCCTTGCGGCCCACCAGATGGTTGAACACCCGCAGCTCCATCGGCGACAGCACGTCCTCCGAATCGTGCAGGATGAACCCCTCGAAATGGATGCCGGCGCGCCGCTCGAACTGGAAGATGGCGTCCAGCACATTGTTCAGACAGTCGGCTTTGCTGGTCGGGCCGTCCCGGGCGCCGACCACCTTGTGCACGTTCGGGAAGCGGGCGCACACCTTCTCGACGTCCGACTGCGTCTGCGGGTCGTTCGGGTAGGTGCCGACGAAGATGTGGTAGTTCTCGTAGTCCAGCGTGGTGGCCGCCAGTTCGGCCATGCGGTCGATCACCCCATGCTCCTGCCAGGCCGGCACCATGATGGCCATCGGCTTTTCGTCGCGCGCCTGCAGATCGGCCGGTCGCGCGCGCGCGTGGCGCCGGTAGATGGTGGCGCTGCGCCACAGGCGGCGGCACCAGTAGGCCAGATCGATGAACAGGTCGTCCAGGCTGCTGACCAGGATGATCACGGCCAGCGCCAGGGCCACGGACTTGAGCCCGTACAGATAGCTCGAGACGTAGTCAACCCACCACATGCGCCTGCTCCTGTCGGGCACCGGCATGGCTGGCGTGAACGCCGAGCTCGCGGGCCAGATGGCGGGCGATCTGCCGGGACGCCGTGCCGTCCCCGAACGGGTTGCCGGCCCGCTGCATGCGCAGGAACTCGGCCGGCTCGCGCCACAGGCGCCGCACCTGTTCCACGATGGTGTCGGTCGCGGTACCGACGATGGCCGCGCAGCCCGCTTCCAGCGCTTCGGGGCGCTCGGTTTCCTCGCGCAACACCAGCAGGGGAATGCCGAAGGTCGGGGCCTCTTCCTGCAGCCCGCCCGAGTCGGTCAGCACGATCCAGGCGTCGCGCAGCGCCTGCTGCATTTCCAGATAGTCCAGCGGCGCCGTCAGCCGGACGTTGGGCAGCCCGGCCAGCAATTGGTGCACCGGCCCGTGCACCACCGGATTCAGGTGCACCGGAAACAGCACCTCCAGATCGGGCTGTTCGCGGGCGATGCGGGCGATGGCGCGGCACACGCGCTCGATGTCCTGCCCCCAGTTCTCGCGCCGGTGCATGGTCACCAGCAGGTGGCCACGACCGTTGACCCGGCGGCCGATGCCGCGGTGTGCGCACACCCATTGCTGGGCATCGATGACGGTGTTGCCGGTGACCCAGATGCGCTGCTGCGGCACGCCCTCGGACAGCAGCGCCTGCCGCGAACGCGCCGTGGGCGCAAAGTGCAGGCGCGCAATGCGGCCGATCATCTGGCGCAGCCCTTCTTCGGGGAAGGGCCGGTTCAGGTTGTAGGTGCGCAGGCCGGCCTCCACATGGGCCACCGGCACGCCGTGGTAGAACCCCGCCAGCGCGCCCTGAAAGGCGCTCTCGGTATCGCCCTGCACCACCACCGCCGCCCAGCGGCCGCCCGCCAGCACCGCCTCCAGCTGGGCGCGGCAGCCGAGGCTGAAGTCGAGCAGCGAATCGCCCTGGCGCGTCAGGGTGAGGTCGGGCCGGATGTCGAAGCTGTCCAGTATGGGCTGGGCCATCTGCGCGTGCTGGCCGGTGTGCAGCCAAACCACATGGGCCCAGGGCTGGCGCCTGAGTTCGTGGTAGAGCGGTGCCAGCTTGATGATCTCCGGCCGGGTGCCACAGACGATCAGGATCGAGGCGGCGGCAGCCACACCGCCGCGGTTGCGGTCGCGGACGCGGGCGTCCATCACTGCACCTCACTGTCGGCCCACTGCGACGAGGGCAGCGAATCGTCGAAACCCGTCGGTTCCGGCAGATCGACCACGAACACGATTTCGCCGCCAAAGCGCCCGACGCCCAGCGTCTTCATCAGCGTCCGCTCCTGTTCGGCGGTCTGCATGCGCAAAAAGCAGATGGCCTGCTGTCGGCCGGCATGCACGGCGGTCAGGATGTCCAGACGGCTCAGTGCGCCGAACCTGGCGCTCAGCTCGGTCACGCGCGACCTGAGGGTGCCCAGGTCACGGCAGCGGCGAAATTCCTGAAAGACGTTCAATTTGTATCTCCCTGCAGTCGCCCGCAACGGATCAAGGCGACGTGTTTCAGACTATTTCGGAAGCGCCGCTCCGGAGCAATTCACCCGGATTGGGGTTGCCGGACCGCCGCGGGGCCAACGCAACGTGGCGTCAGCGCTGGCGCATCCCTTGATCTTGGCGACATGCAACTGAAAGAAACAATCGATGCATTGCGCGACAAAGACGTTCTGGCGGATGATCCGCACATGAGGTACGCGCTCGTCCTGGCGGTTGCGACCGGTCATCGGTCGGGGTGGCCGCGCGACCGCGGCAGGCCGTGGTGTCGTTGCGCGCGAGGCGCGCATGCCTGACGCGGCGCGGCACCTCCGGGCGCGCCTGATGCGGGCGCTGCAGGTGGGCGAGTGGGCGTACGACCCGGCCACACAGCGGTTCTGGCTGAGCGGCGACGCGGCCGCGCTGCTGGGCGTGGTGCCGGGGTCGATCACGGTCGAGCACTTGTGGCCGCGCCTGGCGGAAGAATCGGCGCAGCGCCTGGCGCGTGCCTTGCTGAGCTGCCAGCAGGGCGGTGCGCCGATCGACGTCGAGGTGCAGCTGGCGCCTGGCGAGGAACCCAGGCGCTGGCTGCGCGTGGTGGGCGAGGCGGACGGCGCGGCCACCGCGGCAGGCACGGCGATCCAGGGCGCAGTGCAGGACGTGAGCTCGCGCAAGCAGGCGCAGGACGAAACCCTGCGCCTGGCGATGCGGCTGACCACCACGCTGGCCAGCATCACCGAGGCCTTCGTGACGC
>ERZ1645192.4399-NODE-4399-length-11166-cov-4.890469_pt1 | contig 11166 bp, 10 predicted proteins | sample MGYA00575354_ERZ1645192 | MGnify/ENA primary metagenome ERZ1645192 (study PRJEB40844, sample SAMN11349763) | freshwater sediment metagenome | isolation source: river sediment | host: Sediment | place: India: Faizupur Khadar , New Delhi | collected 2017-02-21 ...
CCACACCGGCGACATCGGCCACCTGAGCCCGGAGGGGTTTCTGCACATCCATGGCCGCAAGAAATCGGTGATCGTCCTGAACAACGGGAAGAAGGTCTCTCCCGAGGAAGTGGAGCATCACCTCAACCAATCTCCCTTCATCCTGGAGAGCCTGGTCTGGGAGGGGCCCGACCAGCGGGGCCGACAGGTGGAGGAAATCCAGGCCATCATCGTGCCGAACATGGAGCGGTTGGATCTCCACTGCAAAGAGCAGGGCACGCCGCTCACCGACCAGTTGGTGGAGGACCTGATCCGCGGGGAGATCCGCCGGGTCAGCGCCCGGCTGGTCTACTACAAGCGGGTGCGCAAGTTCTCCCTCCGCTGGGAAGAGTTCGATAAAACCACCACCAAGAAGATCAAGCGTTACCTCTACACCGAGAAATTCAAAGAGATCTGACCGTGATCCGGCCGCCGCGGCGGGGGCCGGTTAGGTCTTGAGATTTCTCCCGGGCCGCGCTAAACTGGAGGGCGATGCGACGTCCAATGCTTTGCCCCACCTGCCGCAAGGAGACCACCTGGGAAGGGAACCGGTACCGGCCCTTCTGCAGCGAACGCTGCGCGACCTTGGACCTCGGCCGCTGGGCCGACGGAAAGCACGCCATCGCCGGGGAGCCGGCCGGGGACGGGATGCCGCCAGAACACCAGGAGCCGGACCCACATGATTCCAAGCAGTAGTATTTCCGGACTGGCCCACAGCTCCGGGGGCCGGCGGCCCGGGCGGACGACACGTCTCCCGGCCGATGCCGGAAGGATCCGGGCATGTTGAAAGCGTATCTGCTCATCGTGGGTTCCGAGCTCCTGTTGCCAGGCAAGGCGGACACGCATTCGAGTTACTTGCGCGACCGGTTGTTCGAGTTGGGCATCCCGCTGCAGGGCTACTGCGTGGCGGGCGACGACGAGAACGCCCTGATCGCGCAATTGGAGGTCGCCTCCCGCTCCGCCAGCCTGGTGATCTTAACCGGCGGCCTCGGTCCCACCGAAGACGACGTCACCCGGAAAGCGGTGGCCCGCTTTCTGCGCAAGAGCCTTCGCTACGACGAGAGGGTCCGGGAGCAGCTTGAACAATTTTTCGCCGAGCGGCAGCGCCAGATGCCGGACAACAACCTCCGCCAGGCCCTGGTGCCGGTGGGCAGCCGGGTGCTGCCCAACCGGGTGGGGACCGCGCCGGGACTCCACCTGGAGGAGCGGGGCTGCCATTACCTGCTGCTGCCCGGCCCGCCCAAGGAACTGGAGCCGATGTTCGCTGAACAGGTCGCTCCCTGGCTGGCCCAGAAGTTCGGGCAGCGGCCCATCCGGCAGCGCTTCTTCAGGCTGACCGGTATTCCCGAATCGGCGGCCGACCAGATCGCCTCCCCGATCTACCGCCGCTACCCGGAGGTAAACACCACCATCCTGTCCAAACCGGGTGACATCGAGTTCATCCTGACCGCCCTGGCCGAGATCGGAGCTCCATCCGGCAGCCTCGACCGGCTGGCCGGCGAACTGGAAGCGGCGTTGGTGGATTACATCTACTCGACGGACAACGTCCCGATGGAGGAAGTGATCGGCCGGCTGCTCCTGGAACGCCGGGCCAGCCTCAGCGTCGCCGAGAGCTGCACCGGCGGCCTCCTGGCCAAGCGTCTCACCGACGTACCCGGCAGCTCCGCCTGGTTCAAGGGGGGCGTGGTCTGCTACAGCAACGAGCTGAAGGCCAAGCTGGTCGGCGTTCCGCCCGAGATCGTGGAAAAGTACGGCGCCGTCAGTTCCAACGTGGCCATCACCTTGGCCGCCGGCATCCGCCACAAGACTGGCACGGACCTGGCCGTCGGCATCACCGGCATCGCCGGACCTGGCGGCGCGACCCCGGAAAAGCCGGTCGGCCTGGTGTACATCGGGTTGGCCCTGGGCGAAAAGATCACCGTCAAGAAGTTCCAGTTCTACGGCGACCGGGAACGCGTCCGTTTCCAGGCCACCCAGATGGCCATGGAAATCATCCGCCGGGCGCTGCTCGCCAAGACCGAACCGGAGGGGAGCAAGTGATGCGCCTGTTCGTGGCCGTCGATCCGCCGAAAGAGATCAAGGACGCCATCCGCTCCCTCCAGACGTCCCTGAAAACCGGAGTCTCCGGGATCAGCTGGACGCGGGGGGAAGGGTTCCACTGCACCTTGAAGTTTCTCGGCGAGGTCGCCGATTCACGATTGCCGGAGCTGATCCGGGCACTCCAGCCGGCCGCCGCCGCCACGTCCTTCACCCTGGGAGTTCGCCGGCTGGGAGTGTTTCCGGGCTGGTCCAACCCCCGGGTGATCTGGGTCGGTCTCGAGCCGGCCCGTCCGGAACTGGACCAATTGCGCCGGTCGGTCGAGAGCGCCCTGGCCCCGCTCGGTTTCGCCCCTGAGGAAAAGGCCTTCCACCCCCACCTGACCCTCGGCCGGGTCAAGGACCGCTTCGGGTTAGGACAGTTACCCCAGCGCCTGAAGGCTGACAGCGAACGAACAGATCTTGGTTCTTTCGCGGTTGACCGGTTCATCCTCTTCCAGAGCAACCTGAGGCCGGACGGCGCCGTGTATACTCCGCTCTACGAATACCCCCTCGGAGGTTCGCCTCAATGACCTTGCCCCTCCTGGTTGTAGCGAGTTCCTACTTCCTGGGCGCGATCCCGTTCGGCTACCTGATTGTCCGGATCACCCAGGGGAGAGACATCCGAACGGTCGGCAGCGGCAACATCGGCGCCACCAACGTGATGCGCTCCAACAAGTGGCAGGGTATCCTGACGCTGTTGTTGGATGCCGGCAAGGGCTACCTCGCGGTGGAGGCCGCCCGCTGGCTCATGGGACCGGAGGCTGACATCTGGATCACCGTCGCGGCGTTCACCGCGGTGTTCGGCCACATCTTCACGGTCTTCCTCCACTTCAAGGGCGGCAAGGGCGTGGCGACCGGCTGCGGCGCCTACCTGGCCATCATGCCCTGGGCGGTGCTGACCACCCTGGTCGTGTTCGCGCTGGTAGTGCTACTGACCCGCTACGTTTCGCTCGGCTCCATCCTGGCGACCGGCCTGTTCCCGCTTTGGGCCTACCTCTACGGTTATGGCGACGGCCACATGGCCATCGTCTGGGGCGCGATCCCGGGCGCGGCGCTGATCATCGGCCGCCACCACGAGAACATCCGGCGCCTGTTCCAGGGCACGGAGCGGAAATTCGGAACTAAGAAACCCACACAGGAGACGACCCGATGACCATCTCCAAGGACCTGCTCGACATCCTGGCCTGTCCCCTCTGCAAGACGCCCGTCCGGCTCACGGCGGCCGAGGACGGGTTGAAATGCGGCCAGTGCAAACGGGTCTACCCCATCCGGGAAGAGATCCCGGTGATGCTGGTCAGCGAAGCCGCCACCGATCCCGAGGACAAGATCCCGCTCAAGGATTGACTGCCGCTTGCGTTTCCAGGACATTCAGAAGGTGCTCTTCATCAGGCTACGCTCGCTGGGCGACTGCGTGTTGATGACGCCCTGCCTGGAAGCGCTCAAAACCCGCTGGCCCCACCTGAGGCTGGATGTTCTTGTGGAGCGGCCGTTCATGGCTGTTTACCAGGGCAATCCCCACGTCGGCCGGCTGCTGGTCCTGGAACGCGGCCGGTCGGGTCTCCAGACCGCCTGGCGGCGGCTGCTCACCGGTCTCCGCCTGCGGCGGGAAGGCTACCAACTGGTGCTCAACTACCACGGCGGTTCCACCAGCCTGTTCCTGATGCGTCTCTGCAAATCGCCGGAGCGGGCCGGTTACGCCCATTACCGCAGCCCGGCGGCCTACACCTGCCTGCTGGACGGGCCGGAGCGGTATTTCGGCGGAGGGCCGATGCACACCGTCCAGTACCAACTGGCGCTTCTGGCCCGCCTGGGCCTGGAATTGCCCGACCCGCCGCCCCCGCCGTCGTTTCCGGTGCCCGCCGAGGCAGCCCGGACCGTGCGGTCCCGACTGGCGGCGATGGGCCGTTCCGGTGCCGGCTTCGGCCTGGTGCCCCCTACCGCCCCCCTTGCCCCCCAGCAGTGGCCGCCCGTGGCCTTCGCCCGGTTCATCGACCAGGTCCGGCGGGAAACCGGCGCCCCGGTGATCCTCAGTTGCGGGCCCGGCGAGCGGCCGGTCCTGGAGGCGATCGGGCAGGCCCTGGAACAACCGGCGCCCGGCTTTTCGGACCTCACCTTGCCGGAACTCGGCGCCCTCATCCAGGGCGCGGCGGTCTTCGTCGGCTGCGACAGCGGTCCGGCCCACATCGCCGCGGCCCTGAAAAAAAAGGTGTGCGTCGTGTTCGGGTCCTCCAACCACCAGGCCTGGGGCCCCTGGGAGACGGAGCACCGGCTGGTCCGCCTGCCTTTCGGATGCAGTCCCTGTCCGGGTTATGACTGCCAGGCTTACGGGCACCCCCGCTGTATCGAGGAAATCGAGCCGGCGGCGGTATATGCGGCCTTTCGCCAATTATTTGATTGAAAAGGATATTCCCTTTCCCTACAATGAAACCAACCCCCGGGGAGGTCCCCGCCCATGGAAGTCGCCAAGTCACTGAAAGAACGGTTGATCAGCATCGTCAAAACTTTCAAGGATCAGAAGGTGTTGGTGCTGGGAGACCTGATTTTGGACCAATTCATCTGGGGATCGGTGGACCGGATCTCTCCCGAGGCGCCCGTCCCGGTCGTCCTGGTCAAGAAAGAGGAATTCCGCCTGGGCGGGGCGGGCAACGTCGCCACCAATATCCGTTCCCTGGGCGCCCACCCGCTCATGGTGGGCGTCATCAACACCGACACGGCCGGCGACCGGATCCAGCACGAACTGGAACGGGCCGGCATCACCACTTCCGGCCTGCTCATCGACCTCGGCCGGCCCACCATCGTCAAGACCCGGATCATCGCCCAGCACCAGCAGGTGTGCCGGGTCGACCGGGAAGCGCAGACCATCATGTCGCTGGAGTTGCTCAAGAAATCCACCACTTTCACCCTGGCCAGCCTGCCCAAAATCGACGCGGTCCTGGTTTCTGATTACGGCAAGGGTTTCATCACCCAGCGGCTCCTTTGCAACGTGTTGCCGATGGCCCACCAGGCCGGCAAGATCATCGCCGTGGACCCCAAGTTCAACGACTACTGCATCTACCGGCCGGCCACCATCCTCACCCCGAACAAGAAGGAAACCGAGTTCGCCTCCGGGATTCAGATCCGGGACGAGAAGAGCCTCCGTTTGGCCGCCACGGCGGTCCTGAAGAAGACTCGGGCGGAAAATCTCCTGATCACCCGCGGAGAGGAGGGCATGACCCTGTTCCGCCCCACCGGATACAGCCGCCACATTCCCACGTTCGCGCGCGAGGTCTTCGACGTGACCGGCGCCGGCGACACCGTCGTCGCCACCCTGGCTCTGGCCCTGAGCGCGCGGGCCAACCCGGAGGAGGCCGCCATCATCGCCAACAGCGCGGCCGGCCTCGTCGTCGGAAAACTAGGCACCGCTTCGGTCAACCCCACGGAACTGATCCAGGCCATCAGCCAGCTCTGAGCCCGCCGGCCATCTCCGCCGCGAGGCCGCCGGCGCTTTCCCCGGGCGGTGAAACCGCGGCCTCGAGAGTTAAGATCGCTATCGGGAGTTATCTCATGCCTCCTGCACTGAACTGCGTGACTGTCGCCTCCACGCTGCGGTCCGAGGAAGCCCGGCAACGCCTGGCCGCTCCGTTTCTGGAACGGCTGGCCAACTTTGACGTCCGTCTGTCGACGGCCGCCGCGGCCGACCGTCCCGAACCGCTCCTGGTGCTCGTGCTCACCGGCGGCACCGAACACGAGGCGCTCCAGTTGCTCGAGCGGCGTCGCCTGGCCGGGCAGGCCGGGCCGGCGCTGCTGCTCGCCCACGCGGGCCAGAACTCATTGGCCGCGGCCATGGAAATCCTGGCCCGCCTGCACCAGGACCGCCAGCCCGGGCGGATCCTGTGCGTCGAGGACGCGTCGGATGCTGCCGGCTGGGACGCGGCCGCCGAAGCGCTCCGGGACGATGTGGCCTATCACCGGCTCCGGCAGGCCCGCCTCGGGTTGATCGGGACGCCCTCCGACTGGCTGGTGGCCAGTTCCCCGTCACCGGAGGACGTGACCCGCCGGTGGGGCCCGGCCGTCGTGCCGGTGCCGCTGCCGGAACTGGCGGACCGGTTCCGCCAGGTGGCGCCCGGGCAGGTCCGCGAGTCCGCGGAGTGGCTTCGCGCCCAAGCCGCGGACATCGGGGAACCCGGCCAGTCCGAGATCGTCGACGCCTGCCGGATGCACCTGGCGCTTCTGGCGCTCAGGGCGGATTACCGGCTGGACGCCTTGGCCCTGCGGTGTTTCGACCTGGTCCTCGAAGAGCGGGTCGCCGGCTGCCTGGCCCTCGCCCTGCTCGGCGATTCCGGCGTCCCGGCCGCCTGCGAGGGCGACCTCTGCAGCGCGGTCGGCCTGTTGTGGTCCCGGGTCCTGCTCGGGCAAACCGGCTGGATGGCGAACCCCAACAGCCTGAACCCGGTCTCTGGCCTGTTGCGCCTGGCCCATTGCACGGCGCCGCTCGGCCTGCTGACCCGCTTCCGGCTGCGGTCCCACTTCGAGTCCGGCTGCTCCGTGGCCATCGAGGGCGAGGTGGCGCCCGGCCCGGTCACCCTGCTGCGCGTGGGCGGCCGTCAACTGGAACAACTCTGGCTGGCCGAAGGGATCCTCCAGGCGGCCGATCACCGCGAGGACGGCTGCCGGACCCAGGTCCAGGTTCAACTGACCGGACCCGAGGCAGGCCAATTGCTGCGACGCCCCCTCGGCAACCACCTCGTGCTGGTCCCGGGCCGGCACGCCAGGCGATTGCGGGACTGGGCGGATCTGTACCGCCCCCCGCCGCGTGTTGAAACCGCCATTCTTGACGCCGGGCACCTCACCGGCGGAACTGGAGGCTCTGGATGAGAGTACTGCTTCTGGGCGTGGGCATGCAGGGCAAGGCGGCCTTGGACGACCTCTACCGCAGCGGCATCGTCGAGGCGGTCACCGCGGCCGATTTGGATCTTTCGGGTCTCCGGGACTGGGCCGCCCGCCAGGGCTATGGCCACAAGGTCCGCCTGGAGGCGGTCGACGCGGCCGACCCGGACAGTTTCCGGCCTCTCTTCGCGCCCCGGCCGGACGTGCTCATCGACCTGCTGCCGTCCCGGTTCGTCGGCCTGGCGGCACCTTTGGCTATAGAGTACGGGACCCACGTCGTCACCACGTCTTACGTTTCGCCGGCCTTGCGGGATCTCTCCGCCCGGGCCGGGAACGCCGGGCTGGCCATCCTGCCGGAATTCGGCATGGACCCGGGAATCGACCTGGTGCTGCTCGGGGAGGCGGCCCGTTCCCTGGACCGGGTCACCGAGATCCGCAGCTACGGAGGTGGCATCCCGGCCTGGTCATCCGCCGGCAACCCGATCCGGTACAAGATCAGTTGGACGTTCGAGGGAGTACTCAAGGCCTACCGCCGGGCCGGCCGGATCCTGGAGGAAGGCCGCGAGATCGTGGTCGAGGCGGACGCGCTATTTGAACCCGCCCATCTCCACGAGATCGAGGTGGAGGGCGTCGGGCGCCTGGAAGCCATCCCCAACGGCGACGCCCTGGACTACGCGCGGCAACTGGAACTTCCGCTCGGCCAACTGCGTACCGTGGGCCGCTACACCCTTCGCTGGCCGGGCCATTCGGCCTTCTGGCGCAAACTCGTGGCCCTGGGTCTGCTCGACGACGCGCCGGTTCACCTGGACGGAGTCGCCATCGACCGCAAGCGCTACCTGGCCGCCGCCCTGGCTCCGATTCTCCAGTACGGTCCCCGGGAACAGGACCTGTCGATCCTTCGGATCGAAGTGGCCGGCGAGACAGATGGCCAGCCCCGGCGGCTGACGTACCAGGTGATCGACCAGCGCGACCTGGCCACCGGTTTCACCGCCATGAGCCGCACGGTGGGGTATACGGCCAGTATCGGCGCCCAACTTCTCGGCACCGGCCAAATCACCCGGCGGGGACTGCTCTCGCCGCTCCACGACGTACCCTACCCCGTTTTCGTCGAGGAACTGGCCCGGCGGAACATCCAGGTCACCATGACCGCCGACGGCGAATGAACGAGCCTGGCCCGGGCCCCGACGAAATAAAAATTCGAGGCAGGGCCACGAAGACACCAAGACACAATGGCCAGGTCTCCGTCAGATCAGGCCTGTGGATTGCCATATCAAGGCAGACCTTACTGATCCGGCCATTCCGGGTGAATCTCACCTTGCGCCAGATGCTTTCGAAACCACTCGCGGACTTCAGTTCGGACCACTTCCCCGAATTTCGAATTGATGGAATAATGGCCTGCATGCCTGACGATGATCAACTTGCTCCCAGGCAGCGCCGCCTGCTGGAGGCGGAAGCTGTGCGATTCCGGAATGTGCCGGTCGGCCGCGCCGTGTATCAAGAGAACCGCCCCCTGTACGCGCGGGATCGACCGGAGCGGGCTGGCCTCATCCGGATCGAAGCCTCCCAAACGGCCTGCTTCCTCGATTCCTGACGAAACCGTGCTGGCAGGAATCAACCAATACAGCCCGTTGAGGTAGCGGTGAATGTAATCAGGGACCACACTCCTCAAATCGGCGAAGGGCGCCACCGCTACTACGGCCCGGACGCGGGAATCCATACCTGCCCATTGGAGAATAGTAGACGCCCCGTAGGAATGTCCCACCGCACCCACCGGTCCAGCGACGAAGCCATATCCAGCCAGGGTGTCGAGGACCCGGGAAAGGTCTCGCCGGTCTTTGACTCCATAAGACAACCACTCTCCGCTGGATTGGCCATGGCCCCGGAGATCCGGCAATATCACCCGGTAACCGTACGAAGCGAGACGGCGACCCAGACCGAGCTGGGATTCCTTCCGGTCACGAATGCCATGGACTGCAAAGACAGTCCCGCGGGGCACGGCCCCCTCCGCTGGATCCAGGATCAGGATGGACATGGAAATGCCTGGATCGGTCGTTACCCGCAAGCTCCGAAGTCCAAATCCGGACCGCATGCCCGTGTCAGGATCCTCGGCGGGCTTCAAAGCGTGACCGTGATTGGGCGCCCAAGCGATCGCCCACCCCAGCCAAGTTGTCACCCTGTGCTGGCACCAGGTTAGCACAACGCAGTCAAGCGCGGCCGTGATCACAAGGCCAACCACGACCATCCAGGCGGGGGGCCTTCGCCGAATTGATTTGTTGCCGCTACTGTTGCTGCTAATCTCTCGCATCGCCTTGAGTGACCCTGTCTCCTTCCATCACTGGTACGCGGCAATGACTTCCCAAGTTCACCAATAGGCGTCTGATATCAGCGTCGGCACCTCGCCCGGCAGACGGCGGAGATGCTGCCTCGAGAAAGGACGGACGTCGGCCGGACGGGATTGGGAAGCCATGGGTACGGCAGACGACGCCGCCACGCTCAAGACCCGCCAGTGCTTCTACGGCATCGACCGCCTGGCCGTCGAGAACTCCGCCATTCCGGCCTCAGCCGATGACGTCGCCTCAGCCCGGAATTTAAATTCAGCCACCCGCCTTCCGAGTCCTGCGCCCCGATCCCCGATTTCCGACGTCCGATTTCCGAGTTCCCCCGTCCGCCTCTTCTTCCACCCCGACACCCTCGGCTCCACCGTCGCCCTCATCGATAGCGCAGGCAGCGTCGACCACGACTGGAGCTGAAACATTCGGGGGCCGCGCATCCACTCCACGCGTGCAGGCCGCGGCCGCCGGACGCGGCCTACGCCGTGATCACGAAGCCGGGAAATGGAATATGCCGGCAAGCCGTGGCGCCGCCTGTCAGGCGGCGAAAGTAGGTCGTATCCCTACTATGTCTTGCCATCCTGCCTCCTCCGCCGGCCAGGCGACCGGCCGACACCACCGGAAAGGGCGCCGCAAAACCCGGCCCGCGCCCCGGAGGCGGCGCGGAGAAGATCCCCCCGCCACGATGGCCAGACAAGCGTCATCACGTGTTTCCTCAGTATGGAGCGCCGACATCTTGCCGGCACATGCCGATTGATTCCAATAATTTGCCGGCTGGAAGCCGACACTCCAATGCGAGATGAAAGGTCATTTCCCTTGGTGCCGTGGTGTCTTGGTGGCCTGGGTTCTTGCCCGCTTGACGCTCCGCTGGGATCCAAAGCGCCGTCGTCGTCCCCCCGCCCATCCGATGCCCGTCCCGCAACGGTTCCCCGGGCGGGGGGACTCTGCCGGCGCACTCCAAACGAAGGCGCGACTGGAATAGCATCGCCCAGATCTGTCGGGTACGCATTTGTCCGGACAAGCGCTGACGGTGAAAGATGAGTCTTTGCAACTTTCAGCCGGCGGGAGCAGTCATAATGGATGGCGGCGGCAAATTTCCCGAATGTTCCCAAGCTCGAGTGGGCGCCGTGGAGAGATGGATGGATCCTATCGACGCGACCGGGAGGTGCGCCATGACCCGAATCGGCGGAATTTCCAGGAACGCCCACCGGCTGTCCCGATCGTGGCCCAAATTGTTACTCCTGATTTGCCTCGGGTTGCCGCTGGGACTGCTCAGAGGTCAGCCAGCGGACTCCGGACGGGTGTATCCCTGGCGGCCGGCAGCACCGGAGGCGGATTCAGTGGCCAACCGGATCGCCGTCCCCGCGGGCTACGAGCGGGTGGCGCTCGCGCCGGGGAGCTTCGGCGAGTGGCTGCGCCACCTGCCCCTGAAGGCGGCCGGCGCGGCGGTGCATCTCTACGACGGCCGGCTCAAGCCCAACCAGGCCGCCCACTGCGCCGTCATCGACCTGGACGTGGGCCGGCGGGACCTGCAGCAGTGCGCCGACGCCGTCATCCGGCTCCGGGCGGAGTATCTGTTCAGCCGGGGGCGCGCCGCGGAGATCGTTTTTCACCTGACCAACGGCGAGCCCTGCCCCTTCGCCCGCTGGGCGGGCGGGGAACGTCCCCGGATCGTCAACAACAGGATACGCTGGGAGAGGGACGCCGGCGTCAACCGGAGCCACCCTTCGCTGCGGCGGTATCTGGATTTTGTGTTCGCCTATGCCGGCACCCTGTCCCTGGAGCGGGAGCTGGCGCCGGTGGATTCCCGGCCATCGCCGGCGCCGGGCGACGTTTTCATTCAGGGCGGCCGGCCAGGCCATGCGGTGCTGGT
>ERZ1645192.4400-NODE-4400-length-11163-cov-10.839125_pt1 | contig 11163 bp, 7 predicted proteins | sample MGYA00575354_ERZ1645192 | MGnify/ENA primary metagenome ERZ1645192 (study PRJEB40844, sample SAMN11349763) | freshwater sediment metagenome | isolation source: river sediment | host: Sediment | place: India: Faizupur Khadar , New Delhi | collected 2017-02-21 ...
GCCAACTTCGGCGACGGCCAGCGGGTGTCGATCATGCGCACCCTGCCGCACGAGGAAACCCTGGCGCCGCAGGTGGAGATCCTCGACTACGAGCGGGCCACGGCGCTCATCGAGGCGCACGACGAATTTTCGCTCGGCCTCTGTTCCTGCCGCCACGAGAAGCACCACCTGGGCCGGCCCGCCTGTCGCGCGCCCATGGAAACCTGCACCTCCATGGGCAGCGGCGCCCGCTTCCTCATCCGCCACGGCTTCGCCCGCCCGCTGGACAAGGCCGGCATGCGGGAGATCCTCGCCCGCTCGCGCGAACTCGGCCTGACCCTGACCACGGACAATGTCCGCGAGGATGCGGGCTTCATCTGCCACTGCTGCGGCTGCTGCTGCAACCTCATGCAGGGGGTGCGCGCGACCGGCTGCACCAGCCTCCTGGTCACCTCCAGTTTCGTGGCGCAGGTGGACCCGGACCGCTGCACCGGCTGCGGCCGCTGTGAGCGGGCCTGCCCGGTGGCGGCCATCCGCCTGGCTCCGGTCACTGCCGCGGACGCCGGGCGACCGGTGCTGGCGGCCGAGGTCGGCGACCTCTGCCTGGGCTGCGGCGTCTGCGCCCTCACCTGCCCGAGCGGCGCCCTGGCCCTCTATCCGCGCGCACAGCGGGTGCTCCACCCGGAGGACAGCTTCGCCCGGGTGATCCTCCAGGCGCTCGAGCGCGACACCCTGCAGACCCTGCTGTTCGACAACCCGAACAGCCGCACCCAGGGGTTCCTGCGCTTCCTGGTGGGCGGCATGCTCAGGCTGCCGCCGGTGAAGCGGGCGCTGTTGGGCGAGCGGCTGCGCTCGCGCTTCCTCGCCGCCCTGCGCGGCCTGGCCGGCTGAACCCGGTCCTGTTCGCGCACCAAAAAAAAACCGGCGCAGCGGCACCGGTTTTCCCTCCTTTTTTTCAGCCCCCTCCCTCACAAACAGCGCAGCCAGCCGAGCCCCCAGGCGCAGTGGCCGCAGGGCACCCGGCTGGCGTAGCAGTCGTGCCCGCCGGTCAGGTTGGCGTTGACCAGGTCGGCGCAGGGCGCGGCGGTGCAGCTCCAGCAGGGGGCATAGTCGTTCAGGGCCGCCTCGCGGCGAAAGGCGACGTAGTCCGGCCGGTTCCAGATGGCATCAAGCGGCTGCTCGTCGAGACGTCCGAACACCCGCGCCCGCACCTGGATGCGCTCGCCGCGCACCGCGCTCGGGCCATCGTGCCAGAGGAAATGGCAGGGCGTCACCCGGCCGGCCCGGTCGATGCACACGGCCCGCTCGTCGATGAACGGGCAGCCCCGCTCCCGGCCCTCGCGGGCGTACAGGGGCGGCAGGCGCAGGGACACCCCGAGTTCCCCGGCCAGATCCCGGGCCTGGTCAAAGGCGCGTTCGGCCGCGGCCAACCGGTCCAGGTCCAGGCTGAGCAGGCCGGGCAGGTGCAGGGTCAAATCAGCCGCCCGCGTCCGCTGCCGCAGGGTATCGCCCAGGCCGAGCAGCAGCCGTTCTGCCGGACCCGGGGCGAAGCGGCGCTGCGCCGCCGAAAGGTCGGCCAGGTCCACGCCCCGGGCGCGGGCCTCGGCCTGAGAGGCGGCGAACAGCTCCACCGCGGCGCGGCTGTTCGGGCTGAACAGGCTCTCGTCGGCCAGGCGGGGGTCATAGGCGAACAGGTGGCTGGCGATCAGGTAATTCACCCCGCGGGCGCCGGCCCAGCGCACCAGCTCGGGCAGGTGCAGGACGTTGTCCCGGTCGAGCACGGTTTCGATGCCGATGCGAAAGACCCGGCCCGACCGCTTGCGGGCCGCAGCCAGCGAGACGATGGCCCGTTCCACCGGCCGCAGTTGGTGGCCCGTGTCGGCCCCTGCCCCGTCGGGCCCGTCCAGGTCGTCCACGGACAAACAGACCGTGTCCAGCCCGGCGGCGAGCAGGCGGTCCGCTCGAGACTGGTCGAGCAGCAGACCGTTGGACTGGAAACCGATGGTGCCGTCCGCGGGCAGGGCTGTTCGTGCCAGGGCGACCATGGTCTCCAACTCCGGGTGCAGCAGCGGCTCACCCAGGCCGTTGAGCACGAGCGTGCGCACGGTGCCAAGCGCCGGCAGCAGCCGCTCGAACAGGGCCAGGTCCATGTCGCCCTCGGCGATACAGCTGCCCTCGGCGAATTTCAGACACATGGGGCAGCGCAGGTTGCAGCGCGTGGTCAGCTCGACGTAGATCTTTTCCGGGTGGGCGGCGGGCATGGTCGGGACGCAGGTAGGGGTGGAATGGAGGCGGACGATGGTACCCGAAACCCGCACCCCCGGCAAGGCCCGCAACAACTCCTTTCTGTGTGGCCGGAATCGTTCGCCTTGTCTATGATCCGGAGAACCGTAACAAGAAACAGCACAGGAGGTGCCCCATGGCCTGGTTCTCACGCTGGAAATCCGCTGACGCCTGCCGGCTGCTGCCCACCCTGGACCCGAAGCAGACCGCCCGCTACCGGCGGTTCCGCCGCCTGCTCGACCACAACCGCGCCGCCCTGACCCTGCAGGCCGACCTGGAGCAGGTCTACTACGACAACCTCCCGTTCACCGCCCAGATGGTGGCGCGCAAGGGGAGCCAACTGCTCTCCGAGGTGGACGGCATGGTCAACGCCCTGGCCGGCATGACCGGCGCGGACTACCAGCCCATGCTGACGGTGCTGGAGGGGATCGAACAAATGATCGAATCAGCCTGGACCGGGCCGCGGCCGGAGACACGGGCCGAACTGGTGCTGCCCCTGGACCGGGTCGACCGCGACCGGCTGGACCTGGCCGGGGCCAAGGCCGCGAACCTCGGCCACGTGCGCAACGCCCTCGGTCTGCGCACCCCGGACGGCTTCGCCGTGACCACCGTGGCCTGCCGCCGCTTTCTCGACGCGACCGGCCTGCGCGCGCGGATCGACACCCTGCTCGCCGACCTGGAGGACGACGACCCCCAGCGCCTGGCCGCGGTGAGCGAGGAGATCCTCGCCCGGGTCACAGCCGCAGCGGTGCCCGAGGATATCCGCCGGGCCCTGGCCGAGGCGGCCGCGACCCTGGGCGCCGGGCGACTGGCGGTGCGCAGTTCGGCCATCGGCGAGGACGGCGACATCTCTTTCGCCGGCCAGTACACCTCGCTCCTCGGGGTGCAGCCGGACGAACTGGCCGCGGCCTGGCAGCGGGTGATCGCCAGCCTCTACTCGACCCCGGCCCTGTCCTACCGCATGCACCACGGCCTGGACGACCGGGACACGCCCATGGCCGTGCTCGTGCTCGCCATGATCGATCCGCAGGCCAGCGGCGTGCTCTACACCGCGGACCCCACCACCGGCGAGGCGGACAGCCTGCGCATCAGCAGCGTCCGCGGTCTGGGCGATCAGCTGGTGGGCGGCAAGGCCTCGCCGGAGCGGATGTACCGGGTCGCCAAGGACACCCTCGCCCCGGAAACCCTGGCCGGGCCGGGCAGCCCGGCCCCCGCACCGCCGCCCTTCCTCGCCGAACTCGCCCGGCACGGACTGCGCCTGGAGGCGGACGCCGGCCGGCCGCTGGACATCGAGTGGGCCGTGGATTCGTCCGGGGCGCCGGTCATCCTGCAGATGCGGCCCCTGCTCATTCTCCCCGAGGACAAACAGCAGGAGGGCGAAGCCGCCACCGACTACCCCGATCACCCGCTCCTGCTCGAAGGCGGCCGCTGCGCCGCCGGCGGCGTGGCCGCGGGCCGGGTGCGGCTGTTCGACGGGGCGGACCCGGCCGCCATCGACGCGGACACCATCCTCGTGGCCCGCGCCGCCTCCACCGCGCTGACCCCCTGGGCGAGCCGGGTGCGCGGCCTGATCACCGACATCGGCGGCACGGCCAGCCACCTGGCCTCGGTGGCGCGCGAGTTCGGCGTGCCCGCCCTGTTCGACACGCGCACCGCCACCACCACGCTCAACGAGGGCGACGAGATCACCCTGTGGGCGAGCCGGGAGCGGGTCTTCCGGGGCCGGGTCGAACCGCTCCTGGCCCAGGCCCACCGCTTCAAGCGGCCGATCTTTCACACCCCGGCGCACGCGCGGCTGCAGCGGCTGCTCGATGAGATCTCGCCGCTCCACCTCACCGACCCGGATGCGGAGGAGTTCGCTCCGGACCACTGCCGCACCGTGCACGACATCATCCGCTACTGCCACGAGATGTCGGTGCGGCAGATGTTCAACCTGGGCGAGACCATCGGCCGCACCGAGAACGCGGTGCGCCTGCAGGTGAACGTGCCGCTCGTTATCTACGCCCTGGACATGGGCGGCGGCCTGCGCGACGGGCTGACCACCTGCGACACGGTGAGCGTCCACGACGCGACCAGCGTGCCCTTTGTCGCCCTGTGGCGCGGCTTCAGCCACCCGGGCATCAACTGGTCGAGCGCCATCGGCCTGGGCGGCGCCGACTTCCTCTCGCTCATGGCTGCCGGGGCGCGGCCCCAGCAGAACACCCGCCTGGGCGGGGCCAGCTACGCCATCCTGGCCGGCGACTACCTGAACCTGAGCGTGCGCTTCGGTTACCATTTCGCCACCGTGGACGCGCTCTGCGGCGACGAGGTCGAGCACAACTACCTGACCCTCAACTTTGCCGGCGGCGCCGGCGCCTACCACGGCCGCTCCCTGCGCATCCAGTTCCTGGCCGAGGTGCTCGACCGGCTCGGCTTCGAGACCGCCATCAAGGGCGACCTGCTCGAGGCCTCGCTCAGCCGCCTGGACCGGCCGGCCATGGAACCGGTACTCGACCAGGTGGGCCGGCTGCTCGCCGCCAGCCGCCTGCTCGACATGGCCCTGAAGACCCCCGGCCAGGTGCAGCAGCTCACCGAGCTGTTCTTCCAGGGCCGCTACGACTTCCTCGACCCGGAAGAGCCCGACGCCCCGGCCCATTTCCACCCGGTCACCGGCGACTGGACGGCCGGGGGCGCGGAAGGCGAGGCGGGCATTCTCCAGGACGGCTCGAAGTTCGTCTCGTCCCTGTCCGTGGGCCTCACCCGCACCCTCACCCGCCTGCTCGGCCGGCGCTACCAGGACTTCCTCGACAACATCGAGGCCTACCAGTACTTCCCCCTGCTCATCGCCCGGGAGAGCCGTCTGGCCGAGGGCACCGCCCGGGTGCGGGTCAAACTGCTCGGCGGCGACATCGACCGGGCCGGCGGGCTGGCCTTTGCCCTGCGCGACTGGGCCAACTACTTCGTGCTGCGCATCGACGCCCTGGACGGGCAGGTGACCCTGCTCGAATTCCGCAACGGCAAGCCCGTGGTGCGCGGACAGGCTGCCGCAGCCGTGCAGACCGGCGCGTGGCACAGCCTGCAGGTGGATCTCCGCGACGGCCGCATCACCGGCTCGCTGGACGGCTCGGAAGTGTGCGCCTACCAGGCGGAGCGTCCGCTGGACGGCTACCTCGGCCTGTGGACCAAGGCCGACTCGGTCACCCTGTTCCAGGATCTGGCCGCCCAGCCCCCGGACCGGCCGGCCTGCCTGCTCGGCTGAGCCCGTTCGGGCGGACGAGACCCCTGCCGGCCGGCAATTTCGCTGGCCCGGCGGCTGAGAATGGGGTACTTCCCGGGGACGGTTTCGGCCGCATCACCGCGGGACGCACGGGGCGCGACCCGCCTCCCCCAAGAGGAACGGATCATGTGGGCGCTGTTTGACCACTGGCAATTTCTTGCCGGGCTGGGCATCTTCCTGTTCGGCATGTACCTGCTCGAGGAATCGGTCAAGCTGCTGGCCGGCCGCTCGCTGCGAACCCTGATCCGCCGCGCCACCGACACCCGGCTCAAGGGGCTGCTGGTGGGCATCACCACCACCGCCCTGCTCCAGTCCAGTTCCGCGGTGTCGCTCATGGTGCTCGCCTTTGTCGGCGCCGGGCTGATGTCGCTGGCCAACGCGGTGGCGGTGATCCTCGGCACCAACATCGGCACCACCGCCACCGCCTGGATCGTGGCCCTGGCCGGGTTCGAACTGAAAATCGACGCCCTGGCCCTGCCCCTGATCGGCATCGGCGGCGTGGGAGTGATCTTCCTGGCCGACGCACCCCGCGCCCTCAACCTGTGCAAGCTGTTCATCGGCTTCGGTTTTCTGTTCCACGGGCTCGACTACATCAAGGAGAGCGTCGAGTCCTTTGCCGCGGCCATCGACCTGGCCCAGCTGCCCGCCGCCGGGCCTTGGGCCTACGCGCTCGCCGGCATCCTGCTCACCGCGGTCATCCAGTCCAGTTCCGCCACCCTGGCCATCGCCCTCACCGCGCTGGCCTCGGGGATCATCGATTTCCCCCAGGCCGCGGGCGTGGTCATCGGCGCCAACATCGGCACCACGGTCACGGTGCTCATCGGCGCCATCGGCGGTATCCCGGCCAAAAAGCAGACCGCGGTCAGTTCGCTGGTGTTCAACACCCTCACGGCCCTGGCGGTGGTGCCGCTCTTGCCGCTGTTCTTCCACCTGATCAACAACGAGTTCGGCCTGGCCGGCCGGCCGGTGCTGGGCATCGCCCTGTTCCACACCCTGTTCAACCTGTTCGGGGTGGCGCTCTTCCTGCCGTTCATCCCGGTTCTGGTGCGGCTGCTGCGCCGCCTGTTCCCCGACCGGCGGGCCATCCTCACCCGCTTCCTCCACAACGCCACCCCCCAGGTGGCCGAGGCCGCGCTGGCCGCCCTGGACAACGAGGTGCGCCACCAGCTGCTCCTGACCACCCGTTCCATCGGCCATCGCTACGGCCTGCGCGCCGAGCCGGGCACGGCCGCGGCCCAGGGCCTGCCGGTGGGCGGCCGCCGGCCGCCCAGGCCGCCGGGCTATGACGACCTGGAGCGGCTGCACGCGGAGATCTTCACCTTTTCCTCGCACATCCCCGCCCAGGACCTGGACCCGCGGGACGCGGCCCGGCTGGACGAGGTGCTCCGCGCCAGCCGCTCGATCATGAACGCGGCCCGCACCCTGTCCCTGCTCCAGCCCGAGGCCGAGGAGATCGACCGCGAAGAACAGCCGCTGCTGGTCAGGGCCGACCTCACCTTCCGCAAGCGGTTCGGCCAGCTGTGGGGAGCGGTGGAGGACCTGGCCGGGACCGCGCAGGCCGAGCCCCTGGACGAGGCCCTGCCCCGCCAGCTGGCCGTGCTCGAACAGGCGGACCAGGAGTTCATCCGCGCCTGCTCGGCCTCGGTGGCCCGGCTGCTCGTGCACGAGGAGGAGGTGACCCGGCTGCTTATGATCAACCGTTTCTTCAACCAGTCCTGCCGCATGCTGCTGCTGGCGTTGCAGGCCCTGGCCCTGCCGGACACCGGGAACCCGCCGGCCGAGCCGCCCGCGCCCGCCTCGCCGGAGACGGTCAACCGGTGAGGAACCCGGCCACGTTCCAACCGGAGGATGTATGGTGGTGCCCGCAGTGCTGGCAAAAACCCGCCGCTACATCCTCGACCGGTTGTGCCCGGGGGGCGATTTCTGCTTTTAAAGTCCCGCCGGAACCGGCGAAGAAGCGGGTCGCCCTGTGGCGGCGGCTGAAGGGCATGGGCGGGATCTATCTGCAAAACGGGGTCTGCCTGCTGCCGAAAACCGATGATCATGCCCGTCGTCTCAAGATTCTCGAAAACGAGGCCACCCGAATGGGCGGCGATGCCGTGCTGCTTGAAACCGTGGCCCTGGATCGCGCCCAGGAAACCAAGGTCATCGGCCGCTTCAAGGCCGACCGCGACGAGCAGTACCGGGAATTTCTCCTCCGGTGCGACGATTTCGACGCCGAGATCGCCAGGGAAACGGCGGCCGCTCATTTCACCTACGCCGAACTGGAAGAAAACGATGTGGACCTGAAAAAGCTCCGCCTCTGGCTGGAAAAGATCCGCAAGCTCGATTTTTACGAGGCAGACCTGGCCGCCGTGGCCCAGCAGCGCCTGGCGGGCTGCACCGCCCTGCTCGACGCCTATGCGCAGCGGGTCTACGATGCCCAGGACGAAAACCGCTGAAGACCTGCCCTGAGGCCGTGCAAGGAGCGTCGTCATGGCACAGCCGGAAAACCCCGCAACCCCGTCCACCGAGCCGGACCGCTGGCTCAACCGCACCGTGGTCGGTGCCGGCATCACCAGCGCCCTGGGTGACTTCTGCTATGAGACGACCACGGTCATCCTCCCCGGGTTCCTCGCCGTCCTCGGTCTGCCGGCCGCGGTGCTGGGAACCATCGAAGGAATCGCCGACGCGGTGGCCAGCTTCACCAGGATGGTCGCCGGCCACATCGCCGACAAACTCGGCCATCGCAAGCTGCTCGTCCTCGTCGGCTACGCCCTGACCCCGGTCGGCCAGGCGCTCATCGCCCTGGCCGCCGGCTGGCCGCTCATTCTCCTGGGTCGCATGGTCAGCTGGTTCGGCAAGGGGCTGCGCGGCCCGCTGCGCGACGCCATCGTCCTCCAGGCGGTCCACCCGCACACCCGCGGCCGGGCCTTCGGCTTTCACCGGGCCACGGACACCATCGGCGCCGTGCTCGGACCCCTGCTGGGCGTTGCCCTGCTCGGCTGGGCCCAGGGCCTGAACGGGGCGGACCTGTCCCTGCCGTTCCGCTTCGTGCTCTGGCTGTCGGTGATCCCCGGGGTGCTGGCGGTGCTGGCGATCTTTCTGCTCGTCCCGGACCCGGAACAGTCCCCCACCCCGGCGCTTAAATTTTTCCACTCGCTGCGGACCCTGCCGGCGCGCTTCAAACGCTACCTGGTCGCGGTCGGCCTGTTCGGTTGCGGCGACTTCTCGCACAGCCTGCTCATCCTCGCCGCCACCCACCTGCTCACCGACTCCCTGGGCGTGGTGCGCGCCGCCCAGGTGGCCGGCCTGCTCTATGTCCTGCGCAACATCGTGCAGGTGGCGGCCTCCTTTCCGGTCGGCCTGCTCGCCGACCGCTGCGGCCACCTGAAGACCCTGGTCGCGGGCTACGTGCTCGGCACCCTGACCGCCGTGCTCGTGGTCCTGGCCTTTGTGTTCCAGGTGCACACCGTGCCGATGTTCGCCGGCATCTTCCTCGTTGCCGGGCTGTACATGGCGGTGCAGGAGGCGCTGGAATCCACGGTCACCGCGGAGATGGTCGCAGCCGACACCCTGGCCACGGGTATCGGTGCGCTCGGCACGGTCAACGGTACCGCCAGGTTCGTGTCCAGCACGGCGGTCGGCCTGCTGTGGACCGGTGTGTCGCCGCTGGCCGGCTTCGGTGGCGCGGCGGCGCTGATGGCCGCCGGCACGGCGGCCTTGCTCGCCGTGGACAAAAGAGGGTAGAGTTTTTCCCGGAGACCGGTTGTCGCACTCCCCCCAAACCCAAGGAGGCCCTATGCTGTACACCAAGGAAGTGGAACGGATGACCTGTGTGGCCAGGGGGCCGAACCACGGCCCCGCGCCCATCCCCCAGGAGGGCGACTGGACCCGGGTCAGCAGGATCGAGGACATCGCCGCGCTGACCCACGGGGTGGGCTGGTGCGCGCCGCAGCAGGGCGCCTGCAAGCTGACCCTCAACGTCAAAAACGGCATCATCGAGGAGGCCCTGGTGGAAACCCTCGGCTGCTCGGGCATGACCCACTCGGCGGCCATGGCCGCCGAAATCCTGCCCGGCAAGACCATCCTCGAGGCCCTGAACACCGACCTGGTCTGCGACGCCATCAACACCGCCATGCGCGAACTGTTCCTGCAGATCGTCTACGGCCGCTCGCAGACCGCCTTTTCCGAGGGCGGCCTGCCCATCGGCGCCGGTCTGGAGGATCTGGGCAAGGGGCTGCGCAGCCAGGTGGGCACCATGTACGGCACCACCGCCAAGGGGGTCCGCTACCTGGAGATGGCGGAAGGATACGTGACCCGGCTGGGCCTGGACGACAACGACGAGGTGATCGGCTACGAGTTCGTCCACCTCGGCAGGATGATGGCCATGATCCAGCAGGGCACGGCCGCCGACGAGGCGCTGGCCAAGGCCACCGCCAGCTACGGCCGCTTTGCCGAGGCGGTCCGCACCATCAACCCCAGACACGAGTGAGGAGGCGGACCATGGCCCTTTTCGAAGGATACGAACGCCGCATCGACACCATCAACGCCACCCTCGAACGCCACCGGCTCGCCTCCCTGGACGAGGCCAGGGCCCTGTGCCTGGAGCGGGGGCTGGACATCCACGCCATTGTCCGCGCCATCCAGCCGATCTGCTTCGAGAACGCCTGCTGGGCGTACGTTCTCGGCGCGGCCATCGCCCTGAAGAAGGGCGAAACCAAGGCCGTGGCCATCGCCCGGACGCTGGGCGAGGGGCTGCAGGCCTTCTGCATCCCCGGCTCGGTGGCCGACGAGCGCAAGGTGGGCCTGGGCCACGGCAACCTGGCGGCCCGGCTGCTCTCCGAGGAGACCAGATGCTTCGCCTTCCTGGCCGGTCACGAGTCGTTTGCCGCCGCCGAAGGCGCCATCGGCCTCGCCCGGTCGGCCAACAAGGCCCGCACCGAGCCGCTCCGGGTGATCCTCAACGGCCTGGGCAAGGACGCGGCCCAGATCATCGCCCGCATCAACGGCTTCACCTACGTGCAGACCCGGTTCGACTACGCCACCGGGGTACTCACCGTTGTCCGCGAAAAGGCCTATTCCAGCGGGGAACGGGGCAAGGTCCGCTGTTTCGGGGCCGATGACGTGCGCGAGGGCGTGGCCATCAACCACCACGAGGGGGTGGACGTGTCCATCACCGGTAACTCGACCAACCCGACCCGTTTCCAGCACCCGGTGGCCGGCACCTACAAGAAGGAGTGCGTGCAGCAGGGTAAGAACTACTTTTCCGTGGCCTCGGGCGGCGGCACCGGCCGCACCCTCCACCCCGACAACATGGCCGCCGGACCCGCCTCCTACGGCCTGACCGACACCATGGGCCGGATGCATTCCGACGCCCAGTTCGCCGGATCGTCATCGGTGCCGGCGCACGTGGAGATGATGGGCTTCCTCGGCATGGGCAACAACCCCATGGTGGGGGCCTCGGTGGCCGTGGCCGTGGCCCTGGCGGAGGCGGTCGCCTGAGCGAGCGAAACAGGCGGGCCGATGACAGGCCCGAAGACGGCCACACCGGTCCGGTCGCTGGAACCTGGCAGCAGAGGAGTGTGTCAACAAAATGATCCCGATGGAAAAATGGCTGCTCGTCATGCTCGGCGGCAGCCTGGGGGCGGCGAGCCGCTACGGGG
>ERZ1645192.4402-NODE-4402-length-11162-cov-11.284595_pt1 | contig 11162 bp, 8 predicted proteins | sample MGYA00575354_ERZ1645192 | MGnify/ENA primary metagenome ERZ1645192 (study PRJEB40844, sample SAMN11349763) | freshwater sediment metagenome | isolation source: river sediment | host: Sediment | place: India: Faizupur Khadar , New Delhi | collected 2017-02-21 ...
ATGCTTCAGGTTTACAGCGAAATACCTGCCGACCTCCTGCTGCTCACAGAAGATGTTGTTCTTAACAGAAGGAAGGATGCCACTGAACGACTGGTTAAATTTGCCGAAGGACTCAGGAACGAAGGCAGAAAAGAGGAAAAAGCCGATGAATGGAGATCGTTGCCAGTAATTGACAGGATCAAGCATTCACTGATAAGGGGTATTGATGATCATATTGAAGGTGATGTGGAAGAGGCACGTCAGTTATTTCCAAGGTCAATAGAGCTCATCGAAGGACCGCTAATGGGTGGAATGAATGAAGTAGGCGACCTCTTCGGATCAGGAAGGATGTTCCTCCCGCAGGTGGTTAAAAGCGCCCGGGTGATGAAGAAGGCAGTGTCGAAGCTTGCACCTTATATTGAGAAGGAAAGCAAAGGTGAAGGAAGCCGCGAAGCCGGGAGAATACTACTTGCAACTGTCAGGGGCGATGTTCACGATATCGGTAAGAATATTGTCAGTGTAGTTCTGTCGTGTAATAACTACAAGGTTATCGACCTGGGAGTTATGGTGCCTGCCGAAAAAATTATCGACACAGCACTTCAGGAAAAGGTCGATTATATAGGCCTCAGCGGACTTATCACACCTTCTCTTGAAGAGATGGTCCATGTGGCTGCTGAAATGGAAAGGAGAAAGGTGAAAATACCTCTTCTCGTTGGAGGCGCAACAACATCAGAGATACATACTGCCGTAAAGATTTCCCCGTCATATTCCGGTGCAGTCATACATGTCAAAGATGCATCAAGAGCGGCAGGAGTGCTCTCGGCATTGAACGCTGATAATACCCGGGATTTTGTTTCAGGAATAAAGGAAAAATACCGTAAACTCAGCGACGATCATGCCTCACGGCAGGTTAATCAGAAACTGCTTTCCCTAGGTGATGCAAGGAATAACAGGCTGCCCGCCATCTGGAAGTCATATAAGATCCCTGTTCCTGAAAAGCCGGGCAGACATATAATTGAAAATATTGATCTCAGGGAATTGTCAAAGTATATCGACTGGACATTCTTTTTCTTTGCCTGGAAAGTGTCAGGAAAATATCCTGCTGTTTTCAGCGATCCGGTAAAGGGTGAAGAAGCCAGAAAACTGTTTAATGATGCTCAGCAATATCTGGATGAGATTATAAAAAGCAAGCTTATTTCGGCGAAAGGTGTGTTTGGATTGTTCGACGCCGGATCTGTTGGTGATGATGTTATTGTATTAAACACCCCCCCGACCCCATTGAAAGGGGGAGGAGAATCCCATAAAACAACTTTGCATTTTTTGCGGAATCAGGAGGTAAAGGAGCAGGGTGTCCCAAATCTCTGCCTGGCCGATTTCATTGCTCCGGAGTCTGAAGGGAAGCGGGACAATATCGGGCTGTTTGTTGTTACAGCTGAGATTGATGAAATCGCCGTGAAAAAGTATGCCGGTGATGATTATGCTTCAATAATGATAAGGATTTTAAGCGACCGTCTTGCAGAAGCTGCCGCAGAATGGCTTCACGAAAAAGTAAGAAAGGAGTACTGGGGTTATTCGAAGGACGAAAAACTGACTATGGATGAACTCTTTTCTGCAAAATACAGAGGGATAAGGCCTGCCCCGGGATATCCTGCATGTCCTGACCATACCGAAAAAAGAAAGATTTTCGATATTCTTGATGCTGAGAAGCTCATTGGAGCAGGACTGACAGAAAATTTTGCCATGACACCTCCTGCAGCAGTTTGCGGATACATTTTTTCACATCCTTCTTCGGCATATTTCAATATAGGTAAAATAGGACGCGACCAGCTGGCTGACTATGCCACGAGAAAAGGCATGACAACCGATGAAGCTGCACGCTGGCTTGCTCCAAATCTGTAAAACAATGAGTGTAATTGATAAGCTTAAAAAAGCAAAAAGTCCGCTGTTCACCTTTGAACTCCTTCCTCCACTGAAGGGACACAGCATAGAAAAGGTTTATGCCACTATCGACAGGCTGCTGGAATTTCAGCCTGCATATATAAACTTTACCACACATCGTAATGAAATAGCCTATAAGGAGAGACCCGACGGGCTTCTGGAGAAGAGAGTTACACGTTTGCGTCCGGGAACAATAGCGCTGGCGGCTGCTGTACGGTACAAATACAATATTCCTGTCGTGCCTCATATTCTTTGCGGAGGCTTCACAAAGGAGGAGACAGAGAACGTACTGATCGAAATGAATTTCCTTGGCATTGATGATGTGCTAGCCCTGCGGGGAGATCCACAGCGCGGAAGCAGGATATTTATCCCAGAGAAAGATGGGCACAGGAATACTTCCGACCTTGTGAAACAGATTATCGATATGAACAATGGCCGCTACCTTGAGGAGACACTTGAGGAAACAACACCTGCCAATTTTTGCGTCGGCGTTGCAGGCTACCCCGAAAAGCATTTTGAAGCCCCCAACAGGCAGACAGATATGGAATACCTGAAACAGAAAGTAGATGCAGGAGCAAGCTACATTGTCACACAGATGTTCTTCGACAACCGGAAGTTCTTCAGGTTCAGGGACGAATGCCGGGCCATCGGAATAAACGTACCCATCATTGCCGGTATAAAACCGATATCAGCTCTTAACGACATAAAATTACTGCCGCAGACTTTTCATATCGATCTTCCTGTCGAACTGGTAACAGCGGTGAAAAAATGCAGCACCGACCAGGAAGCCCGGGAGGCAGGAATTGAATGGGCAACAATGCAATCAAAAGAGCTGATAAAAGAAGGAGTGCCGGGGATACATTATTATACCCTGGGCCGGTCAGATAATGTTGCAAGAATAGTTAAAGCAGCTTTCTGACCGCCCCCAAACCCCATAAAGGGGGCCTCAAACGCATTACTATTTTAAATTTGTTGTGGATTTGTCCCCCCCCCTTGGGGGGGCTGGGGAGGTGGTAATTTTAAGGAGTCGGTTAGATTTTAAACGCCTTCTTTATCTTATCGACGTAGTCAAGCTTCTCCCAGGTGAAGAAATCGACTTTCTTCAGCCACACTTTCTTGCCGTTGCCATTTACACTTTTGGGTTTCGCGCCGGGCACCTCATAATATACTTCAACATTGGCTGAGTAGGGATCGCGTCCAAAGTGTCCGTATGAAGCAGTTTTCAGGAAGACAGGATTTTTCAGACCCAGTCTTTTGATAATTGCATAGGGGCGCATGTCGAAAATGGAATTGACCTTTTCAGCTATTTCGCCATCATGCAGGATTCTTCCTTTCCTGTCTTTTACATGTGCTGACCCGAAAGTATTAACATAGAGACCAACCGGCTGGGCAACGCCGATAGCATAAGCTACCTGTATCAGGGCTCGGTCGCAAACGCCGGCTGCCACGAGGTTTTTTGCTATATGCCTTGCTGCATAGGCTGCCGACCTGTCGACTTTTGAAGAGTCTTTTCCTGAGAAAGCACCTCCGCCATGTGCGCCATGACCGCCGTAGGTGTCTACAATTATCTTTCTTCCTGTGAGCCCTGTATCTCCATGAGGTCCGCCGATTACAAATTTACCGGTCGGGTTAACCAGCAGACGGGTGTCATTTTTGAAAAGCGCTTTTATTCGTGCCGGTAATGATTTTTTTATTTCGGGGAGGAGATATTTTTCCAGATCACTTTTTATCTGTTTCTGCATTGCAGCTTCTGCAGCTTTTGAGGCAGCATTAGTTTTATTTTTAGGAAGGACAAACTCATCATGCTGTGTGCTGATTACAATAGTATCTATCCTGACGGGCTTATTATTGTCATCGTACTCGATGGTCACCTGCGATTTTGCATCGGGACGAAGATATTTCATTACTTTTCCTTCGCGTCTTATTTCTGCCAGTTTCTGGAGAAGAACATGTGCAAGCTCAATGCTCAGCGGCATGAAATTATCCATCTCACGGCAGGCATAGCCGAACATCATTCCCTGGTCGCCGGCACCCTGCTCCTCAGGCTTTTCACGTACAACGCCCTGCCTGATGTCCGACGACTGTTCATGAATAGTGGAAATCACACCGCATGAGTCGCAGTCGAAACGGTACTCTGCCTTTGTATAGCCTATATTTCGAATGACTCTCCGTGCCGTTTCCTGTACATCAACCCATCCGGAAGTCAGAACTTCACCACCGCAGACAACAAGTCCGGTGGTTACGAATGTCTCGCATGCAACTTTTGATTCCGGATCCCATTTCAGGAATTCGTCGAGAAGTGCATCAGAGATCTGGTCGGCTACTTTGTCGGGGTGCCCTTCGGACACTGATTCAGAGGTAAAGAAATATCCCATATATGTAATTGTTTTAAGTACCTGGAGCGTCCGGGGTACTCATAATTAATAAATAGTGAAATGAAACAAATCAAAAAACTAAAACAATAACAAGTGGCGGGAAGATTGGTTGAAGCGAAAGGCAGAATAATCTGCGTTTTAGCATTTTTTCCTGTGGTTGCAATCAGCTCAAATCTTTCCACCTGATATTATGGCACAAAGCAAATAAAAAAAAATGTAAAAAAAAACTTATTGGCTGGTAAGGTGCCTGAAAACCTCCTCGAGATTACTCTCCTCCTTCTGAAGGGAGAGAACCGTTAAGTTGTTTTTCACGGCAAATGAAAATATAGCCGGACGGATATCTTCATCGCCTTCAGCCTCTATTTTCAATGTCGATCCTGCCGTAAGGCTTACATTTACGATTCCCTGAAGTGCCTGCAATATGGCAATATCCGGGTTCCTGTCAAATTCGACTTTAATAACCTGCCTGTGCCTGCTAACCACAGAGTGAATATTGCTTTTAAGCTCATCGGCCATTATTTTGCCTTTATTGATAATAATTATCCTGTCGCAAATGGCTTCGGCTTCCTGCATAATATGTGTAGAGAACATCACTGTCTTTTCCTTTCCTGCAGTTATTATCAGGTTCCGTATTTCAATTATCTGGTTTGGATCGAGTCCGCTTGTTGCCTCATCAAGGATGAGCACCGAAGGATCATGTATCAACGCTTGTGCCAGGCCTACTCTCTGACGGTATCCTTTTGACAGTGAACCAATCTTTTTCTTCTGTTCGGGGGCAAGCCCTGTAAGTCCGATGATTTCATCGATATGCCCCCGACCTGACTTAAGTTTATAGATTGATGCGACAAACTCAAGATATTCCCTGACATACATTTCAGGATAGAGGGGATTGTTTTCGGGGAGATATCCTATGTTCTTTCTGAGGCCGGGGTCATCGGAGGATATTTCCTTATCATTTATCAGGACTGTTCCTGAGGTGGCAGGTATAAATCCGGTGATAATTTTCATCATGGTGGATTTGCCTGCCCCGTTCGGGCCCAGAAATCCTACTATCTCACCGGTCCTGACGCCAAAAGTGATATTATCCAGGGCTTTCTGTTCTCCATAGTTTTTTGTTACCCCCTGAACTGAAATCGACATACGATCGTTTGTATAAAATATTTTGATTTCAGAGCTACGATCCCCAGCCACCCATAAACTGTGCTGTGCTGGCAAAGGAAGCTTTAGGGTTCACGCAGCATACGGGTATTTTTGAACTGTTCGCAATTATATACTGTTCTGAAGCTCCAACCATATAATCGGCGAATGTTATGTTTTTGGTTGTTACAATCAGGATAAGGTCGGCATTGATCTTTTGTGCGAAATCAAGTGTCTGCTCTGCAAAATTTCCTTTAGGCACCTCGTGTATCTGGTACTCTATATTGTTCTGGATGAGGTATTTGATAGCAAAGTTCAGGTTTATCTTTGTTTTCTTGAGCAGATTCTGGTCAGTGGAAGTTGTTACCAGGATATGCATTTTGGAATCAAAATACTTACCCATGAAAATTGCCATTCTTGTTTTTTCCTTGTTCTCCTTTTTGAAATCGACCGGGACAACAATATTATGATATCTCTCCTGGTCGACCGGCGGATCCTGGACAACAATAAAAGGAACTGTTGATCTTACAATTACCTTCAGCGCCCAGCTTCCGGTAAGTTTTTGCATTCCCTTCATGCCATGAGTTCCCATTACCACCAGGCTGATATCTTTCTTTAGTTCTTCGTCGATGCCTTTCTGGTTTACATAGTCGCCTATTGCAGTAAAAATAGTACCCTTTGATATTGCCGGGATAATGGTCATATTGTATTTCTGTGCATTCTCGTCGGCTACCGTCTTGAGCATTGCTTTTTTCTCACCTTCGGTCTGTGGCTTTATGTCTTTGTCAACAATGTGAAGAAGACATATATCATTCTTCACCATGCGGCTTATTTTAACTGCGTGAGCAAGAGCATGATCTGCAACAGGAGTAAAATCCCAGGGCACAACAATAAGTTTCTGTTTCTCGGCCATAGCTTAAATTAATTCTGGTTTGAACTCAAAGTTATTCAGTTTTTGATAAATTCTATTATTTAAAACAGAATTAAGATACAAATATTATTTTGCAGCCACTTTTCCCACCGGGAAGTGAGGCTTTTGCACAAAAACAATGCCAACTTGTAATAAAAGTCGGCATTTTATTATTTTTGCCATGTTATTGAACAGATTATGAAAAGAATTAAGATCAGGCAGCTTCTCCAGTCACCCCCTGCAGACACTGATGTGCTGGTAAAAGGCTGGGTAAGAACAAAAAGAGGTAATAAGAATGTTGCATTTATTGCCCTTAACGACGGCTCTACCATAAATAATATCCAGGTTGTTGCAGATGTCTCACAGTTCAGCGAGACAATCCTGAGGGATATTACTACCGGTGCATGCATTGCTGTTAAGGGGAAGCTTGTAAAATCGCAGGGACAAGGCCAGTCTGTGGAAATCCAGGCCGCCGAAATCGAGCTTTATGGTAAGAGCGATGCAGAGACATACCCGCTGCAGAAGAAGGGACATTCTATGGAATTCCTCAGGGAGATAGCATACCTCAGGCCCAGGACAAATACCTTTGGTGCAGTCCTGAGGCTCCGGCATGCTATGGCATTTGCAATACATAAGTATTTTAACGACAAGGGCTTTTTCTACCTCCATACGCCTATCATTACGGGTAGTGATGCCGAAGGTGCAGGAGAAATGTTCCATGTTACCACTTTCGACCTTGCCAGCATCCCTCGTAATAAAGACGGGGAACCCGATTACAGCCAGGACTTCTTCGGAAAGCCTACAAACCTTACAGTTTCAGGACAGCTTGAAGGTGAGCTTGGCGCTCTTGCCCTTGGCGATATCTATACTTTTGGCCCGACATTCAGAGCAGAAAATTCCAATACACCACGACACCTTGCCGAGTTCTGGATGATTGAACCGGAAATGGCCTTTTATGACCTGAATGATAATATGGACCTTGCTGAAGATTTTATTAAGTACCTGGTAAAATATGCTCTTGAAAACTGTATCGACGACCTGGAATTTCTTAATAATATGATCGACAAGGGGCTGCTCGAACGATTGAAATTTGTCGTTAATAATGAATTTGTCAGGATCACATATACTGAGGCAGTCAGTATACTTGAAAGCTCCGACAGGAAATGGGATTATCCCGTGGGATGGGGCAGGGACCTTCAGGCCGAACATGAGAGATTTCTTGTTGAAGAACATTTTAAAAAGCCTGTTATCCTGGTCGATTATCCCCGCGAGATAAAAGCCTTCTATATGAAACAGAACGATGATGGTAAGACTGTGAGGGCTATGGATGTCCTTTTCCCGGGTATTGGTGAAATTATTGGTGGTTCGCAGAGAGAAGAAGATTATGACAGGCTCATAGCCCGGATAAGAGAACTTAAATTACCTGAAAAAGATCTGTGGTGGTATATCGAGACCCGCAAATTCGGAACTGCTCCTCACAGCGGATTCGGACTGGGCTTTGAACGCCTTCTTCAGTTTATTACCGGTATGTCGAATATCCGTGATGTCATTCCGTTTCCACGTACACCAAAAAATGCAGAGTTTTAAAGGGATCTAGTAATTTCCAGAACCAGGAATGTTAAACCAGAAGTTACAGCAGAAATTGCTGCAAAAACTTTCACCGCAGCAAATCCAGATGATCAAACTCCTCGAGGTTCCTACTATTCAGATAGAACAGCGTATAAAAAAAGAACTCGAAGAAAATCCTGCACTGGAAGAAGGACCCGAAGATGAAAACATACCTGAAGGAGAAACCGAAGATGATGAGCCCGGCGATGCTGAAAATACCGATGACGAAGAATTCACTCTCGACGATTATATAAATGACGAGGATGAGATCCCTGAATATAAGCTCCAGGCAAACAATTTCAGCAAGGACGATGATAAGAATACGGAGATACCTTTTTCAGCAGGCTCCTCTTTTCATGAACATCTCGAATCGCAGCTGGCCCTCAGGGATCTGAATGAAAAACAAAAATTACTCGGAGAATATATTATCGGGAATATTGATGAGGACGGATATCTCAGACGGGAACTTGTAAATATTGTCGATGACCTTGCTTTTCTTCAGAATGTAACAACAAACGAAGAAGAGCTGGCTGAGGTCTTAAAGATAATCCAGGACCTTGAGCCCGCAGGAGTGGGTGCACGGACACTGAAAGAGTGCCTTCTTCTGCAACTGGAAAGAAAAGAGACGTCGCTTCCGGAGGTGAAACTTTCACAATCAATTATTGAAAATTATTTTGATGAGTTCTCAAAACGTCATTATAAGAAGATAGTTGAGCTGATGGCCATATCCGAGGACGATCTGAAGGCCGCTATTGAGGAGATACTGAAACTCAATCCCAAACCGGGCGGTGAATTCAGTGATTCGTTTGAAAGAATAGCACAACCCATCATCCCTGATTTTATTCTTGAACACAACGAAGAAGGCTTTGACCTCCACCTGAATTCACGTAACCTGCCGGAGCTAAGACTCAGTCCGGCTTACAGCGAAATGCTCCAGGAATATTCAAGGGATAAGAGTAATAAGAAGGAAATGAAGGAAGCCGTTCTTTTTGTCAAACAAAAGATCGACTCGGCAAGATGGTTTATTGACGCAATAAGACAACGGCACAATACACTTCTTCTAACCATGAACGCTATCCTCGGATACCAGAAGGAATATTTTGCCGACGGCGATGAGACAAAACTTAAACCAATGATCCTTAAGGATGTAGCTGAGATGACCGGGCTCGATATCTCTACAGTGTCACGGGTGGCAAACAGTAAATATATCCAGACACATTTTGGCATTTTCCCGTTGAAATTTTTCTTTTCCGAAGGGCTTCAGACCGACAGCGGCGAAGAGGTTTCGACCCGCGAAATAAAAAAGATCCTCAGTGATTGCGTCGACAACGAGGAGAAACGCAAACCACTTACCGACGACAGGCTTACAAAAATACTTCAGAAAAAAGGATACCAGATAGCACGCCGGACGGTGGCAAAATACCGTGAACAATTGAATATTCCCGTTGCACGATTAAGAAAAGGATTATAATTATGTCTGATAATGCACGCAGAGCTGCCGGTATAATGGCAAAAATAGTATCGCTGGTTTTTCACCCCCTCCTGATGCCGCTCTATGCATTATTGATAATCTTCTCCCCTCTGATACTTTACGGTTTTATCCCTCTTGTCCAGAAAAAAGTGATCCTCCTCATAATCTGTACAAACAATATTCTCCTTCCATTCTTGCTGATACCTTATCTTAAGTGGCGAAAGCTGATAAGTACCTGGACTATTGACGAAAGGAGCGAAAGGATTATACCGCTCGCAATCACCTCCTTCTTTTATTTTGTGACAGTATATGTGGTTATGAGGTTCAATATACCGGTCTTTATTAAGGCCTTTATACTGTCAACGGCGCTGATCTCATTTGTGGTGACAGTAATCAATTTCTGGTGGAAAATTTCAATTCATGCGACCGGAGCCGGAGCCCTGACCTCATTCATCGTATTGCTTTCATTTAAGATGCAGACTCCCCTGACACCATTTCTTATACCTGCTATCCTGGTTTCGGGATTAATAATGTCATCAAGGCTGTTGCTGAACACACACACGCCACGGGAAGTATGGTTTGGTTATCTGTCGGGTTTTGCAGGAATGCTGATCCTCTTACTTGTTCTGTAACAGCTGCTGAAGGGCACTCTCGAGCAACTGCCTGCTTTCTTCATTTATTTCTTTATACGGGATAGATTTTTCCGGAACCACCGGAAGAAATACTCCTGCTTCTTTTTGTGATACAGAAGCAAACCACCCTTTTTCGCTGAGCAACCGGGCAAGGTACTCCTGCTCTGTCTGCCCTGGAGTTGGAATCAGAACGGCATTACATCCCAGGCTCACCAGTTCCATAATTGTTGTATATCCCGACCTCGATATAACAGTCCGGCTTCTTAAAATAAGCTCCTTTATTGATTCAGGAGGCAGGTGATTAAACTCGACGATATTGCCGGAAGAGCGATTAAGAGAATCATCTCCGGGCTCTCCTCCAAGTACAACAGTATTTTCGGAGGTTTTACTGAAAAAATCAGTAAGTTTTTTCTTAAGAATTGATTTTTGCGGTTCTGGGCCTGAAAGGATTATGGTATTTTCAACAGCAGGAAAAGGCATATCTGCGGCGCACGATTCTATACCTGTCAGTCGTGACAGAATCCCTATATACATCGCATTTGACGGGATCCGGAGTCCATGCGCCAGTCTTCCCGTCAGGTTCAGCTCGCCCGGAAGATCAGGAATAAAGCAATATGTATACCTGCTGATGATCAGCCTGTGCAGCCATTCGCCAACAAATTCCAGTTTCCTAAAAGGCCCGGGGAAAGGTATCCTGGGCTGATGGGTTATGTAAACAGAAACAATATTTGTATTCCAGAGGCCAAAACGGTTGTCGCTTATAACTATATCAATTTCGTTTTCACGAATAATTCTTTTCAGACGGAAATGCTCCCTGATGCTGTGCCAGATAAGTGATGGCCCCTGCAGGATAAGAAAAAGATATTGAGGAACGGATCGTGAATATTTTGGTCTGAATCCCGGGAAGCTGATACATCTGATCCCTGGTATTTCAGACCTGAGCAGCGCGAGATGCAGTTCTCCAGATCCTGCGATTATGTTAAACCCCATTTCCTTCAGCCTGAGTGCAAGCGGTATTATTCTTGCAGCATGGCCGAGACCCCACTCAAGCGGGCAAATAAGTATGTTCCTGTTCACTGCCAAGATTATCCGGAAACCTGTGTTTCAATACC
>ERZ1645192.4403-NODE-4403-length-11162-cov-8.038444_pt1 | contig 11162 bp, 20 predicted proteins | sample MGYA00575354_ERZ1645192 | MGnify/ENA primary metagenome ERZ1645192 (study PRJEB40844, sample SAMN11349763) | freshwater sediment metagenome | isolation source: river sediment | host: Sediment | place: India: Faizupur Khadar , New Delhi | collected 2017-02-21 ...
AATTTGTTTGACGAACATTTTTACAAAAACGTCGCAAACAAGGTGGTTACTTGCGATTAAAAAGAAGACGAAATTGGTCGCAAAAACCAATTTTATATACAAACTTAAAAAATAAAGTTAATGTTAATATTGGGAATATAACAACTAAAAATATTGATTTTAATAATGGTATCAACAATTTCGTAACTCTTTAGAAAATGTTATCCTTAAACCTGCTAAGGCACCCCTAATTTTATCACTTACACAATCAACGTAAATTCTTTCTTCAGGCGTGTGCGTACCTTTTCTCTTGTAAAGATAATCATCCCAACTAGAAAAATTACAGTTCCTATATATTTGATGAATTGTTCTATCAGAAACGCCACCTAGTTTAAGTAACCTTTCAAATTCAACAAAATCTTCACTTGAAGGGTTCTTATACAAAATAACATCTACTAAGTCTGTCAACTTCTTAAAGTACCTTTGAACTGGGGTTAAACCATCATTTATAATAACTATATCTTCGGCTATTGAACTTTCAACTATTGAACTCATTATTTATACTATTTAAACTATCTGTTATCCTAATTTCACTCTCATCTATTACATCAACTTTAGCATCTAATCTGTCGCAAATAGAAGTTGCCTCAACATATTTTTCATGTATCATTGTCCTATACTTGTCAAAATTATCAACAAATGCATCACTGGCTGCTTGTTTAGCTTGGTTATTTGCTTGTTGTGAACTCATATAATAAAACAAACCAAAAAGAACCGTTATCGCCAAAACTATGCCTATTAGTGAACTTCCATACTCCCAAACAGCGTCTTTGTTTGACTCAACTTTATTTTGTAAGTCTTCAAAACTTCTATTCAAATCTACTAATTTGGTCGTTAAACTAGAAACACTATCCTTTGATTTTTGCAATTCTTTACTTAAAGAATCTATCTTTGAAACAAGATTTTTACTAACTTTGTTCCCTAAACAAACAAAATTTGCTAAAAAGATCAACAAAATGACGGTTAAACATCTCATGCCACAAAAATACAACAAAGAAATGAAAACCGCAAGTAACACAGGCTATGATGTATATGCTTCCTATCGTCAGCACATCACATAGCCAAACCGTTATACACAACCAAAGTAATAGATTGTGCGTTTAAAATAAATTAGTAATCTTTTAAAAACAATAATAAGATGGATACCACCAAACAAAATTATGAAAGTGGCGTCATAAGCAGACCTATAGGAAAGTTCTTACCAAACTCATTAAGATCACACATTCAAGAAGAAATAACAAAAGATTGGGATAAGTTATATGAAGAACACTTAAAACCTATAATTGATTCAGATGCTGAATTAAAGAAAGATTTTGAAGACGTGAATAACTTATTTTTAGGATACACTATGAACGACGACTTTTCAAATCTTTACTTTTACTTTAACCACGAAAATTTATCTAAATATGGTGTACATCAAGAACTTTTCATCAAGTTTAAACAGGTTGAATCTCTTTTCCGTCAAGTAGTAATCTTACATTGGGATAGCGTTCCCTCAGTTGATTTATTAACTCCTGAGAAATCTCCCGATCTTCCATAGATAAACCAATACCTAAAATATCTCTTGTCAAGCTAATCTCTAATCCACTTTCACTAAGTTTGCATCCCATTAAATAGTGGTTTTTATTAGATACTGGATCAAACTTTTCGCCGCCTATAAATTGCAATTGATATATGTTTAAAAACCCTGAACTTCCTTTCATAAATATAAAGTAGTTTAAATATATTAGTAACCTTTTAAAATAATAATAAAATGCAAAATCCTCAACTAAAAAGGCAAAGAGTTATACTACAAACAATTGTAGGTAAAACCAACGAACTATTGGCTGAACCAAGATGGTTAGAAGCAAAAATTATGTCGTTAATTGGCAATACATTAGACCTAAACATAACCTATGACCCATTTACATTCAATGTAATCAACTACGATGATAATAACCTTTTAGTAATAGTTGATATTAATTACTCAGAAATTCCTTAACATAAGTGAGCTGTTTCCCAACTTAGATTATTATTTTTAAGGAACTCCTTATAAAAATTAATCTTGTCAATTAGTGAGTCAGGGCTTTCTGTAAGACATAGATTTTTAATTTGGGATATTGTCTTAAATTCACTGTGTGTTATAGTTGAACTTAGATCATCTAAAATTTTGTTAATTTTTGTCATTTTCTTAAATATTTTTCCGCCAAACCCAAAAATAAGAATGGCTGTGTATAACAAGCATTTTACGAAAGTGGCTTTAGTTCTTTCGTCGCCGCTCAAAATTAATTAAATAAAAACCACTTTCGCCGCTAACACCTTACAAGCAAAGCCACCTTCGTAAAGTGCTAGGACGTTAGATACGATTAAAATAGAAAGTAGTTAGTTAAGATAAAGCTACACCCACGCCAAAAAATTTAACAGTGGGTGTAAGCCTTAACATGAGTTTAACTACTTCAATTAACCTACCAGATGTGGTATGGTTTGCTTTCCTGCTTAAAGGAACAGGTTTGATTTTAGCACCTTTAAAGGCCGCCTTAAAAAGCGTTCTAAGAAATTATTTCAAGGTGCAATTGCGCAAAGTCTTTAAAAAGAATAAACGCAAAAATACTGAGTAATCAGTGGTGCGGGGCTATGGCTCCGCATTACCATAATAATCTTCTTAAATTAAATAAACAACTTAAAATATAAACATTATGACTGACGAAGAATTTAAAAAATTTACCGACAAACACATTGTCAAACCAAATCTTAGTAAAGAACAAATATCAGGAATAAATGAGCTTTTAAAAGAGTGTAGAAATACAGTCTTAAAAGAAGATACTATATCTCATCAATTACATACTTTAATAAAAGAGACACTCCTTAGTAAGTACGGTTTATCTTCTTATTTTGTTGAGTACACAAACTTGTTAGTTGAAAACTTGGACGAATTAAGTTTTAAGATAAAATTATTAGAATTACTAAACAACGCCTGCAAAGATGAAATGTTATAGTAAGTCGCCGTCAAATTTTGACTTATATAAATCTTTAGTGCTGTAATATGAATCCACGGCCAACATCATTGACTCTTTTGAAATATTCATGTCAGGGTGTATAAAGTGGCACAGCAAATTATATATAAAAAATGCACTTGGATCTTTTACGTTATCTTGTGTAAAAACTTGCGACTTCCAAGTTGCTACTTGGGCATCTTTCAACCTTAAAAAGGTAACATCTTGGACGAACTCCCTATTTTCTAATTTCCATTGTTTTAACTTTTCTTCGTTAAAGTCTTTTACCTTATCTACTAACTCTTTCAATTCTTCGTATGAATTTTTATTCATAATTTTTATATTTTTACATTTCTAACTTAAGTAATTTAATTTTAATCCGCCACGGTGAAACTGTGTTAAATAGATTAAAGTTGTCAACTAAAGATATTAAGGATGTGAAACACTAAACCAACCACTGTGCTTAATTAGCAAGCCTCTCCGCCGAAACCTTGGCAAGAGAAATAATCAATGACTTTTATATTTCCAGCGACATATGCCATCTTCGGTGATTTACTCATATTATTCCTTAAACACTGTAAACAAAATTCGTCAATATCTGAACCATCATAATTTGGACACTCATTAGCATACCACATATCTTCTTTTCTATATATGCCAGAATTAAACATTTCAATTAAATTGTCTCCACAAAAGCAAAAATGTTCATAACAGCCTTTCAAAATAAATTTAACAGTATCATTTTCAATTTCAAGATTTTCCATATATTCTTTAATAATGTTCATAGGAACTTCTTCTATTGTAAACCTGTTAAAACCTTCTAATTTACCCATTTCAAAAAATTAAATGCACTACCACCAAACCCAAAATAAAACAAGTTACTGATGATAACAAGCATTTTACGAAAGTGGCTTTAGTTCTTTCGTCGCCGCTCAAAATTAATTAAATAAAAACCACTTTCGCCGCTAACACCTTACAAGCAAAGCCACCTTCGTAAAGTGCTAGGACGTTATTTCAATAAATCTTTTATCAAATTTATATAAAACCCGATATCATCCTTCGTTTCTGATATATTAGTAAATGTCTCTTTGTAAAAGGACCTTTGTTCTATAAATTCTTTGTATGCTTTACTACCTGCCGCCAACTTCTCTGCAGTTGATAGAGATGTCTTAGGTATAGGAGTTATATCATCCTTATCTATAAATTCTCCACGACTAATGGCAACTGCTATTCTATATTTAATACTAGTGGCCGACTTATCATCATACTTTATCCACTTGGACGCATACTTTGCTTTCCACTCCGTTAGGTCTGCTTTTAAACTTACAAATTTTTCTTGTAATACGTTTAAGCTTTCTTTTTTTATTTCTCCTACACTAGTGTAATTGTGGAATGTTTCTCTTACTGTGTTATATTCTTCTAATATATCTTCTATTGGTCTCACGCCTCCCCGATTTTACTAATTAAGAAATCAAATGTAGTTGGGTTTTCTTTTAAGTAAGCTATTACTTTTGATTTTCCGTTTTGTTTGATTTCTTCACCGTTTTCGTTAGGGAATGTAAACCACGCCCCACCTTGTTTGACTATATCTTTTTCAATAAGCACATTTACATATTCATCAGTTTTATTAAACCCACCTTCATAATAAAGGTTTAATGAATTTGCATCTGTGCCGTCATAAGCCGTATTCTTAGACTTCTTAATCCTAACGTCAAGTATATGTCCTATTGGTTCCTTATTCTCGTCAAGTATAAGCTCTTTTTTAGTTAAGTCTAACCATAAGTCAGGCATATACTTTACCCATTCCCCACCGCTTAGAACCCTATTATCCCCCATCATTTTGCCAGGGTCTCTCCTCCACTGATGCACAAATATTAGTGGTATACCCCTTCTAAAACAATTAGAACTTATAATTGGAACTCTTGTATTCCAACGTTTTGCAGATCCACCAATAGAGTACTCTTCAGCTGACTTCGCCTCGTCGATAGACGAAAAGAAAGACTTAATACTGTCAAACCCTATTAAAGATACATCATCCGCCAAACTAAAAGCTTCTGCTTCATTTAAAACAGCCTCTAAGTTTTTCTCCTTACGTATTATAAGGTTATTTACATCTACACCCATACGAGTTAGGTAGGATTGGCTTATAGAACCTTCCCCATCAAATATAACAGGAACTTTATCTGGGTATTTTAATTGAGCCTCCCTTACGGCCATAAGAAATAAGCTTGATTTTCCACTTGATTCCCAACCTGTAAGAAGCGTCATACCTGTCCTATTGTGTCCTCCAACTTTACTATCTAAGTAAACTGACCCTGTGGATATAAATCCTTTTGATAAAAAGTCAGATGGCATGTCTCTTAGGAATCCAATCTTATCACTTTCAGCTTTATCTTTGTTTAACTTCTTTAGTACATCTAATACTGATCTTGTCTCACCCATCTTTGTTAATAATCTTTAATGTATCTATCTAAGGTTTTGAAATTAATTTTTTCTCTTACTAAATCTTTTATCGCCGAAAATATGTTACAAACCCTGTCATATATTAACATATCTTTGAATATGTCTAAACCGCTGTTGTCAAATTTACTATGACAATTGTTTGTCGATTGCCAGCTACACAGGTAGATTATGTTGTCATCACATGTGCTTACAGATTTATATATACTTTTGTTTAACACGTGTGCCACTTCACTTATATCCCCTTTTAACCTACAACCACACTCTGCACAACAAGCTTTTGTTTCTTTTATTATCGCCACGTGTTTGGCGTAAAATTCAGGAAACTTTCCCCGCTCTAATTTTCTTTTTTCTAACCCCTTCTTGCTATATCTTCTCATCTAAATTAAAAGCGTGCGAAGGGCGGCAGAAGATGCCAACCCTAAGCACTGGTGAGACATTATCTTAAACTCCGTAAGCTACATAGTTAATAGGTAGCATTATAGATTTCTTGTCTGTGTTTGTCATTTTTTTACCTGTTAAAGGGTCTGCTATGAACTCATGTACATCTTTGTCTAAGTGTATTATCAAGTACACTGGACTTGTTTTTTGTTCTCCTTGTTTTAGGCCACCGACCTTTTTTGATGGGTCAAATGTAAACTTAATCTTATTACCTTCTAACTTCGCATCTGTGCAAGAGCACCCGCCAGAAACTGAAAGGTAATGGAACTCTTCTATTCCTTCTAATATCTCTGATTCCCCAGCTACTATTTTGTTTACTGGTATTTTACCAAAATTAAATTCTGTATTACTTAATCGCATCTTTTACCAATCCTATTTTCAATCCATGTAAAAAATTTCTTTTCTGCTTTTCCCACACCTCTTTTGTTGGTGTTGCAGGCCATAAACCTAAACTGCATTCTAAAGACATGTCTGTACTCTTACCTATAAAATCACATCCGCACGGTTCTGTTTCTCCTTCTGCAATGCCAACACACTTTCCATTAGCTTTACATTCGGGGCACATTAGTCCTCTAAATACAATAACTTCTGATTGCCAAGCCATATCTTCTGGAGTTCTGAACCCAGCCTCTTCTTTTACTTTACCTGTAAGTTTCCTTAGTAGGAAACGTGCGTAGTGTCCCCACTTCACTGGGTTAATCATATCTCTAATAAGCATAGCTTCCAAGTATTAGATCCTCATAAATAGCATAAGTATAAATCTTGTGATCAAGTGTTTTATACTCTTGTGGCGGCAACCAAGCCATCTGATTCATAGTAGCTACAAATGTAGGCACATATTCAGGTAGAAGTTCATTTTGTACAGGCTTTAAATTGCTGTCATCGTACTGATGCGCCATATAATATTTTGGATTTGGACTTTCTCCCGCCGTAGCAGTTAAAGGCAACATCACCAAGTCCCCCTCTCTGTATTTTGAATCTTTTATATCATTCCCTACCTTAATTACCTTGGCGATGTTTGTTGCCTCTACTATATCATTTGTGCTCATTAACTTACCTGTAATGTCAGTAAGAAGTAAAGATGCTTTTAGCCTTGCATTTGGGCGGAACATGAACATTTCAATACCCAACCTATCATTTAAAACACACTTCTCAAATCTTTTTACATAAGATTTGTCTTCTTTGAATTTATTCAATTGGTTAAAGAACTCATCTTGACCAATTAATACATCATCTGACTCTGTTATTATACTACTTCCTACCATTAAATCTACTTCATTATCTTTGAAATGATCTCTTCCAAACTTTACCTTACTCATTTACTACTAATTCTTGTTCTTTTAATTTATCCTCAGCCATCTTAGCTTCAACCTTTTCGTTAAATGCTCTTGCGGCTTCTACAAATACTTCCATTCTGCTCTTATCTTCTACTGGGTAAATTCCACCCTTGTACTTATAAAAGCTTAAACCTTTTCTGTAGGCTTTTTCATGCTTTCTTTGTCTGTTTACAAATTCTTTGCCTTTTACCCAACAGTCAAACACACTCGCATCTGGATTTTTTCTCTTATATTCTCTCATGCCTTGCTCTAATACTTCTTTTTTATTAGACCAATTTACTTCCACACCTGCATATGCTGTTCTTGGTACATAGGTCCAAGTAAGTCCTCTATTGTGATCGCTGCCACTATTCTTATAATTACCCGCTTCTTGTCTCGCCATTTTTCTTCTTATTTTCTAATTCTTCTAATGCTTTTTTAGTAAGTTCTGGGAAAAGTATGTGTGAAAATTTAATAGGTACATAAGTCCAAAAATACCCTACTCCAACCTTATCATTTATCACGCCACCACTTCCACTCTTATAATCTACTATTCTCTTATATGGATACCATAGTTTTGCTGCAACGTATTTTACAAAATCTCTGCTTAAATTACCTAATTTGTATTGTTGCTTATAGTATCTCAGCGCTGACTTGATTGATGATTGTGTACTCTTAAAAGTCCCTAATTCATTTAGGGTTACGTCTGGTAGGCGCTCATCTTGTATTAATATCTTTACATGTCTGAAAAAATTAGAAAACTCCTCTGGTGCATCTTTGTAATCTATTCCTGATGCTTTGCAAGCTATCTTAATCTCGTCATCTAAAGACTGCAAAGATAATTTTGTTTGCCTATCCATGCTCTATTCTCTTGAAGAATTGATAGTTTATACCTTTAAGCTCTGGCAATATAAAATGTTTCAAAGTAAGTGAGTTATCTATGTCATAACCTTTAGGTACTTTATCTAACTCTTCCTCTACTTCTTTCTTTACTTGTAGGAAAGCATCGTATGACAACCCTACATATTCAATTTGGTCTACTGACCCAGCCTCAATGTACGCTGACTGCCCAATTATTTCCTCAACCAATGATGTCCCCATCTCTCAAAATTTTTACAAAATCTATCACAAAACTTGCCCTTTCATTTTTGAGGTAAGGGTAAAACTCTTGTGGGAGTAAGACCCTACCATCACCCATATCCTTTATCCATTCTTTATCAACTAATTTAGGGAGCCAGACTTGTATAGTCTTTTTATCCTTAAATGTGTTAAAATACCTTCTAATATTACTTTCTTCACCGCTTGTGAAGATATTATTATGACCGTCCGCTAAGCAACACATAATGCTTACCATCAACTCCTCCTCCCTTTCTGTAAGCCACTTCTCTCTACGCACATAGGCCGCACTAAAAGTTCTTACAACCTTAGTAAAAAAGTCTAAATTTGATGTACTAACCTTATTTATTGTCGTACTATACCTATCTTTTAATTGCCTAAATTCTGATCTCACAAACTATGCTTCTTTTAACAACACAAATATACGACACGATTTTCAAAAATCCTGACTTTTTAAAAAAATTTTTTCAATTTTTTGCATTTTAATTTTTAACTAATTGATAATTAACACATTGTAAGAAAAAATAATTTTGAAAAAGTAAAAATAATTTTAAAATAAAATAATTAAGTTTGGCGGAACTAAAATACTACTTATTTTGTTTATATTAGGTAAATCAAAATTTTAATAAAGATATGATAATATTTTCAGAAAAAGAGCACAAATATAAACACGTAGAGAGTGGAAATGTTTTGAAAGGGTGGACATCTTTGATAAAAAATTACACAGAACCTTTTGACATAGAAAAGCAAGCCATATGTTCTGCCTACTCAAATTACTTAGGAAGTACGTATAGGGGAGTTAAATTTGGTCGTATGGCTAATGCAAGTGTAGCTGAATTGGCTGAATACTTGTTGGCAACTTACCCTGACATGCCATCCCATTACATTGATGAGATAAAGTATGAGTGGGAGTATGCTGCTATACTTGGTTCTGAGACACACTTAGAAGCTGAAATGGCTTCATACGCACGTGAGTATGAAATTAATCCTTTTACTGATGAAGAGTTCCCAGTAATAAAAATGGATAAGCAATATGATAACCAATTACTGATGGATGATTTGTCTAATTTGCCTAATGGTTATTATCCAGAGCTTTTAGTTTATGATTATTCTATGGGCCAAGACCACACACCTGTTACTATGATTGATAAGTGTTTTATAAAAGATGGTGTTGTATTTTGCGACGACTGGAAAACTAATGGTAGCATTTGGTCAGGAAAAGATAAATACATGACTGGCGTTCTTTCATCCTTGTATGATAATACAGAAGAGAAGTATAAACTACAAGCTTGTTTTGGCGCCAAACTTATGACAACATTTGGTTTTAAAGTTGGCGGGGTAGGATTTACACATGTTAAAGAATATAACCTTAATAAAACTAAATTCTACTTAGCCAAGTATGATGAAGATTTAATGAACAAATTCCAGGAAGATTGGAAGAAAATTTATGATAAGTTAGAAGTGGTTAATGAAACGGATTGATAAACATGCCCTGTGGCTTATTTATAGCGTCGTAGAGCGACTTTTATGTGTTTGGTGGTACTTTGGTATCACTTAACATTTTTAATGGCTTTAAAACAGCTTTTTTGACTACTCGTCTTCTACTATCATAAATTAGGGTGCTGTTTTGTTTTCCAGCCGCCAGAAATAATATCAAATATTTTACATGTCTGTACTTTTTTGCGGCGGCGCCCGCTATATTAATCTAATTAATTTATCTCTATTATACTTACTATATATAATACTTAATATATTACCTAATATAGCTTACCCTTTACGTTATATTTATACTCATCAATTTTGGAATAAATTTAAAGGGTAAAAAACTAATCAATTTTGGAATATAAAATAGTTAAAATTTTGTTAATACATTTAAAAAGTCAAAGATTCGTAAAATCGTGTCGTATATTTGCATCATCAAAGGAAAAACAGTTTTCAGGTGTTTGAAAATAAATATGTTAAATTTTTCATAACGTTTGGAAGTGTCAAATAATTGTCGTATATTTGTGTTAGAATCAGTTAGTAATGCAAGAAGCAGTAATAGTAGAAAAGGTGGGTAAAAAAGATTTCGTGGCTATTAATTTAGAGTTCACGAATAAGAACCTGTCGAAAAACTTGCCTGAGCTTTACTTGTATTATAAATTAAGAGTCTGGTCCGCACCTACTGCGGGATGGATAAAAGACTTTGTATATACCAAAAATGAAAAATATAATATACTTCCAAACCTAATTAAGTTAGGTTGGATTTCAGTTGATGGTAAGAAAGTTAATAAGTACAGAGATGTGGTTGCAAATTGCGGCTGCAAATCGAGAGTAACAGCAGACATAACCGCATACGAGTTGTGCGATATAGAAACATTTAAAGGTTATGTGATTGCAATAAATGAAAAATACCTTTTAGATAAAAAGGATAGAATAAATAAGCGAATTAAAACATCGCTCGCCAAGGGTAAACCAATACCTTCAAGTTGGACAAAGTTGAAAGGTGCAACTCAAATAGAGTTGGTCACAAAGAAAACTAAAGAAGATGGGGTTGTCACTATTACTGGTAGGGCGTTTAATGATGAGCTTAGTAGATTGATGGGTTTAAGTGTCGCCACGATTACAAGGTGGCGGGCTATAAGCAACAACAATAGTTTTAATAGTTACGAGCTGCGTAACGTAAGAGTAAATGCAGATCATAAATCTAAAGCTACTAAGATGGTAGTAGAAGATAGACAATATAAAGGAAGTGTTTTTTCTACCAAGCGTGATGGTACAATTATTATGACAAAAGATTTATTAATTACGTCTGGTATTAAACTTTTTTACGGTGTAA
>ERZ1645192.4405-NODE-4405-length-11159-cov-27.880944_pt1 | contig 11159 bp, 8 predicted proteins | sample MGYA00575354_ERZ1645192 | MGnify/ENA primary metagenome ERZ1645192 (study PRJEB40844, sample SAMN11349763) | freshwater sediment metagenome | isolation source: river sediment | host: Sediment | place: India: Faizupur Khadar , New Delhi | collected 2017-02-21 ...
AAATTTAAATTAAATTATTTCAAAAATAAGATTATTATAAATTATATCGATTCCTGATCAAGGAGGTATCTCCGAAACATTTTTATATGAATTCTAATTAAGTTACTTACACTGAAATAAAATTATTTGGTGAGCATGTCATTCTGTTATTGCTCAATTGATTTGTTATATTGAGTGGGGGATGTTCGATGTTAGTAGATGACAGAAGAAGAATTTTAATTGCAGATGATGATATGATGATCAAGACCATTATTATGAAAATGCTATTCAAGATGGGCATGGGTGCAGATCTGGCATCCAATGGCCAGGAGGTTCTTGAGGCATTGATAAAATGGCCTTACGATGTGGTGCTTATGGACATACAGATGCCGGAGATGGATGGAATTGAAACCACAAGGATTATCAGAGAAAATTGGCTTTGCGGGCCAAGGATAGTCATAATCTCCGATTGTGATCCAAATGTCTATGAAAAGACCTGCTATGATGCAGGTGCGAACTATTTTTTATCCAAACCGGTGAACATGGATGAATTGAGGGCCGTGATTGATTGCGGCCCAAATGCTTTTCAGGGAAATTAATTTAATCAATAGTTCTTATTATTACAATTTCTTTAATGACGAGGGTGCTAATGTTCAATGCATTAATATCTTCAAACAAATCCATTTAATTTAAAAATATAATGAGTAATAAAAACTACAATCAAAAGAAATAGGAGATTTTATATGGGATGACAGTTAATACCTGGAAAATAGGCTGCTGGCGTATATTTTGGCGGTTGGTGGGGTATGATGAAGTCCGGATACAGTCCGCTGCTTGATATGGAAATAAAAAGGATTTTATTTAGCAATTATATTTTTTTAGGTTTCTCTCTTTTCGTGTGCAGAAGTTTGATGGCCATTCCTATCCTCTTTTATAATACCTTTGATCTTTGCCACAGAAGGTGGACGGGATGATCGACGAATGCCCCGTCACTCCATCGCTTCAAACCCTTGCCGATATCTTCTCCGAGCCGGGCGGCTTTCGGCCAGAGAGGCTGCGCAGTCTCTCTTGCCAGGCACCAAAGCCCGTGGCTTCCCTCATCCAGATGGTGCTCTCCTCCTCCGGAGAGCAGATGCAAAAGAGTCTTGCCTCTTTGGCCGGTGACCTTTCGGCAAGCGGCAGCGCTGCAGACTGGCTTGATCTGGGGCGGATAGCAGCCGGGCTTTTCTATCGCCATGCTGCTGAGGAGTACTTTGAGAGAAGCGCTGAAATTGCCCGGAATCAGGGGGATGATGAGGGGCGTTCAAAGGCTCTCTCAGCTCTCGCCGGCCTGTACAGCGAAGATGAGGATTGGGATAGAGCTTGCCGCTGCTATGAGGCAGCTCTCGCTTCCCTGGATGAAGTGAAAAGCAAGCCCCTCATCATCTCCGTCCTGGTCAATCTCGGAGGCGTATACCGCCAGCGTGGCGATCTCTCCCAGGCCGAGAATTGCTATTGCCGCATATTGCGTCTGGCCGGGGATGGCATCAGCAGCATGAGGGCTGATGCTCAATACTTCCTGGGGGATATGCTCCGCCTGAAAGGGGACAGCTCAGGCGCCCTGATGTGCTATGAAAAGAGCCTGGCCGATAGGGAGAAGCTGCAGGACGGAAAGGGAATGGTCCGGTCTTTATCTGCTCTGTCTGTCGTCCACAGGCACTGCGGCGCTGCCGTCCGGGCGGAGAGCTGCCTTCTCACCGCCCGCCGCCTTCTGAAAGACCAGGGAGACTTATGTGGTGCCGCGAGCATGAGCCTTCTTCTGGGGGACCTCTTCTTCGAGCAGGGGCAATTTCGGGAGGCCGCCGAGCATTACCAGAAGGCGTTCTTTGGTATCGAAGGCGTCAATTTTCCCCTGGCCGCCCAGGCCATGGCTCGCGCCGGCCAGTGCTTCCTGGAGACGGGGGAGCTGGCCCTCTCTGAGAATCATTTGAAGCGTGCGGCGGAGATAATGCGCCGGGAGGAGAGCACCACTGAACTGGCCGATTTGCTGGAGAAGCTGGCCGGCCTCTGCCGGATTCAAGGGCGGCCTAATGAGGCGCTGCAGTATGCTCAGGAGTCCCTGGCTATCAGGGAGGGCGAAGGGGAGGCATCCTCTCTAGCGGCGGCCCTGAGCCTGGCTGGCCTGATCTGCAGCGACCTGCGGCGGTGGCCGCAGGGCATCGAATGCTTCCAGAGGGCGGCAGACCTGCTCTTGGAGAGCGGAAATGCTCTATCTGCGGCTGAAGCCCTCTCCAACCTGGGAAGCCTGTACCATCTGCAGGGGGATCTGGACGGAGCGCTCGAATGCTACAGCCGCTCTCTGCGAATCTATGGCGAGCATGGCAATAGCCAGGGCTGCTCTCAGACCGAGTCCAATCTGGGGCTGATCTACCAGGTCCGGGGAGACCTGGCCCTGGCCGAGGAGCACCTCCATAGGAGCCTTCTCGCTCGGGAGGAGATGGGGGATGAGGTGGGCTGCAGCGGACTGCGGCTCTCTTTAGGCCGCAACCGCCAGCTTCAGGGGAACTGGGAGGCTGCACGTGAGCACTTCCAGCAGGCAGCGCGTGCCTATGAGGCTCTGGGAGACCTGCGAGGCTACTGTGCCGCTCAAAATAACCTGGGAAACCTCTACTCAGAACGGGGCGACTGCAAAAAGGCGATCATGTGCTATAAATTCGGCCTGGATGCGGCGAAGGCTGGGGGCGACAGGCACGGCGCGGCCCTGGCCTCATCCAATCTGGCGGCGGCCCTGCTTGATGATGGTGAGATCGACAGGGCAAGGGAGCTGTATGAAGGGTGCAGGGAGGAGTTTTCCCAAATTGGTGACGTCCGGGGCGAGGGGCAGTCTCTCCTCGGCCTCGCGGCGGCTGTCTGCGCCGGCGGCGACCTGTCAAAGGCCTTGCAGTGCTATCAGGGCTGCCTGGCCTTCCATATGAAGAACGATGACAGTCCGGCCATGATGGCTGCTCTGCAGGGTCTGGTGTCAGTCGGCCTGCGCCTGGGACTGGCGGAGGAGGCGGAAGCGGCCTATTGCCGGGTGCTTGAGGCATTGAAGAGCGCGGGAGACGCCTGGGGGGAGGCGTCGGTGCTCTGCTCGGCAGCCGGACTGCTGGCTGATCTGGGGCGGTGGGATGAGGCCGTCGCGAATTACCGGCAGAGCCTGGCCATACTGGAGGGACTGGGGGATGCCTACTCCCTGGCTGTGGCCGAAAACAACCTGGCCAATCTCTTCTACCGGCGGGGCGACTGGAAGGGCGCACTGGAGAGCTACTCCTCCGCCCTGGCAAGCTTTCGGAGCTTCGGGGACGAGAGAAGCCAGGCCCAGGTTCTGAGCAACATGGCCGCCCTGCACCTGAAGTGGGGAGAGTGGACAGATGCTCTGGAGTGCTTTCAGGAGAGCCTAACTCTCTTTGAGAGGCTGGAAGAGCAGGCGGGAGCTGCGCGGGTGCTGGGGAATTTGGGAAGCTTCTATCTGCGCCGGGGAGAGAGGAATCTGGCCAGGGAGCACTTCCTCCGGGCCCTGGAGATCTTCAAGCGCCTGGGGGATCGGGAGGCTGCAGCAGAGATGCAGTCCAGCATCGATATGATCTCTGCCGGGTCGGGAGATGCCCCTGAAGACCTCGATGGCTACTATGAGCAGCTCTCTTCTCTCAAAGCCCAGGGTGACCTCTCCGGGCAGGCTGAGGTTTTAGCGGCCCTGGCCGGTGGGCTGGCTGATCGATGCCGGTGGGATGAGGCTTTATCCTGTTACCGGGAGAGCCTGGAGCTCTTCGTGGCTACGGGTGAGGTCTGCAATCAGGGGCAGGTCCTCTTCAACACCGCCCTGGTCTACAAGGACCGGGGAGACCTGGCAGGAGCGGGCCGGCTCTTCTGCCGGGCTCTGAGCATATTCGAGGATCTGGGTGCCGTACCCTGCACAGCGTCCGTATGGATGAATTTGGGTGTGGTGCTGGATTGCCTCGGCCAGGAGGTGCAGGCTGAAGAGCACCTCTCCCGCTCCATCAGCCTCTTAGAGGAGCTGGGAGCGCTTCCTGAATTGGCTGAAGCCTATTTGGCCAGAGCGCAGTTTCTGCTGAGATTGGGGCGCCTGGATGAGGGAGGATATTATCTGGAGAGGGCTGAGGCGCTGATAATCTGCACCGATTGCCTTTCATTGCAGATTCAGCTCCTCCAGGCGAAAGGAGTGCTCCATGCCAGGCAGGGCCGGCAGAGGGATGCAGAGGTCTGCCTGGAAAAGGCCCTCGCTTCGGCGCGATTGAACTCCTGCCTCCATGAAGAGGCCAAATGCATGGCCCTTCTGGGAAGGCTCGCCCTCCAGGTCAAGGACTATCCCCGTGCCCTGCAGCGTCTGCAGCAGGCACTGGCGGCGTCAAGCCGTATTGGAGCCATGTACGACGTTGTCTGCATCTACCGGGACATGAGCCGCCTGTTCGCGGCACAGGGAGACGTCGTGCGCGCTCAGGAGATGGCAGTTTTGGCTGATCATCAGCAGTCCAGGCCAGTCTCATCCGATCCGTTTTCGGATGATTTGCCTGCCTTCGGCAAAATAGAGCCGGTGCAGGTCCAGGGGACCGGTCAGAACAGGCGGCAAGAGAGCGAGCCGGATATTCTGAAGACGAAGATCATCTCTAATCGCTGGTTATGAAGGGCGTACGGGCTAGAGGTCGGACCAGACCATTGAGGGCAGCAGGCTAAGTTGCAGGTCGATCTCAGCCAGGGAGTGCCTGATCTGGGGCTCCTTGAGGAGGAGGTTCAGCTCGGCGAGCCGACCCACGACCTCTCCCAGTTGTGCTTCTTTGTATTCGCTCCTGTGACGGATAGGCGCATAGAATAATTCTCCATGTGTCTGATCGGCTTCTATGCCGAAGAAGTCACGGCTATAAAGTCCCTTGAAACGAATTATGATGGGCTTGTAGACCTCTTTTAGGGCAGGAATATAGAATTCCTCAAGCACCATCTGTTGCATTCGATTTTTCATCTCCTGCACCCTGAGTCTGATATATCCCTGTCCATGTATATATCCTGCATAATGGATGTCGTATCTGATGCGGGAGCGCAGGTCAGTGCGCAGTCCCAATGTGAATTCGCAGGTATCTTTGATCTCGCTGGGGTCAAGGTTTAGGAAGTATCTGGCAAAAATGGTATATCCGTTCTCGAAAGTGATGTAGATATAGCTCTCGTCGCCCTCTTTATTCTGGAGTTGGAGCTCCTGGACATTCCAGCCAAATAGCTTTTTAGCGTCTTCTTTGGTCAGGCCGCGCGAGGGAAGTTCGCGAACCTTTTCCAGGAGGTCTGCCATGGTTTGCATTCCTGCTCACATGTCCTTAGCATCGGATAAACATTATGCTATAGGAGGATCAATATCGTCAGCGATCCTGCCAGTGTGAGGGCGATTGCCCCCTGCATAAGGCGCAGTGCCCGGGGCACGTCTGATGTCTGCGGCTCTTTTCCTTCATCCATCAGGACATAGTATCCAGGCTTCTCCAGACGGATGCCTAGAGTTCCGGCGCATGCAGCCATCGGCCAGCCGGAGTTGGGGCTGGGTGTGACAGAATGATATCTCCAGGCGGCCTGGATTGCTGCTTTAGCCCGGTCCGGCCTGGCCAGTGCTATGAGAATTATAGATAAGCGTGCCGGGATGTAGTTGGCCAGGTCATCGAGCCTGGCCCCGGCATAGCCCAGTTCTTTCAGGCCTCTGGTCTTGTATCCGACCATGGAGTCCATAGTGCTGATAGCTTTAAAGGCCAGGGCTGCCTCCAGGCCCAGGCCGATGGGCGAGAAGAGGATATAATAAAATATGGGGGAGAGAATTCCATCTACATAATTTTCCGAGAGCGATTCTATCACCGCCGAACTGGCCTGGCTCCTGGATAGCGAAGCGGTGTTGCGGCCTACCAGAGCCGGGAGCATTGACTTTGCTTCTTGCATATCCCTGTCTATCATCCTGCCGATGTCGCGAGAGACCTGAAGAAGACATCTCACGGCGAAGGTGGACTTGAGGAGGAAGGCGGAGACAAAGAGAGGTAAAAAGGGCACCATCCCTGCCGCTTTCACAGCCATGTGGCCGGAGAAGATGGCGATCAATATCACCATTAAGGCTAGAGCAGCTCCGCCTGCCCGGCTGGGAGGACACCTGGCGCGCAGGAACGCAATCAACTTCCCTATCCAAACCACAGGATGTATTTTTGCCGGCATCTCACCAAGGAGTATATCATAAGCTACCGCCAGGAGGAACACGGCCAGACTATCTGCAATCATTTCCTATTTCTCCTCATTTCAATCGCGCCTCCAGCTTCTTCCAGACGGCTGACACAGCCTCGCCATTGAGTAGTGAGTCCAAGACCATGTCGGCTATCTCCTGGTAGTGTATAATTCGGCAAGAATCGCAGCACCATGCGCCGTCTTTCTCTTTGCCGCCGGTTCTCTCATCCCGGCAGGGATAAAAGGGACAGAAGCATAGCGAGCAGTCCTGCTCTAAAAAGTGGCAGGGGAACCTCTCGCAGTTCAGTCTCTGCATGATAGGGCCTTCTTTAGGGCTGCTATCAGTTGCTCGTTCTCGCGGCGGCTGCGCACTGCTACCCGGATGTAGCTCTTGCCCAGGCCAAAGGACTGGCAGTCTCTCACCAGCACGCCCTGGGACATGGTCCTCATCGCCAGGGTATCTGAGGTCAGGCCGGTGGGTTCGATGTTGACCAGAATGAAGTTGACGCTGCTGGTCGTGGGCGCGAGGCCCAGATCGCGCAGGGCTGGTTGCAGCCAGTCCAGCTCCTCTTTTATAAACCTGCGGCTATGCTCCAGGTGCTCTTCGCAGCCCAGGAGATACGATGCCGCTGCCGCAGCAATTGAGCCTATGGACCAGGGGATTCTGACCAGGTTCAAAATGCCGGCTAGCGTTTCATTTGCCACCCCGAATCCCAGACGCAGGCCGGGCACGCCAAAGGACTTGGTCAGAGACCTCATTACGAAGAGGAACCTCCTGTTCGGCGCAGTCTCCGCCACGCTCTGCTGCGGATCAGAGAGCTCTATGAATGCCTCATCCACCAGCAGGAAGGTCTCTGCTTGTTCGCATCTGTCGGCCAGATCGATGACCTTGCCCCTGGATAGAAGCTTTCCCGTGGGATTGTTGGGATTGCATAGAAAGAGCAGCTTGGCCTCCTCCAGGTCGCTTTCATTCAAATGCGGCAGCCCATCCTCATCTATTTTCAGCTTCTTGATAGTCGCCCCGGCCAGAAGGGACTGGTTGGCATACTCGCCGAAGGATGGAGTGGGCACAAGGCAGAGGTCCCCATCCTCTAAGCAGCATTCTGCAAAGAGCCTGATCAGTTCGGATGAGCCGTTGCCGGGCACAATGCATTTCATATCTACATTCACAAAATTTCCTGCGGCGCGACGAAACTCTCGGTAGCTATTGTCTGGGTAATGGTTTATTTTCTTAATCTCTTCTAAAATCAAGTTATCCAGTTTGGGCGAGCCCAATGGATTGATATTGGCTGAGAAGTCCAGTGGCTCCGCTCCAAGAATCGATGCCGCATCCTGTACCTTTCCGCCATGCTTGCACTCAGTCGCCCGGGCGAAGCTCTTCCGTATACGGTTTATCATGGATTTCCAGGCTTTCTCACGGTAAGGCATTTCAAGGTTGTGGATGGAAGATCTTGCATTAACAATAGTGATTGGGAGGTCCACTTTTTTTCACATATCTGCTATATAAAATTCATACCATGAATTAAATTAAAATTTTATAGTTTTTATATTATTACGTGTCCGAAAGTGTTTTATTCACTCTATGCGAACTCAAGCGGCGTATATCAAAGGAAGAGGAGGCTAAGATTCCGATGGCAACCAAGGAAGGCAGCTTTTCGATTGAGGACATGAAGAACGTCCAGATCAATATCGGAGCTGTCGTTAAAGAGGCTGACGAATGGGATCAGGAGATGGGTCCATTCCCCAAGCCAGGTGTGGCAACGCTTCGTGACTGGGACTTCAAGATTTGCAACCGGTACAAGATCATGTATTCTCCGGCAGATGATACATGCACCCTCTGTACCTATGGACCATGCGACCTGACCGGCAACAAGAAGGGGGCCTGTGGCATTGACATGGCCGCTGCCTGCGGCAAGATCGTTCTGGTTGCGGTTTTAATGGGAACCTGCGCCCATACTGCTCACGGCAGGCACCTGTACCACTGGTGTCTGGACAAGTTCGGAGATATGCCATTCGATATGGGCAGCGAGATCCTGGTGGACGCTCCCCTTTATCGCACCATCCTGGGCAAGAAGCCCAAGACCCTCAAGGACTTCGGCGAGGCCCTGGAGTACTGTGAGGAAGAGATCGTGCAGCTCCTGGCAGCTACTCACACCGGTCAGGAAGGATTCTATATGGACTTCGAGTCCAAGTCCCTGCACGGCGGCATGATCGACTCCCTGGGCAAGGAGATCTGCGACATGCTGCAGACCGTGGCTTATGACATGCCCCGCGGCGCAGCCGACGCCCCCCTGGTAGAGATCGGCATGGGCACCCTGGATCAGAATAAGGGCGTTCTTATCGCCTACGGTCACAACCTGGCTGCCGGCGCTGAGGCCATGATCTTTGCCGAGAACAACAACCTATGGGACAAGGTCGATATCGGCGGCGTATGCTGCACCGCCATTGATCTCACCAGGATCACTGAGACCGGCAGACCCTCCAGGATTCCCTCCAACCTGGGACCCAAGGCCAAGGTGGCCGGAGCCATGGGCTGGTGGAGAAAGATGGTCCGGGCCGGAATCATGGACACTGTGATTGTGGATGAGCAGTGCGTGTTCTGCGATGTGCTGGAGGACTGCCAGCAGAGGCATATTCCAGTGATCGCCAGCAATGATAAGATCATGCTTGGCCTGCCCGACAGGACCAACGACTCTGCCGATGCCATAGTTGAGGATCTGGTCAGCTTCAAGATTCCCGGTGTCGCAATTCTCGATCCGGTCAAAGCCGGAGAGGTGGCCATCAGGACCGCAGTCGCCGTCAAACCCAAGCGCGAGCAGTTCAAGAAGGAGAGCCTTTTCACTGAGCAGCAATTCAAGGACACCCTAGCCAAATGTACCCAATGCAATGAGTGCGCCTTCGTCTGCCCACCCCACATCAGGATCAGCAACCTGATAGCTGAGGCCCTCAAAGACAATCTGGAGCCTTTCTCCTCCACCTATGAGGTCTGTGTGGGCTGCCAGAGATGCGAGCAGACCTGCCCCCAGGAGATTCCCGTCCTGAAGCTCTATGAGTATGCCAACCGCGAGTACATCAAGAACCAGAAGTTCAAGATGAGAGCCGGCAGGGGACCTGTGCTCGATACCGAGATCCGCAAGGTAGGTGCTCCCCTGGTGCTGGGCCAGATTCCCGGAGTTATAGCGCTGGTAGGGTGCTCCAATTACCCCAACGGCACCAAGGAGTGCTACGACATCGCCAAGGAGTTCGTGGACAGAGGCTACATAGTCGTCGCCACTGGCTGCATGGCCATGGACATGTCCCTGTACAAGGATGAAGAGGGCAAGACCATCTGGGAGCAGTATGAGGGTGCCTTTGATGGCAGGAACATCTGCAACATAGGATCATGTGTGGCCAATGCCCATATCCACGGTGCAGCCATAAAGGTAGCCACCATCTTCGCTCACAGGAATGAGCGTGCCAACTACGATGATATCGCCGACTATGTCATGTCCAAGGTAGGAGCTTGCGGCGTGGCCTGGGGAGCATACTCCCAGAAGGCAGCATCTATCGCCACCGGCGTGAACAGGCTTGGCATCCCCGTGGTCGTTCAGCCCAGCTCGGTCATATACCGCAGGACATTCATGGGCCGGACGGACAAGCCCGAGGACTGGATGGTCATAGACGCCAGAGACGGCTCAACGCAGCAGATAGAGCCCGCACCTGAGGCCATGCTCTATATCGCAGAGACCAAGGAGGAGGCCATGCTGGAGATGGCAAAGCTGTGCTTCCGGCCTTCCGATAACACCCAGGGCAGAGGAATCAAGCTGACCCACTACTGCGATATCTCCATGAAGTACTTCGGCAAGCTGCCCGACGACTGGCATCTCTTCGTACGCGACGTCAAGGATCTGCCCCTGAACTATCAGGCACAGATGATGAAGGAGCTGGAGGAGAAGCACGGCTGGAAGATCGACTGGAAGGCCAAGAAGTTCATCTCCGGACCGCTCCGGCCCGCAGATGTCAGCTTCGATCCCACGAACATCGCGCGCAAGATAAGGACTAAGAAGTGAGGGCACAGGAGAGGAAGTGATCAAGATGGCAGCAGAAGTAAAGAAGGGTATTGATACCACCAAGAACGCCATTCCTTTTGAGATGGCCCAGATCCCCGGGCCGGAGATGGCCAAGACATATATGCCGAAGGTCATCGGCGCGATCATCAGAAAGGCGAAGAGGCCTCTGCTCGTAGTAGGAGCAGAGCTCTTCGACGATCCCGTGATGTTCGATAAGATGATTGAGATGGGAAAGATGGGAATTCCCATCGCCGCCACGGCGCATAGCGTCAAGGGCTTTGTGGATAGAGGCTACCTGGAGAACGTCTATCAGATCGGCCTGCATCCGTTGACCAACTTTTTGAGGTTCCCCGACTGGAAGGGCCTGGATGGACAGGGACAGTACGATGTGGTCATATTCCTGGGCATCTACTACAAGTTCGCCAATGGCATGCTATCCACATTGAAGAACTTCAACCGGGACATCAAGCGCGTCTCCATAGACCGCTACTATCATGTCAATGCCGATATGACCTTCGGCAACCTGGCCTTCAATCCGGACGACTATCACGCAGCCGTAGACGAAGTAATCGCAGCGATGAAGAAATAGAGTTTATCCTATAACAGAAGAAAACAGAAGAGGTGTATTAATGGCAGATATAAAGTTGGACATATCCCCCATGTATGAGGGCGAGAGAATCAGAAAGGACGATCTATGGGTAGAGCTGGGCGGCCCCAAAGCCGATGGATTCGAGCTGTCCCTGGCCACTCCAATGGACCAGATTGAGGATGGTAAGGTAACTGTCATCGGCCCGGATCTCGGAGAGATGAAAGAGGGCACTACCATGCCCTTCGGCATGATCTTCAGGGTTGGCGGCGAGAAGATTGAGAAGGACCTGGAGTCCATCATCGAGAGGCGCAACCACGCTCTGC
>ERZ1645192.4406-NODE-4406-length-11156-cov-6.288713_pt1 | contig 11156 bp, 5 predicted proteins | sample MGYA00575354_ERZ1645192 | MGnify/ENA primary metagenome ERZ1645192 (study PRJEB40844, sample SAMN11349763) | freshwater sediment metagenome | isolation source: river sediment | host: Sediment | place: India: Faizupur Khadar , New Delhi | collected 2017-02-21 ...
CAGGCACCGCCGGCGCGCGCAGCCACAAGCGCCTGCGTCGCGCCCAGGCGCACGGCCGCGGCGTCGTGGCGAAGCAGCGCCTCCAGGCGGGGCGCCGCCGCGGCGTCGGGCGCCGCGGCCAGCGCCGCCAGAGTGCGCAGCGTCACTGCGGTCTCGGGGTGGTCCAGTAGCGAGGTCGGTACGCGGCGAGCGTGGCCCGTCTCCAGGAGGACGTCCAGCGCGCCGGTCACCTCGTCCGGCTCGTCGCTACGCAGGCGCGAGACCAGCATCTCCAGTGCATCGACGTGCAACTCGTGCACCTCGACGCGGCCGGCTTGGCGGCGGTCGTCCAGCACGTGGCGAATCACGTTCAGGTAGTGAACGCGCAAGTCCACCGCCAAGCCTAGCCAGGCCAGCGCCAGCATGCCAGCCAGCGCCGCCAGGTGGGAGTGGTCCAGGCCCAGCGTGGTGAACAGCACCAGCAACAGGGCGGCGCCGGCCTGGCCGCCACGCTGACCCACCACGTCGGCCACAGCCTTGAACCGGTCACGCAGGTCGCCGGGCAGCGGCACGAACAGCAACTCGTTGGCCGTGCGGTTCAGCGAGTGGCGCAGCGCGCCGTCCACGCTGCGGCCGGCCAGCACCGCCAGCAGCGAGCCGCCGGCCAGAAACCAGCCGCAGCAGACAGCCAGCAGCGCCGGCAGGGCCATGCCAGCACCCACCACGCCGACGACTCGCACCAGCCAGCCCACCAGCGCCAGCTGCACCAGCAGCGAGGCCAAGTTCAGCGACAAGTAGAACGTCGAGAAGAACCGCGGTAGCTCCGCAGCCGGCACGGCCGCCACGGCGCGGCTTTTGAACAGGTAGTCCATCACCGTGGCTGTGGCCGCCGTCACCGTGATCAGCAGGAGGATGCGCAGCACGTAGGGCCGCGCACGGATGACGGCCAGGTCGGTACCCAGCCCCGCGGCGGCGTTCACGGCGCGCGCGTCCGGCGGGATGCCCCCCCCGGTCTCGCGCCCGCCCCCCCAGCGCGGCACACCCGCGGCCGCCAGCAGCAGCGCGGCGGCCGCCAGCAGCAATGTCGGCGTGGGCAGCGTCTGCACCATCAGCCGCGCCAGCGCGGTGCCGGTGATGGCGCCCAGGATGCCGCCAGAGCCGATCGGCACGAACAGCCGCTTCGCCTGCGCGATGGTGAACAGGCGCCCCATGAAGGTCCAGAACGCGGTTATGACGATTGTGGCGAACATCGCCGGCCACGCGTACAGCGCGTAAAGTGCCCAGGTGGCACCGTCGCGCGCGAAGAACCACAGCACGACGGTCAGGATCGCAAAGTCCACGAGCAGGAAGGCCAAGCAACTGCGCCACTCGAAGCGCAGCAACGAGCGCTGGCGCAACTTGACCGCGGCCAGTGACAGCACGGCGATGCCCACGTAGATGGCCGGTAGACGCGTCGCCGGCAGCTCCGCCAGGAACAGCGCGTCGCGCGCCACCTCCAGCAGCGCGTGCGCGGCCATGATGCCGAACAGCGTGATAAAGCCGCTGGCGCTGTTGCGGGCCTCCCCGGGGCGGACATCGAAGTATCGCTTGATCATCCTGGGAATCCCGGGTGCGCGCGGTCTCCGGTCGACCGGATCGAGGTGTTGACGGTGGCTAGGGGTCATGCGAGAATTAGTCTACCATGCCTTTCCACGCTCCACACCTCGAAAGTCACGCTCGGCGGTTCCGTCGCGAATTGCCTGGATCCCGAAGCAAAGGGGTCCGGGCCGCCGTCTGCGCGCTGGGGTTGCTGGCCAGTTCGTGGACGGCGCAGCCGGCCGCTGGCGCGTCGGCAGCCGCCCCCGGCGACACGCTCCGGGCCGCGGGGGTCCGCACCTGGTACTGGGGTCCGGCTCCGGCGCGTTCCGACTCGACGGTGGCCGTCTTTCACGACCGGCCGCGCCCGGCCTGGGAGACGGCCGTGCTGGTCCCGTACTGGGTGCTGGGTCTGCCGTTCCGCCTTGCCTTCCTGGCCGGCGACCAGGCTGTCACTGGACTGGACAAGCTCAACCTGTTCGAGTTCAAGGCGGAGTACCCCGGCCTGCCCGGCCCGTTCGGCTCGTACATCGTGCCGGCGCTGTCGGGCGGGGAACTGGAGGGCACCGCGCTGGGTTTCGAAGTCGTCAGGCCGCGCTTCCTGCATCGACAGGGTCTTCTCAACCTACAGGTCAGCCGCTCCACGCGCCACGCCGACGAGGTCTCCGGCGGCGTCTTCACGCCGCTGGGCGGCGCCTGGCTGCTGCAGCTGGGCTTCGGCAGCGAGGAGATCAACCTCCGCCGCTACCACGGCCTGGGGGGCAACAGCCGCGAGGAGGATCTTTCCTACTTCTGGCTGCAATCACAGTGGCTGGGCCTGGCGCTGGAGCGCCCACTGGCCGGTGTGGCCGCCTTCGAGCTGCAGGCATACTTCTCACGCTTGGCCAACCGTGAGCCCGAGTACAACGTCGACCGCGCCCTGGCCGTAGTGCACGCGGCAGCCTTGCCGCCCGGATACGGCGGCGAGTCCAACGGCGCCACGCTGCGGCTGTCCATCAACTGGGACGATACCGAGCAGACCGGCCGCCCTGGCACCGGCGCCTTCCGCAGCCTGGCCGTCTCGCTGTTCGAACCCACTGACGGCGCCCAGGCGCGCCACCTGGTGATGCACCTGGCCTCGGAGGACTTCTTCCGCCTGTGGTATACTGATCGCACGCTGGCGGTGCGCGGATTCTTCAACCGCGTAGTCCCGGTGGGCGATGCGGTGCTGCCGTTCACGCGACTAGTCAGCACGCAGCGGCCGGATTACATACGCGGGTTCTCGCCGAACCGATTCCTGGGCCAGGCCACGCTCGGCGCCAGTGTGGAGTATCGCTGGCCCGTCTGGCGCCCGCGCGGGCGCGACGACTACGGACTTGACGCCTACATCTTCCTCGACGCCGGCCAGGCCTTCACGCACGTATCCGAACTGGGCTGGGACGAACTGCGCACCGCCATGGGCTGGGGCCTGCGTTACATCGACAGCAACCGCAAGCTGGCCGCGCGTGCCGAGGCGGCCGTCAGCAACGAGGAGGTGCTGCTCCGCTTCCGCTTGGGGCAGACCTTCCAGTACGACCGGAAGGGTCTGATGTATGGCCGGAACCCGACCAAGGTGTACTGAGCACCGATCACGGTGCGCGGGCGTCGCGGCGGCGCTGGCGCTGGCCCTCCCTGCCGGCCTGCCGGCCATGGTACCGGCGCCCGGGCACGCGGCTGCCGAGCCGCTGCGCGACACGCCGATCGTGTGGTTCGCCAACGATGCGCGCGCGGTGCCACCTCCGGCACCTGAGGAGCGCGGACTGGTGCCCTACGCAGTGGAGGCGTTCCTGGGCCGCCCGTTCTCGCGCTTCTGGAACCCGGCACGCCTGGTGCGGCGCCTGAACGGCGACGGCCCCTCGCAAGAGGCGCTGGACGTCAACGCGCTGGACGAGGTAGTGGACTCCGCGTGGTTCACCAACCGCATCGGCGTGCGGCCATTGTCGGCCGACGAGTTGGCCGAGGGCGCTGCGCACGGCACGACCCTGGCGGCAGGCCCCTTGCGCCCTCTGGTGGTGCTGAAAGCCAAGTCGGCCGGCGTCACGCCCGGCTTCACCGTTCGCGACAGGCGCGGCGACATCTGGCTGCTCAAGTTCGACCCGCCCTCGCACCCGGGCATGACCATCCGCGCCGGCGTAGTTGCCAACCTGCTCTTCCATGCGATGGGCTACAACACGCCGGTCGACCGCGTGGTGACCTTCACGCGCAACGACCTGGTGCTGGACGGCGCCATCACCATCAACCTTGAACGCGGACGGGCGCTGGCGGTCAACGCGGCGAACCTCGACTCCATCCTGGCCGCCACGAACTCGCGCTTCGGCGGGTGCTACCACGCGTTGGCCAGCCGCTACCTGGACGGGCGCATCCTGGGCTCGTTCGACGACGAAGGCCGGCGCGACGACGACCCCAACGACCTAGTCCCGCACGAGGACCGCCGCGAGCTGCGCGCACTGCGGGTGTTCGGCGCCTGGCTGAACCACTTCGACCTGAAGCGGCAGAACACGCTGGATGTCTACGAGGGCCCACCAGGCGAAGGGCACGTGCGGCACTACCTGATCGACTTCGCCTCCACCCTGGGCACGTTCGGCGACCGCATCGTGCCGCGTTTCGGGTACGAGTACGGCATTGACCTGTTCCCCATCCTGGGCCGTATGGCCACGCTGGGGCTGGTGGAGGACGCATGGGCGCGACTGGACACGCCGCCGGGGCTGCCCGAAATCGGCATCTTCACCGCTGAGGTCTTCGACCCCGCTGGATGGAAGCCCGACCTGCCGCACAGCGGCATGGCCAACCTGACGCGGCGCGACGGCTACTGGGCGGCCAAGGTGCTGTCGGCGTTCACGGCCGACGACCTGCGCGTGGTGCTGCGCCAGGGCCTGTACCAGGACCCGGCCGCGCAGGAGTACCTGCTGCGAACGCTGCTGGCGCGCCGGCAGGCGATCGTGGATCATTGGTTCGCGCGTGTGCCGCCGCTGGACTTCTTCACGGCCGACGCGCGCGGAGTGGCGTTCACCGACCTGGCCGTCGCGCGCGGTTTCGCCCCGTCCGCCGGCGCGCGCTATCGTTGTCGGCTGGCGGCCGTCGACGCGGAACGGCGTGGCGAGCGCGGTCCGTGGCAGGAGGTGGTCGCCGGCCGCGTGGAACTGGCCGACGCCGGGGGCCGCCTGCTGCCGCACGTGCCGGTTACCGGGCCGCAGCGCCCGTTCCTGGCGCTGGAGCTGCAACTAGATCGCGGCGGCGGCTGGTCGACCTCGACCACCGCCTGCCTGGCGCCTGCCTCAAGACGTATCGTCGCGGTCGACCGCTGAAGGAGCAACGCCCCTTGCCTAACCACCCCGCCACGCCGCGCTGCGGTCCGCTCACGCGCTTCTTGCGGCTCTTCGCCCGCGTCGAGCCCGGCGAGGCCGGCAGCGTGCTGCTGCTGGCGCTCAACATCTTCCTGCTGATGACCGCCTACTACCTGATCAAGCCCGTGCGCGAGGCGCTCATCCTGGGCCACTGGGGCGCGGAGGCGAAGACGGCCGCCTCGGCCGGCCAGGCTCTGCTGCTGGTGGCGGTGGTGCCGCTGTACAGCCGCCTGGCCGACTACCTGCCCAGCCGCCGGCTCATCAACACGGTGCTCGTGTTCTTCGCGGCCTGCCTGGCGGCATTCTACCTCTGCGCGCGCGCGGGGCTGGCCGTCGGCATCGCCTTCTACCTATGGGTGGGCGTGTTCAACCTGATGGTCGTGGCGCAGTTCTGGTCGTTCGCCAACGACCTCTACCTGCCTGAGCAGGGCAAGCGCCTGTTCGCGATCGTGGGCTTCGGCATGTCAGCCGGCGCGGTGTCCGGCAGCGTCATCGCAGGGCGGCTCATTGGGCCGCTGGGGCTTCACCAGTTGCTGCTGGTGGCGGCGGCGCTGCTGCTGGCGAGCGTGGGGCTGACGCGCGCGGCCGACATGATGTGCCGGCAACGCCTTCCGGAAGCCGGCGCCGCCCGTGCCGCCGGTCGCCCTGCCGACGCGCCCATGTCCGGCCCAGGCGGCTTCACGCTGGTCAGGCGCAACCGATACCTGCTGCTAATCGGGTTCATGCTGGTGCTGGCCAATTTGGTCAACACGACCGGCGAGTACATCCTGGGCGCGCGCGTGCGCGCCGAGCAGGACCGCCTGCACCCGGCCGTGGAGCGCACCTCCGACATGGACGACGCGGCGCACGCCGCCGCAGCGGCCGCTCGCGAGGATGCCGTGGACAAGGGCATCGGCCGCTTCTATGCCGACTTTTTCTCGGCCGTGAACCTGGTCGGGCTGCTGGCGCAACTGTTCCTGGTCTCGCGGCTGGTGGCGTGGCTCGGTGTGCGGCGGGCCATGCTGGGGCTGCCGCTCATCGCCATGGGCGGCTACGCTCTGACGGCGCTGATCCCGGCGCTTGCCGTGGCGCGCTGGGGCAAGGTGGCCGAGAACGCTACCGACTACTCGCTGCAGAACACCGTCCGCCAGATCCTCTTCCTGCCCACCACGCGCGAGGAGAAGTTCAAGGCCAAGCAGGCCATCGACACCTTCTTCGTGCGCCTGGGCGATGTCGCGGCAGCCGGCCTAGTCATCGGCGGCAGCCGGCTGGCCGGTCTGGGCACCGCCGGCTTCGCCTGGGTAAACGTAGGGCTGGCGCTGGCGTGGGTGGGACTGGCGCTGGGGATCGGCAGTCGATTTGCGCGGCTGGAGTCGGGGCGAACCGCCCTATGAGGAAATCGTGGCGCGCGCATGGGACGACACCGTCCGTCATGCCCACCAGCGACCTGAAGTCGCGGATGAAGCGCGTCTGGTCACTGTAGCCCAGCGGGAATGCGAGTTGGGAATGGTCGACCGTACCGAAGGGCGTCCCGCGTGCCTGCTACGAGGCCTCCGGCGCCGGGTACGTCCTGCAGCGGGCCCTGGATCACGACGGCTTCCACTGCGAGGTCATCGCGCCGAGCCTGATCCCCTCCAAGCCGGGCGACCACCGCAAGACCGATCGCCTGGACGCCGTCCATCTGGTCCAGCAGTTCCGCAGCGGCCACCTGCCCGCCGTCAGCGTGCCGGATGTGGACCATGAAGCGGTGCGCCACCTGGTGCGCGCCCACCTGTTCAACCGCCGGCAGATCACCCGGGCCAAGCACCGGATCGTCGGCATCCTGCGCACCGGCGGCTACCACTTCAGCGAGACCAAGACGGGATGGACCAAGCCGCACCGCGACTGGCTGGCTGGGCTGCGGCGCGAGATGGCCGGACCGATGCAGCCGGTGCTGGCCAGCGAGTTGCAGCATCTGGAGTACCTGGAGGCCAGCCTCAGCTCCCTGGAGGCAGCGATCACCGAGGTCGCCTGCCAGGAGCCCTGGCGCAAGCCGGTGGAGGCGTTGTGCTGCTTCCGCGGGATCAAGACGCTCACCGCGATGACCATCGTCAGCGAGATCGGGGACATCAAGCGCTTCGGTTCGCCGCGGCAGCTGATGGGGTACGTCGGTCTGGTGCCGAGCGAGCGCAGCAGCGGCGAGCGGAGCAGACGCGGACCGATCACCAAGGCGGGAAACCGCTATCTGCGGCGGGTGCTGATCGAGAGCTCATGGCACTACAGCAAACGGGCCTGCTCGACGCTGCGGCTGCAACGGCGCCGCATGGGCCAGGATCCGACCATCATCGGCATCGCGGTCAAGGCCCAGCACCGGCTCGAGCGCCGCTACCATCACCTGGCGCGGACCAAGCACACCAACAAGGCGATCACGGCCGTCGCGCGCGAGCTGTGTGGCTTCCTGTGGTCAGCGTTGCGGGAAGTCGAGAGCCGCTAGCAGCAGCGGCCGACAGGGCGTGAGGGAAGAGGCGGGCCAGGGGGAACCCTCGTCTCAAGTATGCGACGGGCTCCGACCCGACTCGCGTTGCTAGAGTGAGGCAGCCTCGGACGGGCAGAATCTTGTGCGGTACACAACCCGCGGATATCAGTCTGATCGACCGTCGACGAAGCCTCTTCCCTCCGATCACAAGAGAAGGCCCCGGCCGTTGCCGGCCGGGGCCCAGGGACAGGCACGTTCTCAGTTGACTAGCCGCTCCATATCACTTGACGAGAACAAGCTTCTGAACGCTGCTGATCCCCGCCGCCGTCAACCGCGCGAAGTAAACCCCGCTCGGCGCCCGGCTCCCGCCCTCGGTCTGCCCGTCCCACACCGCGACGTGCTCGCCCGCGGCCATCTCGCCGCCGGCCAGTGTGCGCACCCGCCGCCCGGCCGCGTCGTACAGGGCCAGCTCCGCCCGTCCCGCAACCGCCAGCGTGAACGCCACCTTGGTGGAGGGGTTGAACGGGTTCGGGTACGCGGCCGTGATCGCCGTGGCCCGCGCCGGCGCGTCGTCCGCGCCGGTGTTGGTCGACTCGCCGAGGCCGTGGATCGTGAAGTCGTCGAAGTAGAAGCCGTCCTTGACGATCGAGGTGTCGGTGGTCAGCCGGAACCGGAAGCGCACGTCGGCTTGGCCCAGCCATGGCGCCAGGTCGACCGTGTTGAGCACCCAGCTCGCCTGCGCGTTCTCGAAATAGGGCTGGCCGGCGGTCTGGGCGCCCTGGCCGCTGCCGGGCTGCGTGTAGGCCGTGGCGACCGGCGTCCACAACGAACCGCCGTCGACCGAGACCTGGAACTGCACGCCGTCCCAGTTGGTTTCGATGTTCCATTTGGCCTGGAAGCTGACGGTGCCCGAGTTCATGTCCGTCAGGTCGACGCCCTCGGTCATCGTGCAGGTGCTGTTGGTCAGCGAGCTGGCGTAGTTGCCGACCGGGCTGTCGGTCATGGCGTAGGCCGAACCGCCGGCGCCGCCGGCGACCACGCCCCACGGGGAGACGCCGGTCCAACCGTCGGTCAGGCCGCCGTCGAAGTTCGTGGCGAAGGGCGTCAGCTCGACGGTCAGGCCCAGGGTCACGTCGGGTGCGGTCACCGAGGCGGCGTCCAGGGTCACGACCTGCTCCTCGGTCGTGTGGCCGGGAGCGCTGTAGACCAGCCGGTAGTCGCCGTAGACCAGGCCCGTCAGCGCGTAGTCGCCGGCGGCGTCCGCGTTGACGGTGTCGACCAGCTCGTTCAGCGGGTGGGTGTAGGCCTTCACCTGCGCGGCCACCGGGGCGCCGCCGGTCTGCTGGACGTGACCGGCGATGGCGCCGGTGGCGACCGGGTCCAGGGCCACGTTCAGCACGGTGGGGGTGCCCCAGGTCGTGCTGACGTTGCTGATCGTGCGCGTGATGTAGCCGTAGGCGCTGAACGTCAGCTGGTAGGTGCCGGTGGCCAGCAGCTTGTAGTAGTCGCCGTGGGACGGGTCGGTGTGGACGGACTTGCTGTTGCCCGTGACGGTGACCGTGGCGTCCAGGGGCTGGCCGGTGTCCGAGCCGGTGACCACGCCGTTGACGCCGTAGCGGGCGCACTTGACGTAGTGCATCAGGCTCTCGCGGTTCTCGTTCCAGAAGGTCGGCAGCAGGCTGGCCGAGGGCCACTTGGTGTTGGAGACCTCGATCGTGGCGTCGATGCAGCCGGTCTGGTCGTAGCTCCAGTCCTGCACGGTGCCCAGGGCCACGTACCAGTCGGCGCCGTTGGTGATCCCCTGCGGGAAGGCGCCGTTGTACATCGGCGAGTTGTAGGTGCTGTACTCCAGGCTCATCTTGATGCACGCGGCGTCGTCGGGAGACAGCGTGTAGGTGTAGTCCCAGAGGTAGTTCACGACCAGCGCGCCGCCGTGGTAGTTGGCGCTCATCACGAAGTGGTGGCCGTTGGCGTAGCTCATGTAGGCGAGGTTCTCGGTCTCCTGGACCAGGTCCTCGCCCGCCGGCTCGGGGAAGTTGCGGTTCAGGTCGACGCCGTTGGCGTTGGCGCGCTGGTTCAGCGCGGTGCCGTCGGGGTTGTGGTCGGGCATCAGGTGGATCTCGTAGTTGTCCACCAGGTAGGTGACGTCTTCGTGGCCGGGCTGCCCGTAGTTCTCGGTCAGGTAGTGGGCGAAGTCCAGCAGCAGGATCATGCCGGTGACCTCGTCGCCGTGCATGGTCGAGGACAGGCGCACCTCGGGCTCCGCTTCCGACGAGTTCACGTTGTCCGAGATGACCAGGCCCCACAGGGCGCGGCCCTGGATCGAGGTTCCCCACTGGAAGTCGCGGGCGATGGCCGGGAAGTTGGACTCGATCGTGGCCAGGATGGTGCCGATCTGCGCGTGCGTGGGGTAGTAGTTGTAGGGGTCGGTGCGCACGGGATCGGCCTTGCTCCGGGCCAACTCCATCCAGACGCGCTCGGCCTCTTCGCGGCCCTCGCGGTCGAGGTCGCGCAGGCGCCGCGGCGCGTAGCCGGCGGCTTCCAGAGCCGCGTACTCCGCCTCGGTCACGCGCGGGCGGAAGGCCAGGCGCTCGCTCTTGCGGTCGCGGTCCAGGGGCGCGAGCTGCTCGCGGTCGAAGGAGGCGATGGGCACGGCGGCCAGCAGGGCCTCCAGCGCCGCGCGGTCGGCCAGCTCGATCATCACCGGGAAGTCGTTCCAGACGGCGATCGTCCATTCGGGCAGCCCGTTGGCGCCCAGCGGCACCTGGTCCTGCGTGTAGTCCGCCGCGAGCGCCGGGAGCGCCGCGACCAGCACCAGCGCCGCCGCGGCCCGCCGGCCGCACGAATTCACGCTACGCCAATCGAATCCCATGATGTGGCCCATCCTTGAGGTCGGGTGAAGATCGGGCGCGTTCCGGCGGGGGCTCGAACGCGGGCGATTCGGTCGCACCTATCGATTATACAACTTATCCGCCGATAAATCGAGGCGCGTCTCGTCCAAGAAAAGGCGGGGAGGCGGCCTCGGCCCCCTCCCCGCCCGGGGCATCCGCGGGAGGCGCCGCAGCGCCTCCCGGGGAATCCTACTTCAGGAGCGTCATCTTGCGGGTCAGCTCCTGGCCCTCGCTGCGCAGGCGGTAGTAGTACGCGCCGCTGGCCGACTGCCGGCCCGCATCGTCGCGGCCGTCCCACTCCACCGTGTAGGCCGACGCCGCCAGCTCGCCGCTGACCAGCGTCCGCACCTCGCGGCCCGCCAGGTCGAAGATCCGCAGCTCCACCCGGCCCGCCCGCGGCACCGTGAACGCGATCTGCGTCTTCGGGTTGAACGGGTTCGGGTAGTTCTGCGACAGCGCCAGCACCGACGGCGCGTCGCCCGCGCCCGTCGAACCGCCGCCGTACACGAACTTCAGGCACCACTCGTTCAGCGTGCCGGTGTCGATGCTCGCCGCGTCGACCACCTTCAGCGTCCAGTTCCCGTCCAGCACCTGGCCCGCGAACAGGCCCAGGTCGCCCGACGGGGTCAGCGCGTCCGGATACCACCCGTAGATGTTGTCCGTGCCGCTGCCCGTGCGGTTGTGCAGGCGCACCGTCGTGCCCGCCGGCGACGTCAGGTCCACCGTCAGGTCGCCCTGGTACGTGTGCGTGACGTCCACGAACACCTTGACGCTGGTCACGGTCACGCCCGCCCCCATCGCCATCGTGATCGAGGTGCTCACGCCCGTGGTGTTGTAGTCGGGGATCGCCAGGTGCGGCTGCACGCACTGCGTGACCTCGCTGACCGGCGTCAGCGTCAGGTTCACGCCCGTCAG
>ERZ1645192.4411-NODE-4411-length-11149-cov-6.733820_pt1 | contig 11149 bp, 10 predicted proteins | sample MGYA00575354_ERZ1645192 | MGnify/ENA primary metagenome ERZ1645192 (study PRJEB40844, sample SAMN11349763) | freshwater sediment metagenome | isolation source: river sediment | host: Sediment | place: India: Faizupur Khadar , New Delhi | collected 2017-02-21 ...
TATTGTTTATAGGTGTTTCCAGTTAGAATTCACAGTATCCTGCTATAAAATCACGCATCATGTATGCGCTGTCTTTTGGGATCCTTTGTTGGGTTTCATAATCAATATAGACAATACCGAATCGTCTGCTGTAGCCCCAAGCCCATTCAAAATTATCCATGAACGACCAAACAAAATAGCCTTTGAGATTAACACCCTCATCAATTGCCTGCTTACAGGCTGCTAGATGTTCAATAATGTAATCACATCGGAAACTGTCATGGACTCTGCCGTTGATTGGAACATCATCATTGGCACAGCCATTCTCGGTGATATACAAGGGAAGGCCGTCGGTAACCTGATCAAAGTACTTCAGTACTCGCAACAGTCCATAGGGGACAATCGGCCAATCTTGATTGGTGGTTCTCTGCCATGAGGGAACCTCCCTGTGAAGGAACAGCCTGGATTCATCAAACACAACCGCCCGTTCCATATAATAGTTGATACCTATGAAATCAATCGGTTGTGCAATAAGCTCCATATCACCTGCCTGGACAGGAAAACTGATATGCATGTCCTCAGTCACTTCCTGGGGATATCCTTTTCCCATCAACGGCAGCAAGAATACGTCGGTGAAGATGGCCCGTGCGTACCGTGCCGCCTTTTCATCGTCAGCTTTTCTTGAAGCAGGCCTTGGAAGGCTTGGATTGAGCACGGTGCCGATCGGGGCCTCCAATCCTAATTTATGGTACTCGACCACCGCCAAGCCGTGCGCCAGGTTGAGATAGTGAACAGCCTTGATTGCCTGTTCTTGATCCTTGATACCAGGCGCATGCTCACCATACAGATACCCGAGATACGCAGTGCAGAACGGCTCATTGAGAGTTATCCATTGATCAACATATGGTCCCAGCTCTTCAAAACATACCTTTGCATATTCGGCAAAAGCATATGCGGTGGAACGAACCGCCCAGCCGCCCTCATCCTGCAATGCTTGCGGCAGATCCCAATGATAGAGTGTTGCCACCACTTTGAGCCCCTTGCTGTGTAGTTCCTTGCTGAGATTGATGTAGTACTGCAGCCCTTTTTGGTTAACCGCACCGCGTCCATCTGGCATAATCCGAGGCCATGCGATGGAGAAACGATATGCCTGAAAATTGAGATCGCTCATAAGCTGGACGTCTTCTTTGTAGCGGTGATATTGATCGGCGGCAGTACTGCCGTCGTCGCCATGTAAAATTGCACCTGCCTTGTTGCAAAAAGTATCCCAAATGGAGGGTTTCCTTCCATCCTCGTCAATGGCCCCTTCCACCTGATAACTTGCGGTGGCGCATCCCCATAAAAAGTCCTTGTTGAATTCAATTTTCTGCATGGTCTTCCCTTCCAGTAGTATCTTGTATCTACCGTTTATCATCGAATGCTATCATGCTCAAAAATACGAAACAAGCTTATGTAATTTGCAGAACAAAGTTCTATCGGTGTACAAACTTATTGTTATAGCCTAATAGCAATATCGTATATATTTGTTTCTATAGAGTTTTGCATGGATTTTATAGCAATTCTAAATAACAGAGTGTCCAACGTAAATCGGCCATATCAGTGTAATGGTACGCATGAATTCCGAGCCGGGCGGCTGCTTCACAGTTTGTTGTGTTATCATCCAGGAAGAAGACCTCTTGTGCATCCACTTGTTCACTCTCCAGGATATGAATAAAAAACCCGGGTTCAGGTTTGGCCTTGCCGATTTCACAGGAAGCATAGACTGCATCAAATACAGCGTAGTGGCCCCTTGCCTTGTGATGTTCATAATGCGCAGGTTCGGTATTGGTTGCACATACTACACGCAAACCACTTTGCTTCAGTTCTGAGAGGAGCTCATGCATGCCCATATCCAAGTCGGGATGAAAGTATTTCGCCCAGAGGGAACCTTTGTAAGGAGGCACAACAATACCGGTCTTTTGGGTGAATTGCTGCCACATCTGCTCTTCGGAGATGGCGTTTTTGCTGTGCTGCTGCAGTACATCGGCCAGTTTTGGATTCAGTTCAGCAAAACTGCCATATGACTCGATTCCAAAATCCTTGAGCAGGAGCTTCTCCATGCTGGTGTCGTCATGCCGTACAAGAACTCCGCCCATATCTACCATGATCAGTGCAAAATTGTTGTTCATGGAAACCGATGTTACCATAGCAAACAGCTTCATTCCAGTGCTTTTCCTCTTTAGGAAAATACAGTATGCTTCGACGAATAAGGAGTCTTGTATGCCGAGGTTTTTCCCAGAAAATTATACTCCTGCCATGGAGCAGAAGCAGACAGAGAAAGCGATAAAGTACATCAAGGATACATTTGAGCGTGAACTCAGCGGAGGCTTGAAGCTCAGCAGGGTCACCAGCCCACTGTTCGTTCCCCGAGGATCTGGTATCAATGACGATTTGAATGGAATAGAAAGGCCGGTCCGCTTTCAGATAGGAAACCTCGAAAATCGAGAGATGGAAATCGTACAGTCCCTGGCCAAGTGGAAACGCATGGCCTTGGCGGATTTGGGATTCAAGCATGGAACAGGACTCTATACCGATATGAACGCCATCCGACCGGATGATGATCTGGATGCCATCCACTCGATTTACGTCGACCAGTGGGACTGGGAGTTGGTCATGGGCAAACACGACCGAAATCTCGAATTCTTGAAACAGGTCGTGCGCAAGATTTTTTCAGCAATGAAGCGAACAGAATTCCTCGTCAGTGAGATGTTCTCCCCCTGCCCCCCGACGCTTCCCGACCAGATTACCTTCATCCATTCCGAAGACGCACAGAAGCAGTATCCCGAGCTTTCCCCGCAACAACGCGAGAAAGTTCTGGCTGAAAAATACGGAGCAATTTTCTTGATCGGCATCGGTTCTCCGTTGGCCGATGGTGTCAGTCATGGAGGACGGGCTCCCGACTACGACGACTGGTCGACCAAGAGCGATGAAGAGCATACCGGCCTGAACGGAGACATCATCGTATGGGATGCAGTTCGCCAGGATTCCATGGAACTCTCGTCGATGGGTATCCGAGTCGACCAACAAACCTTGCTCAGGCAGCTCGAGATTCGTAACGCCCAACAGAGGGTGAATCTCTACTGGCATAAACGCCTGCTTTCAGGAGAGCTGCCGCAGACAATCGGCGGTGGTATCGGACAGAGCCGACTGTGCATGTACTTGTTGAAAAAGGCCCATATCGGAGAAGTACAGGCATCCGTGTGGCCAGAAGAGGTGCTCGCAGAAGCAAAAGCAATGCATGTCTTTTTAATGTAGGAGGAAGCATGAAACTCGTCAGTTGGAATGTGAACGGCCTGAGAGCAATACAGAAAAAAGGATTTGAGGAGTATTTGCAGAACAGCAATGCCGATATTTTCTGTTTGCAGGAGACCAAACTACAGGAAGACCAAATTTCCTTGACTGCCGAGGGGTACCATACCTACTGGAGTTTTGCTGAGAAGAAAGGTTACAGCGGCACAGCACTGTTCTCCAAGCAAGAGCCGCTTTCAGTGGAGCGGGGCATCGGCCATCCTCTGGACAATGAAGGAAGAACCATCACTGCCGAGTTTGAGCAATTCTATGTCGTAAATTGCTATACACCCAACAGCCAGGAAGCCCTGGCTCGACTGGATACCAGAATGGATTGGGATGAGGCGTTCCGCAGCTATGTTGCTTCACTTGCCTCCATCAAGCCGGTGATCATCTGCGGAGACCTCAATGTGGCCCACCAAAGCATCGACTTGAAGAACCCGAAGGCCAATGAACAGAATGCAGGATATTCAATCCAGGAGCGCAACCAATTCACCAACCTGTTGGAGGCCGGTTTCATCGACACCTTCCGCTATCTCTATCCGAATCGTGAAGGCATATACTCGTGGTGGTCCTATCGTTTCAGGGCACGCGAGAACAATGCAGGGTGGCGCATCGATTACTGGCTTGTCAGCGAGGAGCTCAAGGACCGCATCATCGACAGCACCATCGACACAGAGACTGAGGGAAGCGACCACGCCCCGGTGATCCTGTATCTCAAGGATTGAGCAAGTCATCAAGAAGGGAGCCTTTCGGCTCCCTTTCCAATTTCTTATTTATTCAGTAAATACTGAGGAATCTCTCCGCGGTTCTCAAACACTTTCCGCTGTTGTCCGTCAAGGATTTTCTTGCACATCCGGATAGCATTCGGCGTGACTTCCACCAACTCATCATCCTTGATGAACTGGATGGCTTGCTCCAAGGTGGGTCTGTTTACGGGAGTAAGCACAACTGCCTCATCCTTGCCGCTTGCCCGCAGATTGGTCAGCTTCTTGGTACGGGTGGGATTGAGCAAAAGATCGCCATCCCGATTTCGCTCTCCTACAACCTGACCTTCGTACACGGGGTCTCCAGGAACGATGAACCATCGGCCGCGGTCTTCGAGCTGCCAAAGACCATATGCGACGGCATTGCCGCTTCGATCGCTGATCAGCGAACCGCTGAGGCGGTCAGGGAAATCTCCCTTGTAGGGCTCATAGCCCTTCATATACGTATTCAGGATCCCGTTGCCCCTGGTATCGGTCATGAACTCATCATGATACCCGATCAAGCCTCGGGCGGGGATTTCAAATTTCATTTTCACCCGTCCGTTCCCCGTATAGGTGATGTCACGCATCTGCGCCTTCCGCTTGGAAAGCTTGTCCATGACCGTCCCGCTGCTCTCCTCAGGGCAATCGACATACAAGTACTCCACCGGCTCGGTTTTTCTCCCGCTTTCATCAATCTTGAAAATCGTTCGGGGACGCCCGACACAGAGTTCAAACCCCTCCCGCCGCATCTGTTCAACAATGATTGCCAGTTGGAATTCTCCACGGCCTTTTACACTGAACGTGTCATCGGCGTTTTTCTCAACCCTGATGGAAACGTTTCGAAGACTTTCTTTCTGCAGGCGTTCCCAAATTTTTGCCGAGGTGACTTGATTTCCATCCTTTCCAGCCAGCGGGCTGATATTCTTGGAAAACTGCATCGAAACGGTGGGTTCGTCGATATGGATTCGCTCTAAGGCTTTGGGGAATTCTGCAGTACAGATGGTATCACCGATATGCACATCCTCGACACCGCTGAGCACAATGATATCCCCACTCTGAACCAAGGTGGTCTCTGAGAATGTAGGACCGTTGTAGGTTTGCAGCTTGGTGACCCGTAGAGCCTTATGTACATTGTTTTCCTGAACACAGACAAGGTTGTCGTAGATTGAGGCACTGCCGTTCACAACCTTTCCGATGGCCAACCGCCCCAGATAATCGTTGTACGACAAGTCGCTGACCAGCATCTGGAAGGGTTGCTCATCGTCGAAAACCGGTGCAGGGACATACGATAGGATGCAATCCATCAAGGGATGCAGGTTCTCGCCCAGAGCATCGGCAGAGAGCCCGCAGCGGCCGCTCTTCCCTATGGCATAGAATATGGGTACTTCGAGCAGGGACTCATCATTGGCAAGCTCCAGCAGCAGTTCGTAGACCTCCTGAAGGACCTCAGCGCTTCGGGCATCCTGACGGTCGACCTTGTTGATGACAATGATTGGCTTGAGATTGAGCCTGAGCGCCTTCTCCAATACGAAGCGCGTCTGAGGCAGTGGACCTTCGGCTGCATCGACCAGCAAGACGACACCGTCGACCATCGAGAGGCCCCGTTCCACCTCGCCTCCGAAATCAGCGTGTCCGGGAGTATCAATGATGTTGATCTTCACGCCCTTCCAGGAGATGGCGCAGTTCTTGGCACTGATGGTGATGCCGCGCTCCCGTTCGATGGCGCCGCTGTCCATTATCCGGTCCTGACCGCCATCCTTGACCATACCGCTCTGTCTGAACAGCCCGTCGACCAACGTGGTTTTACCATGGTCAACGTGAGCGATTATGGCGATGTTCCGAATCTTTGTATTCTGAGTAATCATGCAATTCCTTACCTGCGCCTATGCCTCCTCTCTTTCTGTGTTGTGTTTTCTTGCGAGAACATATTTGACCAAGATAAGAGAGAACATGCATAGGATGCTCAAACTGATGGTAGCCAGACCTCCGGCGATGCCGATCGCTTGAGCAACCGAGCCGACTAGTATCGGCATGGTGATTGCCCCTACTGTTGCAGTGGCAATACAGGTTCCTGTTGCTATGGTGGAAGCGTTGAATTTCCTATCCATGGTGGATAGCGTAGTTGGATACGTTCCACTCATTGCAAGCCCGAACCCGAACAGACTTATATAAATCAGTACAACATGTTGTACGCTGATCATCATGACAAAAAAGACAATTTGGAGAAATCCCAAAACCACCAATAGGAGGTTTTTATTCACTTTTACCGAGAGCGATGCACACGCCAGACGGCCGATGAGGATGAAAATCCACAATGCCGAACTGGTTGTTTGTGCAAGAGCGGGACTGAGCCGGCCTGTGTCGGTAAAGTAGGTTACCAGCCACCCGGTCACCGATGCTTCCCCGCAGAGATAGAAAAAGAGAATGAAGGTATTGAGCCAAAAACGTCCGCTCTTGATGAAGTCGGTTCCGCCATCCTTGCTCTTAGCCTTGGGCTTTCCCGATAGTGAGGATTTCCCCAAAAAGAACAGGACCAGTATCTCGAACAACACCAATATCCAAGCGCTCATCCTCCAATAGACACCAAACACCGAAGTGGAGAGAATCGCGATGAAGGGAGCCAGGAAAGCTCCGACTGCAAAGGATGCATGCAGCAGATTCAGTCCGGCAGTCTTGTTCTCCGCTATTTCGCTCATCACCACATTGGTGATATTGCTCATGGTCCCCCGCCCGATGCCGGTGAAGGTGAATGCGATGAGCAAAAGCACAGGATTGGCGGTAAGGGTCATCAGGAGAAACCCGATGACGATCCCCAGCGACAACGTGATGGTACTCTTCTTCCGCCCGATCAGATACGGCAGGTATCCCGCTATGAGAAGGGCACAGAAGTTGCCGATCTGATGGGCTGAAATAACAGCACCGCTGAGTACGTAACTCATATGGTACTCTGCTTTCATGAATGGAAGAAGTGCACCGATGAGCGTACTCATCATCCCGCTGGTGAAGAAAGCAAAATAGATGGTATACATCAAGGGCACATCATCCCGTTTGACCTTGAGTAGGGATGCCAATGAGTTCATTAATCTCTCCTGGAACATTTGATACCAAGGGTACCGTTGCTTGATACTCCTATGTAATACCGTTATTTGGCAGAAATGTCCACTACCGGCAGGAAGAATCATCGGCTGCTGCCGGGTATTGCTGCATGCTGTCTGCACCCTTTGAAGGCAGGGCTGAGATCACCAACCCTGCGAGAATCAAAAAACCGCCGGCCACGATTGAAAGGGTAAGCTTTTCTCCCAAAAAGAGCACTGCACTTATCACGGTTACCAGCGGCTCCAGTGTCGATACCAAGGAAGCTTTTGCCGCCCCGATCCTTCCCAGTCCGGCAAAGAACGACCAGAAGGCCACGACAGTTGAAAAGAATGCAATCGCAAGCGTTGCCGTCACTCCTAAAGCGCTTTCCGGCAGTGATACCCCTTTAGAAAGGGCTATGCACAAGTACGATACCGAGGCGCTGAGAATAATGAAGGCGCTGCCTGCCATTGCAGTCCTTGTGCCCACCACCCGGGAGCTGATGATGATGTACAGCGAGTACACACAGGCTGCAGAGAGGGCGAGGGCAATGCCCTTCCAGTCCCCCTTGCCCGAAAGTCCGATGACCAACATGCAGCCTCCACTCGCACACATCAAAGCCAGGAGGTTGTTTCTCGAGACATTCTCATGGGCAATGACAAAACCCAGCAAAACAACCAGAGCCGGATACGCATAGAGTAGCAGGGCTACCAATGAGGCTGATGCATGATTGAGTGCAGAGAAGTAGCAAAACGAGGTTCCTGCATACCCGACCAGACCGAGCAGGAACAAGACGGGCCATGACTTTTTTGGGGGAAGAGGCGATCGCTTGACCCATGCAAGAAAAGCGAGAAAAATTCCTCCGATGAGAAACCGTCCTAACAACAGGGTCGTAGTATCAACTCCAGAATCATACGCAATTCGGGCAAAGATCGGCATAAGTGCAAAACAACAGGCAGAGAGGGCTACAAGTGCGTAACCCACCCCTTTTTGTACATCCAGCTTCATAATGCTTGCATGCTGGTACAGAACGGCACATCCTGTCAAGCAATCAAGAACCCGATCCCCGGCGAATCCTATCAGCCGGGTGGTCCAGTTTTTCTATGATGCCGATGGCCTTCTTGAAAACTGCATCATCCTGGCCCCAATCCTCCCGACTCTTGCAGGGATGATAGGGACAATTCACATTGCATCCCATGGTAACAACAATATCGATACTATATAGTTCTTTCATAATTTTCAGCATCTTGATTAATGCGGGGCTTGGTTCCAGTGCCGGCGGAAAAGGCTTCGAATACATGGCTGTATTTCGCCTTCGCCAAGGCTTCGGCTATCTGGCAAAGGCTACTAGGTTCCTTGCTTCCTTGTTGAGTTCGGCTATCCAGCCCACATCTGCAATACGGCCTCAGAACTGATAAGGCTTTCAATACAAGTATAAATGCGTGAGCTCCCATGAATCTCTCTCATATTGATGTTTGTCTATACAATAAGAAATATGCTCTGTCAATGCACAAGGAGTTCAGAGTCAAGAGAATCTGCAATAGAGGCAATATCCCACCACGTAGAGCAGACTTTGTCGAGAAAGCTTTGGTCGTGGCTTATCAGCAACAAGGCCCCTGTAAAGGCACCCAGCTCGGCTTCCAAGGCCAGGCGGGAAGGAAGGTCGAGATGATTGGTCGGCTCATCGAGAACCAAGAGGGAGAGCTCACTCTCCAAAGCTTGTGATATCAGCAGCTTTCTCAGTTCACCGGGGCTTGGGAGGGCCGATTGGAGGAACAGTCGGGCATCACTGCCCAAACGCACCACCGTCGAGACAATTCTTCCCTTTGTCTGGGAATCGAGCGCCTCAAATTTTTGGTAGGAGCAAAGACTTTTTTCTTGGTCCAGTTCCTGCTCAAGATACCAAAAGCGTATGGATTTCTCCTCAAAGAGCGGTACAAGGTGACGAATCAAGGTGCTCTTTCCAATACCATTCGGCCCGCGTATGCCTACCCTGTCGGTATGAGAAAGCGTCAGTGCAGGAAGGAACAGCCTTCGGTCGGGTCCGAGCGAAAGGACAGTTTCGTCAGTGTCCAGCACAATTTTCGCGGGATGCTTGACGCCTTGGAGTGTTATACCCGCGCTTGATTTTGAGAGGTCAAGTGCCCGCATCTCTGAAAGCGAGCTGAATAATGACTGCTTTGTTGCGAGTTGGTTTGACAGTCGCGTGTCAAGTTGACGTGACAATCGACCGGCGACCTTGTCTCCCCCGCTGACACGAAACCCATCTATTCGAGCTTTGGCATCATGATCTTTTGCATCGATATGACGCTTGCTGTTTCTCACATCCTGAACCTGAGCAACGCTCCTGCGGCGTTGCTTTTCACGCACCAAGCATCGAAGCTCCTTTCCTTGCTCCCTATAGGAGGTTTCAGCTGAAAGCCGCAGTTTTCGTATCTCCTCCATCGCTTGCGAGGGAGGACACGCAAGCTTGGTTACAAACGGTGATTGAACTTCGACGGTAGTAGTACACAGAGCATCTAGGACTTCACGGTCATGACTAACCAAAAGCCCGATACCGCGATGCAGCTGAAGTGCGCTGATAATCAAATGCATTGCATTTTGGTCCAGATGATTCGTAGGTTCATCAACACAGAGAAGGTCGCTTTCCCTATAGAGAGCCCAGGCAATCTGCGCACGCTTGCGCTCACCGTGACTGAGAGTCTCCCAACGCGATGGATAATCACGATCGAGGCCCAACTGCCCATGCAACTTGCAAGCCAAAGCATCATAAGAGAGTGCAAAATCCGCGTAGGTTGGAGGTATCTCATCAGTACGCTGCGGGACATAGATGCACAGAGGGGGATGCAGCACAGCCCCCGAAAGGGGTTTAAGCTGGTTGCATGCCAGCTTGAGCAACGTGCTTTTCCCACCTCCATTCGCACCGATGAGTGCAGTCCAACCACTACCGATGGATAGGTTGAGATCAGAGAACAAATCAAGGCTCTGGTCAGGATAATGAAACGTTAAATGTTGGAATTCCAAGGTTTGGATACTCATACGGCCTCCTGGTTGAGGCGTCACACGCACGATTGAAGATATACTGTGAACACGCGGTGACGCATACAATCGAGCATTATTCGGTTTGTTGCGTGAATGGGTGTTCTTCAGTTCTTCATGCGCTTCGTTGCTCCTTGGATATTGGTAGTGTATCGGAGATTGAACCCTGTATCAAGTGTCAAAACAGCTGCTGCAGTGCAATCCAAAGTCCGCTTAAGCCGACAAAGGCGTAAACAATCCGTTTGAGAAAATATTCAGGGATTTTAGTAAAGAGTTTGAGACCGGCAATGGTTCCGATTGCAATCGAAACCCAGCCAACAAGAATGATGGGTATATGAGATACAAGCAAGGATCCATGGAGGCTGCGTACCAGGATGCTATGCAGGTTGCAGAAGAGAAAATATGCTTGGATGGTGGCTAGATACGATTTTTTCTCTGTTGCTGCAGCAAACAGGTAGAGTGCAACCGGTGGTCCACCGATGCCGAAAAAACCATTGCCGATACCAGCGACAAGGCCCATGAGAAAGCCGTTGGCCACCGTCGGCTGGATATGGATCTTCTCACTGAAGCGAGCAAAATACAACGAAAGCAGGACCAAAAAGAGACCGAGTACAACCGTAAGATAGGAAGTATCGATACTCAGGCTGTAAACTATGACCAGTTGGGCCACCAACAGCGAGGAGAGCAGCAGAGGAAGCAGGATTCTCCATCGGATATACGTTCGGTACCGTATGGATACGAATAGGGTGCTCGCTATGGCGATAACCTGATTAAGCGTTACAGCGGTGGAGAATGGGAAAAGTGAGGGAAAGAAGATCATGGCTACAATGGGAAAGCCAAATCCGATGTTTGCCTGCAGGAACGAACCTACCAATACAATGAGCGCTACAAGGACCAACAACATGGCAAGCCTCCCCGAACAGTGTAGCACAAAGGCCAAAAAAAGCCCTCCGAAAAGGAGGGGGTGAAGGAGGAAAAAA
>ERZ1645192.4413-NODE-4413-length-11145-cov-7.368801_pt1 | contig 11145 bp, 6 predicted proteins | sample MGYA00575354_ERZ1645192 | MGnify/ENA primary metagenome ERZ1645192 (study PRJEB40844, sample SAMN11349763) | freshwater sediment metagenome | isolation source: river sediment | host: Sediment | place: India: Faizupur Khadar , New Delhi | collected 2017-02-21 ...
GGTGGCGATGCCCAGTTCGGCCAGCTTGCCCTGCATGACCTTGCCCACGCCCGGCAGCTTGCCCACCGGCAGCGGCGCGAGGAACGCGTCCACCATCGCCGGCTTGAGCACGAACTGGCCGTCCGGCTTGTTCCAGTCGCTGGCGATCTTGGCGAGGAACTTGTTGGGCGCGATCCCGGCCGAGGCGGTGAGGTGGGTCTCCTCGCGGATCGCGTCGCGGATGCGGGTGGCGATGGCGGTGGCGCTGCCGAGGTCCTGCTTCGGCACCGTGACGTCGAGGTAGGCCTCGTCCAGCGACAGGGGCTCGATGAGGTCGGTGTGGCGCTCGAAGATGGCGCGCACCTGCCGCGACACCGCCTTGTAGCGCACGAAGTCCGGCGGCACGAAGACCGCGTCGGGGCACAGGCGCTCCGCGCGCACCGCCGGCATCGCCGAGCGCACGCCGAACACGCGGGCTTCGTAGCTGGCTGCGCACACCACCGAACGCGCGCCGCGCCAGGCGACCACCACCGGCTTGCCGCGCAGCGCGGGATCGTCGCGTTGCTCGACCGAGGCGTAGAACGCATCCATGTCGACATGGATGATCTTGCGCTGCGGGGATTCGCTCACGCCGCGATTCCAGGACGGGCGTGTCGCAGGATCAGCGCCAGAACACGATGCGGTCATGCCCGGGGTCGGGGCGGTTCTTGCGCGCGCGGCGGTCGCTGTAGGGCGGTCGCGCGATGCGCAGTTCGTGGCGACCAGGTGGCAAATCGCGCACATCGATCATCGCCAGCAGGGCGGGGCGGTCGGTGCGCGGGTCGTTGCTGGCTTCGTAACGGAGATCGGCCAGCGGCCTGCCGTCCAGCGACACCGCATGCAACCTGCCGAGGCAGACGAGCAGTGCCGCTGCACGGGCCTCGTCGGTCGCGGAACTGTCGACCGCGCACTGGCGCATCGGTGCCTCCACCCGGCGCGGCACGTAGGGCACCACCAGCTTGAGGTAGGGGCCGCGCACCACCATGCCCGGGATGTAGGGTTGCGCGCGCGCCTTGAGCGGATCGCGCTGGTCGTCATAGGCGTCGGTCTCCACTTCCAGCGCATCGCTGGACGGGAACAGGCCGTAGTTGCCGATCCATTCCGGCCGTTGCAGGCCGACCAGGCTGCTGGTCGCGGTCGCCATCGCCAGGACGACGGCCCCGTTGAACAGCAGCATCGCCTGCCGCTGGCCACCGTTGCTGGACAGGATCGAGAGGATCGGGCTCTTGCTGACGCCCATGCCGAGCCGCGATCCGATCCGCAGCGCCGCGCGGATCGCCCGGTGGGCCAGGCCATCCGCCGGCAGGCGGGCGCCGAACTGGCGGTCGAGCAGCATGGCGGCCAGCACCGGCAGGAACAGCGCGGCGAAGATCGCCGCGAACAGGTACATCACGTTGATCCGCCAGCCGAGGCCTGCGGCGACCAGGTTCAGCAGCGCCATGCCGCCGCAGAACACCACGCAGATCACCGCCAGCGTGCTGGCGATCAGCACGCCCACGGCGAAGGCCACGCTGGCACGGTTGTCCGCGCGCTCGACCGTCTCCTCCATGGTGGATGCGCGCTCGCGCTCCACTTCGGACTGGATCGGCCCCATGTTCAGCTTGTCGAAGCGGATTCCCTCGGGATACACCGACTGCATGCCGACCAGGGCGATCCACATCGCGCGCAGCATCAGGTGGATGACGAAGGTCGCGGCCAGCACCACGGCGGCGCTCTTGGCGTAGACATAGGACATCATCACGACCATCCGCCAGTCGCCGTTGACGCGCGGTTCCAGCGCCATCAGCACGCCGTCCAGCCAGCCCGGCAACTGCAGCATGGCGAACACCGCCACGCCGGAAATCAGCAACTCGACTTCCCAGGTGGGCGTGGTGCGGTTCGGCAGCGGCGTGTTCGATTCGGGTTCGTTCATGGCCCGGCATGGTGCGGGCCATGCGCGGGGCTGGCAAGCCTCAGGCCAGGCCGAAGGCATAGTACAGGCCGATCACCACGAACACCGCCGCGGTCTTGACCAGGGTCACCGCGAAGATGTCCTTGTAGGCCTGCCGATGGGTCAGGCCAGTCACCGCCAGCAGGGTGATCACCGCGCCGTTGTGCGGCAGCGTGTCCATGCCGCCGGAGGCCATCGCGGCGACCCGGTGCAGCACCTCCATCGGGATGCCGGCGGCATTCGCGTTGGCGATGAAGGTGTCGGCCATCGCCGCCAGCGCGATGCTCATGCCCCCCGACGCCGAACCGGTGATGCCGGCCAGCGCGGTGACCGTCACTGCTTCGTTGACCAGCGGATTCGGGATCGCGCCCAGCGCATTGGCGACTACCAAAAAGCCGGGTAGGGCTGCGATCACCGCGCCGAAGCCGTATTCCGAGGCGGTGTTCATGCCGGCCAGCAGGGCGCCGCCGATCGCCGACTTGCTGCCCTCGGCGAAGCCGGCGACCACCGGCTTCCAGGCGAACAGCAGCACGCAGGCGATGCCGGCGAGCAACGCGCCCTCGACCGCCCAGATCGCGGCGACCTTGGAGATTTCCTGCACCACCGGGGCCGGGTTGCCGATCACCGCCGGCACGAAGCTGGCGCTCTCGCCGTAGTGCGCCGGGATCCACAGGGTCAGCAGCTTGTTGGCGATGCCGACCACCAGCAGCGGCAGCAGCGCGACCAGCGGATTGGCCAGCTTGCCGCCGGCGAAGGCCGCCGGTTCGTTGACCAGCGTGGCCGGGTCGCCGTAGCCCTCGCCGGCACGGGCAGCGACGCGGCGGCGCCAGTCCAGGTACGCCAGGCCGACGACCAGGATGAAGACGCCGCCCAGCGTGCCGAGCACGGGCGCGGCCCAGGTGTCGGTGCCGAAGAACGTGGTCGGGATGATGTTCTGGATCTGCGGGGTGCCAGGCAGCGCATCCATGGTGAAGGTGAACGCGCCCAGCGCGATGGTGCCCGGGATCAGCCGCTTGGGGATGTCGCCCTGGCGGAACAGCTCGGCGGCGAACGGGTAGACCGCGAACACCACCACGAACAGCGAGACGCCGCCGTAGGTCAGCAGGGCGCAGACCACCACGATCGACAGCATCGCCCGCTGCGCGCCGACGATACGGATGGTCGCGGCGACGATGGCCTTGGAGAAGCCGGACAGCTCGATCACCTTGCCGAACAGCGCGCCGAGCAGGAACACCGGGAAGTACAGCTTGAGGAAGCCGACCATCTTCTCCATGAACAGGCCGGTGAACATCGGCGCGACCTGCGACGGGTCGGTCAGCAGCACCGCGCCGAGGGCGGCGACCGGCGCGAACAGGATGACGCTGTAGCCGCGGTAGGCCACGAACATCAGGAAACACAGCGCGGCCAGCACGATCAGAAACGACATCGCCATCCCCGGCGGAGGAACTCGGGCTGGGAGTGTGGCCCGCGGCACGGGGCGGCCCCATTGTCCGAACGTCCAATGCCGCCGCGGCCGCGACCGGCCTACCGTGCGTCCATCGGCGGCGAGCGTGCCGACCGCGTGCATGCACCCGTGAGGAGGGGACAGATGAAGCGCAAGCAATTGAGCATGGCGATCCAGGGCCTGCTGGCCGTGTCGCTGCTGGCGACCACGCCGGCGATGGCGCAGGACGCCGCGCCGCAGGGCGGCGAGAAGAAGACGACCACGCTGGAGGCCGTCAAGGTCACCGCCCGCAAGCGCGAGGAGACCCTGCAGGAAGTGCCGGTGGCGGTCACCGCGTTCACCGCGGACACCCTCGACAAGCTCAACGTCAAGGACCTGTCCGACCTCGATGCGCAGGTGCCGAACCTGACGATCTACGCCGCCCGCGGTTCCAACACCACGCTGACCGCCTACATCCGCGGCGTCGGCCAGTCGGATCCGCTGTGGGGCGTGGACCCGGGCGTGGGCCTGTACATGGACGACGTCTACATCGCCCGCCCGCAGGGCGCGTTGCTGGACGTGTTCGACGTCGCCCGGGTCGAGGTCCTGCGCGGGCCGCAGGGCACGCTGTACGGCAAGAACACCATCGGCGGCGCGATCAAGTACGTCTCCAAGGGCCTGTCGCCGGAGTTCAACGGCTACGGCTCGGTGACCGTGGGCAGCTTCGGCCAGCGCGATTTCAAGGCCGCGGTCGGCGGCGGCCTGGGCGGCAGCGAGTACCTGCGCGGCCGCATCTCGGTGGCAAGCCTCAACAACGACGGCTTCGGCGAGAACATCGTCACCGGCGACCCGGTGAGCAACAAGGACACGCTGGCCTATCGCCTCGCGCTGGGCGCCTACGTCACCGACGCGGTCGACCTGCAGTTCGCGCTGGACCACGTGAAGGACAACTCCGGCGTGCGTGGCGCGCAGATGCTGGAGGCCAATCGCTTCGTGCCCAACACGCCGCCGCTGGACAGCCGCTACGACGTGCGCAACGGCATGCCGAACGTCAACGAGACCACGATGAGCGGCGCGTCGATCACCGCCAACGTGCGCGCCAGCGACGACTGGACCTTCAAGTACGTGCTGGCCAAGCGCGAGTCCGACACCGAGACCAACATCGACTTCGACACCACCCAGTCCAAGATCGCCGACGTCAAGGCGTTCTACAACGACGAGCAGGTGACCCACGAGCTGCAGGCCAACTACGACGGCGGCGGCCGTTCGCGCGGCGTGCTCGGCGTGTACCGCTTCGACGGCTACGCCGGCGGCCGCGTTCTGAACAACTTCTTCAACCTGCTGTTCGGCGATACCCAGGGCAAGGTCTACACCGAGAGCTACGCGCTGTACGCCGACTGGACCTTCGACGTCAGCGAGCAGTTCAGCATCGATGTCGGCGCGCGCTATACCAACGAGGACAAGCACGCGATCGTGCTCAACCGCGGCTACGCGGACGGCAACTTCACCAAGCCGATCTCGGTGGCGGCGAACTTCGACAAGACCATCACCTTCAAGAACTTCTCGCCGAAGATCTCGATGGACTACCAGCTCACGCCCGACGTGCTGCTGTACGGCGTGGCCAGCCGCGGCTTCAAGTCCGGCGGCTACAACATCCGCGCGCAGGCGGTGGCGGTGCCGCGCTCGGCCGAGCCGTTCGACGACGAGCAGGTCGACAGCTACGAGATCGGCACCAAGATGGGCCTGTTGGACCAGCGCCTGTTCCTGAACCTCGCGGCGTTCCACAACAAGTACAAGGACATCCAGCTGTCGGTGTTCACCGCCTACGACAGCAACGGCGACGGCACCGACGACGCGTTCTTCGGCGACTTCACCAACGCCGGCGCGGGCACCGTGCAGGGCCTGGAGGTCGAGTACCAGTGGCTGCCGACCAGCCACTGGGCCATCACCGGCAACCTCGCCTGGCTGGATGCGAAGTACGACCGCTTCATGTACGCCGGCGTGAACATCGCCGACGAGCAGCAGTTCACCAATGCGCCCGAGTTCTCCGGGGCGCTGAACGTCGAGTACCGCACCCAGGTCGGCAACGGCGACCTGTCCGCGCGGATCGGCTACAGCTACCAGTCGTCGGTCATCGCCACCACCGAGATCATCCGCGCGGAGATCCCGCCGAACGGGCGCCCGCCGATCTCGCAGGATGGCTACGGCCTGCTCAGCGCCGGCATCATCTGGAACATCAACCCGGCATGGACGGTGTCGCTGCAGGGCACCAACCTGGCGGACGAGGAATACCTGACCACCGGTTACAACCTCAACCGCGCGCTCGGCGTGTACACCGGCTTCTACGGTCCGCCGCGCCAGTACAGCCTCAGCGTGCGCTACAACTTCTGATCCCGGCAGGGTCCGGCCGGTTCGGACGGGGGCGGGCTTCGGCCCGCCCTCGCGTTATGCTCGCCCGCGCATGCAACGCGCCCATCCCAATCCTCTCCCGCGCCCGGGCGTCGTCACCCGATGCTGAGCATCGCGGTCGTCGTCGTCGCGGCGTTGCTGTGGCTGGGCCTGCTGTTCGGCATCGCGCTGTACGCGGAACGCCGGCCCGGCGTGCTGGCCCGCCACTGGCGCCATGTCTACGCGCTGTCACTGGCGGTCTACTGCACCTCGTGGACCTTCTTCGGCACCGTCACCCAGGCGGCGCGCTACGACTGGCCGCTGCCGCCGACCTTCGTCGGCACGCTCTTGCTCTACGTGCTGGCCGCTGGCGCCATGCTGCAGCTCGTGCGGCTGGCGCGCTCCACCAATGCGACCTCGATCGCCGACCTGATCGCGACCCGGCTCGGCAAGGATGCGTGGCTCGCGGCCGCGGTCACCCTGGTCGCCGCGCTCGGCCTGATCCCGTACATCGCGCTGCAGCTGAAGGCGGTGTCGATGAGCTTCGCGCTGCTCACCGGCTCGCGCGCCGGACTGGACCTGCCGGCCTGGCGCGACAGCGCGTTGTACGTCGCGCTGGTCATGGCCCTGTTCGCGATGCTGTTCGGCACCCGCCGCGCCAGCGTGGCCGAGCACAACCGTGGTCTGGTGCTGGCGATGGCCTTCGAATCGCTGTTCAAGCTGGCGGCGATGCTCGCGCTGGGCGTGTTCGTCTGGCTCGGGCTCGGCCTGCCGCAGGGGGTGCCCGCGCCGCAGGCGGCCGACAGCGGGGGCTTCTATCCGCTGGTCGCGCTGGGCGTGCTGGCGATGTTCACCCTGCCGCACCAGTTCCACGTGGGCGTGGTCGAGTGCCGCGACGAGCGCCACGTGCTGACCGCGCGCTGGCTGTTCCCGCTCTACCTGGTGCTGATCGCGCTGCCGGTGCTGCCGCTGGCGCGCGCCGGCGATGCCTTGCTGGCGGGGCAGGGCGTGCCCTCCGACCTGTACGTGCTCGCGTTGCCGATGGCGCAGTCGCACCAGGGGCTCGCCTTGTTCGCCTTCCTGGGCGGCCTCAGCGCGGCGACCGGCATGGTGGTGGTGAGCACGCTCACCCTCAGCCTGATGATCGGCAACCACTGGCTGGCGCCGGGCCTGCTGCGCGGCGCGTGGTCGCGTGGCGACGCCGGCGACCTGCGCGGCAACGTGCTGCTGCTGCGCCGGCTCGGCATCGTCGCGATCATGCTGCTGGCCTGGGGCTACAGCCGCGGCATCGCCGGCAACGCGGCGCTGGCCGATGTCGGCGCGCTGTCGTTCTCGGCGCTGGCGACCCTGGCGCCCGCGCTGGCGTTCGCGGTGTGGCGCCCGCAGACGCCGCCGCGCGCGGCGATCCTCGGCCTGTTCGCCGCGTTCGCCACCTGGCTGTGGTGCCTGCCCTTGCCCTTGCTGCTGCAGGGCGAGGCGCCTGCATGGGTCGCCTCGGGACCGGCGGGCATCGCCTGGCTGTCGCCGGCCGGCTTCCTCGGCCTGTCGGATTGGTCGCCGCTCGGCCGGGCGGTGGTGGCCAGCCTGGTGGTCGGTGCGCTCGCCACCCTCGCCAGTGCCTCGTGGTTGCGCCCGGCGTTGCGCGCGGGCCTGCGCCGCCTCGACGTGCGCCGGCTGGACAACGTGGCCCGGCGCTTCCTGCCGGCCAACCAGGTGCGCGACCTGCTGGCCCATCACGATGCCGAGGCGGAGGTCGAGCGCGCGCTGTCGGCGGTGCTCGGCTCGGCGTCCGCGCGGGTGTTGCTGGATGCCGCGCGCCGCGAGGCCGGCGCCGACCTGCGGCCCGGCGCGGACCTGGAGACGGTGGCGGCGATCGTCGGCGAGGCCTCGCAGGACCTGCGCTTCAACCAGCGCCTGCTCGAGGCCGCGCTGGAGAACATGAGCCAGGGCATCAGCGTGGTCGACCGCGACCTGCGGCTGGTGGCGTGGAACCGTCGCTACCAGGAACTGTTCGGCTATCCCGCCGGCCTGCTGCGGGTGGGGATGCCGATCGCCGAGGCCTCGGCCTGGGCCTTGCGCCATGTCGCGGCGGTCGCCGACGCCGGCAGCGACGCCGCCCTGCAGCGGCGCCTCGCGCACATGCGCGCCGGCAGTTCGCACCTGTCGGAGCGCGTGTTCCCCGATGGCAGCATCATCGAGATCCGCGGCAACCCGATGCCCGGCGGCGGCTTCGTGGCCACCTTCACCGACGTCACCGCGTTCCGCCAGGCCGAGGCGCAGCTCAAGCGCAGCAACGAGACCCTGGAGCAGCGCGTGGTCGAGCGGACCGCCTTGCTGGAATCCGCCAAGCGCGAAGCCGAACATGCCAACGATGCCAAGAGCCGCTTCCTCGCGGCGATCGGGCACGACCTGCTGCAACCGTTGCATGCCGCGCACCTGTTCGCCGATGCATTGGCGCAACGCGGCGCGGGTGAGCAGCGCGAGCTGGCGCGGCAAATCGGCGACGCCCTCGACGACACCACCGACCTGCTGACCACCTTGCTCGACATGTCGCGGCTCGAGGCCGGCGGCCTGCTGCCCGAACCGCGCGACGTCCCGCTGGCGGACGTGCTGGACCCGCTGGTGGCGCAGTTCGGGGTGATCGCCGCCGAACGCGGCCTGCGCCTGCGCCACGTGCCGACCCGCGCCTGGGTGCGCACCGACCCGCAATTGCTGCGGCGCGTGCTGCAGAATTTCCTCGCCAACGCCTTGCGCTACACCGAGCAGGGTTCGGTGCTGCTCGGCCTGCGTCGGGTCGGCGAGGGCCTGCGCATCGAAGTGCACGACACCGGTCCCGGCATCGAGGCCGACCAACGCGAACGCATCTTCGAGGAGTTCCGGCGCGGCGAGGATGCGCCGGGGCAGGGGCTGGGCCTCGGCCTGGCCATCGCGGAGCGCATCGCGCGCCTGCTCGGTTCCCAGGTGGCGCTGCGGAGCACGCCGGGCGCAGGCAGCCGGTTCTCGGTGGAGGTGCCGCGCGCCCGCGCGTCGGCGTTGCCGCTGCCGGCCTCGCAGGGGCTGGACGGGCTGCATGTGCTGGTGGTGGACAACGAGCCGGAGGCGCTGGCCGCGCTGGCGGCCGTGCTGCGCGGCTGGGGCTGCATCGTGTCCGCGGTGGCCGATGGCGCTGCCGCCGAAGCGGTGCTGGCCCGCGGCGACTGCGCGCTGTGGATCTTCGACTACCACCTCGACCATGGCGACGATGGCGTGGCGCTGCATGCGCGCCTGGCGGCGCGTGGGGTGGCCGCGCCCTGCCTGATCCTCAGCGCCGACCAGACCGGGGCGGTGCGGGTCGCCGCGCAGGAGGCCGGGTTGCCGCTGCTGGTCAAGCCCCTGCGCCCGCTGGCGCTCAAGTCGGTGCTCGACCGCATGCTCGCCGCGCGTGCGGCGCGTCCGGTGGAACGCAGCATCCGCCCCGCCTGATTCCGCCGGCAACGCGCGGCGCGCATACTCGGCAGCCGCCCATTCCGAGGATCGCCCGATGACCGTCAAAGCCTATGGCGCCCACGCCGCCGACCAGCCCGTCGTCGCCATGGACATCGCCCGCCGCGATCCCGGGCCACGGGACGTGCAGATCGAGATCGCGTACTGCGGCGTCTGCCATTCCGACTTGCACACGGTGCGCTCCGAATGGCCGGGCACGCTGTATCCGTGCGTGCCGGGGCACGAGATCGTCGGCCGGGTCGGCGCGGTCGGCGCCGAGGTGACCGGCTTCAAGCCCGGCGACCTGGTCGGCGTCGGCTGCCTGGTCGACAGCTGCCGGCATTGCGCGTCCTGCGACGAAGGCCTGGAGCAGTACTGCACCAACGGCTTCGTCGGCACCTACAACGGGCCGACCGCGGACGCGCCGGGGCACACGCTCGGCGGCTACGCGCAGCGCATCGTGGTCGACCAGCGCTTCGTCCTGCACATCCGCCATCCCGAATCGCAGCTCGCCGCGGTGGCGCCGCTGCTGTGCGCCGGGATCACCACCTACTCGCCGCTGCGGCACTGGGGCGCCGGCCCCGGCAAGAAGGTCGGCATCGTCGGCATCGGCGGCCTCGGCCACATGGGCATCAAGATCGCGCACGCGCTGGGCGCCCGCGTGGTTGCCTTCACCACCAGCGAATCCAAGCGCGCGGAAGCGCACGCGCTGGGCGCCGACGAGGTGGTGAACTCGAAGGACCCGGCGCAGATGCAGGCGCACGCCGGCAGCTTCGACTTCATCCTCAACACGGTGGCCGCGCCGCACGTGCTGGACGCCTACACCGCGTTGCTGAAGCGCGACGGCACCCTGTGCCTGGTCGGCGCGCCTGCCTCGCCGCATCCCAGCCCGAGCGTGATGGGCCTGATCTTCGGGCGCAAGGCGATCGCCGGTTCGCTGATCGGCGGGTTGCCGGAGACCCAGGAGATGCTCGACTTCTGCGCCGAGCACGGCATCGTCGCCGACATCGAGATGATCCGCGCCGACGATATCGAATCGGCGTACGAGCGGATGCTGCGCAGCGACGTGAAGTACCGCTTCGTGATCGACACCGCGTCGATGGGCTGAGCGCGGCGCCGGCGGCGTCAGCCTTCGAGCTGGCGCGCCGGATCGGAAAGTTCGAGTTCGCGCAGGACCACGCCGGCCTGGGTCCGGTTGCGCACGCCGAGGCGTTCGAAGATCGCGGTGAGGTGCGCCTTCACCGTGCGCTCCTGCACGTCGAGGCGGTCGGCGATCTGCTTGTTGAGCAGGCCTTCGGCGACCAGCGCCAACACGCGGAACTGCTGCGGCGACAGGCTGGCGAGGCGGGCGGCGAGGGCCGCATCGTGCGGCGAGCTCTGCGCACGCGCCACGCTGGCGCGCAGGGCCGGCGGCAGCCAGGTTTCGCAGGCCAGCACGCTGCGGATGGCGTCGCGCAGCTCGTCCAGCCCGGCGCTCTTGGGGAGGTAGCCGGCGGCGCCGTGGTCGAGCGCGCGGCGCACTACGCGTGGGTCGTCGTTGGCGGAGACCACCACCACCGCTACCCCGGGATGCTGCGCGCGCACCGCGGCCAGCCCGGCGAGCCCGTGGTTGCCGGGCATGTGCAGGTCCAGCAGCACCAGGTCGATCGCCGGGTGCGCGTCGAGTTGCGCGAGGACCGCATCCAGGCTTCCGGCCTCGCACAGGTCGACCTCGCCCAGCGCGTCGCGCGCGGCCTGCCGTAGCGCGGCGCGGAACAGCGGGTGGTCGTCGGCGATCAGCAGGGACGGCATGGCGTGCGCGCTACAAAGCGAGGGTCATGTAGGTGCTGTGCGGATCGTCGATGTAGTCGGCGAACGGCCCGCAGGGCAGGAACCCGGCCGCGGCATACAGGGTCCGCGCCGGCGCGAAATAGGCCATCGACCC
>ERZ1645192.4415-NODE-4415-length-11142-cov-7.762695_pt1 | contig 11142 bp, 9 predicted proteins | sample MGYA00575354_ERZ1645192 | MGnify/ENA primary metagenome ERZ1645192 (study PRJEB40844, sample SAMN11349763) | freshwater sediment metagenome | isolation source: river sediment | host: Sediment | place: India: Faizupur Khadar , New Delhi | collected 2017-02-21 ...
GGCAAGCGTGCGCGGAGCGTAGATGCGCACCCGGTCCTCGTCGCGGACCGAGATCCACACCTGCTCGCCCGTCGGCGTGAATTCCAGGTGCATGACCGCCTTGCCCGGTGTGAGCGTGTGGGCGACGGAGAGCGAAGGCACGTCGATCACCTGCACGGTGTCATTGCGCGGATGGGCGAAATTGACCCACACCTGCCGTCCGTCTGGGCGGGCGACGGCAAACACCGGCTGGCCGTGCACGGGAATGCGCGCCACCTCGGCCCAGGTGCGGACGTCGGCGACCAGGAGTTCGTACCGGCCGACGGCAGGCAGGAACACGAGCCCGCCCGCGACCGCCACCCCTTCGAGGTGCGGCATCTTGTAGACGGGCAGCGGCTCCTCGCCGCGGCCATAGCCGGCCATTACCCGCCGCACGCCCGCTTCCGGCCGCCACAGATCAAGGAGCGCCAAGCCGTCCTCGCCGAACAGGCCGGCCACATAGGAGCGGCCACCGTCGACAATGATGCCGTCGTACGGAAGCGCGCCGATACCCGCGTATTTCCGAATTGCCGGCCGCGCGCGGTCGGCCAGATCGGCGATCCAGATCGCGCCTTCATCATAGAGCGCGTAGACGAACGCGCCGTCCGCCGTTTCCACCAGGCCCACGACCTTGCTGCGCCGGCCGTCGGTCTCGGCCGGGATATCGGCGACGAGGTCGAGCGTCTCGGCATCGAAGATCTTGACGCCGCCGGGCTCATAGTTCGAGACGGCGATCAGCCGGCCGTCGGCCGAGATGGCGCCGCCGATCGCATTGCCGGCCTGAACGATCCGCCGCACCAGTTTGGCTTCGATCAGGTCGATCTTGCTGAGGCCGCCATCACGTCCGAACACGAAGGCATAGCGGCTGTCGCGCGAGAACACCGCTGAGGCGTGGCTGAGATCGCCTAAGCCGTCGACCGAACCGATCCGGCTGCGGCCCGAGTGCTCGACGATCACCACCCGGCCCGCGGCGCGCTCAATGACGATGCCGAGATCGCCGGTACCGCGCACGGTTCCGGCCGAAGTGCCGGTCGCGACCACTAAGCAAACGAACAGCACCAACAGGCAGGGCAGGCTGAGCGCACCAGCGCGGTTGGCGCGCCCTGTCATCGCACACCTTCGCGCAAACGCGCGACCAGCCAGGCCGCCTCCTGCGCAGACAACTCGAACCGCCAGGGCGGCATCGGCGTGCCGGGCCGGCCGTCGAGAATGGCCTCGACCAGGACCGCGTCGTCCCGTTCCGCCAGCGCCTCGGGCAGGAGTGCCGGACCGAGGCCGCCCTTCATCGTCAAGCCGTGGCAGGACCCGCAATCCTGGGTCAAGAGGTTGGCGAGGTATGCCTGGCGCGCCGGGCCAAGCTCTTCGCTGTGCGCAGGGGGAGCGGCCACGAGCACGGCAAAAGCGAGCCCAAGGCTAGGCGCGACGCGCATGGGACGGCAGCGGGGAGCCGGCCGCCGTTGCGCGACCGGGAGCGAGGGCGGGCACTAGGTCGACGACGCGGCCGATGAAAAACAGCGTCGGCCCGTCGAGCGCGCCAACAGCCGCTGAAATCTCCCCAAGCGTCGAGATGACGCAAGCCTGCTCGGGGCGCGTGCCGTTGCAGACCGCGGCAACCGGCGTCGCCTCCGACAGGCCGTTCGAGATCAGCCGCACCGCGATCTGGGCGATGTTGGCCATCCCCATGTAGATCACGAGCGTGGTGTCGGGATCGGCGAGACCCCGCCAGTCGAGATCGAGTTCCTTGTCTTCGCGGCAGTGCCCGGTGATGAAGCGGACGCTCGATGCGAGCCCGCGATGGGTGAGCGGCAGGCCGAGCGCAGACGCACAGCCCGAGGCCGAAGTGACGCCGGGGACAACCTCGTAGCGCAGGCCATGCTCGACGAGATGCTCCGCTTCCTCGCTGCCGCGGCCGAACAGGAACGGATCACCGCCCTTCAGGCGCACGACCTTGCGCCCGCCCTGAGCGAGCCGCACCAGCAGGTTGTTGATTTCGTGCTGCGGCACCGGATGGCTGCGCGGCTGCTTGCCGACACTGATCCGGGCCGTCCCCGGCGGGATCAGGGCCAGAATTGCGTCAGAGACGAGCCGGTCGTAGACGACGACGTCGGCCTCCTGCAAGAGCCGGTGCGCGCGCATCGTCAGGAGCTCGGGATCGCCGGGACCGGCACCGACGAGACAGACTAAACCCTCCTTCTGCACCATGATTTCCGCCCGCCGTTATCCGCCGGCCGGCAGGAATCCTCCTGCCGGCCGCACCATCCCTGTCTTATGATCGAGGGCTTAGTAGACGTCGTTCCGCGTGTTGAAGACGTTGAACTTGCCCGTCGGCGTGACGACGTCCTTGCCCTTGATGACATCCTTCAGCTTGAGCGTCTTGTCGTCAAGAACGACGATCGCGGATTCTTGCGACTTGGAGTTCCAGACCGAGAACCAGATCTCCTCGCCCTGCTTGTCGAACTCACCCTGGACCACGCGGCGCACACCCTCGGTGATGCCGGACATCGCGCCGATATCGAGGATCACCGGCTCCTTGGCGAGATTATCGATATCGAACACCGCCACCGAGGACGAAATCGAGGCCTCGGGGTTCAAGGGCGTGTCGACATAGAGGTGCTTCGACTTCGGGTGCGTCTTGACGAACAGCGAGCCGCCGCCCTGACCCTTCAGGGACTCCACCACCTTCCAGGCGTACTGCGGATGCTTCTCGGGATCGGTGCCGATGAGCGCGATCGTTTCATCGCCCAAGTGGCTCGTCGCCCACACCGGTCCGAACTTCGGATGAACGAAGTTGGCGCCGCGGCCGGGATGGGGCGTTGTTCCCGTCTCAACAATACCGACCAGCTTGTCCTCCTTGGTGTCGATGATCGCCACCTTGTTGGACGCATTCGCTGCTACCAGGAAGTAACGCTTGGAGGCGTCGAAGCCACCGTCATGCAGGAAGCGGGCGGAACCGATTTCGATCTGCTTCAGGTTCTTGATGTCGGAATAATCGACCATCAACGTCTTGCCGGTTTCCTTGACGTTGACGAGGAACTCCGGCCGATAGTGCGAGGCGACGATCGAGGCGACACGCGGTTCCGGGTGGTAATCCTGGGTGTCGACGGTCATGCCGCGCGTTGAAACCACTTTCAGAGGTTCCAAGGTGGAACCATCCATGATGACGTACTGGGGTGGCCAGTAGGAACCGGCGATCGCGTACTTGTCCTCCCAGCCCTTGGCTTTTGACGTCTCGACCGAGCGGGCCTCGCTGCCGATCTTGATTTCGGCGACCGTGGCCGGTTTCTCCATCCACATGTCGATGAGGTTGATCTTGCCGTCGCGGCCGATCACGTAAAGGTAGCGGCCCGAGGCGGAGACGCGCGAAATGTGGACCGCGTAGCCGGTCGGGATAATGTCGACGATCTTCTTGCTGGCGCCGTCGATCAGGGCAACCTGGCCGGTATCGCGCAGCGTGACCGAGAACAGGTTGTCCAGATCAAGCTTGTTCATCTGCTTGGTCGGACGCTTGTCGACGGGGACAAGCACCTTCCAGGTTGCCTTCATCTCCTTCATGCCGAACTCCGGCGGCTGCGCCGGATCGTTCAGCAGGTACTTCGCCATCAGCTCGATTTCAGCCGGCTTCAGTTCCGACGACGTGCCCCAGTTCGGCATACCGGCGGGCGAGCCATAGGTGATGAAATCACGCAAGTAGTCGAAACCCTTTTCGCGCGTGATGTCGGGCGTCAAAGCCTTGCCGGTCGCGCCCTTCCGCAGCACGCCGTGACAGCCGGCGCAGCGCTCGAAATAGATCTGATTGGCCTGGTCGAATTCCGCCTGGCTCAGAGAGGGGACGCCCGGTTTTGCACCCGGTGCCTCCAGCTGCTGGCCCTTCAGAACATCCAGGCTCGGCTCATACTTGCCGCTTGGTGTTGTCGCATGCTTCTTGATGTCACCTTGCGCCTGTTGCGCCTGCTGTGCGTACGCAGCGGTCGCGACGACACCGATTGCGGTTGAGACCAACAAACTCGTTAGGATTCTGCGCATTACCTATCCCTCCTGACGCCGGATCGACACTCTAGGGTGCGATTCTCGGACCCCGCCTTAACTTTGGTCAAGTTCCCCCAGAGCTGGTATGGGCTTGTCGGCACTTAACCAGCGTCAAGGCTTGCGGAAACGGCGTCGCTAGACTTCTCCGTTGCTTCCGGCCATGGCTGGGGGCGCAAGGTGATCGAGGCAATGCGAAGAACGAACGGGGCGAACCTGTTGAGACGGTGGGGGGCGTGGATGCCGCCCGTCGTCGCTGCGCTCTTGCTGATGATCACGATGCTGCCGGGTTTCGCTGCCGCTGCGGAAGGCGGCGCGCGAACGCTGTCCGCGGCCGAACTCGAGGTCGTTTTCCCCGGGGCGCATGCCGTCGGTCCGTTCGAGGGGCAACCGGCAGCGGCGGCGGTCCGCGGCAAGGACGGCCGGCATGCGGGCTACATCCTTTCGACCTTCGACACCGTCGGTTCGACCGGGTACTCGGGCAAGCCGCTCGACGTCCTGGTCGGCGTCGATCTTGCGGGCGTGATCACGGGCGCGCTGCTGGTTCGCCAGACCGAGCCGATCCTCGTCATCGGTATCACCGAGGATGACTTGCGCCGCTATGTCGCGGGCTTCGCCGGCATCAACGTTGCGCTCCGTGGGACACTCGCTGCCGGTGCTGCCGCACCGCAGGCGTATCCGGATGTGATCTCCGGCGCTTCGATCAGTAGCGCGGTGATCCGCGACTCCATTGTTCGCGCCGCCACGGCCGTGGCCGGCTCACGCGGTCTCCTTGGCCGGGCATCGGCGGCGGCCCGCATTGATGTTGCGAGCTTCATGCCGGCGACGTGGGCCGAACTGGTAGCGGACGGCTCGGTCACCTGCCGTCGCTTCACGCAAGCCGACGGCACTGCGCTCCTCCTCGATCTGTGCGCGGCGCTCGCGACGCCGGCTCGGATCGGTGAAAATCTGTTGGGCAAGCTGGCCCATAATCGGCTCGGCGCGGCGCTTGGCCCGGATGATCAGGCGATTCTGATCGCTGCCGCCGGCCTCGTTTCCGTGAAGGGGACGGCGTTTGTCCGCTCGGGCCGTTTCGAACGCCTGCAGGTGGTCCAGGGGGCTGAGACCTTCGGCCTGACAACGGCGGGTTACGTGAATATCGAGGCGCTCAGGATCGCGGGCGCACCGGAGTTTCGAGAGATCGGTGTGTTCGTCATCCCCGCTGGAGCGGGCTTCGATGCGGGTGCGCCGTGGCGGATCGAGGTTCTCGCGCCGGGTGAGGGGGCCGGTGAGCCGGCGATCCTCTCCATCGACTACACGCTGCCGGCGCGCTACGTCGTGTCGCCGCCATCGTCGGCGGCGGCCGCGGAACCGGCAGTATCCGAGGCCGCACCATTGTGGCAGGAAACTTGGGGCGGCCGCTGGGCCGCGATCGTGGTCCTTTCGCTGATGTTGCTCGTGCTCACGACGGCGCTGGTGTTTCAGGAGGCCGTCGTCCGGCGGCCGGCTCTCTATCACCGTTTTCGTCTCGCCTACCTCACGGTGACGCTCGTCTGGCTCGGCTGGTGGGCGGGCGGTCAGCTTTCGGTCGTCAACGTGCTCACCTTCATCCACTCGTTGATGACCGGCTTCCAGTGGGACTTCTTTCTCCTGGATCCTGTCATCTTCATTCTGTGGGGGTACGTCGCCGCTGCGCTCTTGTTCCTGGGCCGAGGCGTCTACTGCGGCTGGCTCTGTCCGTTTGGCGCGCTGCAGGAGCTGATCAGTGAAGCCGCGCGCCTGTTGCGCCTGCCACAGATCGTGGTCCCGTTCACTCTGCACGAGCGCCTGTGGCCGATCAAATACGTCGCGTTCCTGGGCTTGTTTGCGGTCTCGCTTGGCTCGACCCGGCTCGCCTTCCTGGGTGCGGAGATCGAGCCGTTCAAGACCGTCATGTCGATGACATTCCTCCGCGAGTGGCCGTTCGTCGTTTACGCTTTGGCCCTGCTGCTTGCGGGGCTGTTCATCGAGCGGTTCTTCTGCCGCTACCTCTGTCCGCTCGGCGCCGCGCTGGCGATCCCGGCTCGCATGCGGATGTTCGAGTGGTTGAAGCGGCGCCCGCAATGCGGCCGTGAGTGCGGCATCTGCTTCCAGCGGTGTCCGGTGCAGGCGATCCACCCGGAGGGCCAGATCAACCCCAACGAGTGCGTCCATTGTCTCAACTGCCAGCGGGTCTATGCCGACGACACACTTTGTCCGCCGCTGGCGGCCCGCCGCAAGCGGCGCGAGCGGCGCGAAGCGCTGACGACCGGCGCCGGCCCCACGCTCGGGAGCGCGTGAATGCTTGGCAGCCCCCCCTTCTCGCCACTGGTGAGCCGCCGCCGCGTGCTGCAGATCGTCGCCTGCGGAGCCGCAGCCGTGCTGACCGGCGCAAGGGCGCATGCCCGGACCCCGCCCATCGTGTGGGAGGGAACGGCGCTGGGCGCGCCTGCGCGGCTGATCCTGGTGGACGAGAGCGAGAAGACCGCCAGCGCAACCGTCCGCGCCTGCCTTGATGAGGTCGAGCGCCTCGAACGGGAGTTCAGCCTCTACCGGCCAGACTCGGCGCTGTCGCGCCTGAATGCGAATGGGGCTCTGGAGCGGCCATCGCTCGATTTTCTCCACCTCTTGCGCTTGAGCGTCGCGTTCGGCGAACGGACCGGCGGCGCCTTCGATATCAGCGTGCAGCCACTGTGGCAAGTGTATGCGGACCACTTCGCCACCCATCCGGACGGAGGCGACGGTCCGCCGCCGGCAGCGATCAAGGAAGCCGTCAGCCGGGTCGGATACCAGCGTTTGAGTATCCGCAGCGAGCGGATCGTGCTTGCGCCGGGGATGGCCGTCACGTTGAACGGCATCGCCCAGGGCTACATCACCGACAGGGTCGCGGAGCTGTTGCGCGCCCGCGGATACGCGAGCGTCCTCGTCGAGATGGGCGAGATCCGTGCCTTAGGGCCGGCGCCCGCGGCCCCGCCGTGGTCGGTTGCCGTTGCTGTGCCGCCGCACGTTCCCGCCGATCCGCTTTCACTGCCGCTGCGCGACGGTGCGGTTGCGAGCTCGGCCGGATACGCCACTGCCTTCGATCCGGCGGCGCGCTTTCACCACCTGTTTGCACCGGATACCGGCGCCAGTGCCCAGAGGTTTGCCGCCGTCACGGTTGTGGCACCGCAGGCGACGCTGGCGGATGCGCTCTCGACCGCGCTGTTTGTTGCCCAACCGGAGACCTTACCGGCGATGATGCAGGCTTTTCCCAGCGCCCGCGCGATCCTCACCCTCCCGTCGGGCCGCCGCCTGCGCATTCCGGCTGCCTGAGATAGGTTCCGTTCGCTTGCGCGCTCAGGCGTCGTAGCGGCGATGCCGCGCCGCCCCTTCAGATGCACTTTGCAGCCGCGCAAGGTCGAGGATCCGCACCGCGTCTTTGCGCAGTGACACGATGCCGACGGCCTGAAGGCGCCTCAGCACGGCGCCCAGCGCGCGCGGGCTGGCGCCGACCGCGGCCGCAAGGTCGTCTGCCGTCAGCGGGACTTCGAGTGGGGCTTCGCCCTTCGTTTCGCGGATGGCACCCGCGAGTCGCAACTCGCCGATGAGACGGACAAGCCGGCGGCAGATCGCGTCCTCTCCCTGGTCGGCCAGTTTCTCTTCCGCGTGGTCGAGGCTGCCGGCGAGACGGCGGACGAACAGGAGGATCGCTTTCGGGTTGCGTGCCATCAACGCACGGACGATCGGGCCGTTCAAGAAGCATACGGCCGAGGGTTGCAGCGCAGTTGCCGTTGATGCCTGCACGCTTCCGGTCAGAAACGAGTGCAAGCCCAGAACATCGCCCGGATGCCGCAAGGTCAGAACACCGGTCCCGCTTGAGCGGTCACCTCGCCGGAAGTCTTGGACCAGACCGGCACTCACGTACGCGAGCCCTGAGCAGGGATCGCCGGCCGCAAACACCGTCTCCCCGGTTGCGTAGACGCGCCGTTCCTTGGCAGCGTTGAGGCAGGCGACATCGCGAGCGCCGAGATCGAACCACTCCGTCCGGATCCGGACGTCACAAGTCGCGCAGTGCATCTCCAAGCTCTCCCCGGGTTTACTTAATGTTGGCGCGGGGATAGAGTCTCATTTACAGAGCGTCAACAATATTCATGTTTCTTTTTATTAGCGATTGTAACGGCTCCAGGTTCCAATGCTCAGGATCCCGTCAGGGCTGTCGTAACCGGCGCGTTGCGCCGGCAGCGCTCGCAGCCGCCAGCTAAGTCCGCAGCCGCCGGTGCAGGCGGGCGTCCTTGGTTTTGAAGTGATCGACGAACCAGCGCTGCAGGCGGTCGGCAAAGGCCTCTTTGCGGTCGCCGTAGCTGCCGTCTTCATACGAATCCATGATTTCGCGGATGTCGTCGAGCAGGTGTTCGTGGTCGGCCTTGTGGTCGTCGAGCTGGTCGTAGTTCTCCTCGCGCATGATTTGCTCTTCAAGGGCAAAATGAGCGCTGATGCGAGCGTGGATCTCGCCCAGGTCGTCGCCGACCGTCTCTTTCTCGCCGGCTTCGATACGAACGAAGATCTCGTTGATCAATGCGATCAGTTCTTGGTGTTCATGGTCGATTGCGGGGACACCAAGGGAGAACTCGTCGCGCCAGACGACCCGTGCCGGGACCTCACTCAAACCGGAATCCTCCTTGAAAGAAATCAATGGCAAGGTTTTGACCCGCCGCCAGCGTCACCGTGTGTGTCGTTTCGTAATCGAAGCCTTCCGTGCGGTCGGAATCGCGCAGGCGCAGCACGAGCGTGTGCGCTCCCGGCGGAACGACGAATCGCTCATAGGCGCGGGACGGCCCGTCGCCGGAGAGGCCGGTCGGCGGCAAGCGCTCCGCATAAAGCGGCTGGCCATTGAGCAACACGTCGATATCGACCGGCAGCCTCTCGCGCGAGCACACGGTCGTGCGCCGCATGTTGGGGGCCAGCCGGGCAATTTCCTCGGCCGACAGCTCTCGGCAGCCGCCCTTCTTGACGGCCGCATGGGCGAAGCTCAGCTTGATGATGGCATTCTCCGCCGGCACACGGCCATAAGGCGGTGACGCGGAGAAATAGCCGATCAGCCCGAGGGTGATGAGCACGACGATGGCTTGGGCAGCATAGCGCAGCGGCTTCATTCCGCCACCGCCTTCCGGCTCTCGTCAGCCGGATCGGTAGTAGCAGTCGTGAGCGTGGCGAGACGGTGTTGGAAGGAGGCGATCTCGCGGGTCAGGCGTGTCGCCTCCATGGGGCCGGCCCAAACCCTCAAGATCCGCTCGCGCGGCACGCGGGCGCGCAGCTGCGGATCGCGCTTGCCTTCGATCCGCTCTTCGGTCCACTGCGGGCCGAACCGGTATCGGCACGCGCCGTCGCGGCAGCCGGTAATGACGACCCCGTCTGCAAGCCGGCGGCTCAGGACGTAATCGATCATCGAGGGCGGCAGCATCCCGGTGCACGGCAGGCTGACGCCGGCTACCGATTCGCTTGCAACGGCATTCACGGCAACACCATGGTCGCAACCGAATACCACCACGCGTGCCGCGCCCGCGAGTGCGGCGGCTGCCTCGTGGGTCCGCTCACGAACCGTCAAGAGCGGCAAGCCGCCGAGGTCGATGCCCGGAATCAGCGCCGAAGCGCGCCGGAACGGTGTCGCCGTCGGGCAGGCACCGGTGCAGATCCCGCAGCTGACGCACTGCGCCGGATTGACCACGGCTTCCCGCTCGAAAGGCTTGCCATCGGTGCGGACCCCCATGCGGATGGCGCCGTAGGGGCAATCGACCGCACAGCGGGTGCAGCCATTGCAGTTGTCGAGGTTGACGACGGCGGGAGGTCTCCGCTTCAAGGGCGGCAGCCAGGGCATCATCATGAGCGCGAGGCTGCCACCGAAGTACAAGAGCCACACCCAGGCCGGTCCCCACACGTCGATCAGCGGATAAGACCAGAGATAGTACCAGTCGAGGCCGACGGGGGAGGGAACGCGGGAAAGATCCGCCGGTCCCTGGCTCACCGCCGGATAGACGAGGCTCAGGGCGATCAACAGCACCAGGGTCGCGATGGCCAGGTTACGCGGCGGGTTGATGCGCGGGTGGTTAACACGGTTGACGTGAAACCACATGATGAACAGCATCACCAGCGGCAGAGCGATGTGGATGAACAGCATCAGGGTGAAAAAGCGATCATCCACGTAGCTGGGCGCCAGGAAGTTGCGCGCGATCGGCGAGCCGAAGATGGGCAGCCAGTCAAGGAGCTCTGCGGTTGTCTCGGCGACGTATTGGGCGAGCCGGTCCCACACCAGCCAATACCCGGTGATGCCGGCCGCAAACGCCAGCGCCACCGTCGGAACGCCCAGGACCCAGGAGTACCAGCGGGTGCCGCGATACCGATCGAAGGCGAACTCCCGCATGATGTGCAGACCCATGACGAGGATCAAGCCGTCGGAAGCGTAGCGGTGCAGGCTGCGCATGATACCGCCCAGCCACCACTGCACACGCGTCATCGCCTCGATAGACCCGTAGGCCTCGGTCAATCCGGTGTCGAAGAACGCGAAAACATAGATCCCGCTGACGGCGATGATCCAGTACAGGTAAAAACCCAGTCCGCCGAGGCTGTGGAACGGATTATCCTGAGAGCCAAAGGCGTAATCGAGGAGCCTGTCGCAGTGCATGTAAACGGCGCGCAAGGGCCGTTTCAGGAATGCCAGCGCGTCCGCGGTGTTAGTTTTTTCAGCTGTGTCCATGCCGTTCCATTCCGCCGCGCCTTCCACCATGCGCGTACGATTATCCAGCCGACCCCGACCAAGGTCAGGCCGCTCAAGCCGATGCTGATGAAGATCGCGTAGCTGAACCGGTAGCGCCCGCTGGCGGGATCGTAGACCGTGCAGATCAAGCGGATGCGGTCGATCAGGTTGGTTGTGACGACGGCCCCCGCGGGCGTTCCCCAGATCAGCTCCTTGAGCGGCTCGACGAGTGCGGGCGGCTCGAAGGCGGCGCCATAGATTTGCCGGTAGACCAGCCCCTGGGCATCGATGACCGTCGTCTGGGCGACATGATCAAACCCCTGCGGGCCGGGGATGTACTGAAAGCCGATGTCGTTGGCGAGGCCGTCGACGCT
>ERZ1645192.4416-NODE-4416-length-11141-cov-11.817247_pt1 | contig 11141 bp, 10 predicted proteins | sample MGYA00575354_ERZ1645192 | MGnify/ENA primary metagenome ERZ1645192 (study PRJEB40844, sample SAMN11349763) | freshwater sediment metagenome | isolation source: river sediment | host: Sediment | place: India: Faizupur Khadar , New Delhi | collected 2017-02-21 ...
TCCGGACGGGACTCGAACCCGCGACCCCGTGCGTGACAGGCACGTATTCTAACCAGGCTGAACTACCGGACCCTGATTGTTTGGGAGTGCAAATGTAGACAATGTTTTTGAAACTGCAAAAAAACTGAAATGTACGTTTCCGTATTTTTTTTCTTTCTGAAAACAGGGATGTGCAGCAAAATTAAAAGCGGCCGGATGTTCAAGAATAAATATTCCGGCTTCTTTAACTATGCCCGAAGCCATTACTTTATCGGGTATATTTTCCAGCCCCGACAGATCGTAGGGGGGATCTGCAAATACTATATCGTACCTGGCAGTGCAAAGGCTCAGGAAGTCAAATACATTATGGTGAACAACCTGGAGTTTTTCCTTAATCCCGAAAGCCGAGGCCGTGTCCCTGATAAAACGTGCGTGTACGGGATTCATTTCTACGCAGGTGACCGAGGAGCAGCTCCGGGAAACAAATTCCAATGATATGCCTCCGCTCCCGGCAAAAAGATCCAGCACGGAAAGTGTACTAAAATCGTAGTTGTGTTCAAGCATGTTGAACAAACCTTCCTTTGCGAAGTCTGTTGTGGGACGGGCCTTGAATGATTTTGGCGGAATAAGGACGCGTCCTTTTAAAGATCCGCTGATGATGCGCATACCGGAAAAAGATGGGGAGCGAATTGAAGATTCACAGACTCTGTAGGAAACAGAAATTCATTGTTGCTGGCAACGGTTACGGAAGAAAAGAACGAGCATAATTGCCTGAGATGTGCCGGTTTAAAGGAGCCGGTAATATACAGACTCAGGCTGTGCGGGTTCAGCTGCCATTGTTTGAGGGCAAAAAACAGAAAATACAAGGACGTACTAAACCGGTCAACAGCATAGGAATTACAGAGCAACAACTTGTCACCCTGCATGAGAATAAGATGAATCTGGGTTTCACCATAGCAAAGCAGGGCCCGCGAATAATCTTTCTGCGTTCTCAGAAACTCATAAAGGGGCAGAATAGAGGCATAAAACCTGGCATTGCGCTGACGTTTAACAATAGTAGTGCTTACCGGACCGGGCAGGGCATAAATGCATGTAGCCCCGGCAGACGGGATGTCCATGTGGTTTATTTCATCCAGGTCTGCGATGCTGAACAGTTGTTGTAATACCTGTACGGCCTGTTCCGGCCTGAAAAGGGGCGAGGGGATGAGTGTATGCTTACAAGTGTCTAAGCATACTTCACAATGGGCAAACTGTTTTTGCAGGAGATCGGTCTTTCTGAAAATGCCGTCAATCTCACGCGCCCAGTCGTTGTAATCGTTGCCCGGGATTGTATAGGGGAAATACTCCCATACTATACATTCTTTTGTGGTCTTGTCCTGTACCACAAAAGAAAGTCCATTCATGCTTACGTGAATGGACAATCTGTGTTGCGCCTGCGGTATTTTGGAATTCGCAGACATATGGTTTATTCCCAGTTGCCGGCGTTGTTGTTGGGCTGGTCTATGCTGCCCACTTTCATGCCCGGATAACGGTTGGAAATTTTACGTTCTTCGTTCAGGTTGACAATAAGCTGACGGTCCATGCCAAGAAGCAATACATCAAAAGGCGTGCAGGCTTCGAACAGGGGAACGTCCACGCCCGAAACTTTCTTAACAATGGCTCTCATTTCAAATTCCTTTCCTACAAGGGGAACGTAGCGCAAAGAGTCAGCAACAAAGCCGGGACGTTTAAGAAGTGTGTCCCTGACAGCCAGTTTAATACTGTCTCTGAACACGCGTTTCTGGGCCACAGCTATGGAGTCGTCCAACGAGCCTACCTGCCTTACCACAGTAATAATACCGTTTTTGTAGAAGTCTATAAGCGTGTCAAAACTGCCGGTAAATTTGCCGAATTCGGTTTTATAAGAGGTCTGAAGTGTACGAATATCCTTTAGGCGTTCAACAGCCAGTTGCTCGCGGTATTTGCGATCTTTCTCGAAATTGACAGGTTTTGTTAAACTGGCAAAAATAGCATAGCCCAAACCAATGATAATCAAGGGCAGAATGACAATGGTAAGTATTTTTTTCATTATTTGATAATTAATATATATTCTTTAATGGGTCCTGCAAAATTAGGAAAAAAAATAACCTCTGCAAGAATTCAATTATATTTGCATCAATATCTTTTGTATGAAAACCTTATTTCCAAAGAATCTTTATCAAAAATGGGATGAAATGCTGGCAGGTGCGACTGATGTATTACTGGCCACTCATGTAAACCCCGACGGAGACGCGCTGGGTGCTATCACCGGCCTGGGATCCTGGCTAAGGGACAAAGGATATTCCGTCTCTATGATCTGTCCCAACGCATATCCCTCATTTCTGGAGTATCTGGACAGGGATAACAGAGTTGTTTTCTATGCCGCCGATACAGCGCGCGCCCGGGAGCTTATAGACAATGCGCAGTTGATCATAGCCCTTGATGTCAGCAGTTTAAACCGGATGGATGATCTGGGCGAGGAACTCGCAGAAAGGGCAGTCCCTAAGATTCTCATAGACCATCATCTTGAACCTTCGGGAGAGGATTTTGAACTGATTTTTTCCTGCACGGAAGTCAGTTCAACGTGTGAACTGGTGTACAGAATCCTTAAAACATGGAAACCACGGACACATTTATCCAAAGAGCAGGCGGTGTCACTTATGACGGGCCTGATAACAGATACCAATCAGTTTGCCAACAGTGTTTTGCCTCAGACGCTTGAAGTGGCTGCCCATCTTATGAGGTACGGAGCGGACATCAATCAGATATACGCATTAATTTACGGAACGTTCAGCTACAGTCGCATGAAGCTCATGGGGCTGGCATTGCAGAAGATCACGATCCTGCCTCAGTTCGGAGCCGGATATATTGTTTTATCAAAAAAGGATCTGGAAGGATATAATTATCAAAATGGCGATACGGAGGGCTTCGTCAATCTTCCGCTGGCCATAAAGGGCATTTCCGTATCTGCTTTTTTCCTCGAAAAAGATGACTATATCAAAGTTTCTCTGCGATCAAGGGGCGATATTCCCGTTAATATTATTGCGAAACGTTTTTACAGCGGAGGAGGCCATCTGAACGCCGCGGCCGGGAAGAGCCTCGATCCTGTTGAAATGATGGAACCTGTTTTGGTTAAGGCCCTGGGCACAATAATTGCATAGGCTTGAGGTGATGAAAAAACGGCTTTCCATAGGGCTAATCCTGATTATTATGCTTGTTTCCTGTACAAAAGAAGACAGGCGGGCTCTCATAATAAAACAGGAAACCGCTATAGACGAATTTGTTAAAACACTTGTGGCAGATACCGTATACTACAGAAACGGAGTAGTGCGTGCCGTTTTAAAAAGCGGAATTTCAGGTGTGGAAGGCGATACGCTCGCCCCGGGAGACTCGGTTTTTTTTTATTATGCCGGTCATCTGTTCAGCAATGGTAAAGGAGCCATTTTTCATACCAATTCAGACAGTGTGGCAAATGTTTACAGTTGGCCGTTATCCGGAGCGGGGGCTCAGGTTTTGTCCCGGGTAGTGGGAGAGGGAAAGCTGATCAAAGGTCTCGATAACGGAATGCCCGGTATGCGGAAAGGGGAAAGAGCGTACATTATTTTTAACGCCGATTTTGGTTTTGGGAACAATAAAGTAGGGCAGATCCCCAAAATGTCTCCGCTCCTGTATGAGATCTGGCTGGAACAAATTATCAAAAAATAGATACCTTTGTCTTATATGAAGAAGTTTCCGCAACTAATTACCGCCGCCCTCATTGCAGGTGTGTGTGCCGGAATGACATCCTGTGCAGAAAACACAACAGAATCTCTAAAAGATATCCATGAAAAGATACTTGCGGCTCACGTAAAGACGATCCATCACGATACCCTGCAGAAGACCGAATCGGGCCTTTATTATACCATCCTTAAAGCCGGCCACGGGGCCTCAACTACAGACTCTTCCTGTGTATTTATCAGAGAGACAGTATATGATCTGAATTACAATATTACAGAAAGTACAGACGAAAATATTAGCCGTCAGTTGGGCACTTTCAGTTACGAGGATGCTTATATTCCCCTGTTGTGGTATATGGGGAACTCGGCCATTATGATGGGGCTGGAAGAAATGCTTTTGCAGATGCGTGAGGGAGATGTCCGCCGGATTTGGCTTCCTTACTGGCTCTCTGCATACTATGAAGACGGGACTTCACAGAATTCCAGCACACAGGTGTACGATCTTGAGCTTGTTAAGGTTGTCAACGATATTGACAAGTACCAAATTGATACGCTTGAATCGTTCAGAGACCGTTTTTACCCGGGTCTCGACTCGCTGGAGCGCGGTTTTTATAAAATGACTATTGTGCCCGGTACCGGAGATTCTCTTGAGTATGGTACAACGGTAAGTGCTTATTATGTGGGGAAATTTCTTGACGGACATGTCTTTGACACAAATGTGGCAGATACAGCTGTAAAATACAGAATTTACGATTCGTCCGGCGAATACTCATTGCTTGATGTGACACTTCCGGATGAAGATGATGAAGACAGTGATGAGACGTCCACCAGTGAAAGTTCCGTGGTAGAAGGCTTTAGTAAATGCATGCTCAATATGAAGTACGGAGAAGTAGCCATTTGTTTCTTCCATTCCGATTACGGCTATGGATATAGCGGGAAGAGCAAAAGCAGTGTTTCCGGCACCTATCCGGGGGGAGGGATTCCGGCTTATATGCCTTTATTTTTCTGGATCTATGTTCCCCTGGATGAGGATGACTCTTAATCCGGTAAAATTTTTATAAAACTAATGCGGGTGTATGCAGCGTTTCTGCATACACCCGCATCTATTAATCGGTTTTAGGTTTATAGGTTTCAACGGTAGAGGTTGGTCCGGTTCTCGGGCCATCCTCTTGTTGATTTTTACCAGACTGTTTCTTTGATTGATTCAAGTCCCGGTTGTCCGAAATATTTGGCGTTGCTGGTTCCTTTCAACCACACCCTTCTGTTAAGATTGCTGTTATTCCGTGAAAGGCTAAGCTGGGCCTTCAGGTTCTCGGTATCCAGCCTCACCGATAATGTTTTATCTGCCGCCTGCTCGCCGGGCTGATCTGCCAAAGCAATATTGGTATCGGTAGTGATGCTTCCGGGATTATACGTGGTGCTTCCCGAGTAAGAACCGGTAATGTAGCCGCACACCCAGATCCCCTCTGTGCCGTCCGTGAGTTCCCTGGCCTGGGTTACCGAGTAAGCCGAGGCTCTGGTTTGTCCGTCCCCGGAAGTGACAGAAGTGTCCCAGTCCTGGGAGACCCAAACGTGCGTAGTGTCAACGGAAAGGATAAATGATGATTCCACAATGCCTTCAGGATCCTCTGTATTGTTTACAAGAAAAGTGTACATATGTTTCTTTTCCAGAGTTCTTTCTATGGATCCCAGTAATGAATCGTTGTCTTTGAGCGATAAAGTCACTTCACCTGCGGAAAAATAACCCCAACGGCCGGAAGTCAGGCTGTTATAATCCAGCGAGCCCAAATCACCCGTGACGGTCATTGCGTATTGAGGATACTTTTCCATGAACTGGTCTCCGAAGAGTACACGTATTCCTGAATTTTCCTGCAGGCAGGTCAGCTCGACTTCAGAAGTTTGACCGCTTATTATTTCTGCGGTTTCTTCCGCATAATAATACGGGGCGTCAAATTCCGGTGCCGTGAAAGTGCGGTTATAAACAATTACCTTATACAGTCCAGGTTCCAGGGAGAGCGGCGTCCCCGAGATCTCGCTTACCGTAGCTTTCCTGATGGTGTCTCCCGCAGCATTAACCAGCAGGAAATGATAATCATCTGTCCCGGATGCCCTGGTTTTTACGCCATAAGACTTTTCTGCCGAAACGTTTACATTCAACTGCCCATTGGGCCCCGGGACAATTTTAAGCCCATTACAGGCCACTGCACATGCAAGGAGTCCCAACCCTGCAAGCATCCATTTTCTACACATAATAACTCCTTTGATTTAGTTTGTTAATAATCCGGTAGCTAAAGTATACCTTTTGCTTTATAAAAGGAGGACAATTCGTGTAAATCTTCAAAAAACATTCATACATTTGCCCCACTATTTCCAAGAAAGTTTACCATGCCATCTATCAAAAAACATCCTATTCTACCTATTCCCGAAGAAGATAAAGTCGCATTTCAATTTGAAGGTCAAACCGTTTATGGTCAACGTGGTTTTACCGTTGCCACCGCGCTGCATCAGGCCGGACTGCTGGTACATAAACACAGCCTGGCACACCGTAACCGCAGTCTTTCCTGCGGCATTGGGAAATGCGGCGCCTGTGAAATGCTTGTCGACGGCAAAGTCCGCCGGATTTGTATAACCAAAGTAGACTCCGTTAAAGAAGTACACCGTATTCCCGATTCGTTCATTCCCGGGGAGGTTGCTGCTCCTGCACAAAAACAGCAGAAAGTATACAGAACAACTGTAGCCATTATTGGTGCCGGCCCGTCCGGACTCGCTGTACGGGAAATGCTCAACAAGGCCGGGGTGGCTAGCCTGGTTATTGACAATAATTCCAAAATCGGAGGTCAGTTTAACATGCAGACCCACCAGTTTTTCTTTTTTGAAAAGGAAAAACGCTTTGGGGGAATGCGTGGCTTTGACATTGCCTCGAACCTTGCCGGAGAAGACAAAGAAGGGATCCTGCTGAATTGTACCGTTTGGGATATTCTTGACAACCAGAGACTCGCAGTAAAAAACATTGAAACACAGGAAATTTTATATGTAGATACCGAGTTTCTGGTGGTAGCTACCGGAGCTGTTCCTTTCATGCCCGCTTTTAAAAACGACGATGTGCCCGGCGTATACACTGCCGCTGTAGTTCAGCGTATGATGAACAGCGAATTGACGCTGCTCGGAAAAAACATACTTACCGTAGGTGCGGGTAATATCGGATACCTGACTTCATACCAGGCCATGCAGGCCGGCGCCTCGGTTAAGGCCATAATAGAAGCCATGCCCAACGAGGGGGGATTTCCCGTGCAGGCCAACAGGGTCCGCCGGCTGGGCATTCCCATAATCACTTCCCATATTCTTCTTGAGGCTGTCCCCAACGAAGACAGGACCGGTATAGTTGGGGCTATTATTGCTGAATGTGAAAACTTTAAGGCGGTTCCGGGAACAGAAAAACGGTTAGACGGTATCGATACCATTAATATATGTACCGGCTTGATGCCCGACAGCCAGTTGCTGAAGAAAGGACTGGAGTGTTTCAGTCTCAAATGCCACGGAGTGGGCGATGCCACCCGCATCGGAGAAGGGACCTCGGCCGTTCTCAGAGGCAAACAATGTGCACTGGAAATCATGCAGCAAATGGGAATGCGCATTAATTACGATGAATACCTTGCTATTTCCAAAGAATACATAGATTCACAGCAACATCCGGTCAGGGTGCTGGAAAAACCCGTATTGCCTTCGGCCGAACGTATGGCTGCCCGTCCATTTGTGATTCCTGACTGTCTGTACGGTTTTGCATGCAATCCATGTGCGTTTGCCTGCCGTTACGGTGCTATTACCAAATCGTCCACCTCGTCGGTACCCAGGATCGATTACGACAAATGCATCGGCTGTATGGATTGTATAAATCAATGTCCCGGACTGGCCTTTTTCGGATACGATACGGCCAGGCAGATCCTTTCCCTGCCTGTTGAGTATGAAGTACATGAAGGCTCGGACGTCTTTCTTGTAGATAATTACGGAAATAAACTGGGAGAAGGTTCTATTCAGAAGGTGCTCCTGAAGCCCAATAAGACCAATGTGGCCCGTGTGAAGGTTTCCCGGGTGGATGAAGGGCGGTTTACGGATGTCCGGGGTTTCATTGTGAAAGAAAATTATCCCCTCCCCATAGTGCTTACCCCGGCACAACAGGATCCGGATGCCAAAACATACCTCTGCCACTGTGAAGACGTAAGCGTAGAAGAGATCCTTGAACTCGTGGGGGACCGGACCGTGATTACGGCAGATGAATTAAAACATATTTCACGCATGGGCATGGGGACCTGCAGGGGTTCGCGCTGTATGCCGCGTGCTATCCAATATCTCCGCAGCCACGGGGTACAGGTTATATCCGAACTGACACCCAGGGGCCCAATGGCCAACCTGGTGCAGATGGGCGAATTATATCCGCCAAAAGAACCCGCTGTTAATATCCTCCCGCACACTGCCAAAGAAGCCGACGTTCCTGTGGAAGTGGGGGCTTTTATTGCCGGAGGCGGTATTGCGGGCAGTGCGCTGTTCCGTTACATGGCCGAGTCCGGTTATAAACCGTTCCTTGCCAATAACGAAAGAGGCAGTTCCTGGCGCAATATTGCCGGTGGTCGTCCCGCTTTCAGCCTTCCCGCGCTGGCCGATATTTCCAACCATAACCAGGAGATTTTCCGTGAACTGGACCGGATAGGGAAAATTGATTTTCATCAGTCAAGGTATGTGAATTTTGTGCACGACCGGCAGACCTACGAATCACTCGATGCATCCAGGGCATGGTCCGATGCCTATATGATAGAAGCCAAAGATTTCCGTAAAGAAATTTCAGAATACTTTAATCCCGGCCTGAAACTCTATTCTCACGCCCTGATCTCAAATAACTGCTGGCAGGCAAGCCCCGGAAAGACTCTGGACCTGATACGTTATATAGGGAAGCAGCATGGTGGAACAGTACTGGAGCAAACCCGGGTTGTTGACCTGCACAAACAGGGTGATACCTATTATATCCTGGTTTTAAACCATAAACACGAATACAGAACGTATAGCACAAAATTGTTTATTAATGCATTAGGTAATAACGGAGCTGAATTTGCCCGCAAACTGGGTTACGAGACCGGTCTGTATCCTGTGAAACACCAGGCGTTTATTACTAAACGCATGCCTTTACTGGGCAAGGACGGAAATGCGCTCGATATGCTTATAGACCGCCGCAAATACAAATCATTCTCTGCCGTATACGGCCAGCAACTTACCGATACGGGACAGATAATCGGTTGTGCTTCTCCGCTGACAGATCCCCAGGAAGCGGGCAAAAACCTGAAGATCAATACGGAGGAATTCCTGCAAATAGCCGCCGAAGTATTCATTGACTGGATTCCCCAGCTGGCCGGCGTAGGATTCCAGGCCGTGTGGAGCGGATACTATGTGGAACCCAGGTATATTATTGATCCCCAAAGGGGTTTGTTCCTGGGTATGCGGGGTCATGGGTTCATGTTAAGCCAGTATCTGGGTAAGCTCTATGTAGATGCACTCTCCGGAAAAAAAGTGCCAGACTACTTCAGGCAGCTGGCACTCGACGGTCAAGGATTAAGTGAATCTGCCTTCAAATAGGCAGTACAGCAGCCAATAGGCGGGCCGTATGGCCTGCCTATTGGCAACAATTTAACTGACGCTCAATATAGCTCTCCAATGAATGGTACAGCGAGAAGATCTCTCCTTCTGTACGCAGCCGGTAATTTGCAGTAAATGTTTTCTTTATACGGCCTCCATTGTCTACAAGGATAAAGGCAGGTACGTAGTTTGAAACCTCGTCCGTAAATAAAGCATCTCCATAGAACAGACGTGTGAATTCATTTTCTTTTACGGCAGGCCACGGTCCCGGAGGAGTAAATACCGGCCTGCTTTCCCACCATATCTTCTTTCCTGTCGCGGAATCTATATCTTCCAGCCCGTTTTCTTTAATATAATTTAAATAAGCCTCTTCGTCACCTTCTGTTTCCAGGAAAACACCATATACATTCAGTCCGTAGGGATGAAATTCTTCATACAGCTCTTTTACCTTGGGCAGGAAATTATGGCAGTCGGGGCACCACGAGGCACCAATATAAAGCATGGTCATCCTGGCCTGGTTCCGGTAAACTTTGCTAAATGCCAGTTCCGTTCCGGCCGAATCGGGAATGGAAAGTACAAAATCGGCAGTGGGGGCTCCGAATTCCTGCAAGCCCAACTGGGAAATCTCTACAGATATCTGTAATGAACCGCCCGCCGAGGCTATAATGTTTCCGCTGCGGCCGGCGGCAGAGGGAACGTCGGCGACTGAAACAAAGAGAGTGTCCACCACTCTTTCATAGGTAAGCCAGTCCCCGTCGCCTTCGGAAACCGAGGGAGTCCAGTTGGGAACGTTCGTATTGATCATGAACTTCATAATATTGTTATCCCTTGGATTAACGATAACAAAGGAGCCTACTTCTCCGTAAAACGAAAGATAGGCATTTGGATCCAGGATATTCTGCTGCTCCACATAGATGTCTTTTGTCTGTCCGGAAGAGGATCTGACGGTGAGAATAACCGAGCGCGTCGATGAAGAAGGCAGCGGTTGAGCCTGAATGGTAACGGGAGTGGTGCCGGCAATGAATTTATCCGGATAAACAGTAAGCCACCCGGCGTCGGCAGGCTTTTCAACCGTCCAACTTTCAGTTGATTTTACGGTAAAGGTCTTTTCACCTGCTGTCGCACTGAAGGAAATGGTAACAGGCGACACGGTAAGGGTACTTGTCTGATCGGGCTTAATGCATGACCATGCCAGCATCAGCGATAAGGCCAGTACAGATCCTTTGAGAATAAGAGTTTTCATAGAAATAATTAATGTTTACGTAAAGTCAAAGTAAAACATTTTTTATGAAAAGGCAAAACAACGTTCAAATGCTTACCTTTGCAGATTGGAGATATCATTCATATGCCTGTAGTTACACTTACCAGTGATTGGAAGCGGCAAGACTATTATCCCGGTATTCTTAAGGGAGAATTACTGGGTATGGCTTCTTTGGTGACCATTACCAATGAGATCAACCCGTTTGATGTGCGTATGGGCGTTTTTGTGCTTAGGCAGGTTTTCAGGCATTATCCCAATGGAACCATTCACCTGCTGGCCGTCCAGGCCCAGGCGACTGACCAGATGCCTATGGCAATTGCCTTTTACGGGCAGCAGTATTTTATTTCGATAAACGACGGCCGCTTTTCTCTCCTTTTCGATTCGGAACCGGAGTGGATCAGGGCCATTTGCACCTCTGTGCACACCATGGCAGAAGTGGACGCCTATGTTAAGGGAATCCGCGCTGTTGTTGAGGATAAACTCAATGTCATGACGCTTCCGGCCGAGATGATGACCGAAGTAAACCCCAGTCCCGTATCTGAAGA
>ERZ1645192.4420-NODE-4420-length-11137-cov-4.824761_pt1 | contig 11137 bp, 11 predicted proteins | sample MGYA00575354_ERZ1645192 | MGnify/ENA primary metagenome ERZ1645192 (study PRJEB40844, sample SAMN11349763) | freshwater sediment metagenome | isolation source: river sediment | host: Sediment | place: India: Faizupur Khadar , New Delhi | collected 2017-02-21 ...
ATTTCTTGCTGATCATTATTCAACTTTACAAAACGCTCTACTTAATGATCCCTTTTCCGACTGTATCGGCGACCATGCTTTTCACGAATTCCGAGATATCTTCGGAGCCGTCTTTAATTATCGAATTTTTATCGAGGATCATATCGGATGATATTTTATGCTCGATCCAGCCGTCTCCCCCGTTGTGGTAATTCTGCATGATCGGCTCAAGCCTGTCAACGACGCGGGCGAACTTTGCTTCAGGCGTAATTCTTGCTTCAAATTCGTTCCAGAGCCCGATGAACTCCTTCTTCTGATCTTCAGGCAGAAAGCCGAATGTTATTTCAGCGCCTTCCTTTTCCTTCCGTTCCTTTTCAGCCTGCTTATCCGTATAAAAAATATAATCGCCGGCATGTATTTCAACAAGGTCATGAATGAGCAGCATCTTGAGCACTTTGAGCATATCAATATCTTTGCTGTTTGAATATTCGGCAAGAACCATAGCCATCACGCAGATATGCCATGAATGCTCGGCGTCATTTTCTTTCTTATTTGAAGCGAATCGGGTAGATTTCCGGATAATATCCTTTATCTTATCGATCTCTTTGATGAATTCGATCTGTTTGGTGAGCCTGTCATTCATTTTTATCGGTACTGAATTCTGATATTGTTCGCTCTTTATCTTTAAACTTGTCCTGAAATTTTTTGAGTCTTTCGAATGCTTTCTGGATCGTGAGTTCGGATTCGTTCTTTATACTCTCGAATTCCGCGAGGCTGACCGTATTCACGCTGTTACACCTTCTGCAATTGAAGATCAGACAATTGTTCTCCATTTTGTCCGCAGCCCAGATATTCTCTCCGCATACAGGACAGCATGGACCGATGACTGCCGGATAGGTTTTATTGAGGTGGCTGTCTTTTATTACTGAATAAAAAAACACTACCGATCCTATCCTGAAGTAAAAATCCTTATCGCTTATAGATTCCTTGATCTCCTTCCGGTGAAGCACGATACCCAGATAAAGTCCGATGACCAGACATAGAAATGCGCCTGGTATTATAAATGCGGTTACGGTGAATAATTGCAGCGACGATATAATGCTGTCAAAATTCACTATTATTATCGACAGGTAAAGAGCCGATACAAAACTGATGATCAGGCTGCTTAACAGCGGATGCAGACTGAAATAATTGCCGATTTTGTTAAAAACATTCTCTTTGATCTTTTTTTCGTTCATGCTCTAAATTCTCTCTTGTTTAATTTAACTTCTTCAATTGCTTCAAATACGAAATCGGGGCTTGAATTATGTATAAGAATTGTCAGATCAGTCTGATACATTTTTGAAATATTCATGAAATATTCAAATTCGGCTTTTATCTGTATTTTGTTGAGTTTGTTATGCGCATAAAGTGTCGTATCCATTACTATAAGAGGGTGCTCGATCATGTTATAGGCTTGTTTGCGATCAATGTTCCATGGCTTGAAAGCTGTGCCTGTTCCGCATCTGAATCCGGCATATCTTGAGTATCCGAGTGAGTAATCTTCCTTTATTCCGGTTTTTTCCAGAATATCGAATGAACTTCGGATATCGAACTGCAGGAAGTGCGCTCTCCCCTTCTCAACTTTGATATTGTACTTTTTCTCGAGTTCAGCATTTTCCTTAACAATGTTTTTTTCGTTTAGAAGTGAAAAATATCCGTAATGAAGCCCGATTTTCGCACCTTTCTCTAAAAGCATGTTAAATATATTAATATCTTTTACCGTTTTAGTGAACCATCCGTCGTTGTACGGGCCTTCAGGTGAGGTAAGTATGAAAAAAAATGGCTTTGTATTGAATTTCTCGGCAATTGAAAATATTCTGTCGAAAGTATGGTATGGATCTTTAACTCCCGAAAATGTTTTCGCGAGATATTTAATCAGGTCTGTTATGAAAAGAACAGGATCAAACCGTTTGATCAGATGTCCTATCAGCATCTTAAGCGTATTTCCGCTGTTGAATTTCTCGAATGAATCTACATCGCAGGTGATTATGACCTGAGGTATGTGTTCATTAAAAGAAACGCTTTTGTCGAGCTTTTTTATGATTTTTTTCAAAAGGCTGATATACTCGTCAACTACAGGTCGCCTGATAAAGTCTTCTTTAACGGCAAGGCTCAGACCGCCGGGAAATCTGCCGTGATCGTCCTTATCCGTTATTACAGCCTCTTCCCACCTGCTGATCATGAAAAAGACCGAAGCCGGAAGATCGAACCCCGTTTTTATTTCATTTCCGTTTTCGCTGAAATAACTATCCCCGAATATCAAAGGTAGTTCTTTCGCATAATCATTTGATAAATATGAAATTTGCACCGGAATATTTTCCGGCTTGATGTAATCATTATCTTTCAATCTTCCGAAGAACGAATCATTAAACACTATGCTCTTTCCGTTCGGGAGTACAAGCTGATAGTCATTTCTTTTCTGAAATTCTATAACGATTTCAGTTCCGAGCAGGTCTGAAATAATTGCGAGAACATACTTCTTTTCTTCAATAAAACCCTCGGGAGAATATATTTTAATATGATCTGTCATTTTGCTCTTCTTATCAAAAATAATCCCGCCATACCGAAAATTATGTTGGGTGCCCAGGAAGACACAATAACATTCAACTGCCCTACTGCGCCCCAGTTCTTAAACATTATTATAAGAAGATAATAAACGAATGCAATTCCCACTGAAATACCGAAATTCACAGATGTTGCGCTCCTTGCCCTTCCTGTGCTTAAAGGAATAGCTATCAGTATCAGTATCAAAGTGATGGCACTATATGACATTTTGGACATTTTCTCGACTTCCCATTTAGTCATATCCGCACCGAGTTCTTTTTTCTTGGTGATGTACTCATCCAGCTCAAAATAGCCCATTTCGATAGGCTTCAGTTCTATTTCGGCGATATCTTTAGGCTCAAAATCCAGTCCGATAATAACAGAGTCGAGTTTTTCATACGAGGTAGAATCAGCTATGAATTTTCTTCGTGTCAGGTTAACTAGTTTCCACTTGCCGTTCTTATATTTCATGCTTTCGGCATCCAGTCTCGAATCGATCGATTCATTTTTTATATTCTGGATCGAAACTCCCGCTGCCACGCCTGTTTTACTGTCAAATGAGCTGATGTAAACTATACTGTTCTTTTCCTGATAAACGAACTCATTCATTTTCCTGTGGAATTTTGAGCCTTTATTCAGGTAATAATCCTTCGCTTCGTAGTGCTTTCGTGAAAAATACGGTACTGCGGATTCAGTAAACCAGAAGTGCGCGAAAGACAATATAATTCCAAGAATTAACAGAGGGGCAGATATCCTGAGCAGACTTATCCCGGAAGACATCATAGCTGTTATCTCGTTGTACTTTGTGAGACCGCCAAGTGTAAAAAGTAGCGACATAAAAACCACTACCGGAAATATCTGTGAAATTATCTCGGGAATTTTCAGCGTGTAGTACATAAAATAGCCGATCAACGGCATTTCCGCGTCAATGAATTTATTCAGGTTATCGAAAAGGTCTATTACAATATATACCGTAATCATAGCCAGAAGCGCTATGAAAAGCGTTGAAATGAACTTTTTAACTATATATGAATCTAATATTTTTATCATCTGAATAATTTCCTGAACGGGTAAATGATATAGGAAACCAAAATATTCAGCCATGCGAAACTGATCTTTACGCCTCTGGAAGCATATCGGATAAGGACAAGCCCGAGAATCCCGATTATTATATTGGCATTCCACATCGCATAGAACGGGTCGAGTTTACCTCTGTCGGCGAGATCTTCTCCTGAGATCAGGAAAAGCCAGTAAACCATAAAAATAAGTATGCTCATAGTTACCGATCCGCCAAGACCTCCCCTGCCAGACATCAGCCCCAGAGGAGCTCCGATAAGTATCATAACGATGCATGCGAATGACAAAGCGAACTTTTTATGGTATTCGACTTCCACCTGCGAGATCAGAATTGCTGAAGCATTATCTCTTTTGAGCCTGACCATCTTTGCTTTCAAGCTGTCGGAGCTTTTTTCCCTATCGCCGTAATTATTTCTGTCATTTACTTCAAAATCAATTCCCGACACTTCTTTTGTCAGTTCCATCTTTGAGAACTTCGATCGAAAATACCCGTCCGGCTTCTGCGGATCAAGGTTCGCGATCTCTCCGTCATTTAAAGTGATCCTGTATCTTTTAATTCCCTGATCGTAAACAAGCTTCCCGCTTTCGGCCGTGATAGTTCTCCTGTACTTTCCTATTCTGGAATTCTCCAGAAGAATAATTTTAAAAAGCTCGTTCTTTTCGTTGTCCACTTGTTGGGCTTTTATCACAAAACCGGGTATGTCCGTAACGAATATACCCGGTTCGATCGCGGCAAGCGGTTTCTTTTTCGTAATGGATGATTTTAAGATCTTGCTCTGATGATTCATCTCAGGAAGGATATTATTGTGGAAATAAAGCATGCCGAAAGTTAAAAATATGCCTGCAATAACAGCCGGAGCCATAACCTGATATATGGAAATACCGCTCGACTGCATTACCGACCATTCATTGTCCTGCGACAGCCTTCCGTATGCCATCAGCGAAGCTACAAGCACAGACATCGGTATGGCGAGGGCAAGTATCCATCCCAGACTCAGGTAAAAGAACTCCAGTATCACGAGAAGGTCGAGACCTTTTCCGACAAAAGTGGTCATCATTTTCATAATTATGTTAAGCACAAAAATGAACAAAATCATCCCGAGTGACATAAAGAACGGAAAAATATGCTCTTTAAGTATGTAAAAATTAATTATTCTCATATTTTATTTAATTTCGCCCATAAGCAGCTCGACAGCTTTTTTAAGTTCGGGTTCCTCGTCTTTAAGTATTTGTTCTAGCGTTGGGTCAACTAATATATCAGGCTGAACACCATTGCCTTCCATATTAACGCCTTCTTTGTTATACCATCCGGTTCGCGGCAGTCTCATAGAGGAACCGTCCATAAGCTCATATGGCCCTGTTCCTATAACATCACCTGAAGTCGGAGTGCCAATGATCTTCCCGAGGCCGAATTCCCTGTACAGCGCGGGAAATATTTCCGCATCTGAAAACGAATATCTGTTTATCAGCAGCGCTGAGGGTTTGTCCCAAATATCATAAGGGGCTTTAAGTTTTTTAGCTCCGTTTATTCTTGTAGTTGTAAAAGCATACTGCCTCTTTGTGAGCAGCTCAATAAGCTCGTCATGAGTATATCCTCCCCCGTTGAATCTGACGTCGATTATCAGGGCTTTTTTGTTAAAATTAGTCGTGTACAGATCTTCAATGAATTTATTGAGCGGGCCGTGAGACATGCCCTGAATATGGACATAGCCTATCTGACCTCCCGAAAGTCTTTCTACCAACGCCTTTCTCTCATTAACCCAGGTCTGATAGATCAATTCATTATCGTTATCCAGACCTTTTATACTGACTTCAGCCTTTTTTTTATCCTTCTTCAAAAAAGTTAATTTGATCTTGTCACCGACTTTGTTCCTAAAAAGTGTAAGAACATCCGTCTCGGGAGTGATCTCGACATCATCTACTGAAAGAATTATATCGCCGGGTTCAATGGCGTGAACAGTTTTTAAAACTGAATTGTCATAAACTTTTCTGACTGTCAGCCCTTTTTTAAGTCTGGCCGTATAGTCGAATTCAGCTCCTGTTTTAGCTATAGAAATCTTTTTTATTTCAGATTCGTCTTTAGGATAATATCCGGTATGCGACGAGTTCAATTCCCCTATCATTTCTTCGATAATACCCTTGAATGTTTCTCCGTCCGTAACATATTTTAGATATTGAGAGTAAAGCAAGGCAAGCCCGTCCCAATTCGTCTCATGCATTCCGGGATCGTAAAACCACTTCTTAAACACAAAATGCGCTTCATCGAATACTTTTCTGATAATATCATTTTTAATATAGCTGTATTTAATTTCAAACTGAGTATCTTTTATTTTTTTTGACAACAGATCAAAAGCTTTTATCTTTCCGCCCTGACTGTAGAAAACCGCCGAAGCGGAATCAGACATTAAAATCCCGTCAGCTTTTCCGCCTGTAATTTCTGTAACAAGCTCGTCATTTTTCATCTGGTAATCTGTTTTTCTCAGATAAGTTTTTTCCTCAAACAGGTTTATATAATAAATGTTCTGATCTTTAGTAAGGCTGAGAATGTAATTATCTCCCGGTCTGTTTATAATAAGTTTTTCGGTGTTTTTAAGATCGGTCTTTGGGAATTCGGACTTAGTGACGCTTTCTTTTAAATCTTTTTTCTTTTCTTTTTTCTCAAATATATCTTTCCATTTATCTTTGTCGAAATGGAATTCCGTGAGCTTTTTTAGGTCCGCTCTGAATACCCCGCCCTCCTTATTGAAGAAAAGAAACTCCTCTTTCGGGTCGAGTCTTAAATCCCATAGCCATCCTGAATGCGAATAAATGATCTCTCTGCTTTTTGATACAGTATCATAGATATACACATCCGTATTCCAGAGGCCTGGTTCCGCAGTTGAATAAAATATATATTTTCCGTCCTGTGATATCTCCGCATTCTCTACATATCTGTCCGTGACTATCTCGCTGAATGTATCCTTTGCCTTATCTTTTACTGCAAGTTTTCTGTATGGCGTTTCATCGGTCGAATAAAAAACGAAAAGCGTTCCTTTTTTAACTTGAAGTGATAAAATATATTTGTCGCTGCCCCACGGGACCATTTCTGCCTCATTTTCAGCTTTTACTGATTTTTTGAACAATTTAGGACAGCCATTTATTAGAGAAGTAAAGTATATCGTTTCATTGTCGTCCATAACGACAAAATCCTCGATCCCTTTAGAATCTTTAGTGATCCTCTTTATCTCTCCTCCTTCGAACGGCACAGCAAAAAGGTCGAATTTATATTTGAAAAGAACCCAATTACCTTTTGATGAAGGTATGAATTTGTCAGCGGATGAAACATTATTCTCATATACCGTTTCGGGACCGAAAACATCTTCGCCTATTTCAATTTCGAGTTTCTTAGTTACATTCATATCAGGATCAGTTGTCCATATCTCGTCAAAATACTCATAGGCCATTCTGTCATTCGTCAGGGCAATAGAAATGTCCCTTGCTGACCAAGTTGTAAAGTTTGTTAATTTAATTACTTTAGTGTCCGCATTTACTATCTCAGGCTGCTGCAACTGACATACCTGAAAGGTGCTTCCGTCAGATTGCGCAAAATAAATACCTTTACCTGTTTTTGAGAATACCGGATACCTTTCAGTCAACGGGCTGTCGACAACTACCGAATATGAACCCGATTTCATATCGTAAATATAAATGCATCCATTCTGGCTGCCTTTCATTTTTTCTCTGTAAGGATCTCCCCTCAAACTGAAAACGAATTTTTCGTTATCTTTTGAAAGATCGCCGTATGGATATCCTATCGAATTCATATCGGTCAGGTCTGAGCCGTTAATACGGATCCTGTACATTTTGTTTCCTGCAAAGCTATGATACTTTGTTAATAGGATCGTTTCTGAGTCTGCGAACCAGTCAACAACTGTATAATCACCTGTTAATATTTTTTTTGCCGCTCCTCCGTCGGCAGGCATGACATAAACTCCGCTTGAACCGTCTCTGTCCGAATTGAATGCGATAAATTTTCCGTCAGGCGAGTAATCAGGATTTGAATCGTCGCCTTTTACAGATGTCAGTCTTTTCGCTATTCCTCCTTCAAAAGGGACCGACCACAGATCGCTAACAAAGGAAAAACATACTTTGGTTCCGTCAGGAGAAACAGCCGGATCTTTCATAAAATGAGGTTCGAAGGCAAATAATGCGATACTCATATATAATACTATCACGGCTTTAGATTTCATTTCGGCACCTCTTTTAATCCAACGGTTTAGAATATAAACAATTACCTTTCAAAAACAAATTAAAAACAATTGAAAAATTATGATCTTTTAATTATATTCCGGCTGTAATTTAACAAAGGAGTTTATTATGATGTTCTTCGAACCTGTTTATATGATAATTATTCTTATAACGGCTGTTCTGTCAGGTATCACTTCAATGATGGTGAAATCAAGCTTTAATAACGGCAAAAAAGTGATCTTAAGAAGCGGTCTTACGGGAAGCGATGTCGCAAGAAAAGTTCTGGAAAGCGCTAATATTTATGATGTTAAGATCGAGCAGCACAGCGGTTTTCTTACCGACCACTATAACCCAACCACAAAGACACTTGCTTTAAGCACTGAAGTTTATAGCGGAAGGAATGCGGCGTCAGCAGGAGTTGCTGCGCATGAAGCCGGACATGCTATTCAGCACGCTCACGGTTATGTTCCGATGTACATCAGAAGCGCGATCGTTCCTGCCGCCAACATCGGAAGTACGCTTGGCCCTTATCTTGTGATTTTCGGTATTATGCTGGGTGCTGCAGAAGGTGCCGGCCTGGGTTATACTATAGCCGTAATAGGTGTTCTTATGTTCGGCGCTGCTACTTTCTTTTCGGTTATAACCGTTCCGGTTGAGTTTGACGCTTCGTCAAGAGCGAAAAAAGAGCTATACAGCTTAAGAATTATAGACGGTGATGAGGAACTCGGAGCAGTAAGTTCTGTTCTCAGAGCAGCCGGCCTTACTTATGTCGCAGCCGCCATCGGAGCAATCTTGAACCTTCTTTACTGGGCATGGAGAGCGGGCCTTCTCGGCGGAAGACGAAGAGACTAAGCAGAAATGTAAAAGCCCGGAAGACCGGGCTTTTTTTATGGATCAGCGGTTAAAACCGCCCATAGGAAAACCTTCGGTTTTTTTATAGCCTTCTAAAGGTTTGAACAATGATTTGTCAACACCGAACTTAATATCTGTGTATTCCATTTTCATAGAATATTCACCCATTTTCATTTCCATTCCTGTGAAAACTTTTCTGACAGGATCAATGAACATAAATGCGTCGCCCTGAGCCTCTTCACCTTTAAGATCGACTTTATATTTGTCGCATTTTACGCCTGCAAAAGTCTCGCTTCCAACTTTTTCGACAAGTTCTTCTTTTTCGAAACCTGGTTTCTGCTCCTCTCCGCCTGGTAGATCGCTAAGAGACATCACGGTATAAGTTTTGGATGATTTAACATAAGAATAAACCATCTGCTTCTTGCCTTCGGTAATGTATAGGGAAATATTATCCTTCATATCTGTTCTGCTGTTTCCTTCGCTGTCAGTATAGATCGTATAAGGATCCATTTTCGGCATTCCGGGCATGTTCGATGTGGTTTTTACCACAGCTGAAAATCCTTTTAACCATACATCACCGCTTACAACAGTGCTAAGTTTAACTTTCTGTCCTGCTGTCAGAGCAAGGCAGATCAGAGCAAAAGACAGGATCATTATTTTTTTCATTAAGCATTCTCCATTTAAATTGACTATTTTTTCTTATTATCAGTTTCTTCATTAGTGATCGCTTTGTAAATAAATCCGCCGATCAAAGCTCCAACTATCGGAGCTACCCAGAACAACCATAACTGACCGAGTGCCTCTCCGCCAACAAAAATAGCCTGTGAAGTAGATCTTGCGGGATTTACAGACGTATTGGTGATCGGAATGCTGATCAAATGGATAAGCGTAAGCGCAAGGCCGATTGCGATCCCGGCAAATTTTCCGTTCGCGTTTTTATGTGTTGCTCCCATTATAACTATTAGAAAGAACATTGTAAGAACCATCTCTGCCAGAAACGCTGCACCGGCGCTGAAAGCTTTCCCGTTATAAACAGCTTCTCCATAGAAATTCGTGGCGAATGCTCCCGCTCCATCAAATCCGGTAAATGTATCGCTTCCGCTCATTATCAGATATAGAACCGCAGCCGCAGCGACAGCTCCGAGAAGCTGTGCGATTATATAGGGCACAAGATCTTTAGCCTCAAATCTTCCGCCGGCCCACAGTCCGAATGAGACCGCAGGATTGAAATGACCGCCTGAAATATGTCCGACAGCGTAAGCCATCGTAAGAACCGTAAGTCCGAATGCCAGAGATACTCCGACAAGCCCTATCCCTATATCGGGTACTCCTGCCGCATATATCGCGCTTCCGCAGCCGCCAAAAACCAGCCAGAATGTTCCGATGAATTCAGCCGTGAGTTTAGATGTCATTTTCATTGTTTAACCTCCACTTTTAAATTTACAGATTGAAATTTATGAACGGGAGAATAAAGAATATTGAACTGTTTTTATTGTAGTTGATCAAACCGAACTGGAAATTTTTTCCGCCACCGTGGATCATATTCAGAAGCCCTAACTGCAGTCCGGTCATTTGCCCGGAAGTATTATTGATCGTATTCCATTGAAGCCCTGTCATGTTCTCGGCACTCGAAAAACCGAAAATCCCCCAACCGATCTGAGCTCCTTTTGTATTTCCGTCATTCAGATTAAGAAAATTAAACTGAACTCCGGTAAAGTCCGATCTTACTTCGCTCGCGAATCCCAGATCAAGCCCTGTTACACTGCTGTTCGCGCTGTGGACAATATTAAGTTTGACTCCCTTTATGCTCTCACTTTCGTCCTGATACTGAACCGGATTGACAAGCCCGATCTGAAAAGGCGCTTCGGCCATTAGATATGAACTGATAGTAAAAACTAAAATTATAAACGGAATTTTCATTTTTTTCCTTATTTATTTTTCAGTATGTCTCTGATCTCGCCCAAAAGGACTTCCTCTTTTGTAGGAGCAGGAGGAGCTGCCGGTGCAGGAGCGGCTTCTTCTTTCTTTTTCAGATTATTCATAACCTTGATCATCATGAATATCGCAAAAGCTACGATCAGAAAATCGAATGTAACCTGTATGAAATTACCGTACTTGAGCGTAACTGCGGGTATTTCTGCCACTGCGTTACCCATCGAGTCAACTGTTGCCGGTACAGATTCTTTTATCGTGAAAGCAAGATCCTTAAAATCTACTCCGCCCACCATAACACCGATAGGCGGCATTATAATATCATTTACTACTGAACTTACGATCTTTCCGAACGCTCCGCCGATAATAATACCGACAGCCATGTCAACCACATTGCCCTTCATTGCGAAGTCTTTGAATTCTTTCATAATGCTCATACGAACCTCCTTTGTTAGATTGAAGTTTTCTTTTGTAAATTATGCTT